>Ga0207048_10044_pt2 | contig 38881 bp, 38 predicted proteins | sample Alteio_BWMinCont_65_FD_153301 | JGI IMG/M metagenome (GOLD analysis project Ga0207048, IMG submission 153301) | Enriched cells from forest soil in Barre Woods Harvard Forest LTER site, Petersham, Massachusetts, United States -... | ecosystem: Environmental > Terrestrial > Soil > Temperate forest >...
CTCCCCCGCCGCCCTGACCTTCCTCGACTTCGCCCGCCGCCTCAGCCACGGGTAACCCACCCGCAGACACCTAATCCCGTTCGCGCTAAACTCTCTCCATGACGTTCACCAAGCGCCTCCGCGAGGGAGTTCGTCGCGGCGAAATCACCTGCAGCGTCCGCATCTGGACCCGCCCCCATGCAACCGTCGGCACCCGATACCGCATGCAAGAGGGCGAGATCGAGGTCGATTCCATCCAACCCATCGGCTTTCCCGACATCACGCCTCAACTCGCCCGCGCATCCGGCTTCCTCGGCATCCTCGATCTACTCAAGATAGCCAAACACGGTAAGGGCGATAACATCTACCTGATCCGCTTTCATTACATTCCCCCAACCCGTCTCAAGGTCAAGCAGCCAACCTCCAAAGCCCTAGAGCGCTGACCCTCAGCACTCCTGATACTTCCAGTTCCGCTGTTTCCCCTCCGCAATCCACTCCAGCGCCTGCACAATCCGCCGCTCCCGCGTCTCCGGCCGCTTCGCATCCGCGATCCACTCCACATACTCCCGCTTGCAACTCGGACTGAACGCCTCAAACGCCTTGCTCGCAGCCTTGTTCTTTTTCAGCGCCGCCGTAAACTCCGTGGGCGCCTCGACCGCTGGCTTCGGAGCCTTCACCACACGCCGCGCTGCCGTGATCCGGTTGTCTCCCAGGCCCCTATCAATCATCTCCGCCGCCAGTCGGATGTACCCCAGCATCTTCTTGTCCGGTGGCAGGTCCTTAACGCGGGTGATGCGGCCAAAGGTCCCCATGCCGCCATCCTTTAACACCCCGTCCTCACCCAACACCTTCGCCATCTCCGCGCCCCAGAAGCCGAAGCTGCAGTGCGCCTTGAACGCAGAGAGGTTGCACAGAATCGTCCCGCCATGCAGAAAAAACGGCCGACTCCACTTCATCTCTTCCACCACATCCGGGCACGCCTTGTGAATCAGCGTCCGCAGATGGTTCAGCACCGGCTGGGCAAAGGGCGCAGCCTTCGCAATGTAAGCGTCCACAGGTTTGTCCGGCATAAGCTCCCTCTCGTCAGCAGTCTACACACGAAGGAGCTTCCCGAAACCGCAGCCGGAAAGTTTAAACTGTGAAATTGTTCAGCAACTCGCTTGAGGGGGTCATCCAGCCTCAAAGCAAACCAACAACCGTGGCAACGGACTCACGCCAATCCGGCATCCGCCAGCCAAAGGTCCGTTCCAACTTCGAACAGTCGAGCAGCGAGTTCATTGGCCGCTTCGCCGGCGTCGGATACTCGGAAGTCGGAATCGGTTCCACCGAAGCCAGCTTCGTCTCCGGCTCTCGCTTCTGCAACTCGGCAATCGACTGCGCCGCGAATCCGTACCAGGTCGTCTCGCCGGAGCCCGTCGCATGGTAAACGCCGCTCAACGGCAGAGCCACTTCGCTCAACGAGCACTTCCCTTGCTCTGCGAGTCGCTCGATTTGGCCAATAACATCAGCAGTCATTCGAGCAAGTTCGAAGCTCCAGGTCGGCGCGCCATGCTGGTCCGCAACGATCCTCAGATGCTCACGCTCGCGCGCCAGTTTGAGGATCGATCGAACAAAGTTATTGCCAGTCGCTCCATAGACCCAGCTCGTCCGAAAGGTGAAGTACGCAGCGCCGCTACAACTCACGGCCAACTCCCCAGCAAGTTTGCTCTCGCCATACACATTCAGAGGTCCAGCCGGATCGGACTCGACCCACGGCGTCTTTTTCGAACCATTGAAGATGTAGTCGGTTGAGTAGTGAACGACAGCCGCGCCGATCTTCTTGGCCTCTTCGGCAAGGACCCCAGGAGCCGTAGCATTGATCGCGAAAGCCAGTTCAGGCTCGCTCTCTGCCTTATCAACCGCTGTGTGTGCAGCCGCATTCACAACCCAGCGCGGCCGCACCTCGCGCATCCAGTTGCGAATCGCGTCCGTATCCGTCAGGTCCAGTTCGGCGAGCGTCGGAATAACGACCTCGCCCAACGGAGCCAGCGTCCGCCGCAGCGCCTCGCCCACCTGACCGCCCTCGCCGGTTACAAGGAACCGGAACTTCGATACGTTTTCCGCCATCAGTACACCGTCTCTTCGATAACGCGCATCAGGTATTCGCCGTAGCTGCTCTTGGCCATCCGCCCTGCTAACTCTCTAAGTTGGGCCGCATCGATATAACCCTGCCGAAAGGCGATCTCTTCCAGACACGCCACCTTCAAACCCTGGCGTTTCTCAATAGTCTGGATAAACAGAGATGCCTCCAGCAGCGAGTCGTGGGTACCGGTATCGAGCCATGCCATTCCGCGACCAAGCAACTCGGTCGTCAACTGACCGCGCTCGAGATACCACCGATTGACATCCGTAATCTCCAACTCGCCTCGCGGCGAAGGCTTCATCGCCTCAGCCACTCCGACAATCTGGTTGTCATAGAAATAAATCCCGGTAACCGCGTAGCGCGACTTGGGGTTCTTCGGCTTCTCCTCAAGTGAAATCGCCTTGCGATCCTTATCGAACTCCACAACTCCGTAGCGTTGCGGATCCTGCACTGCGTAGGCAAACACCGTAGCGCCTTCCTTGCGATCGGCGGCAACTCGCAGTTGCTTCGCAAAGTCATGCCCGAAGAAGAGATTGTCTCCCAGCACCAGACAGCATCCCTCGCCCGCGAGAAACTCCTTGCCAATAAGGAACGCCTGCGCAAGGCCATCCGGCGAAGGCTGGACCGCATACTGGATCGAGAGGCCCCACCGTTCGCCGCTACCGAGCAACTGCTCGAACCGGGGCGTATCGGCAGGAGTAGAAATCACCAGAATGTCCCTGATCCCCGCTAGCATCAGGGCGGAAAGTGGGTAGTAGATCATTGGCTTGTCGTAGACCGGAAGCAGCTGCTTCGAGACAGCCTCAGTTACGGGATGAAGCCGCGTTCCAGACCCGCCCGCAAGTATGATGCCCTTCATCTATATTCTCCAACTACAGCGCGGCGACCACTTGCCGCGGAAATTTAACAGGTAGCTAGGTTCGGGAAGAATAGTTGCCAGTAATCCACTCGCGATACTCGCCGCTGACTATCTTTTCCACCCACTTCGCATTGTCAAGATACCATTGCACCGTCTTCCGGATGCCCGTTTGAAATGACTCTTTCGGGGACCATCCGAGTTCGCTTTGGAGCCTCGTGCAATCGATGGCGTATCGTCTATCGTGGCCGGGACGATCCCTCACATAAGTAATCAGCCGGTTGTGCGGCGCGCCGTCCGGATGAAGTTCATCAAGAATCGTGCAGAGGATATTAACGACGTCGAGATTCTTCTGCTCATTCAATCCGCCGACGTTGTAAGTCTCACCCAGTCTGCCCTTGTCCAGAACCGTACATATCGCGTCGCAATGATCCGTAACATAGAGCCAGTCGCGCACATTCTGGCCGTCTCCGTAGACAGGGAGAGGTTTCCCACTGATCGCATTGTGAATCATCAGCGGAATCAGCTTTTCCGGGAACTGGTACGGACCGTAATTATTCGAGCAGTTTGTTGTAACAACCGGCAGGCCATAGGTGTGAAAGTAAGCCCGAACAAGGTGGTCCGACGCAGCCTTCGACGCAGAGTAAGGACTATTGGGCCGATAGGGCGTCTCTTCATGGAACGCGGCCTCGTCCGGGCTGAGTGAGCCGTAAACCTCGTCCGTCGAAACATGCAGAAAACGGAACTTCTCCTGATCCAGCTCAGACAATGAACGCACATGCTTTAAGGCGGCTTCAAGAAGAGTGAACGTGCCCACGATGTTGGTTTCAATAAACGCCGTGGGTCCAAGGATGGAGCGGTCCACGTGGCTTTCCGCTGCAAAATGAACGATCGCATCGGGCTGATGCTCGGCCAGCAGGCTACTCACGAGTCCGCCGTCAAGAATCGACCCGTGAACAAACTTGTACGCGGAATTGCCACCGAGAGAAGCCAAGTTGTCGATATTGCCGGCGTAAGTGAGCGCATCGAGATTGACGACTTGGTGACCACGGCGTACAGCTTCGAGCACAAAGTTGGAGCCGATGAAACCAGCGCCTCCAGTCACCAGCAAGACCTTCCGATGCATGTATACCTCTCTCGTACTAGTGTCATTCTAGACTGCTTAACTTTGTCACCATCATCCTACGTAACCAGAAAGACACCGAATGCACTGGCCCTTTGGGATGGCTCAGAGGCTTATTGAATCCGGATAAGTCTCCGCGTCGGCGAGCAGCGAACCGGCCTTGTCCTTGTTAGAAAGTGTTGGCTCGCCGTCGAGAGGCCAGTCAATGCCGATTGCAGGATCGTTCCATAGAAGAGATCTCTCGAATGCCGGTGCATAGAATTCGGTCGCCTTGTAGGACACCTCTGCGAACTCGGTCAGCACCAAAAATCCGTGGCCGAACCCGGGAGGAACCCACAGCATCCGTCTATTCTCCGAGCTAAGGACGGTTCCGAACCATTGCCCAAATTGTGTAGAGTCCCGCCGAAGATCCACGGCCACATCGAATATCTCTCCACGCAGCGCTCGCACCAGTTTTCCCTGGGGTTGCTTCAACTGGTAGTGAAGCCCGCGCAGAACGCCCTTACGCGATCCAGAGTGATTGTCCTGAACGAACTGCGTGGGCAAGCCCAGTGCCTTAAAGGTCGCCTCGTTATATGACTCGAGAAAGAAACCTCGCTCATCGCCAAAAACCTTGGGCTCAAGGATGACAACGTCTTTCAGAGAAGTCTGAATCAATTGCAAAGCAAGTTCCTCCGGCGGTTTATAGATCGGATAGGGCTAATCGAACGTAATCATGATCTTCGTATACGCGGCTGGATTCTCGCTCCATGCGCGCAAAATAGCAGGCGCCTCCTTGAGCGGCACCGTCGCGCTGATAGCCTCTGCCGTCGGAAATCGCTTCTGCTCGAACATGCGAATAACCTCCCTGAAGTCCCGAGGCAACGCATTGCGTGAGCCAAGAATATCGAGTTCCTTCTGCACAAACAGGCGTGTCTCGTAACTGACCAGATCCTTGGCGTATCCGATGTAGACAACTCGCCCAGTGAACGCAACCTCCTCAACGGCAGCGCGAAAAGTATCGGGCCTGCCGATGGCTTCGATGATGACGTCCGGGCCGTGGCCACCAGTAATTTCCTGAAGCCTGGCGTGGACATCCTCCCGCAAAGAGTTGATCAGGTGCCGCGCCCCGGAGTTCCGCGCAACCTCAAGCTTCTTGTCGTCGATATCGATGGCGATGACGTTCGCATCGCGGAAGGCGGCCGCAGAAACCGCCCCTAGCCCCACTCCTCCACATCCGTATATTGCCACCGTATCTGCGGCAGTCACACGCCCACGAGCCACAGCATGGCAGCCCACGGTGAGCGGCTCAACCAGGCATAACTCCTCAATCGGCAACAGCGCCGCATAGAGCTTCCCCAGCGGCATGCTGAGGTGGTCTATCAAAGCACCGTCGCGCTGAACGCCCAGAGTCTGGTTGAACCGGCACGCATTGACACGGCCCTGTCGACAGGCAGTGCACTTGCCACAACTCGTGTAGGGCGACATAGTAACGTTCATTCCCTCGGCTAGGCCAAGGTCGTTTGCCGGAACCCGTTCAAGCGTCGCAGCAACTTCGTGGCCCGGAATCCGTGGGTAAGTCACCAGTGGATTCTTGCCCAAATAGGTGCTGAGGTCCGTCCCGCACAATCCGATGCGGCGAATGCGCATCGTCGCTTCGAGCGGATCGGTGGTCGCCGAGTCCATTTCAATGACTCGCGCCTCACCAGGCCGGTCAATAACGAGCGCTCTCATCCAATCCCCTTCTTCCCTCTGCAACTCCCTTGTTTAAGAGCCACAAACCCAAGTCAGTATAGACGACCGCGACATCCTGAACTGATGTCATGCCTACGAATCGGGTAAACTGAAGTGGCGATTGGGCGAGCCCATCGTCGCAACATGGCTTGCCACTATGGCAGGATTCAAGACAGGATGTCGATTTCGTGGATTTCTTGAGCATTGATTCATTCCGAATAAAGAATCGGCTAGTTCGATTGGCGTTTTGGACGTGCTGTCTGACCCTCCTGTTGGCGGGGAAGATGGACGGCCAGTCCGCTCCAGCCTCCACCGCTCCATCAGCCAACCCGACGTTCACGGATCCCCGAGCTACTAGCAGCGGCGCAATGGGAATTCCAAACGCCAATCCTCCGGGATCGTCGACCGTTCCGCCTGCGGTAAAGGGCGAAGTGGATATCTCCCCCCCCACCGCTCAGGACCGGCCCCAACCTCGCACCGTGCCGGCCCCCGTGCCGCCATCTACGCTCAGCGAGTTTCAGCAGATCGTGGCAGGCAGCACTGGCCGTGCGCTGCCCATTTTCGGGGCCGGCCTCTTCAATTCGCCGCCATCGACATTCGCGCCGGTCGACAACATTCCAGTCACACCGGACTACGTGATCGGTCCAGGCGATGAGTTCCACATTCAAATCTGGGGCCAGGTAAACCAGCGCGGAACGTTCTTGGTGGACCGCACCGGCTCCATCTCCTTGCCAGAGGTGGGCACAATCCATGTGGCTGGTTTGCAGTTTTCGCAGTTGACCGACTTCCTCAAGTCGCAGATCGGACGCGTCTACCGGAACTTCGATGTCAACGTAAACCTCGGGCAGCTACGGTCCATCCAGGTCTTCATCGTTGGTCAGGCGAAGCAACCGGGAAACTACACCATCGGATCGCTCAGCACACTCCTGAATGCCCTTTTTGCCTCAGGTGGACCGCTACCTCAGGGCAGCTTGCGCGACATACAGGTAAAGCGCGGAAGCGAAACAATCACGCACTTTGATCTCTACGACCTGCTGTTGCGCGGAGACAAGACCAGAGACGTCCGATTGGAGTCGGGCGATGTCATCTTCATTCCCGATGTCGGACCCCAGGTGGCAGTGCTGGGAAGCGTCACCACTCAAGCCATCTACGAGTTGCGGGGAGAGAAGAGCTTCAATCAGGTGATCGCCATGGCTGGCGGATTGACCAATGTAGCATCTGCTTCGCAGGTTCGTGTGGAGAGAATCTACAATCACACCCAGCGCAGCGAATTGGACATCGACCTTGCAACCGGCGACTCCGCTCCAGCGCAGGATGGCGACATTGTTACCGTGAAATCGATCATCGATCGGTTCGAGAATGCGGTTACGTTGCGCGGAAATGTGGCGAATCCAGGCCGCTACCAATGGCATGAGGGCATGCGCATCTCTGACCTGATCCCAAACCGAGAAGCGTTGATTACGCGGAACTACTATCAGCGCCACGATCTGCTGGGACAGAGTGCCAGCGGCACGCAGCCGGGACAGAGTAGTAATACGGACTATAGAGGACCATTGTCCGAAGGTTCGCTGGGAATCCAGTCGGGCGCTGTGGCAGATGCGGCGGTAGACCGCGGCATCGTGGGGGCAAACGGTGGTGGCAACGCATTGGGTGCTACTCTCACCGCAGGCAATAGAACCTTTGAAGCGACTACCGACGTCATCCTAAGTGCACCCGATATCGATTGGGACTATGCCGTCATCGAGAGGCAGAGCGTGACCGATCTTACAACGTCGCTGCTGCCCTTCAACCTCGGCAAAGTGGTCCTCGACAAGAACCCGTCACAGGATCTCGAACTCCTCTCCGGCGATGTAGTCACCATCTTCTCGAAGGCAGACCTTCGCGTGCCGAGCGCGCAACAGACGAAGTTTGTGAAGCTCGAAGGAGAGTTTGCGGCATCAGGCGTATACAGCGTCCAGCCAGGGGAGACGCTTCGCCAGTTATTGGCTCGCGCCGGTGGCCTGACTCCGGACGCCTACCTTTACGCCTCGGAGTTTACCCGCGAGTCAGTCCGCCGCGTGGAGCGCCAGAGGATTATCGAGTATGCCGACGCCCTGGAAGGGGAAATCACGGCGCGCTCCGCATCCCTGGCATCGTCGGCCTTGACCGACAGAGATGCTGCCGCGGCGCAGACCTCGGGAGCGGAGGCGCGCGCCACTTTGAACCGCTTGCGCCAGGCTCAACCTACTGGACGCATCGTCTTCCAATTGAAGCCGGATGCGAAAGACATAACCGCTATACCCGATCTGCCACTGGAAGACGGCGATAGGTTTGTGGTCCCCAAGATGCCTTCAAACGTCTCAGTTCAGGGGCAGGTGTACTACGCAAACGCATTCGTCTTTCAGAAAGGCCAGCGGGTGAAGGACTATCTGCGCCTTGCGGGCGGTCCGGACAGAAATGCCGATCGGAATCGCGAGTTCATCTTGAGAGCCGATGGATCCGTAATAAGCCACCAATACGGCAGCTTGGGTCAACGCGCGCTCTTCGCCGATCGAAACTTTGAAGATATAGCGCTCTTGCCCGGAGACACGATCGTAGTGCCACCCACTGTCGAGAAGGGATCTGTCTTGCGTAATCTGACCAACATCGCGACCATCATCGAAGGATTCGGTCTGGGAGCAGCAGCCATCAACGTACTGAAATAGCCGATCCCCGGAGCATCTCGCTTAGGGTCTCGGCAAGCTTCCTTGCCACGATGACTCTCCGGATTCCATCCGCACCCTCACCTTACGGCGCAGCTTTGCGCTCCGGATGCAGAGTGAGCTGAAACTTGGCAACCGTATCGGTCTGTTCCCCCGGCTGGTAAACAGGCGCCTTCCACCACTCATGCTGAACTTCGGCTGATACCTCCAGGTAGTCTTGAAGGCGCTTGACTACGCGAATGTCAAAGTTATTTTGCGTTGTGCCGGACGGAATGAAGTCCTTCGCGTCCTTCGCGTGGCGAAACGACACTTGTACCAGTTCCCTCGGAGACATGTGGTAGCTCAGCCATGCCTGACCGCCCTTCCCTTCGCGTCCAACGGCGTCTCCCATAATGAAGCCCTTGTTGGTATACCCCTGAGTCTGTATTTGTTCCCGGTAGAGGTATACACCCCCAACGCTATTCGGACTCTCGGGATCGGTGTTCACACCCTCCATCCGGAAATCGAGTCGGGGTATGCCGGGAACGCGTGACAGAAAGATGCCCGGACGTACGCCGGCATGGCGCGGGGCATCGATTGGACTGACATCATCGTGGACGAGTGAGTCCGAATACAAAGTGACCCAATGTGAAAGAAACGGGAGCCGCCAACTGAAATCAAACGTGCCGAACCTTGCGCCCGGGTCGCCTCGTGAATTCTTCTCAGTGGCGGACACATTCTGGAAGCTGAAAAAACTCTTGAGGAAGGAGTGAAGGGTAATGGGTACATGACCCTTGCCACCCCAGATGGTTGAGCGCGAGAACCCCATCTCCAGGTTGGGGGTGGGCTTGAAATTGACCTTTTCCGTGTGCATCCATGGATCGTTTGGATCGGAATGGCCCTTCAGGCTGCCAACAAAAAAATCGTACCGGAATGGTCCCGTCAAGCGAGAAAGCAGCGGAACATAAAGCGGCTCAGTGCGGTCAATCTGGAACGCGTAGATATTCTCGGCGTTGTTGCTGTACAGGAATGCGCCGCCTACCGTGGGAGCAAACCAGTGGTCGCTCTTGCCAAACGATATTTCGTGGTTCAGTATGCGATACGAAAGGTTCGCTTCCAATATGCGAAATGTGTCCGTAGACGCGATCGGCCCGGCCGGGATGGTGGCTTGCACTGGGTTGCTTGCAAGCGGTACGACGTCAATGTTGGACAGAGTCGCGACCAGAGTTGGAGAATAGCCCGCCGCAGACGGCGCATGCTGATATTCGCCACGCGCGTACAAGCTAAACCGGCCAAACTCTGCACTTCCGCCAATACCGTCGACGGAGTTGAAGCCTGGTTGGTAGGGTCGACCGTAGTCATTGGCAAGAGTCTGCCCGAGGTGAAAGCTGTCCCGCAACGTCAAACCCGAGATACCCTGGAGGCGCGTGTAAAGGCCTTCGCACCCGTAGGAGAGAGCACCTGGATCGTCGTCTTCGATGCCAAATTCGCGTTGCAGCGCCGCGAGGATTTCGAAGGCCTGAGAGTTGCTCTGAATACTCTCCTCTTGCGACGTTTCGTCGACCATCCGCTGGATACTTCGCTTCGTCCAGGGACGAACGCCTAGAAACGCTGCGTCGACATACCCAAGTCCGCGCAAGCGATCGAGCGCCGGGTAGATCCAGCTATCCATCGGGACATAGGTGTCGGGGGGAAGAGCGGCTCCGGGTCCGGCCTTGCATTTGGGAAGCTCTACAACGCCCCTCGCCGCAGGGCCCATGCACCCGAACATCAAAACCGTCCATAGTGTTGCCGCCGCCAACCAATAAATACGCTGCTTCCCAAACAGTTCTAGAACCATAAACGGAATCACCTCGGCGAAACACTCATCTTCCAGGGCACACTGGCGTTTTCAGGCTGCTTCGCTCTGACGAAGAGAAGCGCGAAGCTCGCGGAGAGGCTCCCGCGCCAAGACCCAGGCACAGCCTGCAATGAGACCTAGAAGCAAACCGCCGAGCATGAAATACGATCGCTTCGGCCAGGACTTAGTGTCGGGATAGGATGCGGGATCGAGCACCTGAAGCACTGGAGCATCGCGCGCCTCGTCCAGGTGCGCCGCCTCGTACTGCCTCGAAAGCATTTCGAAGAGTGCCTCGTGGTACTTCACTTCGCGTTCTTTGCGGACATACTCCAGTTGTACCTCCGGCACCTTCGAAGTCGGAATAGTCGCAGTCGATTTGCTGACACTCCCATTCTGGAGACCCGAAAGCTGACCTTGCAGGTCCCCTATTTCGCTCCGCAGCCGGATCACGTCCGGGTTCTGCTCGGTGGCAGAATCGCGGAGTGCGGCGAGTTGAACCTCCCGCACCGCGATCTGCGCTTGAGTTTCCGCGACCGTCCTGATCTCCGCTTCCGTTTGCCCGGTCGGAAGTATCAAACCGGATTGCTCTTCAGTCCTCTTCAGGTCAACCTCGGCATCTTCCAGGTCATCCTTTTCCTTCGCCAACTGTTGCCCAAAGAACAGCCGCCGCTGCGAAGACTGGCCAAGTGCCAATCGCCCGTTCGTCTCACGCAACGCATCCATATAGGCGTTGGCAAGATCGTGCGCGAGCTCTGGGCTCTTCGCAGTAACATCAACCGTGACAATAGATGACTTAATATCCACCGTGACGTCGGTGTCGGAGTCGAGTCTCTTTTCCGCCAGACTCTGCTTCTTGACCTTGTAGACGTGCATCAGGTCGAACTTCTTTATCAGTTCGTCGGCGATGGAATGGCTCTTGAGAATTCCGGCATACAAATCGCTAGGATTCTTCATGCTGCCAAAAACGTCGCCCACACCCGACGATGAAGAAAGCCCCGCAAGCATGGAGGCCATGGAACTCCCGCTGCCAGTGGCCGGCGGGATGAACGATGCACTCGACGTATAATGGAATGGAAGAAGGAACGCGGCTGCTGTAGCAATCAAAAAAATTGCCAACGTTATTTTGAGAATCGCCCCTTTTCCCCGGCGGAGCTTGCGAAATACTTCGGCAAGATCGACGGAGTCGTCTTCCTCGTCCAGCGCCGACGACAAGTTTGCATAAGTCTCCGCGATCGGCGGCCGCTCCAGTTCTTTCTCAACCATTCCAGTACCTTCTGACCTCGTTGTATCATCTTACTTCAGCAACTCGATACCGCTGCGCGATCCCGTACAAACACCATCTCTCAGAACAGGCGACAGGCCCAGCAAGACCGTCCCATCTATGTCCATTCTACTCAGGACCGTTGTGTTGCTGCTCAGGTTCGACTGGCCATTCGAGTAAACTGGTTGAAGTCCAGGTTGAAAACTGGGCCGAAATAGGAGGCGTCAGACTTGAGGGACACCAAGGGAACGGTAGACCAGAATGGCGCTTGTTAGGGTCGGATTATTTCCCAGAGAAGGTTCGAGGTTCATTGCATCCATGGTCGCGTTGACGTTATCCCCTCCCGGATTGACTACCCTGCTTGATGATTCGCGCTTTGCGAACCTCGGCTGCCATACCCAATTAAGCCGAATAGAACTGCTCAACGCCCCCGAATCGACCTTTACCGATTGTGCCGCCGGCCGCGATTTAGCACCGCCGCGCCGAAACATCACGCCCAAGGTGGTTGTTTGATCACCACAGCCATGGACCGCGTTCGCCAGTTCCTAACGCCCGGCAAACGCGAGATCGCTACGGAAGCCACGCGAAGCGCCGAGCGCCGCCGCAGGGTTTTACTTACCGGAGGCGCGACTACACTTGCGCGAGTTGTGCAGGTCGGCACATCGCTCGTTACCGTGCCCCTCACCCTTAAGTATCTGGGCAATGAGCGTTTCGGACTGTGGATGACCATAAGCTCCGTGCTGGCGATGGCCGCTTTTGCGGACTTCGGCGTGGGCAACGGCGTGCTAAACACTGTTGCAAAGGCTTTCGGTAAGGACGATATAGAAGGCGTCCGAAAGGCTGTCTCCAGCGGATTCGCTGTACTCAACACAATCGCCGCATTTCTTCTGCTGTCATTTTTCTCTATCTACCGATTTGTCAATTGGGCGGACTTTTTCCGCGTCGTTTCGCCGCAGGCAAAGGCGGAGGCCGGACCCGCACTCGCCGTCTTCGCCGTCTGCTTTGCCCTCAACGTTTCCATGGACGTTGTGCAGCGCGTACAACTCGGCCTTCAGCAGGGATATCGCTACGGCCTTTGGCAGTTGTGCGGAAGTGCTGCAGGATTTATCGGGGTTCTTGGAGGCATCTGGCTCCATGTGAGCCTGCCGGTGCTGGTGATCGCAATCGCCGGCGCGCCCATATTCGCCACAGCGCTCAATACTTTCCATTTCTTTGGCTTCGTCCGACCCGATTTGCGCCCAAGCCGCAAGTTCGTCTCCGCGCACGTCATCTCTGAGATCGCCAAACTCGGTGGTTTGTTCTTTGTGCTCCAGTTGGTAGTCGCGGTGTCCTACTCAGGAGACAATTTCATTATCGCGCGAACGCTCGGTGCAGTGAATGTGCCGGAGTATTCCATCCCACAACGTATGTTCGCGCTCGTTACCGTGATGTTGGGCATGCTGGTCGCCCCATTATGGCCGGCTTACGGCGAGGCGATCGCCCGCGGGGATATTCCTTGGGTCCGCAGAACACTCGGCCGTTCTCTGCTTATAGTGTTGACCCTTGCATCGGCCATCTCGAGCGTCCTGCTAATCATGTCGCCCAAACTCATTTATTGGTGGGTGGGACACCGCGTTCATCCCTCGTTCCTTCTGCTTCTAGGCTTGGCTCTCTGTAGCGTCATGGATAGTTGCGCCGGCGCTCTTGCTTCGTTTCTCAATGGCGCATCCGTAGTGAAATTTCAGGTGATTGTCGCTTCCGTCTTTGGAGCCGGATGCTTGACATTGAAAGTCTTCTTCATCCACCGCTTCGGAATTTCCGGCGTTCCCTGGGCGAACATCGTTGCGTATGGCTTGCTCAGTGCAGTACCCTGTGCTATCTATGTACCGCGCTTGATAAAACGGATGGGCTCCAATTCACAAACCTATTTCACCGGTGCGGAGCGCTAACCGTCGGACAGTCTTCAAGGTTTGGCCGACATAAATACACCGCTTTGCCAAAATTTCTCATCGTTCATCAGAAATCCCAGGTCAACGGATTGGTCTCCGAAGTATCGCCGGATAAGTTGCCCTCGGCTATACGCGGAATTGAGCCCCTTCATCGCGCAATATGCTACGTAAGTCCATGGCCGCTTGGCCCGAACCCATTGCACGCGACGCTTATCCCCAAACTGTCTACAAAACGTAGCGTAACCCAGATAGTCAGAGAAATCGCCCTGCATATGCCAGAATGCAACTTTGCGTCCGCCGACATAGTCGATCCCATTCCTTCGTTCATAACTCAGCGGAAGTGGAATCTGAATGTCACTTCCAATGACCAGCGGATTCTGGAAGAGCGCTGTGGAACAGCGCGCTCCAATGGTGGCAGCATCGGCTTGCGGTAAGCGACCGGACAAGGTGAGGAACTGCAATAGATCTTGATCACTTGAAAGAATCCGGCGATTCCAAAGAGCCCCATTACGCTCTCTGAACGTCGAGGCGAAAGCAGGCCTCTCTCGCCACGCCTCGCCGGAATATGCTTCGACATCCGCGGCAAGCCGGTCCAATTCCACTCGATAGACTTTCAGCCATGTGGGGTCATCCACCCGCGTATAAGCCGGACAACCCTGCAGCATGAACGTCAGTCCGGAGAAATCGGCCTCTATTTCCTCTGGAGTCGCGTTGAAAACAATGTCTGCGTCATTGTGGACAAACGGCTCATTTCCACAGAAGTGCTGGATCACTAGCCATCTAAGAAAGCACTTTTGTTCGTAGTCGCCAAATCGCGCCAAGGGTTTGTATCTGTCTCTTAGCCTCCGATACATTCTTTCCACGTCGTGCAAATGATATCCCAGCGTAGACAGTCTTTCTCGATAACCTTCGGAGAGGAGATTCAATCCCTCCAGAAAGAGAACGTCAGTAACCGCTTTTGAGCCGAGTCTGCGATTGCGATTGCCATTGAATGCGAGAGGGGTATGTTTCTCAAACGCGGAATCAACCGACTCATTCCATACAACGATAAGGTGTCTCATAAGAGTAGCCCTGTGTCACTAATTCGCAAAGTCGGTTCGAACTAACCTTAATTGCACAACTCTCGGATCGTTTCCGCAGCAAAGTATAAAGAAATGTCCTCTTCACGCATTTCATCAAGGGGTTATTCGCAAGGGAGAATTAGGACGCCGAGCGCCGGAACGGCTTAAGAGAATATATTCATTTAAGCGAATATCAGCTTAATACACCTTCCTCAACTACCCAGCCGTCGGCTACGACAAGAACAGCAATCGCCCCCCTCCTACACGCTGAAGTAGCCGACACATGTATCGTGGAATTGACGACTAAATGACAGACTACGCTACCTAAGCCTGCGAGCAATCATTAGGTTGGTGTGCTCCTCATCTGGAGGCAATGAGACAAGCACAAATTCATGATTTGGAAACCGCTTTGCGAAGACGGTCCCCAGCTGGTTGCTCCAGAGTTCGAACGTGTCATAGTAGATATCTTCGACTACATAGATTCCACCTGGGCGAAGTTGCTCCAGCGATCGCTCGAGGAAGAATAGATTGGCTTCGAAAGTGTGCAGGCCGTCTTCGATAAGAATATCCATGCCGCCCTGCAATTCGGGCCGCGACCAGAGATCGCGGATGGCAGCATCATCAAGCTGGTCGCAGTAAAAGGTTCTGATTCGGTCTTCCTCAAACAGGATGCCACGATCAATGTCTGCGCCATACACGAGAGCATTCGGGAATAATTCTCGCCATCCACGAAGCGATGCTCCGGGATACCCCGTCGCGCCCATGGTAGAAGCGAGTTCTGGGTTATTTGTGCCCAAGCCGAGTTCAAATATCCGCAGGGGCCGGTCTCGTAGGTCGCCAAAAAGCACCGAATAAATCGTCGTGTAATTGTGGACACCGTTCCCCTTGTCACTGCCATGCCTCGTCATTACGCGGCACATTTCTGTCGGAGCAACTACGTTGACGTCACGAATCTGATTTACCAGGAGTTCAGGTGGGCGACTACTTGGAAATCCTTGGACCTTTGGCGTTCGCCTAATAAAGTTGGAAGCGGTCAAACGAGGCAAATAAAATTGAAGATACCACTTACGGTAACGGAGGTGTTGAAAGGATTCTGGCGAAATCCTTCCCCGAAGCAAGTGGCCTATTGTCGCTGTCATCTGAAATCTCCTTTTTCGGTCCTGATTCGCTCAAATTATACGGCTCTTCAGCGGTTAATAAGCTGCACCTGGTGGGCCCGGAGTTTGCCCAGACACTTACGCTTACAATAAGCGTGAAGCGCTGGATAGATCACAAGGAACTATCCGTTCGCTGGACCTGGTTTTTGTTCAGCTCAGATATCTTTCGTCTGATCAATGACGGGTTTCGCCCGGCCAGGCTGCCGCGCTTCAAACCTAGACAGACCGCCACGCCTAAATACAGAAATCTAATTGCACTCACCAATCGAGCAAAGCTGGTCCTTTTCAGCACCGCCCTGAGCTTGCTGGGTGTGACAGAAACATCGTCCGGAACCTTCTCCCCCGGCCTCAAGTTCCACGCGAATACGTAATCGGATTGCTGAACATTTTCGTGGCTAAAATCTCCTTGTCTGACTGTCCTGCATAGGACGTATAGGGGCGTATCCGACCACACCGTGGCCCTATATCCGCTGCTTGGGGGCAAGACCTCATACCACGCTGTTTCATCTTCCAGATCCACCACAAAAACCTGCGTCTCAGAATAGCCGTTTTTCGCTGAATATAAAGAAAAGAATAGCTCCGGAGAAAATTGCCAGAATCCATGACCGCAAAAATTAGCCGCCGGCAGGCAGTGAAGGATTTGGCCTCCCACAGCACATAGCAACGAAAGATTCCGCAGCGCTTGAGGAATATTGTAGATATGCTCCAGAGTACCCGAGTCAATGATGGTGTCATACTGGCAAGGTGGGGAAAGGGGTTTGTTCATATCCGCAACATAAGTGCATCCTTCAAAATTGGAGTAGTCAAACGAATCAACGCGTTCAGCCCCTAGCCCACTGATGAGTAAGTCCTCGCAATATTGTGGATATTGATAGTCCACCGGCAGACGAACTAGTTTTTGCAGCACATTTGCAGGCACATTCACAGACTGCCTTCCAATGGTAGCGGCCACGCCAAGGCCATTTGACTTCGACGAAGCCCAACTTAGTAGCTGCAATGCAGGAACATCGATACCCATTTCGAACAATCTCCTCCAAAAACCTCGCTCATCAATCGTGAGTTAGGCAGTGTCATCGTACACATGTCGATTGGTCCGGCACAACTGCGATAATCTCTTTTCAATCTTACTTTTCGAATACTGGAAGAATTACCGTGTCATCTGCTGAAGATCTGTCTCGATCAGACTTGGTCGACGGTACACGCGATTCACGATTCCAGCAATTCTGAAGTTGGTGGCCAAGCGATATAGCAGGTCGCTCTTCGGATCCTTCGTGAACAGATGGTACGATCCAACTGACAATAGGTGCCTTCCAAAACGGGCAGCCAGTAGACGGAGCGAATCTGTCGTATAGAAGGCAATATGCTGACCCGTCGTCGGCGCGAAGTACCACCAGTCAGACAATCCAGGCGCCGGTTGCGGCACCACGCAAGTCGACACGAATACATTCTCTGATAGAGTCATCAGCTTTGACAGGTCCGCCACCGGGTCGGCTAAGTGCTCAAGCACTTCAAATGCCGTGAGGAAATCATAGGTTGAGCCTTCTTGGTACTCGAACCCGCAGGCGTAATGATTCGTGGCATGCAGATCGAACCAGGAGAAATTGAAGCCTCTGTCCCTCATCAATCGCACCAGCATTCCGTGTCCTGCGCCAAAGTCGACAGCGCTCAACATGGTCGGAAACAGCAGGTTGAGAACGGCGGATGTCAACTCGCAGTTCACGCGATTCCGTCGCATAATGCCGACATCCTGGGTAGCAATCGCGTATGTATAGGCTTCCTCCAGCCAATACGGCGTTTCGGTCTGCATGAAGCCGCATCCTGCACAGCGAAAATACTTGACGCGATACTTTCTTAGCACGTCAGTCTCTCCGAAGAAATCGGAAGGCGTGCCGCACACTTTGCAGAGCTCTTGGAAAGGGTTCGCGCCTGGAATAACACGTGTCACTAAGTAACGCCCTCCTTGCGAAGGTTTGCGATCTCCGCATCGAGCATCATCGAGACAACCTCTCTCATGCCGCTCTTGGCCTTCCAACCAAGGCGCTTTGCGGCTCTTGAAGGATCGACTTTGTTTCGCGTGATGTCCGTAGGCCGTAGCAGATGCTCATCAATCGCCACGTGGGCACACCAATCCTTGCCAACCAGTTCGAAAGCTGTTTCCATAAATTCCTGCAACGTATGGCTGCTTCCTGTGGCAATGATAAAGTCGGTGGGAACAGGTTGATCCAACATTGCCGCAATCGCTTCGACATACTCCGGCGCCCAGCCCCAGTCTCGTTCAATATGGAGATTGCCAAGCGATAAGCGAACATCCCGGCCCAGAGATACCGCCGCTACCGCGTTAACAATCTTGCGAGTGACAAACCGCCTCGGTCTCAGCGGAGAGTCATGATTGGAGAGTATTCCGGTGCACGCAAACATGCCATACGCCTGACGGTAGTTGGCAACCGTCCAAAATGCTGAGGCCTTTGCTACGGCGTAAGGGCTGCGAGGATGGAAAGGCGACTTCTCGTTGGCGACACCTTCCCCAGTATCGCCAAAGCACTCTGTTGACCCGGCGTTATACAGGCGAATGTCGAGATCGGAAAGGCGGATCGCTTCAAGCAGGGTGAGCGTGCCGATTGCGATGCTTTCGATTGTCTCAACAGGTTGTTCGAAAGAAAGCCCGACAGAGCTTTGGCCGGCAAGGCTGAAGATTTCGTCCGGGCGGATCCGCCGCAGCAAACCCAGAACGCTACCTACGTCCCGAAGATTGAGAGACACAAGCCGGACCGACTCATAAAGTCCTAGGCGGCGCAGATTGTCAAAACTCGCCAGCTCGGCGTCGCGCGAACTGCCCCAAACCTCGAATCCCCGGTCCAATAACAGTTTGGCAAGATAGGTGCCATCTTGTCCCGAGATGCCGCAAATCAACGCCCGTTTGCCCATTCCTTCCATTCACCTTTCAGATTCCAGCCGATGCTGCACACAAGTGGCGTCCCTGCGAGGACAATTCAGCGGTCCTGTCATAGAGCGACCGAAAATTGGCAGCTATTTCCTCGATCGAATAACGCGATAGCACTAGGGTCCCCTTCTTGATTAGATCCTCACGGACCTCTGGCCGGTCCAATACCATTTTCATCAAAGATGCCAACTCTTCCGGCGAGTCCGGATCGAAGTAAAGTGCAGCATCCCCGGCCACTTCGGGCAACGTAGTGGCGTTCGAACAAAGCACAGGAAGCCGTGCGTGGAATGCTTCCAGAATTGGGAGGCCAAAGCCTTCAAACTTGCTCGCAAATACCATCGCCGCCGCCGCGCTAAAGACGCCTTGAAGTTGCTCCGGCGTCAGGAATCCGAGGAAATGCACCTGTCGGGCAACCCCAAGATCTCGCGCAAGCTTATCGAGCGCTGATCGCCGCTCCGTCGATGACCCCGTGAAGTAGACATGAACATCGATGCCATGTTCACTCTTCAAGACGCGAAGAGCGCGAAAAACTACTTCGTGGTTTTTATGGGCCCATGTAACAGCGGGGTAGAAAAAAAAATGGCTCGGGAGATTATGTCTCTTCCTCGTGGCGCACGTCGCCTCCGTCGAGGGGGTCTTGTACGCATCGAACACCGACCCCCACGGAATCACCACAACCTTGTCCGCCGGTAGCCCGTAGTGCTTGATAACATCCTGCCGGGTCCACTCCGTCTGGACGCAAACGAACAAGGCGCGATCACAGAAGGCCCGATAATATCTCTCGCGCTGTTCAAACTCGCTTTTGGAGAAAAACTGCGGATAGTGAAGATGCTGTAAGTCCCACGGCTGATAAATCGAGGGCAGATTCGTCAGATACCCCATCTGAGTTGGAAAGTGGACTACATCAAACCGCTGAGCCTCGACATAGCCGTCTGAGACAGGGATATGCGCTACACTCTTACTCAGCTTGTGCCAAACCAACCGAAGAGGCGCGATCCGGCGAAGGGAGGCTTTTGCCTTGGTGGCCGTTGACGCCGCGATGCCTTCCAGCTTGCATGGTCCGTAAACGTACGGCGCAATCCAATCCCTTATGTCTTCGTAAACGATAAACGTGTATTCCTGATCCGCAACCGTAGAGTCGGAGAGGGCTTTGGCCAATGTGATCACCGCAGTGCCAACGCCCTGTCGGGTGTTCGCCATTCTGCAATCGACTGCCACGCGAAGTTTCCGGTCTATCTGCATTGGTCGGCTACTCTTCAAGCCAAGTTTACATGATGCTCGATTCTGGCTGAGATCTGCCCCGTTCGGTACAATGGAGTCGACACATCGCGCCGAGGGAACAATCGCAGAAAGTCACCAATACCTGGTTCCGTAACCATCAACCGGGGGTTGGAGAAATCTATTGGGGATTTCCTGAATAGGATGCGGTGCCTGAAACTTCCTCCATGTGACGGGTAAACGTCGCGCCGCCAAGCAAATCGTTCCTTGGGAGTCGTAATGCAAACCGTTAGCGTGTCCAAATGCGGTGGCAAACGGATGACGGGTGTCCTTATGCAGAGCAGCGCAGGCTTGCCGCTGGTCTCTGTGATCACAGCAGTCTTCAATGGGCAGCCGTATATCGCAGAATGCCTGGAAAGCGTCCTGAAGCAGGATTACCCCAATATCGAGCATGTTGTGTTGGACGGGGGCTCAACCGACGGTACGCTCGATGTGCTTCGTCAATATGACGATCGAATTGTTTTCTGGAAAAGTGAACCAGACAAGGGCGTCTATGATGCGTGGAACAAAGCGCTATCGGAGGCGCGCGGCGAATGGATATGCTTCCTCGGTGCCGACGATGAGTTCTTGCCTGGTGCTATAAGCGCTTATATGGCTCTAGCCGTAAGGCATCCCGAGGCGGAATATCTGAATTCGCGCGAGCGGTGGGTACATTCCGACGGCTACGAACGAACCAGGGGCAGGCGTTGGACTTGGCCGGGTATTCTGCGACAGATGTGCATGGCACATGTCGGTAGCATGCATCGGCGCTCCTTGTTCGACCGTCTGGGTATATATGACAGTTCCTTCGGCACGGCGGCCGACTATGAACTGCTGTTGCGGGCACGAGGATCACTTAAGACCGCATATATGCCGAATATTACTGTGACAATGCGAGCAGGCGGAATGACCGAAAGTCGCGCTTCGCTAGCCGACGCGACCCGCGCTAAGATCGTCACCGGTGGCCGAAACACCATGCTGGCAAAGATGGAGTACTGTATCGCAAACGCAAAATTTATGCTTCGCCCGCTTCACCGTGCCGCCGGAAGGATTGCCAAGCTATGATCACAGCTCATCCCGGCATTGGCGGCGCCAATTGAATATCCAGGCGGAACATGCATCTCAACGCTTGGCGGCCTCTACTAAGACGCTAAATGCGTGGCTTCGCAACTACCTCTATTACTCAACCTTGATTTATGTCTTCAGCCTCCGCTTGGACGCCGCTGCAGGCCTCGGCCTCGGTATCCGTCTCATAGAGTTGAACCTCCTTCTGATGTGCCTCGTTGTCAAGGTTATGCGCATCTCCGGATGGATACTCTGGTTCCTGCTTTACATCACTGTAAGCTGGGTTATTGGAATAGCGCATGGTACATCTTTGTTTTCGTGGTCCTTCCTGGAATATAGAGCGATAGTTATCAATGTTCTTTACTATTACTATTTCTTCAAACTGATACGAAACGACCCTGACCGCGCATTCCTCGCATACGCAAGACTTGCATTTTGGTTCGCTGTCATCGCGATCCCGCTATGGGCCTTCTCCATCGGTTGGGGCCAAGACACACGCTTGCACGGTCTTGCCACCGAACCAGCGCAGTTTTGTGCTCTCATTTTGCCTGCCTATTACTGGTACGCGCACCTGCTTCTCACCACTCGCAAGCACGTTATCGAAGTTGCCGTCTTCACCCTCGCTGTGGCCCTATCAGCGTCTTCGCTTGGTTACATATGTGTCGCGTTCGGAATCGTGCTTCTCTTATCCCAGCGTAAGAAATACCTTCTTGTCGCTCCTCTCATCGTCGCTGCGCTGCTTAGCGCGGCTTACGTCGCGTCTCCATACGTCCGACTGCGAGTTGACAGTGCCCGGCTCATAGCGACCACCGGCGATGTGACGGGGGCACAGCTCAGTACATACTCCTTTATCTCCAACGCGATTGTCACCCAGCAGGTACTCAAGGAAAGTCCCCTCATTGGGAACGGATTAGGATCGCATCCGACATCTCATGCACGTTTCCTGGACAGTATCCCTGGTGTCGAATACTTCAGTGGATTGAGCTTGGAGTCTATGAATGCGCTGGAGGCCGGATCTCTGACCTTTCGCGTCCTCTCTGAGTTCGGTATCGTGGGGTACTTAGGTGTGCTCGCCTTTGTAATTCATTTCCATGTTGGCGGCAGCGGGACGCGCGCAGCGATTAGCAATGCAATATTTGTATGCTTCTTTTTCAAGCTGCTTCGGTCCGGCGAGTATTACCAGCCTGAGCAGTTCTTCTTCATCTTCATCTATATGTTGAATTACTGGAAATTCAAGAGCGAAGCTTCATGTCAGGAACCGTTACTAGGGCGTGTTCACACTAACGCAAGGCTTCGATGATGAGGGTGAAGGTGAGGAAGCCGAGGAAGAGGACATCGAGTTTCTCGAAGCGAGAGAAGATTCTGCGGAAGCCTTTGAGCCTTCTGAACAGCCGCTCGATCTCGTTGCGCTTTTTGTAGAGGGCGCGATCATATTCCCATGGCTCAATCCGGTTTGACTTGGGTGGAACGACTGGGATCATGCCCAGGTTGAGCACCAGTTGCCTGGTTTCGTCGCCTTCATAGGCCCGATCCATGAGCATCGGCAGGCCCTCCGGCAGGGGACCAAGCTCCGTCAATAGGGCGCGTCCTTCGGGTGCGTCGTGAGCGTTGCCGGGGGACAGCGCGAAGGTTATGGCCGTTCGAGCATTCGCGGCAACCAGATGAACCTTGGTGTTCCATCCGCCCCGCGACTTGCCGATGGCCTGGGGTCCGTTTTTTTTAGAGCGCCAGTGCCATCCGGATGTACCTTGATCGAGGTCGAGTCGAGCGCGAACGCTTCGATCTTGATACGCACGATCTGCTCGGCCTGCAACTTTTCGAACACCCGGTCCAGAACGCCGTTCTTCGACCAGCGATTCATCCGCGTATAGATGGTGTGCCAGCGACCAAAGCGCTTCGGAAGACCACGCCATTTGCAGCCCTGTTCCGCAACGTACAGCACCGCGTTCAGCACCTGCAGATTGCTCAGGCGAACGTTGCCGCGTTGCACCGGCAACGCATCCTTGATCCGTTCATACTGCGCTTCCGTGATCTCCATTCACAGACATTAACACAGATTGACCGTAGTGTGAACACGCCCTAGTTCGACGAAAGCCTAGGTTCAGACTCGGCATCCCCTCACGATCGCCGCAGCCCTTGCAAGCCACCCCGGCGGACACCCACCGGGATATTCAAGCCCTGCCGGACGCGCTTTGAGGAATTCGCCGTCCGCTCACGACAGTCAGCAGCCCGGCCGTCCGGCTTCCCGCTGCAAATGATCCCATATCCCAAGCGCGCACTTGTCCCAGGTATATTTCACAGCCCGGACAGCGCCGCTCGCTCTCAGTTTGTCTCCCAGTTCGGGATTCGATAGTACCGTATCCAGCGCACGTTTCAAGCTCTCGGCATCTCGCGGATCGAAATAGACCGCAGCATCGCCGCAAACTTCTGGCATCGAGGCACTCGATGAAGCGACCACCGGGCAACCGTAACGCATGGCCTCAAGCGGAGGTATTCCAAACCCCTCCTCAAACGAAGGGAAGATGAAGCATCGAGCGTTCTCATATAGTGCTCGCAACTGTTCATCACTCACAAAGCCGGTCTTTATCACCCTCTCTTCGTCGATCTCTTCCCCGCGAAAAACCGCCTTGCTACTCCCGCCGGCAACGATGGTCGAAATTCCTCTTTCGCGAAGCCACCCACTGATGGACGCCACAATCTTCACATTCTTGTTCGCTTGCTGCGACCCGACGCACAGCACATAGTCCCGCCGGGCAATCCCAAATATATCGTTCAGAATGCCATCATCTGCCTCACAGCGAAATGCGTGATCGCTGCCGGGATAGTCAACATGAATCCTATCCGAAGAGAGCGTCCTGCAATACTCGAGAAGCCGTTCTTTGGAGTAGTTCGAGATCGTGAGGATTGCTTTCGCGCGGAGACCCGCCGTACGATAAAGGAGCCGAGTCCAGGTCCGATATGCAAACGAATAACCTTGCGGCGCCAGGAAGACCGAGGCGTCGGGCAACATCGTGATTTGGCACGGATGAAACAATGGAGACGGGCCGCACGGGTTGAACAGCACACCGCCGCGCGCCAACCTCGGCAGGTCGAACTGTTCCCAGGGATGTCCGGAGAAAGTCCCCCCCTGAACGAATCTAATTTGGCTCAACCTGGGCGTTTCATAGTTGCCCTTGGGCGCCAACAGCGTGACTTCGTGCCCGCTACCTATAGTTCCAGTTTCCAGAAGTCTATCGAGAGAAGAAACAACCTCGGTCGCAACTCTCTGGACGCCGGTAATTTGCTGCGTCAAGTATCGGCCGTTGATAAAAATCTGTTTCATTCGAGGTTGATACCGGCTCTGGCTTCCGACGTTCACTTGCATTGGGAAATAATAGAATTTCCCCAATTACCGGCTGACTTGGTGTTCGAGAAACTCGATAAATCGCTCTCGGAAAACTGATTCATCGAACTGCATCGCATGTTCTCGAATCGTCTCTCGATTGAAGCGAACCGAGCACCCCTCAAATCGCTCAATCGCGCCCACAAGTGATTCAACCGTCTGCGCCGAAAAGAAAATACCTGTCGGACCTTTCGTGCATCCGCAATCATCTTCGAGGCCGCGCACCGTCTCTAGGGCGCCTCCGGCTCCGAAAGCGATCACCGGGCGGCCATGTGCTTGAGCCTCCACCGGCACGATGCCAAAATCTTCCTCTCCTGGGAACAGAAGAGCGCGGCATTTGCCCAGCATTTCATGTTTCTGAGCATCTGAAACGCTCCCCAAAAACTCTATGGTTGGCCCTGCGAGTCGCTGCAAACGCCGAAAATCCGGACCGGATCCGATGATCTTCAAAGGTCGCTTGAGCTTATTGCACGCCTCAATTGCAAGATCGAATCGTTTGTAATGAACTAACCGGCCCACCGCGATATAGAACTCTTCTTGCCGATCATCGATCTGTATCGAACTCACATCGATCGGCGGATAAATCACCTCGGATTCGCGTCGATAGTACTTGCGAATACGGGAAGCAACATACTTTGAATCACAGGCGAACTGATCAACTCTACCCGCCGCAGCATAATCCCAAAGGCGAACTCTGTGGGCAGTGAGCGCAAATACAAATCGAGTAATCGGTCCCATCTCTCGAATATAAGCAGAGTACATATCCCATATGTAGCGCATTGGAGAGTAGCAATAGCACACATGCAAGGTGCTGGTTGACGTTAAGACCCCCTTAACAGTGCCGGCTGTCGAGGACAAGACTAGATCATACCCAGTGAAATCGAATTGCTCGAGGGCGAACGGATGAAGCATTAACGTGTGACGGTGAAACCGATGTATGAAAGGGATCTTTTGCAGCCATGAAGTTGTAAGCTTCCTGCTGCGCAATTGCGGCGACATCGTCTCGGGTCTTGCAAAGAGCGCAAACAAATCGGCTTGCGGAAAGATATCAACCAGCACTTCAACTACCCGCTCCGCACCTCCACGCGTGTAAAACCAATCGTGGACGATGGCAACGCGCAATGACGACAAGCTCGAAGGAATCGAACATGGCTGCTCTATTGTGGTATTCGAGTGCTGCTGGTCAGTCAATCCTTCACCTCAAAACAATTGTTGGACCCGGTCAAGATCTTTGTCTCGCCCCAGCCAGCCCATCTCCCGAGGTCCTCAGTTCCCCGGGCTCTAATACCCCTCAAAACAGAATCTTACAGTATCGCCACAGCACGGTGTCCGCGATTCTGCCGGCATCCAAGGCGGGCGCCACACTTTGAAGCGAACAGAGCACACCAAAGGCCCTTTGATGAGCCCCTCTTGCTTATGAACTAGCGACTGTAGGGTCGAGTGAGATCGTCCAACCTGGCATTGGCAAGGAACGCCCGTAAATCCTGAGTCAGTTGCTGACGTGCGGCATCATTGGGGACCACCATGTCCACTGTCTCGGCCCGCAGCAATACTCGGACCGGAATCGAACTGCTCTGGCTGAGCAGGGACCTCGGATCGGGACGGGTGTAGACGAAGCCAAAATGAGTGCGTTCGGTGGTGAATTCACCGCAGGCTCCATCTCGGCACATGGTCGACGCTTCGATGTGACGGGTCACGCCATCGTTATAAAAAGCCGAGCTAAAGTTGACCGGCACAACTCCGGCACTCGCAACCGTGAGTTGCCCCTGCCACAGCGGATCCTGTCCGCGAATGGTATGGCACAGCACGGGATCATGCCAGTCCGGGACAGGCGATACTCCGATGGCAATTGGCGTGCCGCCGCCCGGCGGTGCGTACTGCCCCCAAACGTAGATCACCGGCCCGGTGACGTCGGCCTCATTCCAGGAGCGGACCAGCGTGTAGTCGCCGAGCCGTGCAGGATACTGCACGGTTGCCGAGTCTGCGGCACTCGCCGTGGATGCACGGATCATCGCATCGGCTCGTCCCAGTCCTGCGCATCCGAAGAGCACGATCGCTGCCGTCACCGCAAGTTGAACATACCGTTCGCGACGTGGGCCATCATGCCCCCCCCCCTCGCTCAGGGTCGACGGCTGTCGCCAACATTCTTGGACTCCCGGCGTCGCGGAGACGAGCAACAACTGTAAACAAGAAAATCGTCGCAACCAGAAATAGCAACGCGCCGATCAGATAATCCGCATTCTCCGCCTTGTTCTGCAGCCACGGGAAGTGCAGCGCAACCGCGTAATACAGAACAAGCACACAAAGTCGCGCCAAATTGAACACGTAGCCCAGCAAAATCGCTCCAACGACCACCAGACCATTCGAGTACCAGCGAAATCGATAGACATAGCCCGCGATCAGCGCGATGAACCCCATTGTGATCGAGCCACGAATGCCATTGCATCCCGGAGCGATGAACATACCAAAGTCAGGCGTGAACATCAAGCGAAGGTGGTCCGGGGTTAAAGTGTGGCCCAGGTGCATCGCAAACGCCCTCGCGACGTGGGCCGATGCATGCTGCAATGGCAGATCTATAAGAGAGCTGAATACATGTGGAATGGGATTCGCAAAATACAGAAGGAGAATTGGAAACAATGCCGCCCGATAAAGTCGCACGCCGCCCAAAAGCAGAACTACACCGGAACCGTAAGCCAAAAGCATCAGCGAGGGCGGTGGCAACACAGTCGACCAGTGTGGCGTGACCACCAGAATCAGAATTGCCTGCTCCTGGAGACGCGCCACAACCACGGTGACCACTAGCAGTACCAACCCCCACCAGGTCCCTTCCGCCCGCCAACCTAGGGTTCTCCACACTCGAAGAATGAGGATAAAGCTCACCAGTGGAATAACCATACCGATGGACTTCAGTGCATCATTTGTCCACAAAGTCCAAAGTGAGAGCATGGTGAACCAAATTGTTGATAACCCTAGCACCGCAAGCGCGGCTGCAAGCGCAGCAAACTGCACCGGAGCAAGTCCCATGGGGCGTACAGACGGCAAACTGGCTTCGGAATCCGGAAAGGCGGACATGGTTTTCGGCTCACTAAATAACGAGAAACTCAGTGCATCCAAGTGTATCGCGAGAGCGACTCCCCGAACGCCTTCGACCTTGTAACCTCAGCTATACGGACTCAGGCCCGGAAACTGCGTTGGTTGTCATCCCCCTCGTATGCTCCCATTCGGGGTGCGGCGTTGGGCAACGCATCGAAGCGCCGACCGCCAGTCCCGCGTAAGTCCATATGAGGAAGACATCCATGACACGCCGATTGTTCGCGAGCATTCTCCTGATCGTCTCTTCGACCGCCGCGCCGGCGCCTTATCGCGCGGATGCGCAGGCAAGCACCTATATGGCCTACAAGGGTGCGTGGTCCTCTGGAACCACTTACAACCTCAATGAGATCGTGCTTTCGAGCGGGGTCGATTACGTTTCGCTCTCGACAAACAACGTAGGTAACCCACCCGCGTCGAGCCCGACAAAGTGGATCGCCCTCGGCGGCGACGCTGAGATCAGCGTGAAGAAATTTGGCGCAGTCGGTGATGGAACAGCAGATGATACCTCAGCACTGCAAGGCGCCTTGGCGTGGATGGGGGCTAGTGGAGGCTGCGTCTACTTCCCGCGCGGAGCCTACAAGACCACGGCCGAACTCGATTGGGTCAATCAGTACGCGGCCTACCGTGCAAAGCCCCTGTGCTTCCGTGGAGATGGTTGGGCACGCTCGTACCTCGTCTACACAGGCTCTCCGAAGATTGACGCAACTATCCACGTCTACAACACGCCGGGGGCCCAAGTTGCCCCAACTGTCGACATTAGTAACTTCGGCATCGCCGCCAACGCGAATGCATCCTATGCCTTTCATGTGATCACACCCGGGCCATCCACGATGGACAACGTCGCCTTTGCGGGCGGCTCTGCCTCTTCATTCGAGGGCGATGGCTGGAACGGCTTCGCCGATCTCCGGAACCTGGAAGTGGGACCCCAGTTCTTTGCACCTGCCGGATCAACTACCTGCGTCAATGGCTTGACGTTTAGCCACAGTGTAGAGCCCGTTGCGGGTCAGGACATCCCATCCAGCCAGTTCACCCTTACCGCACCCCTGGTCGTGGGTTGCTCGGGGATTGGTTTGAACTTTCCGAGCGCTTTTGGGGTCACGATCAATGGTGGTCAAAGTTCAGGGAACAAACAGGATCTGTATCGCGCCAATCCACTCGGTCAGCCTCAGCCATTCATCATTAATGGGATGCTCCTCGAAGTAAGTCCTTCCGTAAGCCCGCTTTATGTGGCCGACCAAGTGCTGGGCGGATTCGCCATTCTCAATGGCGTCCTGTTCAACTCCAATCCGCTGGGCCTGCAACTGGGTGGCATTCAGAATGTGGTCGAGAGCAGCACCGGCATCTTCACCGTGTTGAGCGGTTCGACCAACACTCAATTCATCAATAATGTCATCTACACAGGCTCGATCGATGCCGGAACTGGCACCTATGGAAGTGGCAATCTCCGGCAAGCCGGCGGCAACGCTCCCATGCCCTGGAACGGCCTGCCCACACTCCAAGTGCGCTACGCGACTGTGCTGCCCAACGGCACCGATCTATATACCGTGACCGCCTGCGGAATCTACTCCGTGACGAATCCCGTACATGGCCCCGCCGTGCTCTCGGCGATGGAAAACCGCGTCCAGGTTCTCTGCGACCAGTCGGGAAGTGCTACATCGCGCACACTGATCGCGCAGGGAATGTATGACCCTACCGGTGCAACCAATAACATCACCTACATCAATACGGAATCGAATGGAAAGTGGCAGGGCTGGCAGCAGTTCCAACTCTCGGGCGGGCTGGTCACAGGGTATCCAGCCGCGCCGTCCGGTGCATGTACAGTCGTCGGCTGGATGTTCTCTCAGGACGGCCATGCCACCTTTTGCAACGGCACCAGTTGGGTACCAAAGATCTAGTTCTCCGCAAAGCAGTCCAGGGTCAGATTCCATGTCGAATCAAGGTAGTAGAACGCGTCGGCGGTCTCTGTCATCGCTTAGGTCTCGCGCACACTGTAAGCATCGAAGCCGTGGCGGCGCACCAGAGCGTCGCGCTCGGCGGCCTTCAGGTCGGACTCTACCATCTCGCGGACAAGTTCATCAAAAGTAATGCGAGGCTCCCATCCAAGTTCGCGCTTGGCCTTGGATGCATCGCCCAGCAGTGTCTCCACCTCGGTTGGGCGGAAGTAGCGCGGGTCAACCGCCACCACCACATTCCCAGCCTTGTCGACGGCCTTCTCATCAACCCCCGAGCCCGACCAGGTCAGATCGAGTTCCAGCAGCTTCGCGCAGCGCTGGACAAATTCTCGCACGCTGTACTGCTGTCCGGTCGCAATCACGAAGTCCTGTGGCTTCTCCTGCTGCAGCATCAGCCACTGCATCTCGATGTAGTCGCGAGCGTGGCCCCAGTCGCGCTTGGCGTCCAGGTTGCCGAGGAACAGGTTAGTCTGCAAACCTACCTTGATGCGCGCCAGCCCACGCGTAATTTTGCGGGTTACAAACGTCTCGCCGCGCATCGGAGATTCATGGTTGAACAATATCCCGTTGCAGGCGTACATACCGTACGCCTCGCGGTAGTTGACCACGATCCAGTAGCCGTACAGCTTGGCCACCGCGTATGGCGAGCGCGGGTAGAAGGGAGTGGTCTCCTTCTGCGGAATCTCCTGCACCAGGCCGTAAAGTTCAGAGGTGCTGGCCTGGTAAAACTTCGTCTTCTTCTCCAGACCCAGGATGCGAATCGCTTCCAGCAATCGCAGCACCCCGAGCGCATCCGAGTTGGCCGTATACTCTGGCTCTTCGAACGAGACCTGCACATGCGACTGGGCAGCCAGATTGTAAATCTCGTCCGGCTGGACCTTCTGCACGATGTGGATCAGCGACGTCGAGTCCGTCATATCTCCGTAGTGCAGGATGAAGTGACGCGACGGCAGGTGCGGATCCTCGTAGATGCTGTCGATGCGCGCCGTATTGAACAGCGACGTGCGCCGCTTGATCCCGTGGACCTCGTACCCCTTGGCCAGTAGGAATGCGGCCAGATACGCGCCGTCTTGCCCGGTGACTCCGGTGATTAACGCCTTCTTCAAAACTTCGCTCTCCTTGAGTGATCGCCAGAAACGAACGTGGGCATTCCGCCCCAGCTTTGCGCGGATGCGCAAGGCATCCACTAACGCATTGTCGCCATGCCCGTAACCGCTTATTGCCATGTTACTTGAGTCGCGCCCACTCCCAGAAATGCACGTCAACCCCCCGTTACGAAACCACCCAAGCTCACCGAATACCTACTTCCCTCCGGTCAGCGACTTCACTCGCGCTGACTCGAACTCATCCCCCGCCCGCCAGGTGATCAAACCAGGCGCGCTAAGCGCCTCCCAGCCCAGCTCAAGCCCGAACCGCGCCAGCTTGGCATTCGACGTGAAGTCCATATCCGGCGTGTAGTTGTCCGAAAAGTTGTGATACCGGTGCGCGACATAGTCGTCCTCCTTCGCCAGACCCCACGCCGCGTCGTGCCCCTTATACAACGTCCCCGAGCCAATCGAAAACGCAGGCACTCCAGCCCTCGCCATCGAAAAGTGGTCGGAGCGGTAGTAGTGTCCCGCCTCAGGATGCTCATCCGGCACAATCGCCATCCCAAACCGTGCCGCCGTCGCCGCCACGATGGGATAAAAGCTCGTGCGCTCCGCCCCATCCACCTTCGTCTGCATCGGTTCACCAAAAGGCTGAATATCGTCGTAATTCAGATCAAGCGCAATCTGTCCTGCCGGAATCGGCGGATGCTGCCCCAGGTACTCGGAGCCGAGCAAACCCTGCTCCTCTGCCGTAACCGCCGCGAAGATAACACTGTGCAGCGGCGGAGTCGGCATCGAAGACCACGCCCGCGCCAACTCCATCAAGATGCCGCAACCGGTAGCATTGTCCGCGGCGCCGTTGTAGATGTTGTCGCCCGACATTCCCGGCACAAATCCTAGATGATCGTAGTGCGCGGAGTACATCACAGCCTGATCGCGACCGGGCGGCGGGCCTTTGCAGGGTATAGACGACTTGACCCCGTCGCATGGCATCGCACGAGGCAGAATGCCAATCACGTTAGGCGACTGATACGGCCGCACCACCGACTCGATGTGCGCCTTCACCTTCACCGGCAATTCGACCGCCTTGAACCCGCGCTTCCCCGCAGCGTCGATCTCCGCATCCGTGTTCCCCAATCCCGCAGCCGCAAACAACTTGTCCGAAATGTCGTGGTGAATCCAAGCAGCAGCCGCAACCTGCGGATTCGTGTCGGTCGCAAGAAACGTCTTCTCCCCCGATCCCGAATTCTCGACCACCGACCACGGGTAGCTCGCCAAGTCCGTCCGGTGAATGATTAAAGCACCAATCGCTCCGCGCCGCGCGGCTTCCTCATACTTATAAGTCCAGCGGCCGTAGTACGTTAGCGCCTTGCCGCCGAAAAACTTCGGATCGTCCGAAGGCGGATCGCCCACAACAATCAGCACCACCTTGCCCTTTACATCGATACCCGCGTAATCGTCCCACTTGAACTCCGGCGCCGTAACCCCGAATCCCACAAAAACGATAGGCACATCAATGTCGACCACCGGAGTGTGCCGCGGGTTGTTCACCACATAATCCGCACCAAAGCGCAAAGGCATCGCCCCGCCCCTTCCCGGCACCAGCGAGAACGTCGTAGCCTCCCGCTTCACCGTCATCCCAAAGAAATCGATCTGCTGGAAATATGTCCCGTTATCGCCGCCCGGCTTCAGCCCGACCAGCGCAAACTGCGTCGCAATATACTTCGCCGCCAACTCGCCGCCGCGCACGCCCGGCCCGCGCCCTTCCAGCAGATCATCCGCCAGAAACTTCACATGGGCGCGAATCCTCTCCGCATCAATCGAAGCCTCCGCGGCCTTCACCGCCACCGGAATCACAGGCGCCGAAGTCTGAGCTTTGAGTGGTGACAGGGCGGACAAACAGATCGCACATACAGCTAGGACAACGCGAAAATTCACGGGGCATACTCCTTAAGCGCAACGCACCTGTCCAGTCTAACTACGAATGACCCCGCGAAACGCAACTCAGGCTTGACAGCGATAGAATCGGCGGCATGGACATCACCGCAATCCAAACCGCGCTACGCGACGCCAACCTCGATGCCTGGCTCTTCTACGACCATCACCACCGCGATCCCCTTGCCTACAGCATCCTCGGCCTCGACCCCGGAATGCACGTCACCCGTCGCTGGTACTACCTCGTCCCCGCCACCGGCGAGCCGAGCAAGCTAGTCCATCGCATCGAATCCGGCCGTCTCGACACCCTCCCCGGCACCCGCGCCGAATACTCCTCCTGGCAGGAACTCGATGCCAAGCTGGAAGCCATGCTCGCCAACTCTACCCGCCTCGCTATGCAATACTCACCTCGCAACGCCATCATGTACGTCTCCATGGTCGACGCCGGCACCATCGAACTCCTGCGCGAGATGGGCAAAGAAATCATCAGCTCCGCCGACCTCGTTAGCCAGTTCGAAGCAGTCCTCACCGACGCACAGATTTCCACACACTACGCCGCCCAGGAAAAGGTCGACCGCATCCTCGCCGAAGCCTGGAAGCACATGGGCCAACTCGCCCGCACCACCGGCCGCAACTCAGGTTCAGATGAGTTCGCCATGGTCAACTGGATCAGCGAAGCCTTCCGCCGCGAAGGCCTCGTCTGGGAATTCGGTCCCAACGTAAGCTGCGCCGCCAACTCCGCCGACTCCCACTACGAGCCAACCACCGAAAACTCCCGCCCCATCCACCGCGGAGACTTCGTCCTCATCGACCTCTGGGCCAAGCTCCCGCAGCCCGGCGCCGTCTACTACGACATCACCTGGACCGGCGTAGTCGACCGCGAGCCCACCCCGCGCGAGCAAACCATCTTCGAAACCGTACGCAACGCTCGTGACGCCGCCATCGCCGCTGTCCAGGCCGCCTACAGGGCGCGCCAGCCCATCGCCGGATGGGAAGCAGACGACGCAGCCCGCAACGTCATCCAGGCCGCCGGATACGCCGACAGGTTCACCCACCGCACCGGTCACAACATCGGTCCGGAGATCCACGGCGCCGGTGCACACCTCGACAACCTCGAAACCCACGACGTCCGCCTCCTCCTACCCAATACCTGCTTCTCCGTCGAACCCGGAATCTACTTCCCCGGCGAATTCGGCGTGCGCAGCGAAATTAACATGATCACCCAACCCGGCCGCGCCAACGTAACCGGCCGCATCCAAACCGAACTAGTCCGCATCTAGCGCCCCGTGATCGATACCCCACCGGCTGTTATGATTGATCCGAATGGTAACGAAAGTTCAATATCCCTTGGCAGCCGGCGACAAAGGCCTCATCGACGATTCTACGAGTCGCGTCTCCCCCACCCTCGCCCTCATTGCAGGCTGGCTGGTTCCCGGAGCCGGACATCTCCTCCTCGGCAAGTGGATCCGCGCCGCCCTGCTCATGACCTCCGTCCTCTGCATGTTTGCCATCGGGATCGCGCTTCAGGGCAAAATTTTCACCCCGAATATCGGCGAACCGCTCGACATGCTCGGATTTGCCGGTGACCTCGGTTCCGGCTTGTGCTACCTCATCGCGCGTTTGATGGGATGGGGACAAGCACCCGTCCTCGTGGCCGTGGCGGACTACGGCACCAAGTTCATCGCCGTCGCCGGTCTGCTGAATATCGTGGCCGCAGTCGACGCGCATTCCCTCGCCAGCGGGAGGAAACGCTCATGACCATCTCCCACTTCAGCGCGGTCCTGCTCTTCTCGCTCTTCACGTCCGTAGTCTTCGGCATCACCCAGCGCGCAGAGCCCAAGATGATGATCCGCTTCGGAGCCCTCTGTTTTGTCCTGTTCGTAGGCGGAACCGTCGCCGCAAGCTGGGCAATGTGGCTCATCAAGCACTAACCCGGGAGTAGCAGCGGGCTTCAGCCTGCGGTAATCGGGCGCAAGAAAACCGGGGCTTCAAGCCCCGGGTCTCTGATCTGCCTTACCACCTCGCCCTATGCCTGCACAGGAGCCGCATCGTTCGCCACCGGAGCCGCCACTACCTTCTTCGGAGCAGCCTCCGCCTTCTTCGACGGAGCAATAATCGCATGCAGCGTAGTGCCTTCCATCCGCGGCATGAACTCCACCAACCCAGCATCCCCAATATCCAGAATCAGCCGGTTGATGATCTTGTACCCCAGGTCGCGATGCGCCATCTGCCGTCCCTTGAACCGCAACGACGCCTTCACTTTGTCGCCGTCGCCCAGGAACCGAATCGCCATATTCTTCTTGGTCTGGTAGTCGTGCTCGTCCACCGTAACGGAGAACTTGACTTCCTTGATCGTGATGATCTTCTGCTTCTTGCGCGCAGCCCGTTCGCTCTTGTCCTTCTCGTAGAGAAACTTGCCGTAGTCCTGAATGCGGCAAACCGGCGGCACAGCATTCGGCGAAATCTCCACCAGATCAAGAGACCGTTCCCGAGCCATCTTCAACGCATCAAAGGGGGGCATGATGCCAAGCTGCTCGCCATTCTCGTCAATGACGCGAATCTCACGAGCGCGAATTCGTTCGTTAGTGCGGATAAAAGATTTTGCGGAGCGTTTATCGATCGGGGGAATAGTATGCCTCCACAGCGTGCCTGCCAGGCCGCCATGCCTTTGCTTAATTGGATCACATACCTCAACTAAAGGTTGCGTATAGCGAGAAGTATAGCATTAGGCTGTTTCCAGCCCCGCCTACTTCGCCGCCGCCATCTGCTGCTGATACTCCGAATACGGCCCCTTGAAATCCTCAATCCGGAAGTCCGTCGGCCCACCCTCAAAGTGCCAGATCCGCGTCGCAACCTCCTCAATCAGGTCCAAATCGTGCGTCACCAGCAAAACCGTCCCCTCATACTTCTGCAGCGCCAGATTCAGAGCATTAATAGCCTCCAAATCAAGATGGTTCGAAGGCTCATCCATCACCAGCACATTCGGCTTCTGCAGCATCAGTTTGCAGAACAGCATTCGCGCCGCCTCGCCGCCGCTCAGCGCATCCGTCATTTTCATTCCCTCTTCGCCCTTGAACAGCATCTGCCCCAGGATCCCGCGGATATCTTCCTTCGTCGCGTCCTCGTCGAACTGGTGCAGCCAGTCGTTCACCGTCATGCCCATCTGGATCGACGCCTTCATATCCTGCGCGAAGTACCCAATCTGCGCCTCGTGTCCCCACTTCACCACGCCCGAGTCGATCGAAACGTCCGTCTCATCCACTCCCGGCGCATTGGCCAGCAGAGCCTTGATCAGCGTCGTCTTCCCTTGCCCGTTCCGCCCCATCAGCACAATCTTGTCGCCGCGATTACATGACGCGGAGAACTTGTCGAGCACCTGCAACTCGCCGCCATCCTTCTTCTCATACGCCTTCGACACGTCCTCAATCTCAAGAATGTGTCGCCCCGAAGGACGCTTCTGCTCAAACCGGATATAAGGCCGCTGAATATTCGACCGCGCCAGCTCCGTCGTCGCCAGCCGCTCCACTTCCTTCTTCCGCGAGTTCACCTGGCTCGACCGCGTACCTGCCGAGAAGCGCGCAATAAAGTCGTTCAACTGCGCAATCTTCTTCTCCCGCTGCTCATTCTGGCTCTCGATCCGCGACCGGATGGCGGTCTTCTGCTCCACCATATCGTCGTATCCGCCGTTGTAAAGGATGATCGTCTCGTAGTCGATGTCGGCGATATGCGTGCACACCGAGTTCAAGAAATGCCGGTCATGCGAGATCGTGATCAGTGTGCCGTTATACCGCACCAGAAAATCCTGCAGCCACAAAATCGAATCCAAATCGAGATAGTTCGTAGGCTCATCCAGCAGCAAAGCCTGCGGCTCGCCAAACAGCGCCTGCGCCACCAGCACGCGCACCTTCTGCCCGCCCTGCAGCTCGCTCATCTTGCGATCGTGCAGCTCGTCCGCAATATCCAGCCCCTGCAGCAGAATCGCCGCATTCGCCTCGGCCTCATACCCATCCTCTTCGCCGACGATGCCTTCCAACTCGCCCAGACGGCTGCCATCCTCGTCCGTCATCTCCGGCTTTTCGTAGATGGTTTCCCGCTCAGCCAGCGCCGCCCACAGCGGTTTGTTCCCCATAATCACGGTATCGATCACGCGAAACGCATCGAACGCATACTGGTCCTGCGACAGCACGCCGATCTTCTTCGGCCGCACCACATTCCCCTTCTGCGCGTCGATCTCCCCCGTCAACACCTTCATAAAAGTGGACTTACCGGCGCCATTCGGGCCCGTCAATCCATACCGCCGCCCGCTCGTAAAAGTAACCGAGACGTCCTCAAAGAGCAGCTTCTGCCCATACCGCATCGTCACATTGGAAACTGAAATCATGATATTTCTTCAATTTTACAGGGAAATCTCTTTCACTAGCGTCACAAGACTGCAAATCGCTCTCCTCGGCGGGAGGATTCCTCGCAATATGTGCCTCCAAACCTGTTTCCATTAATGCTTGCATTCATTGCCTGCACTGCCTACAATGAATGCATGCAGTACACGCTCCGCAACATTCCGGACTATCTCGACGCAGCCCTCCGCGGCTCGGCCCGCGAACAGGGCAAGAGCCTCAACGAAGTAGCCGTGGAAGCTCTTACTCGCGGCGCTGGTCTTGCCGAAACACAACAGCGCCAACGCGACCTCCAGGACATCGCCCGAAGCTGGCATAAAGACCCTACCTTCGACGCCGCGCTCGCTACCCAGGACACCGTCGACGAGGAAATGTGGCGTTGAAACTCGCCCTCGATACCAACCGCTACACCGACCTCTGCCGCGGCGACGCCTCCGTACTCGACACCCTCGAACTCGCCGACGAAATCTGGTTGCCTTTTATCGTCCTCGGAGAACTGCGCGCCGGATTCGCCGTCGGCACCCAGGGCCAGCGCAACCAAGCCGTCCTGCACCGATTTCTCCTCAAACCGCGCGTCGGCGTTCTCTACGCGGACGACCAGACCACCCATCACTACGCCAACATCTTCCGGCAGCTCCGCAAGCAAGGCACTCCAATCCCCACCAACGACATGTGGATCGCAGCCCTCACCCTGCAGCGTTCGCTGGCCTTGTTCGCGCGAGACGCGCACTTCGACGCGCTTCCCCAGCTCGCTCGCGTCTAGAATAATCCGCGCGGCCGGTATATCGCCACCTACTGCGGTGCGGCCGCCGCTTCCTTCCCAACTAACGATGGATGTCACCGTTCGTCATCCGAACTGAGACGACCTTAGAAATCTCCTTTCAGGGACGGGGCCGCCCATGTGTGTTTCCTCAGATACCAAGAAATCAGAAGGGCAGTCCGTCGTCGGAGGTGTCGACCGGCTTCACCGGTCTGACCGTCGACAGAAAAAAGCGGTAGCAACGGCGAAGATAGATGCGAAGCAGCCACTTCTCAGCGGCCCACCTTCCGTAATATTGGTTTCGTGAAGTTATCTCAGAGTCTAAGCTGTGGTCGTCATCGCTTGGGGAGGCTTGCGGCACCATAGAGTTCTCCTCTGCTTCGTGTTTGTGGGCTTACGCATAATGTGAAACTGCGCATCGCAACTAATCAAGCACTTGCACAGGAGCAGGCAGCATAACTTGGCACTGAATGCGCCGGTATGATGAAACTATCGCCGGAATTTGACGCATAAGCTGAAACTCTCTCCATGGGCGCGGTCGCACGTTCGAAACGAAACTTGGCAGTCTAAGCCTTAGTTAGCGTGCTGTGTGCACCCTAACCTACACAAAACCCGAATCCAGTTTCACCTTATGCTGTGTCAGTTTCACTTTATGAGGAACCGTTCTCCGTGATCCGCTTTTTCTTGGGCGGCCATGAAACCTTCCCCTTGACACGTACGTAAATCAACGTACATACTCGCCGGATGCCGATCGAAACCCTCGACCTGGACGGATTCCTGAAGTTCCTCAAACAAAAACAGGGTCCCCAATCCGACCGAAAATTCGCCCAGCAACTCGGCGTCTCACCGTCCTACCTCTCCGACGTCTACAACGGCCGTACGGTCCCCGGAGAGAGCATCACCGCAGCACTCAATGCCCGCCGCGACGTCGTCTTCCACGTCGAAACGGACAAGAAGAAAAAGGAGAAGTCATGAAAGAAAACAGCGCACGCATCGCCATCATCCTCGACCGTTCCGGCTCCATGTCCTCTGTCCGCGAGTCCACCATCTCCGGCTTCAACGAGTTCATCCGCAGCCAGCGCGCGCTCCCCGGCGACGTTTCAGTCAAACTCGTCCAGTTCGACGACCAGTACGAGGTCGCCTTCGACAAGCCCCTCGCAGAAGTCCCCGAACTCACGCAGGACCTCTTCGTCCCGCGAGGCATGACTGCCCTCTTCGACGCCCAGGGCCGCACCATCGTCGCCCTCGGCGAAGAACTCGCCGCCCTGCCCGAATCCGAGCGCCCCTCCAAGGTCATCGTCATGACCCTCACCG
>Ga0207048_10039_pt3 | contig 38817 bp, 28 predicted proteins | sample Alteio_BWMinCont_65_FD_153301 | JGI IMG/M metagenome (GOLD analysis project Ga0207048, IMG submission 153301) | Enriched cells from forest soil in Barre Woods Harvard Forest LTER site, Petersham, Massachusetts, United States -... | ecosystem: Environmental > Terrestrial > Soil > Temperate forest >...
GGAAACCGAAGATTGGGACAAGCAACTCGAAGAGTGGCGCCAGAAGGACGAGGAGTGGCGCGAGTATTTTTCCCAAAGCAACAACGCCAGCTCGAACTATAATCCGGAGGCGGCTGAGCGTCGCCAGTTTCTTTTCGATTCCCAGGTGGAAGCGCCTCATCTTTCCGATCATTTGCAACGGCAGCTGACGCTGGCAACGAGCAATCCTGAGATGCTTCGCGTGGGCGAAGAGATTATCGGCAATCTCGATGAAGCTGGTTTCCTGAAGATACCGCTGATCGAAGTGGCGCAATCGGCCCAGGTCGATTACGAGATCGCCCAGAATACGCTGACACTGATTCAGACCTTCGACCCGGTCGGAGCGGGGGCAAGAGATTTACGCGAATGCCTGCTCATCCAGATCGACCGCCTGGGCAAGAGCGAGGAACTCGAAGCCGTGATGGTCTCGCAATTTCTCAACGAACTGGGTCGCAAAAAATATCAGGATATTGCCCGTGCACTGAAAGTTCCGCTGGAACGCGTTCAGGCCGCGGCTCAATTTATCGCCACGCTGCAACCGCGTCCCGGTTCGAGTTTCAGTTCCGACGACAAGCAGAATGTCGTCCAGGCGGAACTCGCCATCCACAAGAGTGGCGACGATTGGCTCGTGGTAATGAACGACGATCCGGTGCCACGTTTGCGCATCAGCGATACCTACAAGGATCTGCTGGTCAACAACGGCCACGACCCCAATCTGCGCGAGTATCTGAAGGAAAAAATCCGGGCCGGAAAATTCCTGATCAAGTGCCTTCATCAGAGGCAGCAGACGATTTTTAATATCGCGACCGAGATCGTAAAGCGGCAGCGCTCTTTTTTCGATCAGGGTGTCGCCCATCTCAAACCGCTGACGATGAATCAGGTGGCGGAGGTTGTCGGCGTGCACGAAACAACGGTCAGCCGCGCCATCGCCAACAAGTATGTGCAGACGCCTTACGGTCTTTTCGACCTGAAATATTTCTTCACGCCCGGTTACCAGACGGCGACCGGCGAGGTGATGTCGAACACGAGCGTGAAGGATGCGATTCAGGAAATGATTTCCCGTGAAAGCCCGACTAAACCGCTTTCCGATCAGGAGATCGTCAAAATTCTTGGCGAACGGGGTATTCCGCTTGCCCGCCGCACGGTCGCAAAATATCGCGCGGAACTCGGCCTACTGCCTTCAAATCTGCGCCGCAGCACGTAGAGCTTCTCTTTTGTGATGGATTAAAGCCGGCAATTCGGAATGATAGGCCGATTCCGATGGTCAAAAATTTGCCGGCCGAAAAACGGGTGTCCATGCGGACGGATTTGATCCGCGCCGGAGTGCTGGTAATTATCACCGCCCTGATCTGGTGCGTGATTTACAACCGGATGTCGGTGGAGAGCTGGCAGATACCGCTGGCTTATCTTTCCAACCCGATGAAAGGAGACGTGTTGGTGACGCTGGCCACGACCAAGGCCGCCAGTGAGGGCCATGTCTGGCCCTTTCTCTTTACCAACGTCCCGGAATTGGGAGCACCTTATGGTGCAAACTGGGATGATTTTCCCGTTACGGAAAAACCACTGATTTGCCTGATGGGGTTACTGGCAAGAATCATGGGTGTTTTTGCAGCGGCGAACTTCGCGGTTCTGCTGGGACATGCGTTGGCGGCGGTTTCTTTTTATGCGGCTTGCCGGATCCTGAATTGTTCCTGGCCATGGTCATTTGCCGGGGCATTGATTTTTGCTTTCGCCCAGTACGCCTTCGGGCATGGGCTTCACCACATCACGGTTTTGTATTACTGGCATGTGCCGCTTTGCCTGGTGGTTAGCGCTTGGATCATCCGTGGCGAGGGCATCAAGCTGGGCGAGCGGCGTTTTATTTTCGCTCTGGTGGTGGCTTTTGTAACCGGCGTGCAAAACGTCTACTACACCAATATGTTCGCGCAGTTGGTCCTGATCGGCGGATTGGTCCAGGCGTGGCTCCACGGCTGGCGCAGAGCGCTATCGGCAGCGGCGGTGATCGGAACCATGGCGGGAGCGTTCCTGTTGATGAACCTGAATACCATTTTCTATCATCTTACTTATGGCGGGAACGAACATGCCGTGGTTCGGAACTATAGATGGCTGGAAATCTACGGACTGAAACTGGTCGATCTGGTGATACCTCCGCCGGATCATCGTTTCCCGCTTTTCGCGGCGTGGGGAGCGGATCATCTCAAGGAACTCGTGTTGTCTCCAGGCGAGATGCCACCCACCGCCTACATGGGAATCGTAGGCCTTGCCGCTTTGACCTGGCTGGTGATTGTTTCGCTGCGCGGAGCCATCATTCACGCAAGACTGCCCCTGGAAGCCTTATTGATTCTCTGGATTTTTCTCTACGCGAATGTGGGCGGAATCAACGGCATCGTTGGAACGGTGGGCATCCAGCTCTTCCGCGCGACGACACGCTACAGCATTTTCGTTCTTTGCATCGTGCTGATGTATGCGGCGAATCGCCTCTCCACAGTAAAGTTCAAGGACAAGATGCTGGTTTATGGCGCGGCAATTTTGGTCGTGCTGATCGCGCTCTGGGATCAACTGCCTCCACAAGTTTCCCAGACAGATTTGGACACAACCGCCAAGACGATGGCTTCAGATCGATCGTTCACCGAGGCGATAGAAAAGCGACTGCCTCCGCAAGCGATGATCTTTCAAATTCCAATCATGGAATTTCCAGAAAGCCCCGGCCCCGGTGTCGGTTCTTACGACCATTTCCGGCCCTATCTTTATTCGCATAGTCTCCGTTTTTCTTTCGGATCGGACAAGGGGCGGCCCTTGCAGGCGTGGCAACAACAACTGGGACAGGCTCCCTTCAACGATATTGTCAGCCGGTTGGAAAGTTATGGTTTCGCCGCCATGTACGTGAACCGAAATGCCTTTGGGGACAAAGGAGATGGCCTGATCAAGGCCTGCCAGGCAAGCGGGCACAACGAGATCATTGAGAGCGACCAGGGCGATTTGTTCTGTGTGTTGCTGAAACCTTCTCCGCAACCCGTGCTGCCCAACGCGCCTTGAGCAGCGCTTACTTCTTCCGGGCAACAAGCAGGGAAGAGGTCGACGCGACATACTTGTAGCCGCTGCCGAAGGTCAAGGGCTGATGAGACGTCCGGGAATAAAAATCAGCGAGATCCTGCTGGTAATGTTCCTTAAAGAGTGCGATGGGTCCGGTGTAGTTGCCGTAGGGTGTGACGTTCCATTGTTTCGGATCGAAAAAACGGAAGGGCATGCCCGAGTCGTCTTCGACCACGCCAACACTATTATCGAGAATGCCATTACGAATGGTTGAAAAATAATCTTCGTAGAGAAGATAGGAAGCAGCCTTGAGGTAGGTGATGCCGGGGCCCAGGCGCTGCATCAAGCGCACGAAACCGGGATTCGATTTGAGGCCGTCATTACCGAGGTCGGTCTGGAAATAACAGAGGACGCGAAGGTTGCTTCGGTCGCCTTGAAAATAGGTGATCTGGACGCCAGATGCGCTCGTCTTTTCACCGGGGTTTCGCAAGTGAAGTGTACCATCACGATCAAGCGAGACGTACTCAATGCTATCGATGGTGTAGCCTTGCCGACCGAGAAAAACGACCAGCGCAGGCATGAGGCCGTCGACCATCTGGTTGTTGAAATCGTTCTTCATATCTTTCGTCTTGAAAAAGCTCGCGGCGAGGATGGTGAAGAGAGACGTTTTCACCTCGCCGAGATAGGCACCGAGCTTTCCGTCTTCCTCCAATTTAGCGAGATCGGGCATGGTGCCGACCGGCTCAAGACCAGCCATGAGGAGATATTTCGAATTAGGAAAAAAAGTATCGGCGTAAAGCACGTCGGGACCGCTGAAGGGATAGAAAACTGCCCGCGTTTCGCCGCGCAGGGAAGCAAGCTCGGTATTGCCCCAGCTTCGCATCGCGCTGAGACGAACCCGGTCGAGATAACTCCAGCGGCCTTCAATCCATTTCTTGTAATCGAGCCAGTCGGAGGTCGATTCCCAAGCATTGGTGCCTTTGTCGGCAGGCGCTTTTTCACCGGCCAAGCCTCGGACGGAGCAATTAATGCGGTACCAGGCATCGGGTGGAAGCGGCGTTGCTTCGACCAGAGGCCAGGGCTGCTTCGTTATCGTGGGAGCGACAGTATCCGCGGAGCGAGCAGACAAAATCGGAAAAAGTGCGAGGATGATTAGTAACAGATTGAGGATGCAGGGGTGGCGAAGGCCGTGGGGAGTCGCGGTCATAAGAGAGAATGCGCTTAGGTGGAACTTTCGGGCAAGATTTCGCCGCGAAGTTGTTCCGTAGGAACATTGCGGCGCGCCCAAAGATAAATGGGGATGCCGATCAAGACAGTGCCGGCTCCCACGAGACTTTCCCGCGCGTGAAGCTGCGAGTTTTGGATCAGGCTGACAAAAGTGATGATGGCGAAAATAATCGGCGTGACCGGATAACCCCAGGTGCGATAGGGACGGGGCAAGTTGGGCTCGCGGAACCGCAAAACAATGACGCCGATGACTGTCAGGAGCGACCAAAAAAGAAGCACCGATTCAACGTAATTGATGATGTTGTTGGGATCAAAAAAGAGAAGGACAAAGATAACGGCGAATTGATAGAGGAGCGCGATGTAGGGAACGCTGGTTTTACTCGTGCGCCCCAAAACGCCGAGCACCGGATAAGTCGCACCGATGGCTTGGCTAACCCGGGAACCGACCCACATCATGGCACTGACATTGGCTACTAGGCCCACACAAATCAGGGCGCTGACGATGCGCGCGCCGACTGCGCCGAAAATCGAGGTGCCAGCAATATGCGCGGCTTCCTGATGCCCGGAGAGACTATCGAGAGGTGTCGCATAGAGGAAGACGCTGTTGATGGCGACATAGAGCACGAGCACAAACGCCGTTCCAAGAATCAAAGCGCGTGGTAGAGCCCTGGCCGGATTACGAACTTCCTCTACGATGTAGGCGGCGGCATTCCAGCCCGAGTAGGAATACATCACCCAGATGAGGGAGGAGGCGAAGGCGGGACCGATGAATAATTTCCAATCGGTAGCATGAGGAAGAAAGGTAACAGGTTGAGCGGGAGTGGCTCCAAAACCAAAAATCACGAAAGCAAGAATCAAGAGGACGGTGGTACCTGTGATTGCGGCTTGAAATCCTCCGGCAAACCGGAGGCTGCGAAGATGACAGACCGTTACGATGGCAATCAGGATAAAGGCGATGATGTGCTCCGTGTTGTTTCCTCCGAACCCGGCCATACTAGGGAAAGCGCGACACAGGTATTTGCCGAAAAGGAGTCCACTGGCCGCAATGGGCGCGGCAAATCCGACGCTGGCCGAGCAAAGACCGGTGCAAAATCCGACAACCGGATGGTAAATGCGGGAAAGGAAATTATATTCGCCGCCGGAACGTGGAAGTGCGGTGGCCAATTCCGCATAACAGAGTGCACCGCAAAGGGCGAGGATGCCACCGATGATCCAAAGCATGACGAGGGGGAAGACGCTTCCGGTCAGATCGGATGTTCCGTTCGAATGCGAGAAACCGGCGATCTGAAAACCGAGGGCGGTGAAGACGCCGATACCAATCATGTTCGACACAACCAACGCAGCCGCGGGCCAGGTCGAAACGGTTTGTTTGGAAGGTGACGGTTTCACGGTAAGCAACGAAGGAAGATGCCGAGTTGGATGTCAGCCATCAATATCTATCTCTAAAGAAGGGGTGATTATTACAGAAAAGATACGCCATGGTGCATCATTTGTTGGACGGAGAAACAGCTGGCGGCGTTCATCCTTCTTATCTTGCGGGAATTAATATTTTTGTCATCCCGAGCTTGTCGGGAGAATCAGACACACAATCCGATAAACGGCAGATTGGAGACTTTGGAATCAGGTTGCTTTTCGTGTTCATCCGGTTTGTTGGGTAAAGGGAACGCGTCTGATCCCTCGACAAGCTCGGGATGATGGATTTTTTAACTTTCTGGATGGGATTTTTTTTGAAGGGCTTGGACGATGGTTTGATCGAGAATGGCAATTTCGACCGGTTTGAGGAGATGGGCGTCAAATCCGGCTTCTGCGGCGGCCTTGATGTCCTGTTCGCGACCAAGACCGCTAAGAGCAATGGCGATGACTTCACTCATCTGAGAATGCACCCGCAGCCGGGTCATAAATTCGAGGCCCGAGATGCCAGGTAGGCCGATGTCGGAGATGATGATTTCAGGCGGTTCATGCAACGCAAGTTCAAGCGCTTCTTCACCACTAGCGGCAGTTTGAACCCGGCATTCGCGCCGTTGAAAGATGCGTTGTAGAGTTTCGCGAGTATCAACGGAATCTTCGACGAGTAGGAGGCGGCGACCTCGAAGAAGCGTGCGATCGATGCCGTCGGGGAGGGTGGTAAGATTCGATTGAGAAAAATCGGCCTCAGTAATTCCGGTAAGATGCGGCAACCAGAGGGTAAATATTGCGCCGAGACCAGGACCGGGACTTTCCGCGAGGAGACCACCACCGTGAAGTTCCGCGAGCGAGCGGGCGATGGTAAGCCCGACACCGAGACCGCCGACACTTTCCGTACGGCTGGTGCGCGATTGGTGGAACATTTCGAAGATGCGATCGATTTCATGACGGTTGAGTCCCGCACCGTTGTCAGTCACGACGATCCGCACTTCATCTTTTGGTGTGGTGAGCTGGACGGTGATTTTGCCATGAGGGTCGGTGAACTTGATCGCATTGTTGACGAGGTTGGTGAGGACTTGAGCAAGGCGGGTGGGATCGATTTCGAGTTCAACCGGCTGAGGGTTGGGAACGAACGTGATGGTGAGTTCCTTTTTCTCCCAGGCGGGGCGGGTGGTTTCGAGGACGGCGCGGGTCCATTCGTTCATTTCGGTTCGTTCACGCTGGAGCCGCAGCTTGCGATTCATGACAGAGGAGAGATCGAGCAATTCGTCGATCATACGTGAGAGGGCGCGGGCGTTTCGCCCGATAACCTGGACGCTCTTTAATTCGTCAGAATCGAGTTTGGAATCGGTGCCAAGCAAATGGGCGCAGGATATGATCGGTGTGAGAGGCGTGCGCAATTCGTGACTGAGGGTGGCGAGAAATTCGTCTTTCAAGCGGGCGGCTTCACTGAGTTTTTGATTTTTGTCTTCGAGTTCACGGGTTTTCTCAACGACCCGTTCCTCAAGGCTTGCATTGGCATTGCGGAGGGCTCCCTGCTGGACGGAAAGGCGTTCATTTTTTTCCTGCAATTCCTGCTGATTGCGCAAAATGTTTTCGGCCATGACGTTGAAGGTTTCTCCGAGGCTTTCGATTTCATCCCGCGAACGAATATGGGCGCGCACGGTATAATCGCCTCCCTGAAGACGGCGCACCACTTCGGCAAGACTGTGGATCGGGCCGATGATGGAGTTGGAGACGGCGAGTTGGAGAAGAATAATGATGATCAGGACCGAACCAACGGCGGTCCACATGAGATTGACTCGTTCGCTAGCTTCACTCGCCTCCTGCTCCTGCAAATCGGCGAGATTGGCTTTCACTTCAACGCGGGATAGGTCGGTAATCTGGTTGAGGCGGTCGAGAAGGGCGCGACTTTGGTTGTCGAGCACTTCGATATCAGCCGGTTTAGCGCCGGGGTGGCTGATGCCATTGTCGCCAATTTCAGTCATCCATTGTTTCACCAGGGCACGGCGTTGATTTTCTCGTTCGCTGACGAGAAGCATCGGTACGTTCAGGGAAGCGAGATTGTTCTCCACCGCTTGGCGGGTTTGGGCATAGAGGGCAGCATCGTCGGAATTTCCGCTTTTCTGGTAGGTGCGACGTTCAGCATCCATGGCACCGAGGAATGCCGGAATGGTGTTGAGGCTTTCGAGCTGAGTTTCTTCGGTATTGGCCAAGGGCGCATAGCGGTGGACGCTACGAAGTGAGAGGCCCAGATAAAAGGCAAGGAAGAGGAGGAGCGCGAGTTGGACCAAAAGACAAAGGCCCAGACGCCAGACCAGGCGTACTTTCATGCGGGGTTGGGTCGCGTCCGGTTTTTTCAAGAGGCTTCAAGATAGCATGTAAGCCACTTCCCCGTCCATTTGGTTGCCGAAGCGGAGTGGATCGCGGCAATTAGAAGCTTGGAATCACCGGGCGGGGACTCCAAAATGGAGTTTCCTTCATGAAGCGTTCGTTTTGGTCACTCATCGCGGTGCAGGTGCAAGTTCTGATTAATGACAATGCCGCCAAGCTTATGCTCATGACCCTAGGGGTGATCGTGGCTCCGGAGCTGTTCCCCGACAGCGCCGAGACGAATGCCAAGATGATCAAGACACTTCTGGCCGCCATTATCATTTTGCCTTTCGTGCTTTTCTCTCCCCTGGCGGGCTGGATTTCAGATCGGTTTGCCAAACGTAACGTCATTGTGGCGACTCTCTGGGCGCAATGCGCCATTATGGCAATCATCGGGGTATCACTTTATTCTCATGTGATTTACCTGGCGATTTTCGGACTATTCCTGCTTGGACTGCAATGCGCGATTTTTTCACCGGCCAAGCAGGGAATCATCAAAGAGATCGTCACGGCGACCAAAATCAGCGCCGCGGTCGGGGTAGTCGAGGTGACGGCGATTGCGAGTATGCTGGTGGGTGGCCTGGCGGGAGGAGCTCTCTATGACTTTTGTTTCAGCACGCTGGCCAATCCATGGCGTGCCGCCGAGGCGACAATGGGGGTTTTGACCGGACTCGCGCTACTTTCGCTCATTGCCGGGTATCAGATTCAACCGACCACAGCCCATACAAAGGAGCCTTTCCGGGCAGCTTTGTTGTGGGAACATTTCGGACAACTGCGCGATGTCTGGCGCGAGCAGCCGATTCGTTTGTGTGTACTCGGTATCAGTTATTTTTATGGGTTGGCGGGCGCACTTTACCTGACTTTATTCGAGGTCGCCGCATCCGTTCACGCCAACGGAACAGGCACGGCGTTGCAGACCGGAATTTATGCCGCCACTCTGGGAGTCGGTATTATTAGCGGCAGTTTTCTTGTAACCCGCATGACCACGCACCAGGTTGAGATCGGGCTGATTCCAATCGGGTCGTGCGGGTTGATCGGCGGAACAATGCTGGCTGGGTTAACTCCGCCCAGTAGCTGGTTTTTCCTGGCCGCGCTTTTTGGAATGGGGTTGGCGGGTGCGCTTTTTGTGGTACCGCTGAACGCTCACCTGCAAGAGCAGGTCGAGCCGTCGAGGCGCGGACATATCCTGAGCGCAAACAATCTTTTCGTGAACCTGTTCGGAATCGTGGCGGTGATTATCCAATACATCATTTCCGCCAAGTTCGGCATCGATCCCCACAAGCAGCTTTTGCTCTACGCCATTCCAACGCTTTTCCTTACCGCCTATATTATTTTTCTCACGCCGGAGGGTTTGCTGCGCCTGGCCCTGGGTCTTTTGGGACGGACTTTTTACCGGGTGACGCCGGTCGGCCTCGAAGCATTGCCCGCAACAGGCGGCGTTCTTCTGTTGCCTAATCACATCTCTTATGTGGATGCCGTGATCCTGCAACTGGCCTGTCCACGTCCGATCCGTTTTCTGGTTTACGACCAGATTTATCAGTCGCGGGTTTTAAGTTGGGGACTGCGCCTGCTCGGGGCCATCCCGATCAGCCCCAAAAAGGCAAAAGTGGGAATCGAGACGGCGGTGGCTGCGCTGGCGAAGGGTGAAGTGGTCTGTCTTTTTCCTGAAGGTGCATTGACTCGGACGGCAACACTGCAAAAACTGAATCGAGGTTACGAATTGATCGCGCGCAAGGCGCGGGTGCCGGTGATGCCGATCTGGTTGGAGAATGTCTGGGGCTCGGTGTTTTCTTATTATGGCGGCCATTTTTTCTGGAAAGTTCCGCGGGTGGTGCCGTTGCGGGTCTGGCTTTATTTTGGCTCTCCGATGACCGCGGCTGAGGCGGTGCCAGAGGCAGTGCGACGCTGTCTCTACAATCTTTCGGAAGCAGCTTTCCAGGCGCGGCCTGAACTACGGTCGCATGTCGGTTACGAGAGCATGCGCGGTTTGCGCAAAAGATTTTTCACAGCGGTCATCACTGACGCCTATGCAGCAGATCGCACTTTGACGGGAGGGGAGTTGCTGACGGTAAGTATGGCTCTCGCTTTTTGGCTGAAAAAAAATGTGCCGGAAAAGCGAATCGGAATCGTTCTGCCGCCGGGGCTCGGAACAACAATCGCCAATCTGGGAACGATCCTGGCGAATAAGGTCCCGGTGAATCTGAATTTCAGCGCGGGTCGCGCCGCTAACGAATCAGCGATTGCCCAGACCGGGCTTCAGCGGATGATTACCGCGCCTGCCCTCGTGACGCAGATCAAGGATTTTCCATGGCTGGAGAACCGGCTCGATATCGGTGAACTTATTAAAGGCTTTTCGCCCGATCAGTTGAAGCGTTTGGGTTTTCTCGCGCTGATTTTGCCATTGCCGCTTTTGCGTCGATTTATCGGTCTACCCAAATGGGGTGACCGGGAGGAAGCCGCGCTCCTTTTCACCAGCGGCAGTTCGGGCGCACCGAAGGGCGTGGTCCTGACGCACCGGAACATCCTCGCCAATACGGCTCAGTTCGGCGCGGTGTTGTCGCAAAATAATTTCGGGGCAATTCTCGGTTCCCTGCCCGTCTTTCACAGCTTCGGTTTTACGGTTACTTTTTGGTGGCCTCTGCTGGGCGGACCGAGGGTGATTGCCTATCCGAGTCCCCTCGATGTACAGAAGCTGATTGAGATTATCGAGAAGCACAAAATTGAACTCCTCATCAGCACGCCTACTTTTCTGCGCGCCTACCTACGCAAGGCCAGACCCGAACAGCTTCGCTCGCTGAAGATGGTAATCACGGGTGCGGAGAAACTGCCGCTTGATCTGTTGAACGATTTTGAAGAAAAATTTGGGATCAAGGTGAGCGAGGGCTACGGCATGACCGAGGCCTCACCTGGAGTCGCGTGTAATTTGCCTGATGAACCGCCTTCGCTGATGAATCCCGACGGCGTGCTGGGCCGACGGGTCGGGAGCGTGGGGCGAATGTTGCCAGGAATCAGCGCGCGAATCCGACATCCGGAGACGGGCGAAGATTTGTCTCTTTTCGAATCGGGGATGCTTTGGTTGCGTGGCGCGAATGTGTTCGAGGGTTACCTGAATGATCCTGAGCGTACCGCCGAAGTCCTGCACGAGGAGTGGTACAAGACGGGGGACATCGGGCGGATCGATGAGGATGGTTTTCTGTTCATCGAGGGGCGTATGAGCCGTTTTTCCAAAATTGCGGGCGAGATGATTCCCCATTTGACCGTGGAACAGAAAATCGTTGAGGCCCTGCCATCTCCGGCCCAGGCTCATGAAGGTCCCACTGTAGTCGTGGTCGGCATTCCCGACGACCATCGGGGGGAAAATCTTGTGGTGCTGACGACGCTTGTCATTAACGCGACCGAATTGCGGCAAAAATTAGTGACGACAGGGTTGCCCAATCTCTGGATCCCAAAAATTATCAAGCGGGTCGATGCCATTCCGCTTCTGGCCACGGGTAAGCTCGATTTGCGCGCGTGTCAGCGTCTGGCCATGGAAGAGGAAAGCCCGGTGACGGCGCCGTGAATATCCTGGGCACCGGAATGGATATCGTGGAGACGCGGCGGATCGCCGAGTCGATGGACCGTTTTGGTGATCGCTTTTTACAACGCGTTTTTCTCGATGGTGAAGTGGCTTATGCGCGAAGCATGAAGTTTCCTCATCTTCATCTGGCGGCGCGATTTGCGGCCAAGGAGGCGATCAGTAAGGCGTTCGGGACAGGAATCGGACGTGAACTGGGTTGGCGCGACCTGGAGATTGTTCGCGAAGTCAGCGGAGCGCCCCGGGTGCAACTGCATGGTCGCGCGGCGGTTTATGCGAAAACGCGGGGCGTGCAGGTGATCCATATCAGCCTTTCCCACACGAACGATTACGGCGCGGCGAGCGCGGTGATTGTAGGTTAATATGAGCGGGGCGCGTGCCTTCGCGTCTGATCCCTCGACAAGCTCAGTATGACGGTTATTTTAAAATAGGTTTCAGGTAACAACGAATCATGAAAATGCCATTCATATCCAAGACGCTAGAGGAGGAACCTCTATTGGAGATTCATCCAGGCCTTGTCATGAAGGGGGAGTTGAGCATGGCGAAGGATGTTTTGCTGACCGGGAAATTTGAGGGTGATTTGCGGACAGCGGGTTGCTTGACCGTGGCAGCTGGCGGCACGGCGATTGGTTCAATCGAAGCCGGGGCGCTGGTTTTGGAACCAGGTAACGAAGTGGAGGCGAGAATCAAGGTGGGTAACCCCACGCCGCCGAAGACCTTTGATGTCGTCAGAAAAATGAGCACGAGCAAGTGGTCGTCGAGATTGAAGAAGCTGAAGGAATTTGCCTTTGGTCGAAAGTAAGTGTCGATGAAAAAGCTGAAGCAAAAAGAAGCAACCTGTCCGCACTGTCACTCGACGCAGAGCGAGCCGGAGGGCGCGATTTCGACCAATTGTCGCGCTTGCGGAAATTATTTCAAACTCGGCAACGTGCGCGAACAACGAACCAATCGGGCGCCAAAGGCAAGCCGGGAAGTTATTTGTGTCAAATGCGGCACACCCAATCTCGTGGCCAGCGCGGCACTTTCAACCCAGTGCATTCGCTGTCTCCATTATCTTGAGTTGGGCGACAAGATCATTCGCGGTGTCCAGACCGGAAAATTATTCGCCTACGACGACGTGGTTTTCGCGGAGGGCTGTTCCTTCAAGGGAATGGAGGCGACGGGGCGGCGGATCGAGGTGCGCGGAAAAGTTTTCAGCAAGTTGCGCGCGGTGAGTGAGATCATGGCCACCGATGGATCGCAGCTTTCGGGAGAACTGCATGCCCCATTGGTTCGTATCGAGCGGGGTGCCAAGGTAAAAGTCCAGACGGTCGAGTGCGGCACTTTGCTGGTTGGCGGAGAACTGGAAGTCAGCGGAGGACTGGAGGCATCAGAAATTGTTTTAAGTGAGGGGGCAAGTTTCAGCGGCAGGCTGCAATTACCCGAGGTGAAGTTGACGGTGGAGGCGGGCGCAAAAATAGATTTTGATGCTCTTACCTGCACGGAATTGACGGTGGGAGGACGGGTTAATCTTTCGGGTGCGCTTTGGGCAGAGAAGATTAGCGTATCGGCCAGTGGTTTTCTCGTCGCCGCGAGCATTTGCGCGGGACGTATTGAAGTCAGCCCCGGTGGATTTTTGGAGGGTCGAATTGAGAAATATGTACCAAAAGAATTGCCGGTGGAGACTCCGCCGGAGGTTGAGGCGGTGTAGTATCTATGGTTCGTCAGATTCTTGCTTTTCGCATGAGCGACAAGCGGGTTTCTTTTCTGCACTTCAACATCTTATGGCGCTACTTTTACATTTCGTTTATCAAACCAGGTCCTTCGACTGCGCCTCGGGGAAGGCTCGAGTTTGATCTATACTTTTCGCCTCGGCTCCGCTCAGGATGACAGCTTGGAAATAGAGAATGGATCGATGATGCCAAGGCTTGTCGTTTAGATGATTACAATCGTGCGCGGCACTTTCGCTCAGGATGACGAGGAAAAAACTACGTCCATGTAAACTGAAAATGCTTCAGCGCCTTCCGTGCGGCAGACCACCGTGCCTATTTAGGCCAAGGGGAAGAAGAGTTTAAATTTGGTTCCCTGGCCAAGCTTCGAGTCGATCTGTACCTTGCTCTGGTGATTTTCCATGATCTTTTTCACGATGGCGAGACCGATACCGGTACCCGATTCCTTGTAGGTAAGGAACGGCGCGAAAAGATTCGCGATTTGATCGGGCGACATGCCCTGCCCGTTGTCGCGGACGGAGAGTGCAATGTGGGGTACCCCTTCCAAATCTTCCTGGGCGGCACCCAGTCGCAGAATGCCACCCTGAGGCATTGCCTCTGAGGCATTGAGAATGAGATTGAGCAAGACTTGTTCGACCTGCGCGCGGTCAGCCCGGAAAGGCGGGAGTCCCTCGGCGACGCTGCTGCGGACTTCAATGCCCTGCTGCTGAAGTTTATGACGAGTCAGGAGGAAGACATCGTCGATCAGTTGCTCCGAGTGGACTAACTCCTTGATTGGTTCGGAGGAACGGGCAAAGGAGAGTACCTGGTCGAGAATGCGGTTCATTTGCCGCATTTTTTCGCTGATCAATTCAGCATCGCGTTGCGAAGTGGTATCCATTTGCAGCGTTTCGACCAGGGCATGAAAAAGCATCTGCATGACGGTGAGTGGATTACGGATTTCATGCGCAATTTCAGCCGCGAGGAGGCCGAGGGCGGAAAGACGTTCACTGGCCCGGAGTTTTTCTTCCATGTCGACAACGCGGGCGAGCAACCGGCCCTTCTCGATTGCGACGGCGGAGAGATCTCCCAGCGTGGTGAGAAGTTTGATTTCATCGTTGGAAAAGCGATGACGTTGATGGGTGTAGACGGCGAGAACGCCAACGGCTTTTTCCCCAAAGATCAAGGGAACGGCAAGCATGGAAACAAGGCGTTCTTTGCGGGCGATGTCGGTCTGGCTGTAACCTTTTTCTTCGGCTACATCGACCACGGCAATCGGTTTGCGGCGCTTGACTACGCTACCCATAAGCGAGTCTTCCGTAATGAGGTTGGGTTTGAGCCGGTACGAGTCAGTACCGCCGTGGCAAGCGCGTAGGATAAGCTCCGAGCCATCATCGTTGAGGAGGAAAACGGAGCAGAGACGCGACTTCATCAAGCGGAAGGTTTGCTTGGTAACCTGCTCGAGAATTTCGTCGGGATTGGTCTCAGAGATGATCATCTGGGCGATGTTCACCAGGCTGGTCAGTTGCCGATCCTTCAGGCGTAGTTGGTCGACTTCCCAGGCCAGTTCGAGCCACTGAGCGGCTTCGGATGCCATGTCGATGAGCCGCGCTTCGTCTGTGGCGCTGAAGGCGTTGGTTTTGATGGAATCGACATTGAGGAGTCCCACGACTTGGCCGCGCATTTCCACCGGCACAGCCATTTCCGAGCGGACTTTGGCATTGATGGAGACGTATCGTTTTTCTTTTCTGACATCCCCCGTGCGCAACGGTTTACCGGTGCTCGCAACCCACCCGGTGAGGCCTTCGCCGGGACGAAGTTTCACTTTCTTGGCCCGTTCACTCAGGTTGTGACTAGCTTCAATATCAAGGAAACCGGAGTTAGGATTGATCAAGATGAAGGACCCTGAATCAGCCCGCGTAGAGCGCACGGCAGCAGCGAGAATACGATCGAGAGCCTTCTGGGGATGAAGGAGGGTGCGGAGATCTTTTCGCCGCAGTTCAGAAAAAAGGGTGGGGTTGGAGCGTGTCATTCCGCGATACGTTTGCGTACTTCATTCGTTAGGGAGGCGAGCACTTCTTCGGATTCAATCTTTTTCCCATCTTCACCACAAAGATAAAAAGTGTCGAGCGCGGCCCCTTTCTCCGTGGTGACGCGGGCAGAAACAAGATTGAGTCCCACATCGGCGATGGCCCCGGCAATGCGAAAAAGCAGTCCAGGATAATCGGCGGTCTGGACGTCGAGTAGAGTATGGTTGCGCGAAGCGCGTTGATCGACGGAGATTTGAGTAGGAAACTCCGAGGCATCGTAGATGGATGAGGATGAACGTGGTTTGGCGCGTTTGGCAAAGGCGGTGTTGAAATCGAACTGCTCCGCACCCATCGCCTGAATCAGGATTTTTTCGAAAGCGGCACGGTCACGCGGATCGATGACCGCCTCGAGCCGGTCTGTGGCAACGTAATAGGTTTCGATGGCGATGTCGTCAGCCCGGGTATAGATGTCGGCTTTTAGAATTGTAAGATTGCAGGCAGCAAAGGAGCCGGTAACACGCGCAAAAATGCGTTCACGATCCCATGTGACGACAGTGACCTCCGAATGTCCCTGCTCGGGAAAATTGCGCCAGTGGACGGAGGGCTGGAGCGAGGCGTCGTCGTGGGTAATTTGGTATTTGAGAAAATTGTGGACGATGCCAATGTGCTCCCGGATCAGGTCCTCCGACATGGTTTCGAAATAACTGGGAGGCAGATTTTCAAAGTGGGCAATGATTTCCCCGGGATCAAATTGGCCATCGAGATTTTTTAGGAGCCGTTGCTGAGTTTCAATTCGCGCTAGTTCCGCGACAGCAACAAACTCCTTGATGCCGCTGAGGGCACTGCTGGTACGATGATAGAGCTGCCAAAGCAAAAGGTCTTTCCAGTCGGAATAACTGCGAGCGGAACCGGTTCCCTGCGTGTCGGCATAGGTGAGGAGCATGAGCAAATCGAGCCGTTCCTGCGTCTGGACGATTCGCGCAAATTCGATGATGGTTTCCTCGTTATCGAGATTTTTTCGGCGCGCGATTTCCGACATGGTGAGGTGATGGTCGACCAGGAAAATCAACGTGGAGAGATCGGTTCCCTTAAGCCGCATACGACGCGCCACGCGTACCGCATTAGCTGCGCTATCCTCGGCATGATGACGGCTATTCTCCGATTTGCCGGTATCGTGCAGGAGCATGGCCAGGTAAAGAATGTGAGGTCGCGCTGCGGCCTGGAGAAGTGGCTTGTACTTGGAAAAGGGTGGTTCCTTGGCATCGATGATTTTGTCGAGCACTTCAATGCAGACGAGGGTGTGTTCGTCGGCAGTGTAACGATGGAAAAATTCGTGCTGAACCAGGCAGGTCAAAGGCCGAAATTCGGGGAAAAAGCGGCCCAGAAAACCGAGTTCGTGCATGGTGCGGAAAGCGCGCCCCACCTGTCCCTTACGGGATAAAATCGCCAGAAGCGTATCGCGCACCGCCGTCTGGTAAATGAAACGCCGGTCGATCATATAGAGCCGGCGGCGAAGGCGAAGTTTCAGTTCGGGTCCCAGTTCGGCATTATGTTGCAGGGCGAGAAGAAAGACACGTACAAGACGTAGCGGATCATCACCGAAGGTCGTGGTGGTGAGGGCTTCGAGTTCGCCATTTTCGAGCACAAAGCCGTCGATTTCCTCACGATGTGTGGCGTGAAAAGGGAGGAAGGCCCATCGCGTCCGATTTGATTTCAAGCCGCCAGAGAGCCGGTGACAAAGGGTATTGGTCAGGTTGAAAAGCAAAGAAGTTTGTTCGTAGTAATCCCGCATGAACGCTTCCATGCGGCGCAGAATGGTGCGGTGCTGGTAGTGGAAGCTGTCACCAATCTGTCCCTGCAGTCGCAAAGTCAGGACATCGCCGGAACGTTTTTGCTGATAATGAAGTTCCGTGCGGATTCGGAGAAGGAAGTCATAGGCACGGTCGAGCTGCTTACGTTCCACGGCGGTGAGCAGCTGTGCATCGACAAATTTCTGGGTGTCGGACAATCCCCGTTTGACTTTCCCGATCCAGATCAGGTTTTGATAATCACGCAATCCACCGCAGCCATTTTTTACGTTTGGTTCCTGGAGAAAGACGGTGTTACCCGCTTTTTCATGTCGTTCACGCTGATCGCTGAGACGCCATTCCAGGTATTCCTTTTCATGTCCATGCAGACATCGCCGTTCAAAGGTCTTTTCAAACTCAGCAAATAGGGGTTCATCTCCACAGAGAAAGCGCGCCTCCAGCAAGGAAGTCTTGGTTCGCAGGTCGGCATTGGCCTGGGTAACCAATTCCGGCATGGTACGGGTTGCATGGCCGACCTGAAAGCCAATGTCCCAGAGCATGTAGAGGATGTGCTGTACGATGTCATTGACCTGAGTCGCATTTTTATTCCCCTCGTGGGGATAAAGAAAAAGGATGTCGATGTCGCTGTAGGGATTAAGTTCTCCCCGGCCAAATCCGCCGACGGCAAGGAGGGCCATGCGCGGAGGTTTTTCCATATGGGAGCGTTGATGCGTTTCCCAAGCCCCGGTCCAAATATGACGCAGCATGACAGAAATAACGTCCGCACGTTTTCGTGCGAGATCGCGTCCGTTTTCGCCATGGGCATGCTCGAGCTTAAGCCGGTGCTCTTCCAATTTCAAAAATCGCCGATAAATATCGAGCAAGTCGGTCGGTCGCAAGTGAGACTGATTGACCAACTTACGCTCCGCATGTCGTAATACTTTTTCGAGGTGGACCGGCATCGGTTGAAAGTAAGCGGGCAAGAGGTGCAATTCAATGGGTAAGTCGCCTTTCCTATCCATTCAAAGCAGCCTTGCCCTCTTTTGAAGAGACGCCCTAGTTTCATGGTATGCCCGAACTAGGACTTAACATCGACCATGTGGCTACTCTGCGCGAGGCCCGTTACCGCGACTGGAAGCAGGGTCTCACCCCGGAGCCAATCGTCCTCGAAGCAGCGCGTCTCGCGGAACAGGCTGGGGTTCATTCCATCACGGTGCATCTGCGTGAAGATCGTCGCCACATCCAGGAAGCCGATGTGCGCAATTTATCCCGTTCGATTCACATTCCACTTAACTTGGAAATGGCCACGTCGCCGACGATGGTCCGTCGCGCCATCCTCCTCAAACCCGACGAGGTTTGTCTGGTGCCGGAAAATCGTCAGGAAATCACGACCGAAGGAGGAATCGACTTGGTTGCCGATGTGCGTCGCATCAAGAATGTTGTTCGTAAACTTCACTCTGCAAAAATCGAAGTGAGCGCCTTTATCGATCCCGATCTGGCACAGGTGGAGGCGGCTCATCAGATAGGCGTGGAAAGTGTCGAATTGCACACGGGAGCCTATGCCAATGCCCGATCATTGCGTCAGCGTCAGAAGGAGTTAGCCCGTCACGGACGGGCGGCGGCCTTTGCGCATGAACTTGGCTTGCGGGTCAACGCCGGCCATGGGCTTCACTATACCAATGTCCGCGAATATATTGAGGACGTACCGCATCTCCATACACTGAATATCGGACACTCGATTATTTCGCGGGCCCTCTTTGTCGGATTCACCCAGGCAGTCGGAGAAATGCTTGCCCTGCTGCGCATGCCTGAATTTTCCCACAATGCCGATTGAATCAAAGCCCGCGAACTTGAGCGGCTGCAGGCGCTTTGAGTTCGGCAGCATGAGGTAAAACGCTTTCTACCGACGGCGGAGCATAGCCGTTGCGGTATTCCGTTTGAATATGCGCGTAGAGGGCATCCGTTGTTTGTTGGGAATTACGGGCCAATAGATCGATTTGTTGATCGAGAAACTGCGCGAATGTCGCCGTTTTCGGATCGAACCGGGGAATAACCGCCTGACTCAAGGCTTCGTAACAAATCGCGTCGGGACTGCTTTCGTCAGCCGATTTTTGGACGGAACTCCATCCCGCATGGAGCGGTTGACGCGCCAGGAAAAGAGCCAACGAGAGAGCCGCTTCAGACTGTGATGATTTACTGGTAACAGCCCAGCCGTTCACGCGAGCCACACTGGCCCGATTGATGTCACCGGGCAAAAGAGTCATGGCATAATGAAATTTGGGCAGTGAAGCGGTAAACTCCGATGGGGCGATCAAAAGTGAGGCGCGTTGTTGCGCAAAGAAACGACCCGGTTGCATGTGGGTTTTCTGCAGGGGCGCCGTAATCGCATATTCGTGGAAGATATCATGGATGAGACCGAGCGCGTGCAGTTGAGAATCCTTGCCGTCGTCACCGGCGAGATGCCAGTCGTTCAAGTCCATGATGGGATGTCCCACTTGAGCACAAAGAACATTCCAAAAATCAAAATCGGCAACCAGTTCCAGCGGATAAATGGGTTCGCCCGAATTGTCCTGAAGCTTGAGCGAGACCAGCGCACGTGATATTGCCTCCAGAATGTCCCAATTCCAATGGCGGTCGGGATAACCGATACCCGCACGATCGAAATGGTTGGGATTATAAAAAAGCATGTTCACCGAAAATTCATCGGGAATAGCCTTGATCGCTCCAGCCACGGTAAAAGCAGCAATACTGCGTGACGCGGTTCCAGCAGCGGGCGTTACCTCAACCAGATCGCGAATCGGATCGATACCGGAAAAATCGCGCGCGCTGATCAGGCAGACATCGGGCGGCGTGTCCGAGGCAATCGCCTGTTGCAAATCGAGATTATAAGTCGCGACATCACTTTCAACCGTCAGAGAAGCACGGGTGCCGGTTGCAGCTTGAAAAGCATCGGTGGCCGATCGAAGCGCTTTCGCTTCGTCTCCTGTGGCCCATGCCATCACTCGCAGGGTAGGACCGTGTTGAGGCGGAGGCTGGCTGGGATTTGGTACCGTTTCTGGAACGGGCACACTATTGGGAGTCGGAGATGAAGGAAAGGAGGGAAAGGGTCGCTGATTATTGCTCTTTGGAATCTCTTCTTTCGTTCGCGGAAATGTGAAAAAAACGAAAAGGACGGCTCCTACAAATGCGAGGAGGAAAAAAATGAAAACGGCTTTTTTAGGCACATTTTTAACCTAGCTCAAAATCAACCGGAACTCATCCGAAAATCCTGACGGAAGCCTTTCTTCACATTTCGCTACGCATGAATGCCCTGCGATAAAGAGGGAGAACGAATATCTGCACTATCAGAAAAAATGCCCAGAAAGTTCCGTAAACAACCGAGATTTTCGATCTTAGCGACCAGAGCCTAAAGGGAGGGTTCATGGTGGTAAACCATCTCATCCAAGTCGTGAAGATGTTATGGATGAAAAGGCAACTTATCAAAATTACCAGGCAGTAAAGCAGCCACCATATCCAAGCTTGCGGTATGTTAAACCATGGAGAGACGATGAGAGCCATCAGGACACATATAAGAATAAACAAATATACACTAACCCTACCTAGGGGAATCACAGTGACCTCCACAATTTGCAGTAGCGCAAATGCAAATGCAGCAAGGCGAAACACCCGTAACCAGGTAGGTAATACGTTGGTCATTAATCTCTTAAGCTTGAGTGAGCTTAATGTACGGGAGTTCGATGTAAAGTCTGATAACTATTTTCCAATACAGAAATTTTGGAAGAGCTTCGTCAAAATATCTTCGGTCGTCGTTTCGCCGATTACTTCCGCCAGATCATTCAGGGCATCCCTCAGTTCGATGCTAACAACTTCCAGTCCGAGAGAATTGCGCAGTGCCTCCAACGCACGGTCGAGTGATTGGGTTGCACGTTGAAGCGTCGCATTCTGTCGCGCGTTGATGATAAGCACGGTATTCGTTTCTCCGGCCATTTCTCTAAGCAGGGTCGATTCGATTCTTGCTTCGAGATCAGTCAAACCCGCGCCGGTGAGCGCACAGAGAAAAATGGTATCTGACGGAAGCGATGGGTGATGGCCAAGATCAGATTTATTGGCAATGAGCAGACTTGGAATATTTTCAGGCAGTTCGATTTTCGTCGGCGCGTAGGGTTGATGCGCCTCGACGACATGAAGCAGAAGCTGGGCTTGGGGAAGGATGGCGCGGGCGCGGCGATTACCTTCGACTTCAACCGGATCGGTCGAGTCGCGCTGACCGGCGGTGTCGATCAATCGCAGGGGCAGGCCACGAACGTTGCATGAGGCGTCGATCAAATCACGGGTGGTGCCGGGTGTCGGTGCGACGATAGCACGGTCCTCGCGCAGGAGCGCATTGAGCAGGCTCGATTTACCCACGTTGGGTTCACCCACGATGACGGCAAGCGCGCCTTCCTGTAAAATGCGGCCCAAAGGTGCCGTGCGAAGAAGTTGACCGATTTGCGTGTGAATTCTTTCGACACGCGATAAAAATTCAGGACCGACGCGAGGTTCGATGCTTTCTTCCGCAAAGTCGAGGCTGGCTTCAAGATGACTGAGAAGGTCGACCAACTCGCGACGTATTTCTTCGAGCGCATGACCGAGCTTGCCTTCCTTCATGGCGCGAGCACTCGCCAGAGAGCGTTCAGTTGGAGCGTAGAGGAGGTCGAGCAAGCCTTCCGCCTGCGTAAGTGAAAGTTTGTCGTTTAGAAAAGCGCGTTGGGTGAATTCACCGGGCCGAGCCGTGCGGGCACCGAGTTCCAGGCAGGCACGCAAAATATTTTCCACAATGTGCGGATTGCCATGGCATGAAATTTCAACCGTGTCCTCACCGGTATAGGAATGAGGTGCCTGCCAAAAGGTGAGCACGACATCGTCGAGTATTTGATTTTGATGGGAGAGCGTGCGATAGAGGGCATGTCCCGGTTTCCAGTCAGATGGGGATGCGTCTTTTGTTGCGACAAACTTTTCGATGATCACGCGACTGTCGGGTCCGCTCAGGCGAATCATCGCGAGTGCCGCGACACCGGGTGGCGTGCTGAGAGCGACGATCGTATCATGGGAAACGCCTGCGCCGGAGAGGGCCTTTGAATCCAATTTGGGATCGGCATGCATATAGACCTCTAGACGAAAAATGCTTTATAAGGAAGTTGATGCGCCTCGGCCACCGCCCGGCAGGTCAGTTTGCCACCGAGAACATTCACGCCTTGGGCCAGTCCGGTTTGGCGGCGGCACGCTTCTTCAAGATTATGATCGGCGAGCGCTTCGATGTAGGGAAACGTGACGTTGGTCAGTGCTTGCGTGGCGGTATGCGCATAAGCACCGGGCATATTAGTGACGCAATAATGGAGAATGCCTTCTTCCAAATAGACCGGGTCGTCGTGGGTTGTGGGTCGTGACGTTTCGGCACAACCGCCCTGGTCGATGGCGATGTCGACAAAAACGCTGCCCGGTTTCATCAGACGCAGCATTGCGCGTGAAATGAGTTTCGGGGCTTTTGCACCCGGTACCAATACTGCGCCAATGAGAAGATCGACCGTCGGCAATAGTTCCTTGAGATGAGCTTCGCTCGAATAAAGCGTGTGGGTTGTGCTCATGGTGATGTCGAGGAAGCGCATCCGTTCCACGTCGACTTCGAGAATGGTGGCGTCGGCACCGAGACCCGTTGCCATTCGCGCCGCATTGACGCCGGAAGTTCCGCCACCAAGGACAACGACTTTGCCCGGCAACACTCCGGGTACACCACCTAGAAGAACTCCTTTGCCTCCATGGGGCTTGGCTAAAAAATGACCACCGACAATGACCGACATGCGGCCCGCGATTTCGCTCATCGGTTCGAGCAAGGGCAGGCGGTGATTGCGCGTGACGGTTTCGTAGGCGATGGCGGTGATGCCCGATTTTAGCAGTACCTGCGTGAGCTTGAAATTGGCGGCAAGATGCAAGTAAGTGAAGAGAATCTGGCCCTTGTGCAGAAGCGGATATTCCGAGGGGAGCGGTTCCTTGACCTTGACGATCAGATCGGCGCGAAAGACTTCGTTGTGTGAATCGATCAGTTTCGCTCCGGCAGTGGCGTAGTCGGAATCAGGATAACCGGCATCAATGCCCGCGCCGCGTTCGACGATGATCTGATGGCCGTGCTTGATGAGCTGGTACGCGGCGGAAGGGAGCAGGCCCACGCGATGCTCCTGCGTTTTGATTTCCTTCGGGATGCCGATGATCATGAATTTATTTTAGACAGGATTAACAAGATTAACAGGATGGAAAGGCAGGGAGATGGAGGGACGACCTCCGTGTCGTCCGCGATAATAATGTCCGTCATCCTGAGCTTGTCGAAGGATCAGCCTCCGGCAGGTAGACGACCGCAAGCTGAAGAGTGCGCTTTCTGGAAGCTGATCCTTCGACAAGCTCAGGATGACGAACTGTGACTTCTAAAATTTAAAATCAACGACGACTTTTGTGCAGCGGTCGCATAATTCGGGATGCTGCGGATCGCTACCGACATGATCGTAGTATTTCCAGCAGCGGACGCATTTTTTCATGCCATGGTCTTCCGCGCGGGTGACGGTGATCGTTTCTTCGCCTTCGGCCGATTTGATGACGACTTTCGAGACAATGAAGAGTTCTTCGAGCGCGGCCATTTCCGTGTTTGCTGCCTCAGTGGTAGCCGCCGCTGTCCCCAGCGGTGGTCGGGAGGTTGTGATTTCGACATGGGCTTCGAGGCTTTTACCGATTTTTTTGTCGCGGCGGGCTTCTTCGAGTTTTTCGTTTACGCGGGAACGAAGATCAAGCAACCCAAGCCACGGATCGCGAGATAGTTTTGCGACGACAGACTCTTTGTGAGGTAACTCCTCCTCCAAGGCGGTAAAGGTACTGGTGTGAATCGAGTGCTCTACTCCTGCAAACTTCCAGGCTTCATCGGATGTAAATGGAATTATAGGAGCAAGCATCTTGAGCAGTCCAATGAGTATCTTGTGCATGACGGTCTGCGCTGATCGACGAGCAGGATCATGTTGCGCATTGCAATACATCCTATCTTTTAAGACATCCACATAGAGGGCTGAAAGTTCAACGCGACAGAAGTCATTGATTGCATGATAGACGGCTGGGAAGCGATAAATTGCATAGGATTTAAATACACTTTGCCTCGTAAGTTCAAAGCCACGGAAAACATACTCATCCAGATCGGTCCAGTCTTTGCGTTCAACAATATCCGTCTTCGGATCGAAGTCGGCGAGGTTACCGAGGAGGATGCGGAGGGTGTTGCGGATGGAGCGGTAGGTATCGGCGACGCGGGCGAAGATGTCGTTGGAGAAGGGGATGTCGTCCTGGTAGTCCTGGCTGGCGACCCAGAGGCGGAGGACGTCGGCGCCGTGTTCGTTGACGAGGCTCATGAGGTCGATGGGTTTTTGGTAACCAGTGCCCGATTTGGATAGTTTTTTGCCTTCGATATCGACAACGAAGCCGTTGGTGAGGACCGCTTTGTAGGGAGCTTCGCCTTTGGCGGCAACTGCGGTGAGGAGCGACGATTGGAACCAACCGCGATGTTGATCACTGCCTTCAAGGTAGAGATCGGCGGGGAAAGGAAGTTCTTTGCGTTTGTCCAAAACGGCGGCCCAACTGGTACCGGAGTCGATCCAGACGTCGAGAGTGTCGCGGCCTTTTTTCAAGCCGTGCGGCAGGTCGAGCGCCGCGGCGAGTTCATCGGCAGAACGCGAGAACCAGATACCTGCGCCTTCCTTTTCGACGAGGTCGGCGAATTTGCGGATCGTTTTTTCGCTGAGGAGCGGTTGCTCGCCTTCGCCATAAAAAACGGGCAGCGGAATACCCCAGGTGCGCTGGCGGGAGATGCACCAATCGGGTCGGCTTTCAACCGCGCCACGAATGCGGTTGCGGCCCGATTCGGGAATCCACTGCACGCCGTCGATGGCCTTCAACGCATCGGCACGGAACGCGTCGACCTTGATGAACCACTGCTTGACCGCGCGAAAGACGATGGGCGTTTTCGAGCGCCAGCAATGCGGGTAGTCGTGCTTGTAATCTTCCTGTGCAAAAAGCGCGTTCTTCGATTTCAGCAGTTCGATGATGAGTGGATTGGCCTTAAAGACATAGACGCCAGTGAGTTCCGGCACGCCAGCTTCAGCAGTAAGGCAGCCGCGGTCATCGACCGGCGCGAGGACGGGGAGGCCATGTTGCTGACCGAGCTGATAATCGTCGTGGCCGTGGCCGGGTGCGATATGGACGAGGCCGGTACCTGCATCGGCGGTGACGAAGTCGGCTGCAAAGATTTGGCCCGTGCGGTTGAGAAAGGGGTGCTGGTAGGTGAGGCCGACGAGTTCGGAGCCTTTGTAAGGAGTGCCTATAATTGAGGCTGGTTGTTGCGAATTTTTACTAAGTACGATATCAACGACAGGTCCAAATAAAAGAAGCTTACTTCCATCAGCTATCTTTAAGAGTACATATTCCAAGTTGGGATTAATGGCCACGGCGAGATTCGCGGGAAGTGTCCACGGGGTTGTCGTCCAGATAAGCAGCGAGGCATCTTTTAGCTTAGGAAATTTTTTCGCGGCATCGGCGGTGAGCGGAAATTTGACGTAGATCGCGGGATCGACCTTTTCCTTATACTCGATTTCGGCTTCGGCGAGGGCGGTCTGGCAGCCGGTGCTCCAAAGGACGGGACGGAGACCCTGGTAAACGAGATTCTTGCCAACGAGAGTCGCGAAGACACGAATCGTTTCGGCTTCGTAGGCGGGATCAAGCGTGAGATAAGGATTTTCCCAGTCACCGAAGACGCCAAGGCGCTGGAATTGTTTCCTTTGCACGTCGATAAAATGGCGCGCGGTCGCTTCACACTTTTCGCGAATCTTGATTGGATCGGTTTCAGCCGCGCCAAGTTCCTTCATCACCTTGTGCTCGATGGGAAGACCGTGGCAGTCCCAGCCGGGAACGAACGGCGCGTAGTGGCCGCTCATGTTTTGGTATTTGAGGACGATGTCCTTGAGCACCATGTTGAGCGCGTGGCCCATGTGGGCATCGCCGTTAGCGAAAGGAGGACCGTCGTGGAGGATGAAAGTAGTTTCGCGATTCTTCGCGGTGTCCTGACGCGCTTTAAGAATCTGATCGTAGATTTTCTCCTCGTTCCACTTGGCGAGAAAGGCCGGTTCGCGTTTCGGCAGCTCGGCGCGCATTGGGAAATCGGTCTTGGGAAGTAGGAGCGTGGCTTTGTAGTCCATCGGAAAGGGTGAGAATAGAACCTATCTCAAAATTAGCCAAGGGCGTTGTAGGCGGCGATGTCTCACCGTTCACTGTTTTACTGCTCGCGGCGAGGCCATCCTTACGGAGTAAGGATCAGCTCACTGTCGAAACGCACCAGGAGAAAACCGATGATATTCATCCCGAGCTGATCGGCGGCCACTCCACTTTCCAGGCCGAAATTGCGGAAAAAAGTGTTCCGGTCGGCATAGAAGATATATTTGGTGGTAAGAGGATATTTCTGAGGGTAGGTCACATCGACTTCCGTATCGCCCGGAAGAATATGCGCATACATTAAATCACTATAATCATTGGGGGTGTAGAGGATGGCGAGCTTGCCATCGAGGTCGATATGCTGAATGGGCTCGGCATAATAATTCATTCCCTCGGGCAATTTACTGATCGTGAACCAACTTTTGGTAAATATCTCATGGTTCATGGGCAAAGGTTCAAAATTTTTGTCGAGATCAGGAATCACCCGTTTCATTTCCCGGCGGAAGGCCACGTCAAAACGGGAACCTTCACCGGCCAGCGCGTTATCGCCCCAGATGGCTCCGCCATCCTGCAAATACTCACGCAGGTTCTCGATCTCCTGATTGGTCAACTTGAAATCTTTGTGCCCGGTGAAAAAGATGAAGGGCGGTTTTTTGGCGAGCAGTTCCGGGCTTCCGATATCCAACCCCTGCGGCATGACCTTGCCCTTGATATTGCCTCGGCTCCACTCGTTGATTTTATCGACCAGATTGGGCATGCTGCCCGTCGTAAAGGGGCCTTCTTTTGGGTCAACATTGCAATACCAATCCCCATCGGCATAGGAGGCGATATAAACCGGAAAGGTGGCCTTGACGTTGTGCGGATCGCCATTGGAGTTGCGAATATTGTCGCCATCCCTGCCCCAGCCCTCGACCGTCGTCTTGATCGCGCTCAAACGGGACGTAAGACCGGTCAAGGCTTTCACGGGCGGCGTTACCATGGCTTTGGTGGTATCAGCCTTGGTGGTGGTCGGATCTAAATTTGGCAGCGGAATGGTAAACGCAGGCGCGGTGGCGTTTGAAGTGATGACGGGTGTCTGGTTCGGAATGGCCTGCGTGGGCACCGGGATGGTGGGCTGCGAAGTGGCGGGCGGTGGCGGTGCCGAGGCCGCGGGCACGTAGGTTTTTGTAAAGTCATCGTCCGGGGGAACAAATCGTGGAAAGATGATCCAGGTGGCGATCATGAGAAAAACCACCACATGGAGAAACAGGGCGGCAAAAAAATAACCCGAGCGGGATATTCTTTGTAACCAATGACTCTCTTTGTTGGCTGGTTTCTGGGCCATAACTTTCCTAATCGGAGGCGGCGCCAAACGCGAGATTCTTCACCTTGGCAGCGGCACAGGCATTCAAAACATCGACCACCCGTTGATGACGGGAACTGCGCGTCGGAATGAGGATGATGGGTTGCGTGGCGTTTTCAGCCACAATACTTTTAAGACGGGTGACGGTCTGCGGCAGGGCCTCGCTTGTCGGTGTGTCCGTTGTCTCGCCATTGACGGAAACCTGTCCATCCACATCGATCTCGATCCGGACCGGTATGTCTTTGCCGGGTTGATTTCCGGGTAACTGGGTACTGATCGAAGCTTCATGTTTCTGGGCTCCGGCAGAGACCATAAAAAAGAGAAGAAGGACAAAGAGAACGTCCAGCATCGGCGCAATCTGGAGTCCGAATTCACCATCACCCATGCTACCGGCCATATTTATTTTCCTTACTGTTGAGGGGTGCCTTCAGGAGCACCCGCAGGCTTGTTGTCAGTCGCCCCGCCGGTAATAACGGCGAAAGTTACCGTGCTGATACCAACGGAGGCACACGCATTCATCACATCTGCTATGTTACTATACTCCACGTCTTTGTCCGCGCGAATCAAAACGTAAGACCTTGGATTTTGTTTGAGTCGGTCCGCCAAAATACCCTGCATGGCATCGGCATTGGGGTACTGCATTCCATCCATGGTGAAAATGGCCGTTTTGTTTTTTGGCTCCCACCCGACATTAAGAACAATTTCATCGGTCTTGGGCTTTTTATCCTGCGGCGTCGCATTTTTGGCCTGGGCCAATTCCAGATGCTTCTCTTTTTTGAGCAATTCCGTGGAGGTGATGCTCATGAAAAACAATAACAAAACGAGCAGGACGTCGACCATGGGCGCTACCTGAAATTCCGGATCGCCGCCGTCCTCCATGTTACGCCGTTTGCGCCGCCGCTGACGTTTGACGCTTGAGGAAGGCATGATGACAAGAACGCGAAAGCCCTAGCTACCCCAATCAAGAACCGTTCCGCAATTGGGGCAGGGCGTGGTTCCCACAGAGATGGGTGCATTACAGGAAGGACAGTTGGTCGTAATGTCGCGGGAGACTTTTTGGGAAACCCCGGCCTGGGCCGAGCGGGTCTTGGCGGATGGATCGGTCGAGAAATTTTCACCAATCTTGATGCCCGAAAGCTGTTCGTAGGGAACATCGTCCAACAACCGGTAGACTTCGGATTCAGCGTGGAGGACGGAGCCTTGGGACAAGGCGCGCAGGATATAATAAAAGACGAAGGCGGGAATGGCTACGATCAAACCTGAAGCCGTGGCCACGAGCACTTCACCGATATTGGCAGCCAACTGGGATGGATTGCTGATCCCGTTGTCGCCGAGGGTATGGAAGGCCTTGATCATGCCGATGACGGTGCCGGTCAAACCAATCATGGGCGAAACGACGCCGATGACCGAAAGAAATGTGGTGTTGGTCTTGAGAACAGTTCCTTCACGAACGGCGGTTTCCTCCACGGCAAACTCAACTGCATCCTTTCCCTTGCCAATCCGCTCCAACCCGGCGGCAAGCACGGCACTAAGAAAACAACGGTTGCTTTTGCAGATGTTCCAGGCTTCTTGATAATTTCCCGAACGGAAGGCCTCCCTCAAACGGGCGACGAGCGCCGGCGGGGAAAGCTTGCGGGCGCGCAAATTGACGAACCCTTCAGTGGTGAACCAGACAACGCAGACCGAGGCAAATCCGAGGAACCACATGGCGATGCCACCTTGGGCCAGAAACTGCGTCATGGTGACGGCCTCGGTCCCTTTCTTGGTGGTATCGGGCGAGGCCGACGTATCCGGAGAGGAGGCATCGGAGGTGGGATTCGCCGCCGCGGTCGCTGCCTGCGCATCCGGTGAAGGAGGCGTAGATTGCGCGGAGAGAGGATGGATCAGGGCAGAACCAGCCAATACAATCAAGGCCAGCAAGCCGGTTCTAAGATAGGTGGGGAGCATGGAGGACATAAACGGGTTAAGACTTATACTGGATCAGCTGAGTGCGGGGTAGAGAAAACTGTGGTTCGGTCGTTATTCGATGCTCAGTCCCGGATTCTGCTGGCGAAGTTTGGCAGCAAACTGATCAGCCTGTTCCGCAAGATCGGACTTTTGATAAAATATCGTTTTGACGGTCAGATAAGCTTCCAGTGCCTCTGGGAATTTTTTTTGCGCTTCCAAGGCCTGACCATAAACCAGAAAGGCTTGGGCATAAAGACTTCCCTCGGTGGGTGAAGGAGCAACATTTTGATTGGCTTGATCGATCAGCGGTTTCAAGGCGGTGATCGCTTCTTCGACCTTACCATTCAGGAGAGCCAATTTTGCTTTCCCTGCCACAACCAGAACCAGATAGGGACTGCCTGGATAAAGTTGCTCGATTTGATTGTACATGGCCCCGGCTTGATCTTGCTTGCCTGTCGCGGCATAGGCTTCAGCCAACTGGGTCATGGCTTCGATCATCCAAACGGCCGGTAATCCCGTATATTGTTTCACTAAAGGTTCGAGAGTGGCGACAACGGTGGCGGGGGCGGCATCCTTGACTTTTTCCATGTCAGCGGGCGGAGCCATCTCGACGGACTGAATGTCGTTAAGATTGTAAGGTATGATGTCCCTGCCACCCCGAGAGCTGATAAAAACCTGCCCTCCTTCAACTTTTGTCACCTGCCCCGTGAGAATTGTTCCATCCTTTTTTTTGATTTGATCGTCTGCCATTCCTCGAAGTCCCAGAACAACAAGGGCTAGCGCAATATGAATCCCGACTTTACAAAGCCGGTGCAAAGACAAAGAACCAATTGCCATTAATATCATTTAGCACCAAATGGCCTGTTGTCGTCAATTGAAACGAGACTACCCCGTAAAGTTTTATTGAAAACGCTTCGTTTCAGGTTTCATCCCGGTGATAATTTGATGGGATAACCTCGCCGAGGTTTGAATAGGAGTTAGGGAAGAAAGTAAGCTATCCATCATTTATGATTCTCGTAACGGGTGGCACTGGTTTTGTGGGACAGGAAGTGATTCGGGAACTTCTTGTCCGGGGATATCAAGTACGCCTTCTTGTCCGGCATCCCGAACGAGCGGTTGATTTCGAAAAGCATCCCCAGATTGAACTCGTTCCCGGCGATGTCCTGAAACCCGAGACGCTCGCTGCGGCCATGATTGGTGTGGAAGCAGTCATTCATCTCGTCGGCATCATTGCCGAAACTTCACACATCACCTTCGAGCAGGCTCATGTCGAGGCGACGCGCCATATTCTGGTCGCAGCGAAACAGGCCGGCGTCACGCGTCATATCCAAATGAGCGCCGCCGGAACGCGGGCCCAAGCGCGTTCGCGTTATCATATCACGAAGTGGGAGGCTGAGGAGTTGGTCCGGCAAAGCGGGATGGATTGGACCATTTTCCAGCCCTCGCTTATCTATGGTTACGACGAACGCGACCGGCTACTGAATCTGTTGCGGACCGTACTCTCACTGCCGCTCGATCTCATGCCTCTGCTCGATGATGGTAGGGCGCTCATTCAACCGGTTAGTGTCCGCGAGGTAGCCCATTGTTTTGCCCATGCCGTTTGCAACGAAGCGGCCCTGGGTCAAACCTACGAACTGGTGGGGCCAGTGGCGTTTTCCTGGCGCGAGATGGTCGTTAAAATCGCGCAGGCCATCGGTAAAAGTGTTCTTTACGAAAACATTGCCCTTGGTTTTTTCACCCGGGTATTCCTTTGGCTGACGATTTTGCTCGCGCCTGTTCTGGTAATTAAAGGCTTGGCGACGGGAAGACTGGGTCTTGCCTGGGCGGAAATTCTAGCCGCACTTGAAGTCGTTCTTTTTGTGACTGCGCTACGATGGAGAAAATTGATTATCTTCAACATTCCCGGCGGCCTGCTCAAAGCAATCAGTCGGATCATGGATGCCGTTGTGCCCCGCAGTCTCCAATTTGGCGAGCAATTGAAAATGGCCGAGGAGGATAATGTCGGCAATCCGCTACCCGCCTCTCAAACCTTCGCCTATGAGCCGGAAACTTTCGAGCAAGGCATCGCCCGATTGCTGGAGCATGACCTACATTTTCCGCCTCGGCTCCGCTCAGGATGACGGAATGTTTAACGCGATACGGGAGCAAAGATGCGTCCACTGGAAAAAGTGACGGTACTGGCATCGCGTTCGGTGAACCATTGTTCGTAAAAAGTGCGTTGGGTGAAGAATTTTCCGGCTCCGGCAGCAAGCAATAACGCCAGCGCGCCTACTCCGTCGAAATAACGGTCATTGCCTTCGTCGCGAAACCAGTCGAGAAAAGCACGCGCATCTCCTTTTGCGGCACAGGCCCAAAGTTTCTCTTCCCAACCGGCGGTTGCTTTCAACAAAGCAGGCGTGACGCGAAACGGATGCTGAAAACGCGGCCCGAGGTGGCAACCATCAATGCTGAGGATGATCCGCAATTTTTCAGCGGAAGTTTTTTGGAGAATGTCCGCGAAGGCACGGGTCAATCGGTGAAAATCATCCAATTCATCCCATTCGACGAGACCGTCAACGTAGGCATGAAGTCCACCGCAAAGGAGTGGCACGAAGCGAAAATCTTTCGCGGTTTGGGAAGGATGCAGTTGATGGAGCGCTTGGAGCCAAAGAAGTGCAAATTCGATGGAATGTTCTCCCTGATGGGCGTTGGGAACGAAATGACGCGCCTGTTCCGTTCCGGCGGTGAGATTTTCCACCAGTTCTTTCGCACAGGCTACACGGCCGAGCGGCGTAACGTAATCGCGCTGGTCGAAATTCCACTCGAGAGGTGAACGATGTCCCACCCCAAGAATGAGGTAGGTATCCGCCAGTGGTTCTTCAAGCAAAGGACGAAATGCGGCCGCATAAGCGCGCTGACTGACTCGGAAATCGATGTGAGGCGTGATGATACCGAGTAGGGAAACGTTCCCCGGCGCTGGTATCCGCTCGTCAGCCGGAAATGCTTCGAAAGCTTTTCGAAAAAAGGCAAGAGCTGCCGCGGGTTCGGTAGGGTAGCAAGCGGGATGATGTTCGGCGGCTAACGGAATCACGGTTTAATTTTAACTTAAGTTTTGAAAAGAGGAATTAATAGTTGGTAACATGTTCACGCCCAAGACATGCTTCCCTTTGTTGGGCAGAAAATGCCGATGAAAAAAATGCAGCCCCATGCACTTTCTTCCTCTAACTAAATCCGCATGAGAATAGATCGTATCCTAATTGTTGACGACGATGATGAATTGCGGCGCATGCTCGTCGACTACTTGACGTCGCAGGGATATACAGCCTTGGGCATGCGTTCAGTCTTGCAGGCGCAGGAGGCCATGCGTACTGATTCGTTTGATTTGGTGCTGGCCGATTTACGCTTGCAGGATGGCAGCGGTCTCGATTTTTTGCGGCAAGTCAAACAGATTGCGCCCAAAACGTACTGCATTTTGATGACCGGCTACGCCACGATGGAGACGGCGGTAGAAGCAATTCGCCTGGGGTTGTTCGATTATCTAATCAAGCCGGTTTTACCCGCTCAGCTCGATCTGGTTTTGCAACGGGTGGAATCGATGCGTCAATTACAGAGCGAGAATTCGTATTTGCGGCAACAACAACAGACCGACAGCGGCGGTAACAGTGTGGTCTGGGGACGTAGCGGGCTGATGCAGGACATTCTTGAAATGGTGAAAAAAGTGGCACAAACCCACGCCACCGTTTTGATTCAAGGCGAAAGCGGCACGGGCAAGGAAGTGGTGGCGCATGCGATCATGCGGCATAGCTCTCGCACCAACATGCCGTTCGTGAAGGTGAATTGCGCGGCGGTACCGGAGACACTTTTGGAGAGCGAGTTTTTCGGTCACGAGCGGGGGGCGTTTACCGGCGCGGTACAGCGGCGCGAGGGGCGTTTCGAGACGGCAAATGGCGGCACGTTATTGCTGGATGAGATTGCTGAAATTCCGCTGAGTCTCCAGGTGAAACTATTGCGCGTGCTGCAGGAACGGGAGTTTGAGCGCGTGGGCGGGAACAAAACGATCCGAGTTGATGTGCGGCTGATTGCCAGCACGAATCGAGATTTGCAGGAAGCGGTCCGCCAGGGTCAATTCCGCGAAGATTTATTTTATCGGCTCAATGTGGTGCCGATCAATCTGCCTCCCCTCCGTTTGCGGGGATCGGATCTGGACGATCTAGTCGAATTTTTTGTCGCCCACTTTGCGCGCAAGCATGGCAAAACGATGCATGGCGTGACACCGCGCGCATTGGAACGATTGCGCGCCTATCGCTGGCCGGGTAATGTGCGCGAATTGCAAAATACGCTGGAGCGGGCGGTGATCATGTCCTCACAGGATGGCGCGGTGGAGGTGCCCGAATTCGCCCTGCCTCAAAAAAGTGATTTCGGCGCACTGAACGTGGCCGATAAACTGCCGACGGTGGATGAGATGGAACGCAAGCTGATCGGCTGCACGCTCCTGCAGACGAATCACAATAAGACTCGCGCTGCACAGAAGCTCGGGATTAGTCTGCGCACGCTGCGTAACAAGTTGCGCACCTATCGCTCCGACGGTTTGGATACGACCCGGCCCGAGATGTGGGTGGAGTGAACTAAACCGGTAATCCGGTGCGGAGAGCCTGCAGCGTGAGACGGATGCCGAAGCCGGTAGCGCCGCCTTCGAGATGAGCCGGGGGCTTGGTGGTCCAGGCGGTGCCGGCGATGTCGATGTGGACAAAGGGGATTGCCTCGGCCCAGAGCTTGATGAAACTGGCGCTGGAGCAGGCGCTGCCTTCGCGAAAGCTGGTGTTTTTGGCCGTGGCAATTTCGGACTGGACGTTTTCCTTGTATTCTTCGTCGATAGGCATGGGCCAAACCGATTCACCGGTGAGTTTGCCGGCGGCAAAAAGGGCATCGCGCAATTTTTCTTCCGAAGTGAAGAGTCCCGCGCGCTGGTGGCCGAGCGCCATGATGACGGCGCCAGTCAGGGTCGAATATTCGATGATGGCGGAGGGTTTGTAGGTGAGGCGGGCGTGAGCGATGGCGTCGGCGAGGATGATGCGGCCCTCGGCGTCGGTGTTGAGCACTTCGATGGTTTTTCCGTCAAGCGTGGTGATGATGTCGCCGGGGCGGTAGGCTTCGGGACCGGGCATGTTTTCCGCGGCAGGGATGAGGCCAACCAGATTGAGAGGCAATTTCAATTCGGCGGCGGCGAGCATGATACCGAGGACGGCGAGTCCGCCCATCTTGTCCCATTTCATTTCGTCCATTTGTGCGCCGGGCTTGATCGAGATACCGCCGGTGTCGAAGGTGACTGCCTTGCCGACGAGGGCAACGGGCATCTCACGTTTTCCGCCGCCGTGATATTCGAGGACGATGAAGCGCGGTGGGTTCACGGAACCCTGGCCAACGGCGATGATGCCACCGAAGCCGTCGCGCTTGAGTTGGCGCTCGTTCCAAACTTTGACGGTGAGGCTGTGGCCGTGTGCGAGTTCCTGCGCCTTATCGGCGAGGATCGCGGGGGTGAGCAGGTTGCCGGGAAAGTTGCCGATGTCACGCATCGTGTTGGTAATCGATGCAATGATTTCGGCGTCGCGGGCCTGTACGCGGGCTTGAGCCAAGTCTTGTTCTCCAACCGTGACTTGCAGGCGAGTGAGGATACCGCGAGTACGCTTGCTGGAGGGGGCGCCGAAGCCGGTGAATTTGTAGCTGGCGAGGATGGCCCCTTCCACGGCGGACGCGACATGGCTAGCCTGCGTGGTCAGATCGAGAGCGATTTCCTTGCTACCGAGTTTGAGCAGTTGCTTGATGGCGGTACCGGCGGCGCGACGCAGGGTATTAGGCTCGATTTTATTTTTTTCGCCTAATCCGACGACAAGCGTGCGTTGGTTTTTGTCGCGGAGAAGGACGGTGCTGAAGGGCGCGCCTTCAAATTCTTCCGATGAGACGCCGGGAGGCAGAGGACTGCCCTTGACGAAGAAGGTGACGAGGTCGGGGGAGCCGAATGCGGAGGTGCGAACGTCGATTTTGAGGGAGGGCATGAAGTTGCTATTTAAGAACAGTCGTCCCGAGCTTGTCGAGGGGACAACTGTAGCGGTGGTCAATGATCGCCGTTTAGATCTGTGAGCATTGTTGCCAAGACATCGACGGTCGTAGACCGCCGCTACAAACTGCACCGTCGCCCGGCGGTCGACGGCTACCTTCCGAACTGATCCTTCGACAAGCTCAGGATGACTGCGTTTTAATGATGCGCGGACGAGGTGTCGGTTGGCGGGACGAGACCGACGATTTCGCGATAATCGGCGGGCAAAAGCGTTTCGACATCGACCTTGCGAAATTCGTAGAGGCAATGAATGGTTTCTTCGAGAAGATTGTTCGGACACGAGGCGCCCGCCGTGATGCCCACGACGACGTTGCCTTCGGGGAGCCAATCGCGCGTGACGACTTCCTGCTGCTTGTGCTGGTCGTAATGGGAGATTTCCTGGGCAGAAATAAGTTTTTCGGAATTCTTGATGAAGTAGGTGGGCAGCATCGCTTCGCCCATTTCGGCGAGGTGCGAGGTGTTGCTGCTGTTGTAACCGCCGACGACAAGCAGGAGATTCATTTTTTCGACGCTGAGCATTTCAGAGAGCGCGTCCTGCCGTTCCTGCGTGGCACCGCAGATCGTATCGGCCTTGCGAAAGTGTTTGTCGAGGTTTTCCGCGCCAAAGCGGTCGGCCATGGCCCGCTCGAATCGACGCTGCACTTCCTCCGTTTCGTTTTTCATCATGGTGGTCTGGTTAGCCACGCCGACGGAAACAAGGTGCTGATCGGGATCGAAGCCGGGCGAGTAGGCGCCTTCGAATTTTTTCAGGAAGGCCTGCTTATCACCACCCTTGCGGATGTAATCGCAGACATAATCGGTTTCATCGAGCGTGAAGACGACGAGGTAGTGGGTGCCGCCGCTTTCGCTGATGGCCTGCGAGACGGTTGCCTTGGTTTCCTCATGCCAGGCTTTGCCGTGGATGATGGAGGTCGTGCCCTGATTACGGTACTGACGCACGCGCTTCCAAACGCTCATGACGTCGCCACAGGTGGTATCAACTTTGTAGCAGCCGATTTCGTTGAGGCGGTTGAGCACCTTCACTTCCGCGCCGAAAGCGGGGACGATGACAACGTCTTCCTTGGTGAGGGCGTCGAGATCGTAAACGCCGCGCGTTTCCTTGAGCTGCTTGATGCCCATGACCTGGAGCTGGTCGTTGACCTCGGGATTATGGATGATTTCGCCAAGGAGATAAATGTTGTGTCCGTTGAAAACTTTGGCAGCAGAGTAAGCCATGTTAATGGCACGTTCGACGCCGTAACAGAAGCCGAAGGCTTTCGCGAGCTTGACCGTGAGGCCGTTGGCCGAGAGATACGATTTGGTGTGGCGCAGGTAATCGACGACGGGGCTGCGGTAATGGCTTTCCACCTGGGCCTGGACGAGTTTCATGACCTCCGGAGTGCGGAGATTGACCTTGCCGGCGGCATTGACAGTGATGGACATTCCACCAACTAACCGTCACAGGGGCATAAGAGTCAAGTGAATGTACTCTGCCCAGTCTGCCGAATGGGCGAGTTTTAAGGCGTCAGCAGACCATCCGGCGTGAGCTGACGGTAGACCCTGTGCCGGGGCTCGAAGTTGGCCGGAATGAAGTTGGGAATGGAACCGTCGGCATCGACTTTTAACAAAGCCTTGAAATTACCCTTATAGGCAACAGCAGCTACTATGCGCGGAGATGGCGTTTTGCCGTTCCACCAATCCGACCATGAATGGGGAGGTTCGGGGCGCGGTATAACTTTCGTCCCGGCTATATAGTTGACTTGATATCCGGTCAAAAAGACGATGGGCAACAGGTCCGATGAATTACGGTCGACACAACAGGTCACATCCCAACAGACATTTTCCGGTTGCAGTGTCTTTGTTGTGGCTTTCACTTTGCCGGGAAGATCGACATACAGAACGCTAGGATCGGAGATATAATTACCGTCAAGAAGCTTCTGAAAAACTTCGGTCGAAGTTTTACCTTCCGGAAATCTGCCGTTGTGATCCATTGCATAATGATTGAGAGCAATGCCAAGCGAAAGAGCGGTATTTGAAGTGGTCGCATCAACTGCACTTATTTGTTCAACCGCCTGTGATGAACTTCGCTTGCCAGGTAAAATCCATAAAAAGGCAATTAAGGCAGCGAGTAAACCTATCCCAATAAGTCCTTCTTTCATTTGAGCTCGTTTAAAATTTTAACCTGCTTCAACCCGCGATATCGTCCCTCATAATCGAGGCCGTAGCCGACGACGAATTTATCGACGATCTTGAAACCCGTCCAGTCGGCTTTAATGGAAGTCTTATCTTTACGGCGTTTTTCCAGTAAGACACAGATCTTCACGTCGGCTGCGCCGAGTTCTTTCAAGCGGCGGGTGAGAGCAGTGATGGTGCGACCCGTGTCGAGAATGTCGTCGACAATGAGAACGTGGCGTCCCACAAAAGAGCCGCCAAGCGCATCGAGACCTTGCAGAAAGCCGCTGCTTTGGGTGCCGTGGTAACTGGCCACGCGGATGCACGAAACTTCGGTTTCCAGATCGACGGCACGGAGAAGATCAGCAAGAAAAAAGAGTGCGCCATTCATGACGCCGAGAAAAAGAGGACGTTTGCCGCGATAATGTTGCGTGATGCCGCGACCCAGTTGCCGAACACGCGTGCGAATTTTGGCTTGGGAAAGAAGGGTGCGCCCAGGTTTCATATCGTGTCTCGCCTAAGTTCAGGATGACGGCTCACGTCTATATCGACAAGTAAACGTAAATGATTACCATTCGTAACTAGAATATGCCCAATCGCCTGGCCAACCAACGCGTTACTACTCAAAAACCCGTTTATAAGCGGATCATTCTCAAATTAAGCGGCGAAGTCCTGGCCGGTGAGGAAGAGGTCATCGACGCGAAGCTAACCGAAAAGATCGCACGCGAAGTGGCCGAAATTCATGCGCTGGGTGTCCAGGTTGCGGTGGTAATCGGCGGCGGCAACATCTGGCGCGGCATCACTTCGGCAAATAAGGGAATGGACCGGAGCACCGCCGATTACATGGGCATGCTGGCGACGATCATCAACGGCATGGCG
>Ga0207048_10043_pt2 | contig 38731 bp, 25 predicted proteins | sample Alteio_BWMinCont_65_FD_153301 | JGI IMG/M metagenome (GOLD analysis project Ga0207048, IMG submission 153301) | Enriched cells from forest soil in Barre Woods Harvard Forest LTER site, Petersham, Massachusetts, United States -... | ecosystem: Environmental > Terrestrial > Soil > Temperate forest >...
ATTGATTCATCAATTTTTTGACGATCGGCTCAAGATCGAGATTCGTGCCGAAAGCGCTGGCGCCAGCAAATTTCCCCTGGCGATCGAGCACAAACATGAACGGCAGAGAATCAACACCGAAACGGATCGCATATTCGTTAGGACTAAGACCCTTGCCGTCAAAATATTGAGGCCATGAGATTTCCCGTCTGGCGTTGAATCGCAGCATCTTATTCTTGGCCGCCAACAGCTTGCGACTTTGCTCTACAGAAGAATCGTCTGGCTTAAGGTCCGCATATTCGCACGAAATTCCGATGATTTCGAAGCCTTGGTTATGGTATGCTTCGTAGACGCGCTTGACGGTGGGTAGCTCTGCAATGCACCCTGGGCACCAAGTCGCCCAAAACGCGACTAAAACGACTTTGCCGCGCAGAGATGCGATATCAACTGTTCTCCCATCAGCGGCGATAAACGAGATCTCGACGGGAGCGTCTCCTCTTTCCAAGTCGATGAATCGAAGCTTACCGCGAGCAAAATCTGCAATTTCTGGATCGCCGCGGCCAGCGATCTTTGTCCAAAAAACTTTCGCTGCATCGGCGTCTATTTTTGTCAGAATGTCTCCGTATGCAGCCTCCAACCATTTGGAGTTTTCTGAAATCCAAGTTGAGTCGATCTGCCGGCCTTCCAGCGCATCTATCTTCCGGCGAATGGGATCAAGATCATTTCGGGACGCAGCCGGATTTATGGATTGGAGAGCAATTTCATGATAGATTTCCAAGTAATCCAATCCTTCGTGGCACCGTTGCGAAGTGAAAGGCGAGGAGCGCAGTGCAGCCGTCCGTTCGGAATAAACCTTCTCATAATCAGCCTGCTCTGTTTTCCCTAGGTTTTCCGGCAAGAGAGCTAGATAGACCAGGACTCGCTGGGCGCGGCTGTCTTTTGGGTACGCAACAAATGCATTGATTCCTAGCTCTAGGATTTCGATGCCGTTCTTCACATCCCCGCCCGTGCGCTCAGCTTGGTCAATTAGGCGAATCGCAGCGTTGTACCTATCGTCCGCTGAAACATTTTGAGAGGTAGCATCTGTTTCTGATTGCTGAGAGGTTGCGGCCGCCGCAAATAGCGGAATGACGCCGACGGCAAGAAGAGCCAATGACTTCATGGAATGACTCGGGGCGGTTTAGTGTAAATAGTGCTTCCTGATCAACCCAGCAGACGTCAGAAAGTTTCAACGATCGGTTAGATCTCAAGCTATTGCCGACGAGACTGTAGCTTGAATAGTCGTAAAGTGCCGCCCTAAGGTGCTACCTAGGAGTAGGTTCCGGGAGCATTCGTTGCAGCGCCTTTTACGGAAGAGTATAGGGCCGATTTCGCTGACGCATGCACCCTTTCTCCGGTAACGGCGCCGGAGGCGAATATGCCGGTCTCGAACTTTGTGGGACACCAGACAGCAAGACGACCGCTATCGACACCCAAATGGGCAATTAAGCGCTATCCTGGGCGGCCGCTTGTGATTCCTCCTGTATGACCCTTGAAACAAACTCGGCTTTTCCATCGGTGTATGCCTCGCGATCCGTTGGATGCGATTGTGCCAATCTGAATTTCAGACCCAAATAAGCGGTTGCCGTAACTTGATCTCTGCGAAGACGGTCTCGAAAAATTAAGCGTTCCGTCCAAGTGGGGCTTCCAAACGGAACTAAATGCAGGTGATACATTCGGAAGGACGGACTAGGCTTACAAAACCAATGCATAACCGCGGTTCGGTAGGGAGCATAACAATACTGGGCTGACTCCAGAATAGAAATCGCTTCCTTCGAGCCCTGCAAATCCCTGACCCCAGCCATTACATCAACGATCGGTTTCGCAGTCATGCCAGGTACAGCAGTGCTTCCGATGTGCTCGATCGGGCCTGCAAGCCACGACGCGAGGATCCCTTCAAGTAGTTGGCGCTCCGCTTCAAACCGAACAGGCCAAGCCGCGCTGTAAGGCTCGAGCAAAATCGGGGCGTTGAGTTCAGCCATTTAACCTATTTGCCCGGTAAAATGGGTGCCCGCCAGTTCAAATCGATTCATGTGTGCCTTTCCATGCACCTGGCTCTATGTCTCCCTTGAAAAGTGAAGCTCGCTGGGACCAAACCGATCAGTAAGACCTATCGAGCAATGCAGAACGAAATAACTTCGCTGCTGGTTCAGCGTCGCGGCCACTTTCAAATGGAATCCGGCTATCACAGCGAAATGTGGTTTGAACTCGAAGCGCTTTTCGAACGTGAAGAAGAACTGCGACCTTTCGTATCCGAGCTAGCCAAACGCTTAGCTTCCCATGGTGTCGACGCTGTTTGCGGGCCCATGGCGGGTGGAGCAAAGCTGGCAAAGCTCACAGCGGCGGAATTAGGTGTCGAGTATTTCTTCACAGAGCGAACTGAGCAACCTGGGAGGACGGGCCTATTTCCAATCAATTACGCTCTACCGCAGGAATTGCGAGAAAGCGTCCGCGGCAAATCTGTGGCTATAGTAGATGATGCCATCAGTGCCGGCTCTGCGGTTCGGGGCAGCTACGCGGATATACTGGCCTGTGGTGCGCGCCCGGTCGCGCTGGGCGCGTTATTTGTTTTCGGTGATGTTGCGGCTCAGTTTGCCCAGGAAAAGGGCCTCGCGCTGGAAGGGATTTGGGGAATGTCATTCGGAATGTGGAAGCCGGTTGATTGTCCCCTGTGCAAGCTGGGATTAGCTGTAGAACAGGTTGCGGCCAGGTGAGACCGTCGAGCTTTGTCTTGCCCGCATCGGATAGTGCCCGACCGGGCGGAAGCGGCAGGATGCGGCAAGGTAGATAAGATGTTGGGCGCTGAAGCTTAGGACCAGGCATTCGTGGGAGCCGGGCGGCGCGAAACAAGGGTCGACCGCAGAGATAGGTTCGGCAAGTGTGAATTCTAAGTTCTCCGTTTCACGTGAGTCATACGAATCTTCTCTCGCAACTGGCTGGATACAGTCAAAATCCGCGGAAGCGTAGCATAGAGAATTTTACGACTGAGCTGCTTGCCTATTTTTTTAACGACGAGCTGGTATTTCGGAGACGGTTTTTGGAAGTTATCTTTGAGGACATGCGAATGGCTCGCGCGTTTCAGTGGGCTCAGGCCACGACGCAAGAATCGCTGGGCAAAGATTGCCGCGTCGATCTAGTATTGCGGACGAAAACCAAGGTCCATCTTGTTGAAGTGAAGGTGGCTGCGATTGAAACGCAATCAAGTCGCTGGGGTCAGATTGGAAAGCCGCAAGTGCAGCGTTACTTGGATCTCAGGCTTGGCCATGTCACCTACCTGACCACGAGAGACTCGCTTTCACCTGAAACCGACCACCGTGGTCGAAAATATGTAATGGTGAAACATGCCCTATTGGAGGATCTCTACCAGTTGCTCCGAACGGCGCGAGTGTCTCCGTTGGGTAGTATATTTCTAGAATTTATGAAAGAAAATGACATGTCGGGCCCCGAGCCATTTAGTCGGCAAGAACTCAGGCGGGCGGATAATTCAATGAGAGTATTCCAGAAATGTCTCAGCACTTTGACCATTGTCACAACGGAGGTGAACACTAGGTTCCGGAGCAATGTTAAGACCTATTCGAATCTCACCAGACCGACCTATTCGGGTGGGGACGACGGGGGCGAAGTACAGTGCTATCTTTCAGACTATTCTGGGAGGGGAGCCGTCAAATCGATTGGCCTTTCGATCACGCCAGAAGGCGGACGAGTGTATTTCTATGTCTGGATGTGGGGAAAGCTTGATCCTTCGATTGCCAGAATTCGGAGTCATCTCCAGTGGCAGGGTTTCGATGGTGAGCATGGCTGCAGTAGCCGTATTGCCCTGAACGGAACCACCAATGACATTCCCCGCATGGTCGACCATGCCGTGAGGGAATCGCGACAACTTGGGCGCGCAATCAGGCGATTCGCCTAGCAAAACGACTATCCGAACAGTCCCGCCGTTCGGCATCGATTGAAGGGCGTCACTTTACTTTCCGACGGTTAGGCTCTTATCGGGTTCGTAGTCGAGTTCGATGACCCTGCTGGTCGCCGAGTCTTTGGATTGGATTTCGAAGGTCATTTTACCAGAGGCGGTTTGCGCCAACTCTTGGAAATGAGCCCATCTCATCCCGGGTACCGGCTGGCCGTTAATCTTCAGGAGTAGGTCATCTTCCTTTAAGCCCAGTTTGGCCTGCCAGGAGCCCTTGGCTAATTTGTGAAATCGATAAAGCTCGACGATCACCTGACCGCTTTTATCGGGATGTATCTTAATGGCCGCACCACCTCGAGGCCTCGCAAGGGATTCTGTGACCACAAACGGAGGTAACCGCACGATGCGGTTCTCGACCGACGGAGTCTCGTCCGCCTGCATCGGTAGAAGCAAGATAGCGGTCATGCCAATAACGGCGCATATAGTTCGCATCGCTGGGAGACTTGATCAGAGCCTTATCGCTAAGGCGAGAATTCAGCATCTGGAGCTAGCGACAGTTCGATTTCTGCGGATGCCCCATCTTCGGCGAAACGTGGGATCCCCTGGGAGGAGGCGCGTATGCACCATTTCTCCCGAAATGGTGCGTCAGAAGGCCGCTAGGCTGCCTTTTGGGGCAAATGCCGGGCGATTGTAGCCTTGAGGCTGTCCAGGTCGAAGGGCTTGGAGATGATCTCACGCGCGCCCGCAGATAACGATAATTCCCGGACCTCCTTGCTGGGTCTTCCGGTCATCACAATAACTGGAATGCTCTTGGTCGCGGCCTCGATCCGAAGTCCATTCAAAACCTGCAGGCCGTTGAAAACAGGCATATCGAAGTCCAGCAGCACAAGATCGGGTAACTCTCGCGCTGCAGTCGTCAGACCGGAAATTCCGTCAGCCGCGGTAAGGACCTCGTAGCCAAAATCGGTCCCAAGGACATAGTCCAACGCGGTGATGACCGTTGGCCTATCATCTATGACCAAAATGCGCATTTTGCGGGGGTTAACAGGTTCGCTCATTGGGGTAAAACCGTCTTGAGCCTGGGGTTCAGAGGCGGAGCCGCGAATGTCAGCATCGGAAGGAGGCAATTCAAGGCTCATTTACCCTCCCTATCGTAGGACCACGGAGGACATCATCCTTGGGTGCCGCATGTTCGCGCAGAGCAGCCACCTCCGCGGCCAGCCCCTCATCCCCAGGGAAAAGGGTCACACCATTCTTGAGAAACGCCAAGTCTTCTGACGACGGGGTCATCGACGTATGGTCCCAGACATCGAGCGCGAGTTTGTACGTCTCGATTTGAGGCGGTTGATAGCGGCTTCCCGTTTTCAGCGTGGAGAGAATTCTAGTCGATTCTGCCACCGTCAGGATCTCGCTGTCCCGGTCGTCAAGGTACTGTCGGTAGAGAATCCGACCTAGTGTAAAATAGACCGAAGGACGGGAGACCTGGGCAGCCGCCCCCTCCTCAAGGAGTGGGCGCGCCCTTTTGTCGTCATGCATTTCGGCGTAGTATAATCCGAGCACTGAAACGAGCGACGGATCACGCGTACCCGATTGAAAATACCTCAGAAGCGTCGTCTCGGCTTTCTCCATGTATTTCTGGATGTAGGGGGACTTCTTACCCACAAATGCCGCCTCCTTCAGCGCAAAATCTGCCTGGATCCGGGCGAGAACGACTGGATTTGCGTCTCTTAGCGTGAATTCCGGGAGCTTCATCGTCCGGGGATAGATCAGGTACACGGGGAACTGGTCGTCGAGGTCTCGGAGGTACTTCTTTAGATTGATATCCATTTCACTGTAACCCATCCCGAAACATTGCCGAAAAAGCTCTTCGGTTGCGGGTTCGCTGGACGACAATTCGACAAATTTCCACAATGCTTGGCGCCGTCCGAGGCTCGGATCGTCAAAAGCCCAGCGCATGAATAGCATCACCTGCAATCGCCAACGTTCGAAAAACAACTTGTCTCCCTCCGCCACGTCGTCGGACGCGGTCAAAACTTTCTCAATTGGCACCAGGGAGTTTGCCGATCTCGAAAACGGATATTTCGGAAACGCGATTCTCACCGGGTTTGTCCAAGAGATCTTCTGAGATATGGTGAAGATTCCCTCCTTGAACCAGTACGGGAGAGGAGGCGTGCGTTTTTCCAAGAGCATACCCGTATGATGGAGTGTGAAAACGAAATTGTATTCGGTATCGAGTTCGATGGTCGTCATCTCCCTTTCTGCATCCCACAGGTCGACTTGCGGAATCGGCTCGATTGGAACCCCCTTCGTCAGCGGGTCATTTCCCTCCTCAGGACGCAGCATGAGATCCGCTATCGCCTTGTTCATCGCCTTGCCCATCTGGGGTGTAATCAAAATCATCGTCGGGGGCTGCGCTGACTGAAATTGCAGCGAAGGAGGCAAAATGACCTCCAGCTCCATTTGCCGGAGGAGATATGCCCGGACAAATTCGTTGGTTAAGTGGACCGAACAACGCGAGATCACCTCAAGCCCTGGGACGGAGACGTAATGCCACGACGTATCCATCACCAAAAGCGGTGGGAGTTGCACCGTACGACCAAAATCGCCTTGCTGGCTACCTGAGGCGCTTCCAATCGAAACGTCATAGATCACGGCAACAACCAAAACCGCCAGCCGGACGATCAAGGGAAAGGTCGGCGTTTTCGCAGGCGAAATAGCTTTCATGGCGAAGTCGTGGAGCTGGAAGCCGCGGCTAAGATCGTCTCTTGGCCGTTGGTACCGATCTTTAGCGACTAACGGGCGTTGGGCGGGACCATCCGCTCGTAAAACTGCATCACCGGATTCTTGGGATCCAACTTAGTGGTCACGGCACGGCGGGGCCAGGGACCCTCCAAATACACCGTGTTCCACCCACCCAAGTCGTTAACCAACCAGGTTGCCTTAGGAACAAATAGAAAAACGAAGCCGAGAAACGTGAGGACTTTCAGATTGTCACGGTACCTTTGCTGAAAGCCCGCATGCTTGTGATAGTGCCGACCGTGGCGCCATCCCATGGAAAATGCCAAAAAGTGGTGCCGAGGATCTACCCATAAGAGGATTTGGCGCCAGAACGCATACATGAATGCCCTGATGCCTGTCGGTCCCCATCTGATTACCATCGCCGCGTCCTTGGGGCTAATATGCGCCTTAAAACACCTCCTTCGGATGTTCTCATCAGCGATCCGAGTGTAGTAAGAGCGCTTGAGGGCCTCCAGTTCGTCGAGCGACTCGAGTAACTTGCGACCTTTCTGATTCCAATCGCAGCCAACAATCGGAAGCGATCCGACAACCGCCGCCACATAGATATACGGTGGATCGAGGAAGCATACCAACGAGACGTAGAAAACGGTGGGCCAAAAGAGGGCATACGAGATTCCCCAGTAAACGAGGTCCCAGATGACATCACATCGAGGTCGCACGCACCCGTACGAGCCGGCCTGACAACCCTCCGGCGGAACATCCGAGGTTGGGATATAGCGGAGAAAATCCATTGTAACTCAAAAGCTACGCCCGGTTGGGAAAGAATTCGGTTTACGGCATATCATGCCGTTCTGTCAATTGCGGTATTACGGCACAATAGGGCGTGCCTCCACCTTCAGAGATTGCTCACCGTTTACGAATTCTGGGTGGAAACCTGCGGCGCGAGCGCATCGCTCGAAAAGTCACGCAGGAGAAGCTAGCTGAGCTCGCAGATCTGAATATCCGAACCCTCCAGAAGATCGAAGCCGGCCAGACCAATATCCTTGTCACCACCGCCGTCAGGCTTCGCAAGGCGCTGGGCTGTCCTTGGGAGGCTTTTCTAGGCAAGTAAGGTCTAGAAACCTGCGGTTTCGGGGATTTTCTGGTTCTTGGCCATTCCGCCGGAAAACTTGTGTCAATTCTTGGGAGGTCACCCCCCATTTGGAGCAATTTTGTGCAATTGGGTGCAATTTGTAGCACTGCTCACCGCATCGCACCTAACTCGCTCAACAAAAAGGCCCTCGGATAAATCCGAGGGCCTAAATTGGGTGCAGGGGCTGGATTTGAACCAGCGACCTTCAGGTTATGAGGCCGAAGGCTTTTCAGAGGAGAAATGTCCAAAATTGAGCGGTTCTTGTGTCAATTCTTGGGTGGTCGCCCTCCAAAAGGAGCAAAGCGGTGCAATTCTGTGCAAGAAGGTGCAGCACCGAGCAAATACCGCGCAGTGCAGCCGATGCTGCCTCCCGGCGACCGGTAGGCGGCCTTTCCCCGGGTGATAACGCCGTCGAAGCTATTGCGCTTTAGAATTTCCAGGATCCTGACCATGTCCAAGTCACCTCCATCGATAAGCGTCTCACGATAGTGCGGCACTTTGGGTGACACTTTTTTTGTCGATAGAGACGGTGGCTTGCGGAGTTCTGAGTACCCGTTGCACGGTCCAGATGAGAGCGACGAGACAGATCGCAACCGAAAGGGGAATTACGATCATCTTCCGGTATTGGGGACGGTTGCGCCACCAACCGACGGCCGCAAAGGCGATGGCAATCACGGTGAGCTGGCCGAGTTCAATGCCGACATTAAAGCCGGCGAGGGCCGGAGCCAACTCGGAACGCGTGAGACCCAGGTCGAGAAGGGCCCCGGCGAATCCCAGCCCGTGCACAAGCCCAAAGCCGAACACGAGGACGTACCGGCGCCAGGTGGCTTTCGTCGCCCGGAGGTTGTCGATCGCAATGAGGACAATTGAGAAGGCGATCAATGGCTCGACGATGCGCGGCGGCAGCCGGCAGACGCCATAGAGGGAAAGCCCCAGCGTGATGGAATGGGCCAGAGTGAACGCGGTGACTTGTCCCAGGAGCATTCGAAAACTCGAGCTAAGGAGAAAAAGCCCGAAGACAAAAAGAATGTGGTCAAGTCCATCCGGCAGAATGTGCTGAAACCCGAGAACGACGAAACGTCCCCAGCTCATAAGCCAAGCCGAAGGACCCTCCTGTGGTGGGGCAGAGGAGCCGCCAGGGGTCGACGCCGCGATGGCCGCGGTGAACTCGCCGGGAGCGGCGGGTTGCGCCGTCGGCTCAATTCCGGGAAGGTCGAACGTCACAACAACGGTGCCGATCACCTCGGGAAATCTTATTCGGAAGCGGTGCAATCCTGGCGGCACGGTGCCAGAAAGGTCGGCCTCCAATAGAAGCGGGACGTGGGTGCCGTGCACCCGGCTCGCCTGAAAGATCCGGCTGGCCGGCGGCAGGGTCACGGCTCCAAACCGGGCCGGCTTTCCGTCCACCTCCAGGACCGTCCCGTCCCTCAGCCGATCCGCGGCGTCCTCCACCATCGCTGTGCGGTCCGCCGCGAGCGCCCGCAGCGTTTTGTCGATCGCGCTCTCCGGAATGCGCGCCGGGACGTCGTCGATGACGAACGCGAGCGCATCGAAATCCAGGCCAATTTGGAACCTGCCCTCCGGCTCCACCTTGAAAAGCGCCGCAGTCAAGTTCGCCGGATGCGCGCCCGCCGCCGGAAGCAAGGCGGCCACGAGGAGGACAACGACCGCCATTCGCGTCGTCACCGCCGAACCGATTTGGCCGACGGATCGCGTCAGCGGCCATGTTCTCATCGAAATTAACGGCTCGCCCCCCAAAGGAACTGAACCATTCGCGGGGTCAGGGCCTCGGGCCACGCCGTTACTTCTCGCAGCTCGCCGCGGAAGCGCCGCCGGTGATCCCAGGGATCCAGGGGCCCAAGTCGAAGGACGTTCTCGTCGGGCGCGAGTTCGGGGGCGCTGTCGCCCATCTTCTCGCCATTCTTATAGAGGACGAGATTTCGCCCGTCGTAGGTGGCAGTCAGCATCTGCCATTCGCCCGTCGTGATCATCTCATCGCCGCTCGCTTCGAAGTTACGCGCCCAAAAGCCCAGTCCGTCCGCGTACTTCGCAAAGTAGCGGCCCGTGCCGTCAACTTTGTTCGCCAAGGTGCCGAAGCCGGCGATGAGCGTCCGATTGGCCACGAGCTGCTCCGGACAAACAAACATATTCAGGGTCCAGGCCCGGCCCAACGCCGGAATCTCCACCTCCCGCGCGTCCTCCGGGCAGTGCGCCGCCGCGATGTGTACCACCGGGCGCTCGACCTCAACGGGCACAGTCTGGGCGATGATACGATTGGCGGCGGGAGAACGATCGGCAATACCGCTGGCCCGCAGGGGAAGTTCCACGGCCCCGCCCTGGACGGCCGCCACCGGCGCGCCAAAGAAGAGGGTGGCGCTCCGGCCGTCAGGCGACAATTCTACTGATGAGGGGGACCCCTTATCCGCGACCTGGTAGTTACCGGGGTTCGAGGCGCTTGCAGGTTCGACCGGCTCCGAAAACCGGACGGACACGGGGCCGATGCCGGCGATCGTCTCGGCGTCGACGATCCGGGGGGGGGTGGTATCCTGAACGTCGAAGCGCCCCTCCGCAGTGGGTCCCGCGAGGGCGCCGTCGAGGTAGCGCACCTTGATCGTTCTGGGCTGGCTGATTTCCAAGGGCGCCGCCGGATCGTAAACGGGCGACTGCGGAGTAGGCTCGGAGCCGTCGAGCGTGTAATGGAGGCACCCGTCGCGCCAGTAGAGAGGATGGATGATCCGCACCGCCGTCGTGTCCGAAAAGCTTCCGGGCGCGGGTGCAAACCTGGGTGCATCGAGAAGATGATCGTCGAACCGTTCGACCCCCGCCGGGCTGCAGAGCCTCGCGCCCCCAGCCGGCTCCTCGGCGACACTCACCGCGAATATCCGAATCCTTGGATCGTCAGGCAGGCCGAGAGTGCGCGCCCCGTCGGGAACGTCCAGGTTGCCCTTGAACAAATAGCTGTATTGGTAGGCCTCGTTCGCGCCCACGCTGTCGTGGCGGTGCGACGAATACCACGCCACCTCGCAATCCTTGGTGTAGCCCGGCCGCAGGCCGGCCAGGGCATCGTTCCATATGTAGGCGAGCTTGGGCTGTGGATCCTTCCACAGGCGCGTATCCCACTGGCCGACGTAACCGGTCCATTCCGGCACGTCCACACGGGTTATCTCATCACCCACTCGAAAGTCCCCGGAAACGTCCCCGCCCGCCGCGGCCGCGAGGAAATAAACTCGCCGGTTGCTTCCAGCCGGGAGCGGGATCTTCTGACCGCGACAGGCCACGGCGTTGGGCCCAGTGCCCACGCCCAAGGAAAAAAAGACGCCGCCGCACGTGACGGACGGCGGCAGGGCTTCCGCAGGATAGGAGCGGCCGCCATCGAACCCGAGAGGGGCGGCCGCGCCAGGGGCCGTCGCCGCGGGAAAATCAAAATTGAGCGCGACCGGTTGCGACCGCACGCGGCCGACGGCGTGGACCGGGCTCGCCAGGGTGACGGCAAAGGCTCGCAGGCTGTAAGCCGGGACGTCCGTGACGAGTTCGCCGTCCTGGATCACCGCGGGTCCCAGGGGACGCTCCTGGCCATCAAGCTCCCTCGCCGCGACGACCGCTGCGGCAAAGCCCACCCGTACGCCCGAAGCGTTTCTCCCTTGGAGCTCGTTCAGGCGGACGACCACCTCGTCCGAGTCCTCGGCCTTCTTGAGCGCCATCACTGCAACCTCGGGAGTGCTCACGCGCAGCAGGCTGAAGCTCCTTCCCAGCCATCCGGCCCTGGGCTCCACCTGCGTGGCGACGAGCGGCTGATTAACGGCCGCCGCCGCCCAGGGCACGCCGCCCTCGCTCCATCCCCCGGGGTGTCCCATGACCGCGAATATCATCCGGTGGCGGCCTTCATCCTGGGAAGCCTGGTCCTGGTAACGATCCCGCACGCCCGGGGTGTAGATGAGCGTGAGCCGCATCGTGTGGTCGTCCGGTTTGTCCGACCCGAACTTGCAGTCATTCAGGACCGCCACGCCATATTTGCCCCCGCGGTCCGTCAGATCGAACCATTGATGCTGCGGCACCTCGAAATGCAGCGGCTGGTTGTTACCCCGCCGCAGGACCCCGATCTGGCCGTCGTAGGTCGCGTCGGAATTGGCTACCGTAAGAGGAAAGACCTCCTTGAGCGCGCACTCCCGCGACTGCCAGTCGATCTGGTTCAGGAATTCGACGCGGCTGCCGGCATCGCCCCGGCAAAGCCGCACCGTCTGCACAAACCGGGAGCCTTCCGACTCGCGGCTGATCTCCACGGCGACGCGGACCGAGCCATTTTCCAAGACGCGGATCCGCGCCGGGCCTGCGACGTAGCCCCGGGGCGGCCGCTGTTGGTCGGCCCAGTCCATGTTCCAGGCGGGGGTCGTGGCCGGCCGCTCGAACTGAAAAGCAAGCCGCATCGGCCCGGCGAGGAGCTCGCGGTCGTGTGCCTTGTCGAAGATCGATTCGATGTCGCCGGTGGGCGCGATCACGACCCGGTAGCGCTCATTCTCGAGGCCGGAAGTGCTCGCATGGAGCGCCCCGCCCTCCACGCTCCCCTCCCCGGCCGCCCGCTCGACCCGGTAGTCCTGAAAACCGACGGACGGGACCCTGGCCACGAAGATCAGGCCCAATTCGCCGGGGCTTCTCGAAACTACCTGCGAAGGCGCCTCCGCTCCGTCCGGGCCGATCACGCGGACGGCCTCGGGCGCTCCGCCCGGAAAATGCACCCGCGCCTCCACGACGTCCTCGCGCGCGACCGAAAGCGGATTGTAGACGACCACGGCCTCGCCCGGGCCCGTGGTGTCCATGGCCGCCGCCACTCCTTCCAGCCCGTCCCGGAGGGTTCCCGTAAATTGATTTTGCGCGAGCGTCTCGTCGTTCCAGCAGAATTGGTAGGCCAAAGGGAGGCTGGTTCCCGGCAGCATATCATGCATTTGGGAGCCGAGGACGAGATCCCAGGCCCGGCAGAGGCGGTCCGACGGATAATGCTCCGCTCCCAGCCATGTCGCCGCCACCGACGCCCGCTCCGCCGCGTCCGCTAGAAGCTCATTCTTGCGGTTCCACTTTTTCATGTAGGCCTGAGACGAGATCGAGCCGGCGGTGTGGTTCACAAGGAGGAGTTCACCGGTGTAGCGCGGCAGGCGGGCCCGCTCGGCGGAGGTCAGGTCTTTCACCATGCGGTCGGAGGTTGAGGACATCACCCGGATCGGACCCTTGCCGGCCACACTGGCCTCGAGCCATTGGACCGATGCTTCAGGCGGGGCGCCGCCACGGTCCCCGGTCCCGTAATAGTGATAGTCCGCGTAGACGCCGGAGATTGCCCCAGTATGGTCGATCCGCGCGAGCCAGCCCCGGCTCCGGCTCAAGTCCTCTTCGATGTCGCCGACATACGTGCCGGGATCGAGCGCGGCGACGACGCTTTTCCCATCCGGGCCCACCCAAACGCCAACCTTGAAGGGAATCCCCACCGCCGAGCCCCAAGTCAGCTTTTGGGTGGAGAAGCCCTTAATGCCGCAATGAGCCAGGATGCTCGGAAGCGCTGCGGGAAAACCGAAGCAATCCGGAAGCATGAACTCCTCGCTCGCCTTGCCGAATTCCCGGCGGAAGTAATGGTTGCCGTACAGAACCTGCCGGATGAGCGACTCCGCGGAAGGGATGATCGAGTCGCCCTCGTCAACCGACGAGCCCGCGGGAAACCACCGCCCTTCGGCCACGTACTTCTTCAGGGTCTCGAAATCCGCGGGATAGTACTCATGCATCAACTCGTACCGGCGCGATCCCGTGAAATTGAAAACGTAGTTCGGATATTTGGCGAGGAGGGCGAAGTTGTTGTGGAGCGTGTTGGCGATGAACTCGTCGATGACCTCGGGATAAGTCCAGCGCCACTGCGTGTCCAGGTGCGCGTAGCCCACGACATAAAGCGTCTTCTCACGGTCCAAGTCGGCGGGCCGGTCCGCCGACTTAACATATTTCTTGAGCGGAACCGGGGGCGGCGGCGAAGCCTCGTCCGTTTGCGCGGCGAGGACGCCACGGGAGACGATAAGCGCGAACGCCGTGATGCGAATCAGATGGTGCATCAAGGCGCACTCGCCCTGGCTTTGTCCGATTCCTTCGTCGCAATCCGTATTGTGACAATTTCATGCGGATGAACGGTCACCGCGAGCTCGTGGCCGCCTTCAATCGGCAGTCGCCTTTGATTCCTTTCGACGGCATCGGTTTGCCACGCGCCAAGGATGGTCAACGTGGGAAGCCGGATCGCCACTGGCCTCGTGCCTCCTCCCAAGTCGAGCAATCTAAGGATGGTTCCCTTTCCATCTTCAGCCGGTTTCCAGGTTTCGAGGAGCACGGCGGGGTCGGCGATCTGGGCAAAGCTGGCTTGCACACCGTCCAAAGAATGTGGCCGGCGGGGAGACTTGTCCTGGCGTGTTACCTCGTCGAATTCCAGCGGCGTCGCCTCCTCCCAACCCAGGCGGCTCAGCTGAGATTCACTGGTCGAGGGCGCGCTCGTGACGGCATAGCGAAAGCGGAAATGACCGCCTTGGCTGCCAAGATAGTTGTCCTCCCAGTAGTTGTTCATGGCAAAGGAATAGACCGTCGCTCGTCGCTCGCCGAACGAGTCGAGCCATTGGCCCCGGTCGATATCGCCAAGCGTGATCAGCGGGACGTCGAGGGGGAGCACCGACGCCGAGATACCGTCCCCTTGCACGGAAACCCAATGCTGGGCAGAAAACCATTCATGGCCGGCCCCGGGATACATATCCTTCGCCGGGTCCATGGCGGTCGTCTGAATCTCATATTGAAACTGCGGACGTCGGACGGCAAAAGGGAAGGCAAAATAAACCGCCTCCTTGGCTGTCACCGGATCCTTCTCCACATCTTCGACCAGTTCGATCTTCTTTTCGCGGTCGAAAAGCCGGATCGTGGTCGTGACCTTGGGGGTGTTGGCGGCTTCGCTCTCCATTTGCGCTTCCCATCCGTAGGGAGTGCGCGCGACGGAGAGAATCTTGCCATGGCCGGCGGGATGAATCTGCAAATCCAGCTTTCCACGGTACCACGTCCACGGCCCATTGTTCGCGGGATTCGAATCCGAGACGTACAAGTACTGGCCGAATCGATAGTCGCTTCCCTGATCCACCAACTCGCGCTGCAACTCCTTGTCAAAGATGCTGCGCACCGCTCCGCTCGCCGCATCGAGTTCGACTCGATAGTAGGGGCTTTCGAGCGTGGCTGATCCGTCGGATCCGGCGCCCTGGGGTGTTCCCGGCGCCTTCTGAACTCGGCCCTTCAGCAGGTCGAGCTCGAGCGTGGCCGGTTGGCTGGATCCGGCGCCCGGGGATGTTCCCGGCGCCTTCTGAAGGTGATACACCCGGTATCCCAAGGCCGGCACCTGCTCCGCCTCGAAACGAACGCAGTTCAAGCTGCTTCCCTCTCGCACCAATTGGAGCGGGACCATCGAGCCGGAGGCCGCATCGCACACTTCCAGGCCCTTCCGCAGGTCGAACTCGACCAAGCCGTTGCGCGGCCAATTCAGCGTATTGAAGACGATCAAGCTATCCTTTCCCGCCGACACGGAATCCGCCAAATCCGCCATGCTCGAACGCAGCAAGGCATCGACCGAGGCCTGCGCCCCGACGGCGAATGAATCCTTCACCGCAAGCTGGGCCTTGGCTTCGCTCGAAACCGGATCGTCGACGCTGTTCCAAGAATCCCAGGTATGCTCGTCCATGAGAATCATATTCCTCCACATGGCGTCCAGCGCAGGCTTATCGACCACGATTCGCGGTTCGACGAGCGAGGCGATCGTGGAGAGCTTTTCGGCGGAAGGTCCGCGGCTCTCGTTTTGGCGCTCCTGCGCAACATAGTACGCGTCCGATGCCTCGCCCAGCTCCCAGTACGGGCCGCCGTCTCCGCGGTAAGTCGGTATGTCGCTTCCAAATTGCCCTCGAATGATCTCAAGCGCGTCGTGAAAGCCGGAGTATTCCATCCGCGGGTAGACCCACTCGGCATTCCATTTGCCCGCCAATTCAGCCTGTTCCTCGAACAAGTCCTGGTTTTCCGGCTGGGTTCCGTAGACGATGACGGATGAAGCGCGATAGTCAGGATGCTCGTACTGTTGAAGGAACACGGGCATCGTTTCGCTGCCGGCGGCGACGACCGGCGGAAGTCCAAAGAGCTGCTCCATCTGCAGATAGCTGCGCGCGTACCAAAAGAGAACTTTCTGGCCGTCGGGTGCCTGCCACCAAAATGGCGAATGCTCGTTGAGGCGCCCCTTCATCAGCACGGGCGCCCGGTGGTCGTGGGCCGCGGCGACAAAATCGGTTATGCCGGCGGCGGCCAGGATCGACGCGTACGACCAGGAATAGGAAGGGACGTCCGCGGTATTCGAATAGTCGAACGGGGTCCCATGCTCCCGGCTGAAATTGGCGCTCGGATAGAGCGAGCGGATCAGCGTCTCCGCGGTTGGAAGCCCCGTCAGAAGATTCGCGTATTGAGCGGGAATGCCCAGATGGCGGCTCCGTATCGCCGCCACTACGCGTTCCCGTTCCGAGCTGTTTCGCGTCCTTAGGAATTGCTCCAGACTCCATTCCCCATCCACGCTGAAGCGAAAGTCGGGATGCCGGTCAAAGAAGTCCAGCGCCTCGCCGACTGCCCGCGATTGAATCGTAGCAACTTTCGCCTGGTAGTCGCTGAAGCCGACATCCAGGTGGATGTGCGGGACAAGGAGAATCGTCCACTTTTTTTGCGGCGCCACCGTTTGCTCCGCATTCACCTCCGCCCCGCCGGCGCGCCAACGCACCTGGGCCGCCGCGGGAGACGAAAACTCGCCGACTTCGAACAGAATGCGGGCTTCGCCAAAGTCCCCGGACACTCCAGTTGCCCTTTGGTACGTCCGGCCCCCCCACCCCAGTGAAACGGAGTCCTCCGGGGTGAGCCTCTGCGGACTGCGAATCGTCACCTCGAGTAGTTCGGAAAGCCCTTGATCCCGGCGCCGGAAGTAGATCGTGGACTCGATGCGCGTGGACGGCTTTTCCACGGCCAAACCGTCGCCCAGGCGATCCAGCTCGACTGCGTCATAATTGAAGCCGGCATCCGGAACCGATTCGGCCTGTTCCTCCACCGCTTGCAATGCGATGGTATTCAGACCGGAGTGCAGGAACGACCCGGGAAAGGCAAAAACGACGTCGGCTGTGGAATAATAGGGGACGGACGCTGCATCCGGATCCCCCATCTGATAATCAAGTTTGGGCTCCGGATAAAAGTTTCCCGACTTTCCATCGATCGTGACCCGCAAGACCGGGATGCTCGCATGTTTGAAAATGAGCGCTACTCGGAGTCGGTAAGTCGCCGCGGGTGCGTCGGGAACCTGGAACTCGATCCTTCGCGAACTCGCCGCGTTGTTGGCGGGGTTCGCAAGCCTGGCGGACAAAATGGCCGATTGAAATCCCGGCCAATCGGTAGCCGCAACGCTGCGCCCAGCCACATAGCTTCCTTGCTCCGGTACCGGCTCCTTCGCGAATTCTGCAGATGAACCGTCAAAGCTCCCAATACGAAACACACAATCCTCGTCGCCTTCCCCTGCAGGCTGCTGACCGCCATATAAGGCCTCGGCCAAAAGAATTCCGGCAGCTGATAAAATAGCGCCCCTACAACGGCGGCGCCATTTGAGACCCATCAAATCGAGTTTTAGCATAAGGCATTCCCCCCTTCAACCGACTTCGCGGGTTCCTTGCGAACGGCGTTTATATCCCAACCTTCGCGGGCGCAGACGACCTTGATGTGGTCGTCCCATGTCAGCTCGTTGGCGGGAATCTCGCCCAGGAAGCAGTCCACGCACAGGTATTTTATTAGCGGCGAACCGTGGGCGCGGACGGAATGCCAGGTGTCGGGCGGAACCCGCACAACGTCTCCTTGCACAATTGGATATTCCTTCCGCTCCAGACCGATCGCAAGCATCCCGGCGCCTTCAATGACGTAAAAAATCTGTTCAGCCTCGGGGTGTCGATGAAGCGGATTTCCCGCCTCCTGCTGCATGATGGTTACGAACACTTCGGAGCACCTCGCGTCCGAACGGTCGACCACCAGATCGATGATATGATTGGGAAAGCGATATCTGATCCCAGGCCCGGTTTTGAAAACATATTTCATGAAAATTATCCGCGAATCACTTCTCAGCTGGAGGGAATTGGGCGCCGGACGGCGCCGGTCTCCGTCAGGCGCTCGTAACGGGGTTCGAGCAGATGCATGACCAGCAATGCGACCAGGTACGTTACCGACGCGATTTCGAAAAGCCGGAGATAGCTTCCGGTTCGCTGCAGCGTAAAACCGGCAAACTCGGAGAAAGCCATCGCCATGATTCCGCTGAACATTCCGCCCACCCCAACGACGGAAGCGACGGCCCTGGCGGGAAACAAATCCGAGACCGTCGTAAAGACGATCCCCGCCCACCCCATATGGCCGGCGGCCGCGACTCCAATCAGCCAAACGGCGAGCTCGGAACTTCTCACGATCGGCACCAGGAAGACCGGCACCGAGCAAAGCGCGCAAAGCAACAAGCTCACCTTGCGGGAAACATTCAGCGTGCATCCCCTCTCAATCAGGGTCGATGACAGCCACCCGCCGGCGATGCTTCCCACCGTCGCCAACGAATAGATGATGATCAAAGGACGACCGATCGAGCCGAGGTCCAGGCCAAATTGCCGAAAGAGAAATTTCGGCGTCCAGTACAAGTAGAACCAAAATATCGGCGCCGTGAGGGCGATGCCGACGATATATACCCAACTCTGTCGATAGGTGACGATCTTAAGCCAGGGGACATCACCGTCCTCGACCATCGCCCCCCCTTGATCGGCCTTCCCCGATCCGCTGGTTTGACGGGTTCTCCCGGCCGGGCCGTAGAGGCATCCCCAGGCCAGCAGCCAGATGAACCCGAGCGCCCCAAGCACGATGAAGCTGCCTTGCCAACCGTACCTTTGGGTGAGCCATGGCACCGCAAGCGGCGCAAGAATCGCTCCCACGTTGCAACCGGAGTTGAAAAGTCCGGTGGCCAAGGCGCGCTCCTTTTGCGGGAACCATTCGGCAATTCCCTTAATTGCGCCCGGAAAATTTCCACCCTCGCCCAAACCCAGGCCGAAACGCGCCACACCGAATCCCAGGGCGCTCCTGGCCAGGGAATGACCGCAAGCCGCCACACTCCAAACCGCTACGGCCAATCCGTAGCCAACCTTCGTGCCGAAGACATCGATATATTTGCCGAATCCAAGAAACCCAATCGCATAGGCTGCCTGGAAGGCCGTCACGATATGGCCGTATTCCTGTTCATTCCATCCGATTTGCCTCTGCAGGGTCGGCGCCAAGATCGCCAAAACCTGGCGATCCAGATAGTTGATGGAGGTGGCCGCGAAAATTAACCCGCAAATTACCCAGCGGTAATTGCGGGAATGGATTCGCGCAGCTGGCCGCTCACATTCCGGTGCAGTCGCTAGCATGGTCGCTCCGTTCGGCCGATCAAAGCGCGCATGTATCCCAGGGCATAGGCCATGCTGGCGTGCCAAGGCGCCGGGCAGGTGAGTTTTGGGGCATGGTCGGGAATCAAGACCCCTTTGAAGCCGTTCTTTTTCAGAATGCCCATTACTCGCTCCATATCTATGTCGCCTTCATCAACAAACACCTCGCGATAATTCGGCGCTTTCCCCCTGACATTTCGAAAATGTATGTAAGCTATCTTGTTTTGTCGGCTGTATAAATCCACCGCCTCATAAATATCGCCCTCCGTCATTTCGGCGACGCTGCCCAGACAAAACTCCAGTTGATTGTTCGGGCTGACCTTGAGGTCGATCAGTCTTTGGTACATTCCCGGTTGGTAGACCAGCCTGGGTTGCCCCCTCAGCATCGGGGTCGGCGGGTCGTCGGGATGCGCCGCCAACACGACGCCGGCCTCCTCCGCCACCGGGATGATGGCGTCCAGGAAGTCATGCAGCCGGCCCCAAAGCTCCTCATGCGTGGCCGACCGGATTAAGCCCGGCGAAGCGCGGGAATCGTACACCATGTTCCAAACCATTCCATTCGCGATGGGCGTATCATCCGCGCCATTCATGCCCACCGCCTCGGCATTGCCTCGCGCAAATGGGCCCGTGATTCTCCCGGCAACGCCGGCAATCGAGAAATTATAGCCCATGACAGGAATTCCGGCGCGGCCGACATTCCTGATCATTGTCTTAATATTCTCCAATTGGACCCCCTTAGCGGGACCGTCGAGCAGAACGTCGTGCCAATGCGCCGGATCGAAGTTCTCGATGGCTGCCAATTCGAGCCCCGCCGCATTGATTTCACGGCGAAGTGCAGCCAGTTCTGAATACGACCAAAGATGGTCCGGGTCACCGGCATATCCCCACCCGTTTTTGTCTCCGATCGGCTGGTCGGTCCGTCGATTCGCGTCTGACTTGGCGAAATAATCAACCAAATGAACAACCACGTGCGTGCAGCCGCATTGGCGGGCGAATTGGTAATTCTCCGCGGTGAGCATGTGCCGGTAAAGTCCAAGGCCCAAATTCATTGGATTTACATCTATTAAAACCCGATCGAGGCGCCTCCGTCGACGGGAAGGCAAACTCCTGTTACAAATGAGGCTGCCGGAGACGACAGAAAGACTGCCACGGACCCAATTTCGCTCGGATCACCGAATCTGCGCATCGGCGTCCGCGACAAGATCTTTCCTTCCCTGACCGGATCGTCTGCCAGAGCCTCACGCATCATCGGAGAATTGATCCAACCGGGGGCAATTGCATTTACCCTGATCCCTGAGGCGGAAAGCTCGGTGGCCAGCGACCGCACCATGCCCAGGAGAGCACTTTTGGCGGCACTGTAGGCGACAACACCCGGCAACCCGATGAGAGACGTCATCGAAGCCACAAAGAGGATCGAGCCCCGATTGCGGGCGATCATCGGGGGCACCAACTCCCTGGTGAGGGCATGCGCCCCGAGGACGTGCGTTGCCAACACCAATTGAAATTCATCCTCCGTCGTGGCGAGGGCGGGTTTCTTAAGGTGAATTCCGGCGTTATTGATCAAAATTGAGATTGGACCGAATGGCGCCTCCACCAGGTCGGCAAAACCGGGTGTGACTGAAGTCTTGGCGACGTCATGAACCAGATAGGACGAATTTTGCCCAAGGTCGGCGGTCGCGTCCCGCAACAATGCCTCCCGGCGGCCCAGCAGCACCACTCGGCCACCCGCGGCGACGATGGAACGCGCCATCGCCAAACCAAGGCCCGAACCGCCTCCGGTCACCAGGGCTATTTCTCCGGTCAAGGAAAACGGATTCGTCTTGGTGGATTCCATAAAATAAACCTGGAATGAGAAGTCGCGGCTGCGTTTAAGACAGCCGCGACTTGCAAGTCCGTCCCGCGTCACGAGACGCGGGTCATCGCCCTCAGAACGAATAGTTGACGGCGCCGCGGTAGCCCCTTAGCGCTCCGGCAAACGTGTTGAAACGGTTGAGAGCTCCGGTGAAATAATATTCGTTGAGCGCATTGTCGAGGTAGGCCGACACCTTCCAATGCGCGTTCAGTTGGTAGCTCGACGTCAAGTTAACGACGGTGTAAGCTGGCAGCCATGCCGTGGGCTGGAGGAGGATAAGGTGGGTCGGGGTGCTGCTGGCGACGACGGGGCCGCTGGCGGTGGTATCAACCGCGCGCCGGCCGACGTGGATCACTCCAACGCCAACCTGAAAGCCCTTCAAGTCGCCGCTGGTGAACTTGTAATTGGCGTAGACCGCTCCGCTGCTCTGCGCGACAGCGCGAGCCGGCTGGCCAAAGGTGTTGGCGAACCTGAAGTGCGTATAGTTACCCAGAATCGAAAGCTGCGGGGTGATCGCCGTGTTGAATTCATATTCCCAACCGCGGGAGACCACATTGGCGAAGAGGCTAGGAAAAGGGTTCTGACCGGGCGCGAGCGCGAGATTTGCCGGATTGGGGACGGCATTGTTAGACTGGTAGTCCTGAAAATAATCCACGCTCGCGGTTGAGCGGCCGTCGAGCGTTTTCAGGCGTAAGCCGGCCTCGTCCCCTTTGGAATCCTGGGTTAAAGGAAACCCAGCGCCGGTCGACAAAGCGGTTGAAGTCGGTCCGCTGAGCGAGACGATCGGCAGGGACGTCTCGCTGTGTCCGTAGTAAACCGCGACGTAGGGGAAGGGCGAAATCACGATGCCGTAGCCCTTGAGCAACTTGGAGGATCGGGAGGTGGCAGGATTGGGCTCCAAAGGATTGGGCGACGGTACCGGGAATTGGAGGCTGGTCTGCTTCCTTAGCATCTTATCCTCGGAAAGCGACCCGGTCAGAATGACGCGATCCTTGAAGAAACTGAGGTTTTCGTCGATGTAGTACTGGTCAACTTCCTGCCCGATTTGGTTTAACCCGGGGATAGTCGATCCGGGCGCGACGGTGGCTAGGGTGCCGACCTGATTGGCCACATCGAAATTCGGCTTGGTGCCGCCGTTGGCTGGAAGGGATCCTCCCCGATTGCCAGCCGCCGGATACCAGGTAACGGCCACTCCTGCGGTCGAATTCGACTTCAGGTAGTCGGTGGCGAACTGATAGTTCCAATCGTTCTGGAAGTCGTACTGCGTGTTGATGCTGACGGAGGACGAAGCCGCCCTGGTCCAGACCGCGCCGGTCTCAGTGGGAATCGGCACCGCAGTCGCAGCAAATCCGGTCGATGCGCCGCCGTAGGTGAAGCCCGGCGTGTAGGCGCCGGTCAACGGATTGGTCATCGCAGTGGTTGAAGGCGCGCCGGCCACGCCGGTCGTGTTGAACTGGAGAAAATTTAGGTTGCTCAGGGCGGCGTGACCGGCGACGCGCACAGACAGCGCATCGGTTAGCTTGTCGGTGAAGATCGCCAGGTAGTCGTGCCCCATATCGTTGCGAATGTCGTCGGCGTCGCTGGTGTAAGTGTCCCATGGCACGTTGGCGGGAATCATATGTTTGGCATCGACATTCGAGGCGCTTCCGATCGTGTAATCGAGCGGAACGCCGGAACTGACATAGGTCTTGTAGCTGCCGATCTGCGCCTGGAGCAGGAGCTCAGCCGATCCGCGACGCCAAATGATTTCCGGCATTGCTATGTAGCCTCTGCGGGACTCTCCGGTATAGGCTTTGCCATCGACTCCTGCCACCACGAAGCGGGCCGCCAGACTCGGGCTGATCACACGGTTGACGTCGAGCGAGCCGAAATTCGAATCCCATGCCCCGCCTTCCGCGGAGACACTGCCGAAGTCGCCAGCGAAGCTCGGCTTCTTCGAGATCCAGTTGATGGTGCCTCCTGGCTGGGGCGCGAAGGGTGAAAGAATAACGTTCGGTCCTTTCACGATTTCGAAGCTTTCGTTGATCTGCGGAAAGCCCTTGTTGAGATTGATGTCTATGAAGCCGTCGGAAACATGGACGTCAGTCTGGAAGCCGCGGACGCTGACGCGGTCCAACCCCACCGACTGCGAGCTGTTGGTGACGCCCGGCGACACATACTGAGCAGAATCGAGCATGTGGTCGGCGCCCAAGTCCTGGATGAGCTGCGAGGTCACCACATCGACCGCCTGGGTCGTCAGGAAAATCGGCACCGCAATGCGGCTGCCCGAGGTCACTTCGGTCGCCTGGTAGGGAGAAGGCTGGGTCGCGGTCACCTCGAAGGCCGACAGATGGACGGGTTCTTCTTGCTGGGGCGTGTTGCTCTGGGTGGAAACGGGCGCGGTGCTCTGGGCAGAGACCGACGCGGTGGTCTGGGCGGAAACCGGCGCGGTGGTGGTCAGGAGTAATGCGAAGCAGCTGCACAGCGCGGCTGCAAACGGGAGGCTTGTCTTGGGGTACGACATTTTCATTTTCGGTGTCTATTGTATCTACGTGCTAACGGTGTTGAACGAATCCCCAACTGGTGCTTCCCGATGAGGAAGGAGGCGCAGCAGGATGGGGAAGCTATGTGGGGCAGTTGCGACTTTGTTTATCTGGAGCACGCTTGCATGAGGCAACGGTTTCGTCGGTGAATCGTTCACCTGTTCCCTCGGTCCAGCGAACAGGCCTTCGCATTTTGCGAGAACAGCCTGCCCGGCGACACCATCACCTCATGTCGTCCGGTCTTGATCGTCTACGTTCAGGCTTTTGAACCGATCCAAGAACCCTCCACCATCGTAACATTTGGGCGATCCGCGAAATTGCGCTCGCCGCGTTGTATCTGGGCAGCCAACAGATCCGCGGCAATCTTGCCGATGATCTCAGGGTGGGCATAGATCCCTTCAAACCGCCGCCCCTTCGCGTGATTCAGGATGACGAAAGGCGTCGAGGGCAGACGCTCCCGTTTCATCAGGAGCTCGATGCAGGCACCCAAATGCTCTTCTGGTACCAAGATGGCGTCGGGCTCATGAGACCGGCACCAGCTGAGAAGCGCTTCAGGTCGCTCATATTCGATAGTGGGAATAGCCGCCGATCGCCCTTCCTGTTGGTGGAGAGCCAGCGCCGCCCAATAGGCGTAGCTGACCCTCTCGTGATCGCCGGCTTCGGTAATCAGTCCAATCCGTTTGAACCCGCGTCGCTCGAGCTCATTCAGTGCCAGATAAACGTTGTGCAGATGATGCGGCACCACCCGATTGATACCCAAATTTTTGGCGGTGTAGGTCGCCGCGACCACCGAGAACTGGCTCCAATCCAACAGCGTCGAGCAATCCCGACTCGAAATCATCGGCAGGATCAAGATGCCCTGGACGCCGCGGCTGCGAAGCACCGTGGTGAGTCGACGGGCAGGCATTTGGTTGGGTGAAATCGTTATGGCCTCAATGCTATATCCGGTTTCCTTGCACCGCATTTCCGCGCTGCTCGCCAGCGCGTGATAGTAGCGGTTGCGAACCGGAGCCTTTTCATCCTCGAAGGACAGCAGGGCGATCGACGATCGTTTGCTCATCGGCCTGCCTTTTCGGAGAAGGTGCATCAACCGGCCAATCTCCGGATCGGGCGTATAGGCTATTTTCCTGGCGGCGAGCTGAACTCGTCTTCGGGTATGAACCGGTATCTTCGGGTCGCTTCTGAGGGCGTAAGAGGCGGTGGCCCGCGCGACGCCGGCGAGCATGGCGACATCAGCCAGGGTCGCGCGTTTGGCTGGCGGCGTTTCGCGGTTTGTCTTCCGCCGCAGGGCCGAGGCCTTCTTTTGTTTGCCGAAATTGGATGTCATGGGCCAGCGATCAGCTAAATGCCGATTCGGACAGCAAAGGCATGCGCGCTGCCGTGGACACTTGGTTAAAGCGAGGCGCCGAGGCAAGGTCCTTTCTGTGAACGGGTCACCCAAAGGCGGCTTGTTCTCTCAAGCACCCGCGGTGATACGTACCCAGGTAACCGTTGAATGAAATATGGGCACGAAATTGTCACGGTGCGGATCGAAACGAACGGTCCTGAAAATACCAGCGCAGGAATGCGCTGAGCTTCCGCTCAAACCCTAGTCATCGGAAAATCCATGCGCCTTTGGCAGACAGACAACGAGCTTTTCGCGCTGGCGGAGAGAGAACTCTTCACCGCCGTCGTAGGTGATGTACTGGATAAGCAGAATATGCTGCATCAGTACCTTCCACCGGAGATTCGGCCGCTCTCGCCGCAGATGACTGTGATTGGACGCGCCATGCCGGTTCTCGCCGGCGACGCGTTTCAGGTCACGGCCGAGGGGTCGGCGAATTCCTTGAGCGCGAAACCATTCGGCTTGATGCTTGAGGCCCTGGATGATCTCAAGCCGAACGAGATCTACATCGGCACAGGCTCGTCGCCGCGCAATGCCCTTTGGGGCGAATTGATGAGCGTCCGCGCCCTTAAGTGCGGCGCCAAGGGGGCGGTCTTGAACGGATATGTGCGAGATACCAGGAAGATTCTTGAGCTCGGGTACCCCACTTTCTGTTTTGGATCGTATGGCCAGGACTCCGCGCCGCGCTACAAGGTCCATGATTTTCGAATTCCGATTGAGATCGGTGGCGTGTCCATCCGTCCAGGCGACATTCTCTTCGGCGACATTGACGGGGTGCTGGTGATCCCCGCCGCCATGGAAACGGAGACCTTCACGTTGGCGCTCGAAAAGGTCCGAGGTGAAAGAACCGTGAGGAAGGCGCTCGAAGACGGCATGAGCGCGGTGGCCGCATTTCGAAAGCATGGAATAATGTAACCCGGTTGAATGTGGCCACCAATCAGGCTGAACGCATCCCGATCGAGGTGTTTCCAGTTCTACCAGCCGCTCCCTCTTCTGTGGCCGTGCAGAGTGTTCTAACGGGGGAGGTCCCTGGAGTCGCGACAGATCTCATCACGATTGGAGGTCCGGCTCAATTCAGAGACTCGGGAGACTTGAATCATGAGGTTGTGTGGTTGTTCATTGGCGGACCGGCGGCGATCCATACTCGGAGTCTCGACTATGAGGTCACGGAGGAGACAATTGCACGGGCGCCGCTGGGTTGGGCTTGGTCGATTGAGGTTGGCGCCGGGCAAACCCTACGAGCCATCCGCATCCGCAAGGAATTGAGTATTGAGGACCGGGGTGAACTTGCGAAATTCGCGGAGAATAATGCCGCGCCATGGATACGGCGTTTCTCAGAATGTCCGTCCTACACGGAGGCAATCAAAAGCCGCGAGACTGTTAGTCGGACGCTGCTGCCCGAAAACGTCGTTCCTAGGATGGCTGTCGGCACGGTGAAGGCCACTGGACCCGACCGTGTTGGTCGCCACAAACATCCCATGCTCGAGCAATACTTCATCGGGCTTCAAGGCAACGATGCGACGGTTAGCGCCGACGCCGTCAATATCCGGTTTCCTGAGCTTTCCATTCTCCATATTCCCTTGGGATCAATGCACGGAACGGAGGTACCAGCAGAAAAGCGCCTCTATTATGTGTGGCTCGATTTTTTTGCCACTAAGGAAGACCAAGAATGGCTAACAATGCATAATCCCATTCATGGGAAATAAAGGTCCATTGGGGCGGTGGGACGGACGACGTGACAATGTCTGGTATTGAAATACCTCTCGCGCCTCGCCGTTTTGGCATGGTTCTTCGCTTACGATCGGAGAAAGTTGAGGAATACAAGCGCCTCCACACGGCCGTCTGGCCCGGTGTGCTCGAACGCATTTCGAGGTCCTCGATCAGGAACTACTCGATTTTCCACAAAGACGGATGGCTGTTCAGTTACTTTGAATACTGGGGAAGTGATTTCGACGCCGACATGCGCGCAATGGCAGCCGATATCGAGACTCGCAGGTGGTGGGCGGTCATGGAGCCGATGCAGGAACCGCTACCCTCGCGCGCTCCCGGCGAATGGTGGGCAAGGATGGACGAGGTTTTCCATCACAACTGACGGAACTGGCTCCCGCGGCGATCGACTGAACCGCCGCCAGGCCGATCCGAAGGAACAGTTAGCGGAAAACACCTTCGCTTTTGTCGCGCCCGCCGTTGGTGACAGGCCACGCCAGCAGGGGCTGGCGAAATCCCTCCGCTTTTCGTCGAAGCGCGGGCAAATCCGCCTTCCCGAAGGTCGAGAAGCCAAACCGAAGGTGGATCCGTCCCTGTTGCACGCGCGGGGTGTTAGTATCCCAGTAGTTGTTGACCGGCCATGCCAGCAAAAGCGGGTTTTCCGGCCGCGGGAGGGAATCGAGCGGGCTGCCGAAATGAAAGTCGCCGAATTGCAGGACCGGCGCTTCCGCCGCGAATAGCGCCGCGCCGCCCTGCTCATCCCAAAGGGCACCGAACAACTCGCTCGTGACCCAATTGCGGCAAGCGCCGGGCAACTGATCATCGTCGACTTGGACCAGGGCGCCAGCCGTGTCATACGCCGCCTTCCAGCCCGCCTTCAAACGCAAGGGAAAGGCAAAATAGATCGCCTGGGGCGAAGGATTCGAAACGAGCTCCATGTCGACTTCCAAGCCGATGACCGGATCGTGCCCGTGAAGGGTGATCCTCTGGACGAGGTGAACCATGCCTGGCGCCTGCAGCTCGCGGATGAGCGTCACGCGGCTGGCTGCCTCCGTCACCGCACAACGCGTCACCCGGGTGGCGCCTTCGCGCACGGGCGACCAATCCTGCCAGCAGGATTGGTCCATCTTTTCCTTGTCGAGATCCCGCTGGTAGTAGGCGTAGCGGCGATCCTCGACCAAAGCGTCCGCGCGTTCGCGGACGAAGCCGAAAAAATCCAAGCCACCCCGAGGCGACAGAATTTCGCGATTCCGCTCCTTATCGAAGAGGGAAATAATCCTTCCAGAGTCCGGATCGTAGCGCAGAAGGTGGAACGGAGACTCTATCTTCCCTACCCGGCGATGAAAGCTGGCGACGGGCGCGAAATTTGCCTCGCGCCTTTCTATCGTTTCCACCTCCATCGCATGGCGCACCGATGATCCGGATTCGGCTGGCGGCAGATCCGCCAGCGGCAGCGCCTTCCACGAATGCGGAGGCAGGTGCACGGGACCGAAGGCGCGCGACGCGGCCCCGGGAAAGCGCGCCACCCAGGGACGTCCGTCGTAAAACATGCGGCTCGCGCGGTAGGTGCGCTCTGTCCCGGCGGAGAACCACGATCCAGGCAACTCCGGACGGACCGTGATCGGATGCGGGCCGGGATTGCAGAGCAGCACTCCCTTTATGCCGCGGTCGGCAATGGGATTTTGCGCCGCCCGCTCCAGTGTGTCCATCACCGCAAGAGCCGCCAATTCATGGCCTTCGTGAGCGAGCGCCTGCTTGAGCAGCTCGGTCGTCTGCGCCTGGGGATGAGCGTGGTCCGAATCGTAATAGCCGAAAGTGTGCTCGTCGTAGAGATCGATTTTCCCCTTGGCGCCTGCGAGCAGCGACGACCGCCCCGCGGCTTCAGATCCGAGCATCGCCTCGGCCGATTCGACGAGGGCCTTCGCCTGCTGGTTGCACGCCGTCGAGATGGGGCTGCTCCCTCCGCCGAAGGCCCAAAAATCCGTCCAGTCGCCTCGCAGCACCGGAAGCTTGTCGTCCGGGACCGCGGCCGCGCGCGCGCGCAGATCGTCGAAGGTCGCGTAGCGCACCCGGGGACCCCGGGGACCGCGCCCGGACTCGTTCCAGCGCCGGATCAAGTCCGGCAGGTAGGGATTGTTCGGCGCATTGTCCCACATGACCGGCGAGCAAGTCGTGGTCAGGTAGAAGAAATCGTGTGGGTAGTCCATGGCCTCAAGATGGCGCTCGTAGGCCGCCCAGCCCTCGGCCATTCGGTCGACCGAATCCTCCCAAGCGTAAAGCAATTGGTCGAACATCGTGTAGTGGTTGCCGTTCCATACCCGAATCCTCCGGCCCGACGGTGCCTCCCAAAGGAACATCCCGGGCCGGGGCGGGACCGCCCGCCCCAAGTGGATGTTGATACCCATGACGAAGAAATCCACGCCTCCATCCAGAAGCACATCGGCCAGAGGCCAGGAAACTCCGTTCACATCATGCTGGCAGGCCGTGGATATTTTGGTCCCGACCAATCGCTCCAGCTCTCTTTTCCCGTCGAGCAGGCGCTCAAGCCCCGCGCGGTTGGCCAAGGCGGTCGTATGCCAACGAAGCGCCGACAGACCGAGCCGGCCGCCGCGGCAAAGCCCGACGAAGCGCTCGATCTGCGACGGCTGCGCTCGCTCCAACCACCTTAGCACCGGCTCGGTGGCCTCGCAGGTCCATTTTGGCCGCGCGCCCTCCGGCAGGCCTTCGGTTTGCTCGAGCCAGTCCAGCACCTGATCGATGTACTCTTGCTGCAGCGTCCAAAGGATCGGCTGCGAATGAGTATAGCCCACATCCAAATGGCTGTGGTGCAGCAGTAGTATTTCCTTGATCCTGGAATGGTTCATTTTGGGTTGCTGCGGCGATCCACCCGACACCGGGCTTCAGTCATTCGGCAGGGTCTTGTACCAGGTGAAATACAGACAGATCGCGCAAAGGGTGAAAATCGCCGAGCATACGGCTCCGTCGAGCGGCCAATGGCCGAGGAAATAGATCGGAGCCATGTAGAGGGAATAGGTCGCGGTTCCGGCGAGGAGCACGTTGATCGCCACGCGCGAGATCGGAATCTCGGACGCCAGGGGGAGGCCCATGGCCCGGGCCCGGGACTCCGCCTCGCTCCACCAGCCGAAGGGCCGCACCTTGGCGTAGAACCCCGCGCTGACCTCGTCCTCGATGCGCGGAGTCATCAGCGTCACCACGACGCACGCGGAGGCCGAGACCGCGAGCGTCGTGTACATGAAAAAGTTCACGGGAATGGAACCCAGTAGCCCGGTCGCCGGGGTGAAGCTTCGCGCCAGCAAGAGGAGCGCCGGCACCAGGCCCGCGAGGCATCCCGCCGAGAACCCCCACCCGTTCATGCGGCCCCAATACCAGCGGAGGGCAAGGGGCACCACGAAACAGGCCAGCAGTCCACTGAGCATCCAGCTCCACAATACATTCAAGGCGCTGCCGTTGTTACGCTGCGACTCCACCACGGCGTAGCCGGCGGCGATCGCGACCAGGGCAAGGGTGCCCGTGGCCAGGTAACTAGCCCGGACGAACTCCCGGGAATCGTCGGGCAGGTACGGCCGGATCAGCGGCTGATACAGGTCGCGAACGATGATCGAGGCGCAGGCGTTGATCTCGGAGCAGAAGCCGGTCATGAAGGAGGCGGAAAGGCCGGCCACGACCAATCCCAACAGCCCCGGCCGGAGCAGGCCCGACGTCAGGAACAGCGGCAGCACCGACCCCGGATCGTGCGCGATCTGCGCCCGGTAGAGCGTATAGGCGAGGAAGCACAGACCCGCCGTCATGACCCAGCGGGGCAGTCCCAGGAATTGCCAAAGGGCGGCGAGCATCGCCGCCTCCCGGGTATTCTTGGTCGCCAGGAATCGCTGCTCGCCGTAGCGGCCGCCCGCCCCGCCGAGGCATCCCAATATTCCAATGACCGACCCGGCGAGCACCATCCCGGAGAAATCCTTCCATCCGCTGTAGCCCGAAGCGACGAACATTCCGATCCGCGGCTTCGCCTCAGGAATGAGCGACTTCCAGTAAGCGGGCGTCACCGCTTCGGCCCCGGATCCATGCGCGAGCGCCGCATGAAGCCCGGCTGCCGAGTACTGGCCGTAGCACACGACGCCGATGACGAACGCCACGGAGAAGAGCACGACGGTTTGCATGAATTCGCTGAAGATCACTCCCTTGAACCCTCCGAGCAAAACATAGAGGCCGGTCGCGACCACCGTCGCCAGCGCGAGGAGATGAGCGCCGATGTTGGTGCATCCAAAGACGCTCGAGAACTCATGGATGAGGATGTACGATTGGCTGAGCGAGGCGACGCTGAAAAGCGTGATCATGAACGCAAAGCTGCTCCGCGCCCATCTGGCGCCGGTGCCCGAACCGAAACGCACCCGGTTGAGCTCCGCGGCCGTCATTCCGCCACAGCGCCGGATCCAAACTCCCGTGTAGGCCATCAGGAATACCGCACTCGGCATCCACCACACCAGGGTCACGTAGAAGGACTTCATTCCGAGGACCATGAGGATCGAGAGATTCCAGACGGTCCCGAAAACGGAGAAATTCGTGGAGGCGCCCGAGGCGGCCAGCATCCACCACTTGTTTTCCGAACCCAGGAAATAGGTCTTGTAGTTCGAAGCCGACTTCCGGGAAAACACGACTCCTATTCCCGCGACGCCAAGGAAGAAAACCAGGAGGATTACGCAGTCGATGGGGTGGAGATGCATTGCGATGGGGTAGAACAAAACGAGCCTTGCTCGCCGCAGGGTCTGGTCTTGGCCTCAATTGGCATTTTCCACAAGAGCCCACTTGTGCAGTATAATCGGTCAAAACGTGCATACCCTCATTCTGCCACGCGCCATCACCAAAGGATGTCGCGCCTGATCGCGACTCAGGATTGCGCGATCAGGCGCAGACCTTCGGATTCGGGTCCGTTTCGCACGGTGCAGGGCGCGTTAAAGATCATGGTCGCGCGCTTTTCGGCGTCATAGGCAGGCCAGTGCGGCAAGCCGGAGTGATTCGGATTTCCGGTCCGCGCAAAGCTGACCCACGCGCCGCTGATCTGCTTCGCCAAGGCGAGCGCCTCCGGGAGCATCCCGCTGTAGTGGTCGCACAGCCCGGCATTATCGAAAGCAAACGCGATCTCGCAGGCGTGGAACGTGCCCGGGCGGTCGTCCAGCATGGGGGTTCGCCAGGAATAGATATACGAATAGGCGGGCGCCCTGCCCAGCGCGGCCTTCCTCGCCGCTTGCTCCACGGCGGGTAGCCGGAGTGGCGCCGCGGCCATCGCCGCATAGATTCCGAACGAAGTGGCCTGCGGATAATTCCGGCGGTAAGCTTCGATGGCCGCATCGCCGCGCTGGCCGAGTTCCGCGCGCACTCTCCGGTGCAACTCCTCCTCGGTCATGGCCGTGGCGGCGCCATTGTCCAAGCCGCTCGTGATTTCGTTGAGAATGGTGCCCGTGAGCAGCGGAACGTCGGCCGATTCCATCGGGGCGTCCGGATCAAAGGGCTGGCGGAGAAGAACGTGGCCGTCAACCGTCGGCCCCCAGCCGGTTTGTCCCCACGTGTGGCGAAAAATCCATGCGTCATCCGGATCCAGCCTCTTCATCACCTCGGCGCCCGCGCCGGAGAGGCGATCGACGTTCATCGTCTGAAGCTCATCCACCCGGGATTTCGCCAAGCCGAGTTCCTGCATAATCGCGGCGGCTACCTTGGCGGAGTAAGCGGGCTCGAGGGCCTTGAGGAACGGGCCGCTTTGGCAGATGGCCCGATGGAAAAGTCCCTTGGCCGAGGGCATGGCCATCAGGGTGACGACCTTCCCCCCGCCGCCCGACTGTCCGAAGATCGTCACGTTTCCGGGGTCGCCTCCGAAATTTGAAATGTTTTCCCGGACCCACTCCAGCACCCGCACCAGGTCCAGCATCCCCGCGTTCGCGGAGTTCGCATACCTTTCTCCGCCGATCTCCCTCAAATTGAGGTATCCGAAAACATTCAGGCGGTGGTTATGTGTCACCACGACCACGTCGTGGTTGCGCGCGAGATTCTCGCCGTCGTAGGCCAGCAGGTCCATGTCGAACCCCCCCTCGAACCCGCCGCCGTGCATGAAGACCATCACGGGACGCCCACGGGATCCATTGATTTCCGGCGTCCAAACATTTAGGCGCAGGCAATCCTCCCCCGGCACCAGGACGTAGCCTCCCCGGTGCAGCAGGAATGCGTCCTCGTCCGACCGAGCCAGATTCTTTCCGTCGAAGTTGAAGTGCGCCGAGTCGCGGCGCGCCTGAAAACAGGCACGCCCATGTTCCAGCGCATTCCGAATTCCCGGCCAGGCCTTCGGCTTGGACGGCGCCATGAAACGGTTCTCGCCGCCCGTGGAGTCTCCGTAGGGCACCCCCTTGAAAGCATACACGCCCTTGCGCCAGAATCCACGGATCTTTCCCGCGTCGGTTTCGACGACGGTCTTCGAATCGGAAGCGATCACGTCGCTGCTTCCGCCAGCCGGCCGCGATCTCCGATCCGCCGGCGCGGACGATTCGCCATCGGCTCGCGCGGTCTTTTGCAGCAAAGTGGACGCCACAATCCCGGCCCCGGCGGCTGCGATGCCTTTCAGGAAGGTGCGTCTCCCCGTGCTCGGAAGTTCAGGGCTTCCAGTGAAACGTTTTGGGGTTCCGGCCGTTACTTTTTTCATAGGCGGGGTCTACTCCCTACTATGAGCGAATATCCATGTTGCCCACAAGTGCCCTTACGTGCACTCCATTGGACACAACGTGCAATCTGCTTCCAATCAACTGAGATTCAAGCGTCGGGTTCTCGTGGCGCTCGGTTGGAACGACCCCCGCACGATCCGGGTGATCGGCCAATACGCCAGGAACGCGGGATGGCACCTCGAGACAAGGCACTTTTTCGATGAAATCGTGCCTCTGCAGTGGCGCGGCGACGGCCTCATCGTCTCGTATTCGCAGCGCTCCGACGTGCTCGCCTTCATCCGCCGCCAGGCTCCGCGCCAGCCCACGGTGCTCCTCGGACGCAACCAGCCCGGCATCGACTCCGCCCAGGTCATGGAGGATAACGTGATGGCGGGCCGGTTCGCCGCACGGCATTTCATGGAACGCGGCCACATCGAATTCGCCTGGCTGTCCGCCTACCGGGGGTCCGTGTCCAGCGATCGGTACGGGGGATTCAGCTCCGAGCTCGCTGAATCCGGATTCAAATGCCGCAAGCTGGAGCACCGGGGAAGCCGATCCTCCCTGCGCGACGGGCGCCGCCGTCAGGCCTGGCTGGCGCGACAACTGGATGGGCTGCCGCGACCGCTGGCCTGCTACGTGTTGGACGACCAGCTCGCTTCCGAGATGATCGAGGTTTGCCTGTCCAACGGCTGGCGGGTGCCGGAGGACTTCGCCGTCATGGGAACCGGCAACATCGAAATCGCGTGCGAATGCTCCCATGTCCCCATCTCGAGCGTGGATCTCGATGAGGAGGAGATCGCGCTCAAGGCTGCGCAACTGCTCGATCGCCTGATGCGCGGGCGGAAGCAGCCGGCGCGGCCGATCATGATTCCCCCGCGCGGCGTCGTCATTCGCTCGAGCACGGACTTCCTCGCGGTGGCGAGCCCCGCCCTGCGCCTCGCCGTCGACTTCATCGGCGCAAATCTCCATCGCCCGTTCAGCCTCGAGCACGCGGCCGAGGCAGCCGGCGTTTCCCGACGCACGCTTTACAACCTGTTCAAGCGCCATCTCGCGCGCTCTCCCGCGGAGTTCATCCTGAAGGCCCGGCTCGATCGCGCCCGGCACCTGGTGGCGGAGTCGCCCAACCTGACCATTTCCAATCTTGCGGCCCAGAGCGGCCTGGGCTCGCCGCGAACGCTGACCCGACTTTTCCTTCGCTACGAGGGCGTCAGTGCGCGCACCTGGAAAAAGGCGCTTCGTAAAAGCCCGCATCCCGCCCCTTGGAACGCATCGGGGTCCGCGACGGTCTTTCCCGGCAAGGAAATCCCGCTCAATCCCAGCGGTTTCATGAGCGGACAAATGCCTTGACCGTCGCATGTTCCATCGCGCGGTCCAGCGGACGCAGGACATAGTCTCCCACGGCCGCTGGCACGATGAAGGTCTCGGCATAGTGGACAGGGAATGGCTCGAAGGTTCCCGTCGGGCTCTCGACAATGGCCTCGCGGCCCTGGACCAGGTTGAGCACATTGACTCCTCCTCCGTTGCGGTGGGGCACGGGACCGCGGAACCAGTGGCGGCGCACCTCAATGAATTCCCGCTCGTGCAGGCCCGTCCGCTCCTCGCGCCAGCCCTCACCGGATCCGACCTCTTCCACACGGTTCACGAGTTCGCGCCGAACCAGGTCCGAGGTGCGGTCCCATTGAATGTTGGCAAGTCCGTGATCCAAGTGGATCGGCCGCGGCTTTCCGTCGAGCCCCAGCCGTCCCCAATCCCAGAGCTTGAAAGTGAAAATATAGGGAGTCGCGCTAATCTCTAGGACAACGCAGTTGGCGCCCGAGCAGTGGACCGTACCGCCCGGGATCAGAAAATGGTCGTGCTTCTTGGCGGGAAAGCGGTTGGCGTAGCGGGCGACGTCAAAGGTGCCGTTCCCTCGCTGCGCCCCGCGGAGGTCCCGGGCCATTGCTTCGCGGTCGACGCCCTCCTTCAGCCCCAAGAAGACCGCGCCGTCGTCTCCGGCCTCCAGGAGATAATAGCTCTCGTCCTGGGTGTAGTGCATTCCGAAGGCACCCTGGATATACTCGGTCAACGGATGCACCTGGAAGGAAAGGTTTCCGCCCTTCATCGTGTCCAGGAGATCGAAGCGGATCGGAAATTCGTCGCCGAAGCGGGCGTGAACCCTGTCACCGAGGAGTTCGCGCGGCCGGTAGAAGACAAGGTCGAGGGAAGGAATCTCGACGCGGATCCCTCCAACTTCCAGAAGCAGGCTGTTCTCCTCCGGCACGCAATCGAAGCCCCAGCCATAGTTGGGCGCCGCCCCGCCCAAGCCAAGCGACTCCCACATCCACTGCCCGCCCCAGGGGGCGGGATCGAAAAAGGGGACAACCCGGAAGGGCCGAGTCACGGCGTGGTCCAGTCCCCTCCGAACAGCGTCTCCTTGGGCAAGCTTAGGCCGCTTTGCATTGTGGGTATCGAGAAGGAAATCCCAACGGGCGATAAGCGGGCGCTTCCAGCGGTCGGCAACCCGCCAATCAACAAAAAAAGCCCGCTTGTACTTGAGATTTTCGCGGACCGAGTGGTTGGCAGCGCCCAGGTTGCCGGTCTCCCCACGGCGAAAGCGCAATTGCGCCTCCCGGCGGGAGAGATCGGCATAAATCAGGATATCGCCCCCGTCCACCAGCCGGGCGCCGCAGCCGACTACGAGGACCAGGCCTCGGCCGGCCATCCCGACGGTCTTGCGCATCTCTTCGATCTTTGCCGTCTCAAAGAACTGCGGAAGCGTGAGCCCCGACAGAAATCCGAACACCGGATCGCCATCCCCAAGAAAAGGAGCCACCATAGCCTCAATGCGCTCGGGAGAGAGCAGGGCATCGCTCATGCGCAGAACGGCTTCCGGCCGCAGGCATTTGGACAACTCCCGAAGAATTGTCTCCTCGTCGACTCCCGGATAGCATTCGACGATCACGGTGCTTTTCGGGGCGCCGCGGGCCGCGACGGCGCGCTCTATTTGCTCAGCGACGGCCGCCCAGCCCTCCACGCATGCTCCCGCCACGCCAGGGACCGACACGAACGGGTAAAGGTCGTAGTTCAATGTATTTCGACAGTTCGTCATCGCACGCGCATCCGCTCGTCCAGGAGCCATTCTGCTGCCATGATCGCGGCGGCGTCTCCAAGTTGCGAAGGGACGATCTCGACCTTCCCCCAGGGCGTATGAGCGTGCCGATTGACGTAGTCGCTGATCGGAAGGAGGACCTGATCCGCCGCCGCCATGATTCCTCCACCCAGGATCACTTTCGCCGGATCGAAGGCATGGATCAGGCTTACCACCAGCGCTCCCCACACTTGGACGCTATGGTCCGCCAACGCCCGAGCACACGGATCGTCCATTCGCGCGTGCCTGAAGAGCGCCTCGTAATCGAATTCCGATTCGGAGAGCAACCCGCTCGCGGAGAAATCGGGCCGTGCCCCTGCGATTTCCCGAAGGAACGCCAGGGAGGTCTCGGCCTCCGCGCAGCCGAGATTGCCGCACGAGCACTCGCGTCCGCCATAACGGACGCTCAGGTGCCCCCCCATGATCGCCGCTTGGCCGTGCCGCCCACGGACGACCCGCCCTTCCATTACGGCTGCCACCCCTATACCCGTGCCCAGGGTCACCATAACCAGATCGTCGCAGCCACGGCCGGCCCCGTGCCGCCATTCCCCGATCAACGCCATGCGCGCGTCGTTCTCGACCGCCAACGGCAGCCCGAATTCCGCCCGAGCCCAGGCTGCCAGATCCGTCCCAGGAGCATCCGGATACTTCCCATAGGAGTCGAGAACCCATCCGGTTGTCGAGTCGACCAGGCTCGGAAACGACAGCGCTATCCCTTTGCACTCGTCCGGGCGAATGGCGGCCTCGACGCCCACTTGGCGGAACGCGTCAGCTAAAGACGCCAAGCAGTCGCGCATTGGCCGATGGGAGAGCGCAGCAATCGCCGTCCGGGCGAGGATCCGGCCTTCGGCGACCACCGCCGCCTTCACCCGCGTGCCGCCCATGTCGCAAGCCAGTACGTTCATATCAGCTTGGTTTCAGATCGCAGCTCGCGCCTATATCCTGCGGCACCTGATAAACGCCGTCCTTAACCCGGACAGGATGCACAAACTGCTCCCGCAGGTGTGGAATATGTTCGAGAAAAACGACCGCGTGACCAATGCCGACGTGATTAAATAGCACGAGATGCTGGTGCAGTTGCCCCATGTCGCCGACGTGTGGCACGACTGGCACGCCAAACTTCTTGCACAGCAGGCTCACGGCGATGAATTCACTCACCCCAGCCACGCGCAGGGCATCCACCTGGACAAATCCGGCGCACTTTGCCTGCAAATAATTCTTGAAGATGACACGGTTCGGCACGTGTTCCCCGAGCGCGAGCTTCACCGGTGCAACGGCGGCGGCCAGCGTCTTGTGTCCCATCACGTCGTCGGGATGTGTCGGCTCCTCGATCCAGAATGGATTCATCGCGCGCAAACGCGGGCAGATGGCGAGCGCCTGCGGCAACGTCCATTGCTGGTTGGCGTCGAGCATCACGCGCGCCTGGTCACCGGCCACCTCGCGCACAATGTTTGCGCGGCGTAGATCGCGCTCCGGATCGGGCGATCCGACCTTGAGCTTCAGCGCGGTAAACCCCGCGGCCAGGGCGCGCTTGCAGTTCTCACGAACCTGTTCGTCCGGATAATTGAACCAGCCCACGCTGGTGTCATAGCCGGGATAGCCTGACTTCAGCACGTCTTCGCGGCTGGTTCGGGTTGCCTGGGCGCCCCGGAGTATTTGCAAGGCCTGATCGCGCGTAATTTCGTCCTCGAGATACGAAAGATCGAGCGTGGCGACTATCTGTTCCGGCGAAAGGCTCAGTAGCAATTGCCACAGCGGCACCCCGCGTGACTTGGCCCACAAGTCCCAACACGCGTTGGTCACAGATGCCAGCGCCAGTTGCACGACGCCTTTGTGTGGGCCAAGCCAGCGGAACTGTTGCTCGTCGGCCATGGCCTTTTGCCGCACGCCAAAATCAGCCATGATTTCCTCGATGCTCTTGCCGGAAAGACGGTCGGCGTAGAACTTCGCTGCCTCGCAGACGAGTTGGTTGCCTTCGCCCAACGTGAAGGCGAGCCCGCTGCCCGTGCGTCCTTTTTCGTCCTGTAGCAGTGTGACGGCGTAGGAATAGATTGGATCCTTGTGAATCGCGTCGCTGCCGCGGCCCGCGCCAATGGGATACCGCATATCGCGAGTTGAAATGGCCTTAATCA
>Ga0207048_10053_pt1 | contig 38266 bp, 33 predicted proteins | sample Alteio_BWMinCont_65_FD_153301 | JGI IMG/M metagenome (GOLD analysis project Ga0207048, IMG submission 153301) | Enriched cells from forest soil in Barre Woods Harvard Forest LTER site, Petersham, Massachusetts, United States -... | ecosystem: Environmental > Terrestrial > Soil > Temperate forest >...
GTCAACGCACCGTTAAATAGTTGCCGGCAGCAAGCAACCCCTTGCAAACATGGCAAAAATCCCCCGTTTCCAACCCCTGAGAAAGCTTCGGCAGGCGATCTGCTCCAGCTATAATGCCGCTCCATGAACTTGCATAAAACGCTTGCCACCGTCTCTGGCATGACCATGGTGTCACGTGTGACGGGCCTGATTCGCGAAATCCTGTACGCCCGCGCATTCGGCGCCGACGGTTACACAGACGCCTTCGCCATCGCTTTCCGTATTCCCAACCTGTTGCGCCGGCTGTTCGCCGAAGGTGCTTTTTCGCAAGCCTTCGTGCCCATCCTGGGCGAATACAAAAACCAGAAAGGCGAGGCCGCGACCAAGGAACTGGTCGATCACGTCGCCACCGTGCTGACCTGGGCCATGTTATTCACGTGCATCATCGGCATCCTGGCTACGCCGGTGCTGGTGTATTTCATCGCCACCGGCCTGAAAGACAACAAAGAAGTATTCGATGCTTCGGTGTTCATGACCAGAATCATGTTTCCTTATATCGGCTTCATGTCTTTTGTCGCCTTGGCCGGCGGCATCCTGAATACCTGGCATGAATTCAAGATTCCGGCCTTTACCTCGGTGCTGCTTAACCTGGCTTTCATTGTCGCTTCGCTATTTGTAGCCCCCTACCTGGAGCACCCCATCTATGCGATGGCGTTTGCGGTGCTGGTCGGCGGCGTACTGCAGGTTGCGCTCCAGGTGCCGGCACTGATCAAGGTCGGCATGCTGCCGCGGATTGCACTCAATCCCATGATTGGCTTGCGTGATCTCGGCGTGCAGCGGGTTCTGAAAAAGATGGGCCCGGCGGTATTCGCCGTATCAGCCGCGCAACTCAGCTTGCTGATCAACACCAACATCGCTTCACGCCTGGGACACGGTAGTGTTTCTTTATTGACCTACGGTGATCGCCTGATGGAATTCCCGACGGCGTTACTGGGGGTTGCGCTCGGCACCATCTTGTTGCCTAGCTTGTCGAAAGCCAATGCAGACAAAGACCACGGCGAATATTCATCATTGCTGGACTGGGGCCTGCGCCTCACTTTTTTGCTGGCGCTGCCGTCTGCGGTCGGCCTGGCTACCCTGGCAGTGCCGCTGACGGCAACGCTGTTCCAGCACGGAAAGTTCGACGCAGCTTCGGTTGCGGTCACCAGCCAGGTCCTGATTGCGTATGGCGTCGGCCTGATCGGCCTGATTGTGGTGAAAATCCTGGCGCCTGGCTTTTACGCCAAGCAAGACATCCGGACACCGGTCAAGATTGCGATCGGCGTACTGATCGCCACGCAATTGATGAATTACATCTTTGTGCCGGTTTTTGCAGTGGCGGGCCTGGCGCTGTCGATCAGCGTCGGCGCCTGCCTGAACGCCGGTTTCCTGCTGTGGAGCCTGATGCGGCGCGGCATATACAAACCTGAGACGGGCTGGATCCGCTATTTCATGCGCCTGCTCGGCGCCCTGTTCCTGATGGCGGCCGTGGCGTTATGGTGCAGCCAGCAATTCGACTGGACCGGCCCCCATACCAGCTCCCTGGCGCGCATCGCCGCCTTGTGTGCTGTGCTGGCGGCTTGCGGCGTTACTTACTTTGGCGCGCTGCTGGCGATGGGATTCCGTTTCCGCGATTTCAAGCGTATTGCGCGCTAAATCAAACGAAACGGATTCAGCGCTTCCGCGCCAGGGTCAGCCCGTCGCCGATCGGCAACAGCGACAGGTCGATGCGCTCATCGTGATGCAGCTTGATGTTCAGCGCTTGCAAAGCGACCGTGTCGGCGCCGGTATCGCGGGTCGCCACCTTGCCGCTCCATAAAGTGTTATCGATAGCGATCAGTCCCCCGCGCCGCAGCAGTTGCAGGCAACGCTCGTAATAGCCGTCATAGCTGGTCTTGTCGGCATCGATGAAAGCGAAGTCATATTGACCGGCTTCGCCTGCGGCCAGGCGGGCATCGAGTGTCTCCAGCGCCGGCCTCAGCTGCAAATCGATCTTGTGCCTGACTTGTGCCTGCTCCCAAAATGGCTGGCCGATCTGCGTATATTCATTGCTGATATCGCAAGCCAGCAGCTTACCGTCATCGGGTAACGCCAACGCCACCGTCAGCGCGCTGTAGCCAGTGAAAACACCGACTTCAATGGTGCGCCGCGCCCCCATCAGCTTGATCAGGAGTCCCATGAATTGCCCCTGCTCTGGCGAAATCTGCATGCCCGCATAGGGATGGCTGCGCGTAGCAGCGCGCAAGGCCTCTTGCGCAGGATGCTCGCGGATCGAATGATCTAATACATATTGATAAAGCGTATCGTCGAGATTGAGTGTGCGGTTAGACATGTTGTTGTTCTCCTGAATCCGAATATCGGAATATCTGAATATTAGAATGATGGGCGCAAGAACCCTTTCTCAATCGCCCAGGTTCTCATGATGCGCGACGGCTCCGCGCTTCCAGTAGGCTGCGGCGCGAATCGCGTGGCGTGCAACGCCCTTCTCCTCCACCAGCACGCGACGCAGTGCCGCAATGGCGCCCGCTTCTCCCGCGCACCACGTATAGCCTTCGCCGCCCGGCAGAGTCAATGCGCGAACTGCGTCTATCCATTGTGCCGCGTCGCTGACCCAATGTATATCGACCGTCGCAGTGCTTTGCAAGACGCGGCGATCGCTGACATCCGGCACCAGCATCACCACGATGGCGTGTGCGTTGGCGGGAAGTTCTTCCAGTCGCCGCGCAATCGCCGGCAAAGCCGTCTCGTCGCCGCACAGGAGATGCCAGTCGTAGTCTAGCGGGATCACGAACGAGCCGCGCGGCCCGGCGATGATGGCGCGCTGGCCCACACTCGCCTGCGCTGCCCAGCTGGCGGCAGGGCCGTCGCCGTGCAACGCGAATTCCAGCGTCAGTTCACCGGTGGCGGCATCGTAATGCCGTGGCGTATAGTCGCGCCAATCCTTGGAGTCGCTGTCCGTATTCAGGATCAGTTTGACGTGGTCGTCGAACGATGCGCTGATGAAGTCACCCAGGGACTCGCCGGCAAACGTGACACTGCGAAAATGCGGACTGACAGATGCAACCCGCACTACTTGCAGGTCGCGTCGCTTGATCTCATGGCGCAGCCGTTGTACCCGGCTGACAGGTGGGTCTATAATCATGTGACCATCCTCAAAATTGATTGATAATGTCTCCTATAATGCGCAAATCAAATGACAAAGTCAACCATTTGGAAAAAAATCCGGAAGAAGGCGTCCTGGATCTGATTCACACCGTCATGCACCAATACCGTTCGCAGCAATACCAGGTGCTACGCGACGGTCCGCACGACGTCACCCACATGGAAAGCAAGGTGCTGGGTTATTTCGGCCACCACCCCGGGGCGACGCAAAGTGATCTGGCGCGCAAAACCGGGCGCGACAAGGCCCAGCTGGCGCGGCTGATAAAGGGCTTGCGCGACCGCGGACTGCTAGCCGGCGAGGCCGACGAAACCGATCGGCGCAACACCAGGCTGACGCTTTCCGATGCCGGGCAATCGATACAACGCGCCCTGCAACAGCAAGCCAGGCGACTCAATACGAAAGCGGTGCAAGGCATGCAACCCGAAGAGCAGCGCGAATTGCTGGCGCTCTTGAATCGCTTGAAAAACAATCTCGACGCCTGAGATTTTTTAGGGAAAATGTTGGAATATTGTTGCGCAACAACATGACGCGGCTGAACGAATCAAGCGATTGACCGCGGTTCTTCTATCGCACTAGGGAAAATAGTTTGCTAGGATAGAGTCATGACGACACCATCCTTAGATTACTTTACTGCGCTGGTGCAACAAGCCAACGATGTTCCTTTGTTCGAAGCGGCACTGTCGATCGCGCAGGATGTCTATCCGCAACTGGATTTCAATGTGCCCCAGGATGAGCTCGACCGGCTGGCCAACACCCTGCGCCAGCGCTTGCCGTCTGATGCTTCGGCGATCCAGAAATTACGTCAGCTGAATCAGTACTTCTACCAGGAGCTGGGATTCGCGATCAACGTCAATCATTATTACGACACTGACAATAGCTATCTGCACCGGGTCATCGCCAAGCGGCGCGGCATTCCGATTTCGCTGGCGGTGATTTACATCGAACTGGCACAACAGATTGGCCTGGCAGTAAAAGGCGTATCCTTCCCCGGCCATTTCCTGATGAAACTCACGGTGCCGTCCGGCGACATCATGATCGACCCGGCCAACGGCGCGAGTTTGTCGCGAGAAGAACTGGAAGAACGGCTGGAGCCTTACCTGCCAACGGAAAACGAGGAAGAAAGAGCGGCCAGCCGGCTCTCGCTGATCAGCTACCTGCAGATCGCCCACCCGCACGACATCCTGGTCCGCATGTTGCGTAATCTGAAAGCCATCTACCAGCAAAGCAATCACTGGCAACGGCTGTTGGAAGTCCAGCAACGGATCTTGATCCTGTTGCCCGGCGACGCCGTGGAACGGCGCGACCGCGGACTGGCGTTCGCGCAGCTGGACTGCCCGCAGGCAGCGCTGGAAGACCTGGAAAATTATCTGGCGCAACGGCCGCATGCGTCCGATGCGACTGCCTTGTACCAGCAAGCCCTCGAATTGCGCGAGGCGTGCCGGCGTTTGAATTAGTTAGCTGGTATTGGCGTGACATTTGCCGCGGGCCACTCGCTGCGCAGCAGCGACAGCTGCAACATGTCGTGGTACTGGCCGCCCCAATAGCCAACCTGGCGCAGACGCCCTTCATCCACAAAGCCGAGTTGGCGCAGCAGCTTGAGAGAATCCAGGTTATCCGGATGCACCATGGCTTCGATGCGATTCAGCGCCATCTGGGCGAAACCCCATGTCATGACTGCTATCAGCGTCTCCCGCATGAAACCCTGCTTCTGGGCATGCGCGGAGAGTTCATAGCCGATCATGCATTTGCGCCAGTTCCTGTCCCACTTGAACAAGCCGCATGTACCCAGCAGCTGATTCTGTTCCGTGGTTTGAATTCCCCAACGCACGCCCGGATTTTCATCCCGGCGCCAGCTGGCAAATCGCTTGATCAGACCTTGCGCCGCGGTCAGGTCTTTTAGTGGATCGTTGCCGAACCAACGCATCAGTTCAGGATCGCCATGCATCGCAAATATCTGTTCTGCATCGCGCTCGACTATCTCGCGCAACAGCAGACGTTCGGTCTGGATAGAGGGGAAAGCTGTTGTTTCACTCATTAAGACTACGCCCTTAAATAAAAGGTACCCTAGAAATCCCGATTGAATGCGCCGCTGCCTTCCCGCCTGCAGCCAAGGCTGGTTGGATTAGCCCTTGGTGCGCGCCTCGATCACTTCCCACTTCTCCAGGCTCTCCAGCAGCAAGCCGTCGATTTCAGCAAACCTGTCGTTGAGGCGTTTCACTTCATCCGGCTTTTGCTTGTACAAATCAGGATCGGCGAGTTGGCTTGAAATGGCTTTTTGTTCGGCTTCCAGTTTAGCGATCAGCAACGGCAACTCTTCCAGCTCACGCTGTTCTTTGTAGCTGAGTTTTTTCTGCTTGGCGGCAGGCTGAACCGGCTCCGCTTTCGCTTCCGCCTTGGCTTTGGCAATCACTGCCGATTGCGTCGGACGCACACGCTCCCAATCGGTATAACCACCGACATATTCACGCCACATGCCGTCGCCTTCAGCGGCAATTACCTGGGTCACCACGTTGTCGAGGAACGTCCGGTCATGGCTGACCAGGAACACAGTGCCGTTGTAGTCTTCCAATAACTCTTCCAGCAATTCCAGCGTATCGATATCCAGATCGTTGGTCGGCTCATCCAGCACCAGCACGTTAGCCGGCTTGGCAAACAAACGCGCCAGCAGCAGACGATTGCGTTCACCGCCGGACAGCGATTTCACCGGCGAGCGCGCGCGTTCCGGCGCGAACAGGAAATCGTTCAGGTAAGTCATCACATGCTTGCGCTGGCCGTTGATCTCAACCCAGTCGCTACCCGGCGCGATGGTGTCGGCCAGGCTGGCGTCTTCATTCAGCTGCGCGCGCATCTGGTCGAAATACGCGATCTGCAATTTGGTGCCCTGCTTGATCGCGCCGCTATCCGGCTGATCTTCGCCCAGGATCAGCTTCAGCAAGGTAGTCTTGCCGGCGCCGTTCTGGCCGATCAGACCAACCTTGTCGCCACGCAAAATGGTGGCGGTAAAGTCGCGTACGATCGCTCTTTCGCCATAAGATTTGTTGACGTCGGTCAGCTCGGCAACGATCTTGCCGGAGCGTTCGCCCGACGACACATCCAGCTTGACCTGGCCTTGTTGATCACGGCGCGCGCTGCGTGCCAGGCGCAAGGCTTCCAGGCGCCTGACGCGGCCTTCGTCACGCGTGCGGCGCGCTTGCACGCCTTTGCGGATCCAGATTTCTTCTTGCGCCAGGAATTTGTCGAACTTGGCGTTCTCGACTTCTTCGTTTTCCAGCTGCTCAGCCTTACGCACCTGATACGCCGTGAAATTACCGGGGAAGGACAGGATGCGGCCGCGATCCAGCTCGATGATGCGCGTCGCAACGTTATCCAGGAAACTACGATCATGGGTAATGAACAGTACGCTGCCCTTATAGTCGCGCAGCAAACCCTCTAACCACATGATCGAGCTGAAATCCAGATGGTTGGTCGGTTCGTCAAGCAGCAAGACATCAGGCGCGCTCACCAGGGCACACGCCAGCGCGACGCGCTTTTGCATACCGCCAGAGAGTTGCCCCATCAGCAGATTCTTGTCCAGGTTCAAACGATCCAGCGTGGTCTCGACCTTGTTGCTCAGGCTCCAGGCATCGGCGGCATCGAGCTTGCTCTGAATCTCGTGCATGCGCTCCAGGAGGGCGTCGTCGTTATCGCCGCCGAACTGGCCGGTCAGCGAATCGTATTCGTTCAGCAATGCCTGCATCTCGCCCATGCCGGATGCGACCGCGTCGAACACCGACATCTCGGATTCGAAATGCGGTTCCTGATCGACATAGGCGATCTTGATACCTTGCTGCATGACCATCAAGCCATCGTCCAGCTTGGACACGCCCGCGATGGTTTTCAGCAGCGACGATTTGCCGGTGCCGTTACGGCCGATCAGGCCGACCCGCTCCCCCGATTCCAGGGAAAATTCCGCGCGATCCAGCAATGCAACGTGACCAAAGGCGAGTTGCGCATTGGAGATAGAAATGACAGCCATAATTTGGATGAAACCAGAAAAAGAAAGATTTGCGGAGCGCCACCCGGCTACACAACTGTATAGCTACACAAGCGGCATCGCGCAATCAATTGGATGAATGAACCGCACATTGTACCTAACCTCGGGAGACTGGTCGTACATTTGTCAAAGCTGACGCCCTCACAAGGCTGTCGACACCCCTGCCCAAGAGTCTTTTTGCTCCGCAATATGGCGTTACAAAATATTTATGAAAATACATTGCCAAGAAGAAAGTTGAGACCTATATTATTTCCACCTGGAAACAACCATCGACAAGATGGCACTGTGCCATGGCGTAAGCGATCCGACCTGATTTTTAAAAATATTACTGTAAAGACAAGGGCAAAGTGCGCTGCCTTTTGCCTCACGCATGCATATAACAGGGAGAAAGCCATGGATCCATTGCTAGGCCATTTACTGATACCAAAATATGACGCCCCGCTGGTTTTACTGTCATACATGATCTCGTTCTGGGGCGCATTACTAGCCCTGCAATGCGCCAAATCCATGTTTCGCAAAGACGGCACGCTGGATTTCGGCATGACTGTCTGCGCCGCCGCCTCGCTTGGCGGCATCGGCATCTGGTCGATGCATTTCCTCGCCATGCAAGCGTATCGCCTGACTGTGCCGATCGCCTACGATGCGGTGCTCACCGCAGCATCGCTGCTGGCTGCGATCGTGATTTCAGGCATCGCGCTTTACCTGGCCGGCGGCCACGGCAAGTTCAAGGTATCCGGCTGGCTGGCGGGCAGCATGCTGGCCGGGGTGGGTGTATGCGTGATGCATTACATGGGCATGTATGCGATGAACCTGCGCGCCACCATGCTGCTGAATCCGACCATCGTTGCGATCTCGATCGTCATTGCGATCGCCGCCGCCTCCGCAGCGCTGTGGCTGGCCTTCAACCTGACCCGGCTGTTGCATAGAGTGGTAGCCGCGATGGTAATGGCGCTGGCGGTGTGCAGCATGCACTACGTCGGCATGTTTGCCGCCAACATGATCTGCACCAGCGACGCCCCGCTGATCCCGCTAAAAATCGGCGGCAACTATCTCGACGTCTCGGTCTACGCAGTCGCCGGCTTGCTGTCCCTGTGCATTTTCTGGGCTGTCCTGGGACGCAGCATGGACGAAGACAAACTGGTCGAGACCTTGCGCTGAGCAATGCCGCGTTACCAGTCAAAACGCTTTCATGATGCCGATTGTCATCAGATCGGCATCATTCTTGTTCCTGAAGGTGACCACCCGTCCGAAGTCGGCGAAAGCTCTCACGCCTTTACCCAGGTCGCGGCCAACCTGCAAGCTGATCAAGCCGTTTACTTTCCAGTCACCTGAGTCATATTGATTGACCGCCAGATACGGTCCGGCGCCGGCGCTGATATCCCAGTGTTCGGCAATCGGCTGCACATACCAGCCTTCTACCGCAATCCCGTGCCGATTCACGCGCACGCCGTCATCCCCTTCTTCTATCGCGGAAGCTGAAGCGGCCCACGGTCCGTAGTATTTTTTTGCCTCCAGCGCGTAACTCAGCCGCTTGCCTGGCCCCGATTGATTGGTCTGGGCAAAACCGCCCATGGCCGCCAGCCATAGACCGTTATCGCCGCTGGCATCATCAGGCGTGCTCACATGCGCCGCACCGAGCTCCTTGCCGATACCGACCAGAAATGCGTCCGACGACGGCGCGCCGGGCGTCAGCACGTGGTTATATCCCAACCGGATGCTGAGGCCAGGTGAGAATTGGTCGAGGCGCGCCAATAGCGCCACGGAAAACAAACCTCCCAAGCGCTTATCGTCTATTTCCGTGCCATTGACGGTGGTTCGGTTCATGCTGAAATACGGACCGGCGCCCAGTTCAAGATCAAAGCCGGGATGCAGTTTTTGGCGATAAACCATCTGCGCAGCGTAACCATCGCGATGATTGTTATCGGGATGGCCTTCGTTGTAATACACATAGTCAAGCCGGGTGCTGCCGCCGGCTGGCAGATGCCCGCCAGCGGCCAGCCCGAACAGATCGATAGCCGGCCCGAACCTGATTTCCGCGGCACGCCAGCGCATCGGCTTCTGGGTGTCCAGACTGGTGCCGTAAAGTATGCCGTTGCCGAGCGCGGCCGAGACGTAGCTGTTATCAGGCGCCGGTGTTAATGCCGGGAAAGTTACGGCGTCATCTGCCTGGGTGGATGGATGCCAGCAAAGAAATGTGCATGCCAGCGCGAAACTACAAATTGCTTCGTTTTTCTTAGACATAGCCGCTTTCTGTTGGGGCGGTATCTATTAGATCGATGCAGAATGATTTTGTTTCATCTTTGCGATTCAGGGAATTAACATTCCCATAATCAACATATGCAAAATGCGCCCTCAAAACTTGCCTGTGTCCACCGTAGCCGCGGCTTGCCTCCGGGGCTTGGCATTGACGAGGCCCCCATGGTTCCGACTCTTCGACATCCAGGACTGCTATCTGCCCGCTCGGGTTGACTTTGCCTTACGAAATCAGCCCCGCAATTGCTGATAAATTTGCCAGCGACATAAAATTATCGAAAACATAACTCCCCATGCGCCAATGCCGCATTGGCAACTTGTTGCCCGTCGCATAATTACAACTATTAACTATATTTAACAATTAAATACCGAATTATTGTGTGTCTACCATCTTTGTTTTTGACAAGTTATAGATAATCACATTGCCGTTTTGCAAATGCACTGTGTCTAAGTGTTGACAAATTCTATTAAAAACATCGAATTTTTTAAAACTGAGACACCAAGTCAAGTCGGTCGAAGCGGTTTGACTAAAATTAACAATCAAAAATCAAACTGTTATGTGCTTATCATTTTTTTGACGAACCTTTAAATGTTAAATATTGCCAAATAATCAACATTTGATGTTCAGATATCGATAAATTGCATTAAAACATCCGGTTTTTAAAACTGAGACGCTGGGTCAAGTCTGTGAGGGCAGGCTGACTAAACCAGCGCAGAACTATAAATCTAGTAATTGTTTAGTAACGACAATACAGGGGAGATAAATGCGCCGCACCCATCACATGATCCTGGAAATGGCAGTGGATAGTTTCAAGCCTTTTAAAAGACTCTGGATCTTGCCACTCAATCATGGCAATCGCCTCAGGCATCGGAATCGATTCCCTTTCCGCTAGTTTCGTCTTCAATTTTGCCGACAAGTGCGCCGTCTACGACGCAGTACGCGCTCGCCGTCAAATCTGATGCAGATATTTTCTTTCCGTTTAAGTTTGTCAGATCTGTTTCTTCCTATCCATTCACATTAAAAAAAGAGAATTCATGAATCATACTTATCGTCTTGTATGGAACCAGAGCTTGGGGATGTTGGTTGCAGTTTCCGAACTTGCACGCTCATTCGGAAAAAAAACCGGTGGAAAATCACTATCCCGTAATAAAAAATCAGAAGCAACATCGAAGAGCAACAGGCGAACAGAAAGTGCTCCCCCAAGCTTCAATTTGCGCGCGCATTTAGTCTTTGCTGTTTTGGCATCCGCCTTCACTCTGACACTGCCAACAGCCGCCAATGCGCAGAGTTTAATTACCAATGGCAATTTTGCTACCGGCTCCTTCAGCGGTTGGACGCTAACAGGCAATACCGGTTATACAAGCGTAAGTTGCGGCGGACCGGCGGGATACACCTGCTATGCAAATATCGGCCCGGTAGGATCTCTTGGTTATCTTGCGCAAAATTTTTCGGCCACTGCGGGCGACTATCTCAAGATCAGCTATGCTTTTCAAAATGATGGAAATCAACCTAATGTGTTTCAGGTGGCTTTCAATGGCACCAATTTGTTCAACCAGAACAATGGGCCGGCATCCCTGTTCACTAACTATTATTTCTATGTGCTGGCAACAGCGAGCAACACTTTGCAATTCGGTTATCGAGATGATCCGGGTTATCAACAATTCACTAATGTTGTCGTCACCGACGTCGGCACAACCGATCCGGGCACAATTGGTCAGCCTATTCCCGCGTCTTCCGATATAACGACAGCCAGTTCCCCCCACCTCGCTTCCGGACTGGCAGGCGGAACGCTGAACCCGATATTCGACGGCGGCGTGCTGAAGATGGACTCGGCAGGCGCGACATATTCCCAAGGCTTCACGATCGACGGCAACGGCGGCACGATTGATCAGAACAGTACCGCCTCCACCTTTTCAGGCGTACTATCCAACGCCAGCACTGGAGGGGGACCGTTAACCATCGCCAACAGCGGCAGCGGCGGCGTGGTCACCTTTACGGGCAACAATACCTATACCGGCGCAACCACAATCAACAATGGCGCCACGCTGGCACTGACCGGTACCGGCAGCATCGCCACCTCCGGCGGCGTAGCTGACAATGGCACGTTCGATATCAGCGGTACGTCGGGTGGTGCGACCATCAAGACCCTATCGGGCAACGGCGCGGTCACCCTCGGTGGCCAGACACTGACACTGAGCAATGCAGCCGACACCTTCGCCGGCAGCATTGGCGGGATCGGTGGTGTGACGGTAGCCGGCGGCACTGAAACGCTGTCGGGCAACAATACCTATACCGGCGCAACTACAATCAACAACGGCGCCACACTGGCACTGACTGGCACAGGCAGCATCGCCAACTCCAGTGGCGTAGCCGACAACGGCACGTTCGACATCAGCGGTACGTCGGCTGGTGCGACCATCAGCACCTTGTCGGGTAACGGCGCGGTCACCCTCGGTGGTCAGACGCTAACGCTGAGCAACGCAGCCGACACTTTCGCCGGCAACATTGGTGGAACCGGTGGTGTGACGGTCGCCGGTGGCACTGAAACGCTGTCGGGCAACAATGCCTATACCGGCGCAACCACCGTGGCTAGCGGTGCCACGCTGGCACTGACCGGCACCGGCAGTATCGCCACCTCCAGTGGCGTAGCCGACAATGGCACGTTCGATATCAGTGGCACATCGGCTGGTGCGACCATCAGCACCTTGTCGGGCAACGGCGCTGTCGCCCTCGGTGGTCAGACGCTGACGCTGAGCAACGCAGCCGACACCTTCGCCGGCAACATTGGTGGAACCGGTGGTGTGACGGTGGCCGGCGGCACCGAAACACTGTCGGGTAACAATGCCTATACCGGCGCAACCACCGTGGCTAGCGGTGCCACGCTGGCACTGACCGGCACCGGCAGCATCACCAACTCCAGTGGCGTAGCCGACAATGGCACATTCGATATCAGCGGTACATCGGCTGGTGCGACCATCAGCACCTTGTCGGGTAACGGCGCGGTCGCCCTCGGTGGCCAGACACTGACACTGAGCAATGCTGCCGACACCTTCGCCGGCAGCATTGGCGGGACCGGTGGTGTGACGGTGGCCGGTGGCACTGAAACGCTGTCGGGCAACAATGCCTATACCGGCGCCACCACCGTGGCTAGCGGTGCCACGCTGGCACTGACCGGCACCGGCAGCATCGCCACTTCCAGCGGCGTGGCCGACAATGGCACGTTCGATATCAGTGGCACTTCGGCTGGTGCGACCATCAGCACCTTGTCGGGCAACGGCGCGGTCGCCCTCGGTGGCCAGGCACTGACACTGAGCAATGCAGCCGACACCTTCGCCGGCAGCATTGGCGGGACCGGTGGTGTGACGGTGGCCGGTGGCACCGAAACACTGTCGGGCAACAATGCCTATACCGGCGCAACCACCGTGGCTAGCGGCGCCACGCTGGCACTGACCGGCACCGGCAGCATCGCCACCTCCAGTGGCGTAGCCAACAATGGCACATTCGATATCAGCGGTACATCGAGTGGTGCGACCATCAGCACCTTGTCGGGTAACGGCGCGGTCGCACTGGGCGGCCAGACGCTGACGCTGAGCAACGCAGCCGACACTTTCGCCGGCAACATTGGTGGAACCGGTGGTGTAACGGTCGCCGGTGGCACTGAAACGCTGTCGGGCAACAATGCCTATACCGGCGCCACCACCGTGGCTAGCGGTGCCACGCTGGCACTGACTGGCACCGGCAGCATCACCAACTCCAGTGGCGTAGCCGACAATGGCACATTCGATATCAGCGGTACATCGGCTGGTGCGACCATCAGCACCCTGTCGGGCAACGGCGCGGTCACCCTCGGTGGCCAGACGCTGACGCTGAGCAACGCAGCCGACACCTTCGCCGGCAACGTTGGTGGAACCGGTGGAGTGACGGTCGCCGGTGGCACTGAAACGCTGTCGAGCGTCAATACCTATACTGGCGCCAGCACAATCAACAACGGCGCCACGCTGGCACTGACCGGCACCGGCAGCATCGCCACCTCCAGTGGCGTGGCCGACAATGGCACATTCGATATCAGCGGTACATCGGCTGGTGCGACCATCAGCACCCTGTCGGGCAACGGCGCGGTCACCCTCGGCGGCCAGACGCTGACACTGAGCAATGCAGCCGACACCTTCGCCGGCAACATTGGCGGAACCGGTGGTGTAACGGTCGCCGGTGGCACTGAAACGCTGTCGAGCGTCAATACCTATACTGGCGCCAGCACAATCAACAACGGCGCCACGCTGGCACTGACTGGCACCGGCAGCATCGCCAACTCCAGTGGCGTAGCCGACAATGGCACGTTCGATATAAGTGGCACATCGGGTGGTGCGACCATCAGCACCCTGTCGGGCAGCGGCGCGGTCACCCTCGGTGGCCAGACACTGACACTGAGCAATGCTGCCGACACCTTCGCCGGCAACATTGGCGGAACCGGCGGCGTGACTGTCGCCGGCGGCACCGAAACACTGTCGGGTAACAATGCCTATACCGGCGCAACCACCGTGGCTAACGGCGCCACGCTGGCACTGACTGGTGCCGGTAGCATCGCCACCTCCAGTGGCGTAGCCGACAATGGCATATTCGATATCAGCGGCAAATCGAGTGGTGCGACCATCAGCACCCTGTCGGGAAATGGCGCAGTCGCCCTCGGCGGCCAGACACTGACACTGAGCAACGCTGCCAACACCTTCGCCGGCAGCATTGGCGGGACCGGTGGTGTAACGGTGGCCGGTGGCACTGAAACGCTGTCGGGCAACAACACGTACACCGGCGCCACTACCGTCGGCAACGGCAGTACGTTGCAGGTGGCATCGAATGCGAACTTGGGCGCGGCTGGAAATGCTCTGATCCTCAACGGCGGCACGCTGCACACGACAGGCTCGTTCACTACAGCACGCAACACCACGCTGACAGGCAATGGCACATTCAATACCGATGCAGGCACGACGCTGACCGACAACGGGAAGATGTCTGGCTCCGGCAGCCTGATCAAGGATGGTACCGGCACGCTCGTGCTCAATGGCGCTGCGTCGCAAGTCGGCGGCGCCGCTGTCAATGGCGGTACGCTGGTCCTGGCCAGAAACAACACCTACACCGGCGCCACTACAGTGGCTAACGGTGCCATGCTGGCACTGATCGGCGCTGGCAGCATCGCCACCTCCAGTGGCGTAGCCGACAATGGCACGTTCGATATCAGCGGTACATCGGGTGCGACCATCAATACCCTGTCGGGTAATGGCGCAGTCGCCCTCGGCGGCCAGACGCTGACGCTAAGCAATGCAGCCGACACTTTCGCCGGCAGTATTGTCGGAGCCGGAGGAGTGACGGTAGCCGGTGGCGCTGAAACGCTATCTGGCACCCACACTTACACCGGCGCCACTACAGTGGCTAACGGTGCCAGGCTGGCACTGACCGGCGCGGGTAGCATCGCCACCTCCAGTGGCGTAGCCGACAATGGCACGTTCGATATCAGTGGCACATCGGGTGGTGCGACCATCAAGACCTTGTCCGGCAACGGCGCGGTCGCACTGGGCAGCCAGACACTGACGCTGAGCAAGGCGACCGACATCTTCGCCGGCAGCATTGGCGGAACCGGTGGCGTGACAGTCGCCGGTGGCACCGAGACACTGTCGGGCAACAACACCTATACCGGTGCCACGACAATTTCCAACGGCGGCATATTGCACGTAAATGGCATGCTTGCCGGCAGTTTAGTGAGTGTCGATGCGGGGGCCATACTGCGCGGTACCGGTTCGATTAGCGCGCCGATAGCCGTGCGCGGTACGCTCGCCCCAGGTAACTCTCCAGGTACATTGACTGCCACTGCCACGGTCACCATGGCAAGCGGCAGTACATTCCAGGCCGACATCAATGGCCTCGGCACTGGTAGCGGTCCGGGCAACTACTCGCGATTGCTGGTCACAGGCGCAGGAAACCAGTTCATAGCCAATGGTGCGACATTGGCGCCGAATCTGGTCAATATTACGGGCGCCGCGACTTACACGCCTTATGTGCCGGTTGTAGGTGACGATTACCGTATCGTTACGGCGCAGGGTGGCATCGTTGGACGCTTTGCTTCATTTAGCCAACCTGCGGGCCTGGCCGATGGCACCCGCCTCGCTGTCTTTTACAATGGCGACGGCAGCAACAGTATCGACTTGCGCGTCTTGCCGACCTCGTATGCCAGCTATGCGCAAAACACCGGTGGGCAGTCCACGGGTAGTGCACTGGATCTGATCGTCAATGCGAATCAGGCAGGAACTGCAAGCGCGACACAAGGCCGATTGCTGTATGCGTTGTCGGGACTGACGGCGGCACAGGTAGCTGGCGCCACGACTGCTCTGAATGGAGAGGTGTACGGCGCGCTGGCAGCTGCAGCGCCCATCGCAGGTCAATCGCTGCTAGGCACGGTGACGCGGCAGCTGAGCGGCGCCCAGGTAGGATCGACAGCTGCTGATCCAGCGTCGTTGTCGAGGGACCATGCGTTGTGGGTCGACCTCGCTGGCAATCGCAGCAGATGGAGCGGTGATGCCGCAGCATCTGGATTTACTGCTAACCGCACACAGCTCACTATCGGCGCCGATATATTGAGTGGGTCGTCAACCTTGTTAGGCGTTGGTATTTCGCATTCCAGTACCAATGTGTCAGCGGCGGCTGGATCGGGCTCCGTGGATGAAAACATGGCGTTCGTCTACGGCGAGCACACTCTCGACAGCATTGTGTTCGATGGCTTGGCCGGGTATGGCCGTAATGCGTGGGACAGCCAGCGCAGCGATCCGCTTGGCATCAGTGGTTCGCTCGACAATGGCGTCCGGGGGAAAAGCGTTCTGGTGAGCGCCGGTGTTCACACTGCATGGAATATCAGCGGGGTAGTGACGAGTCCTTTCGCACGTGTAATGTGGCAGAAGACCACGCGCGATGGATTCAACGAGGGCACCTCAACGCCAGCGGCTTTGACGTTGTCTGATTACTCGGCGACGGGTGCACGCGTCATGGCAGGCCTGTCTGGCGGTTCGACAGTGAGCGATCCTCTGGCTGCACCGTGTACGTTCCAGTACAGTGTCGCGTTGGGCCACGATAGCGGTGACCTGGTACGCCCTACTGTCAATGCATCGCTGGCCGGCACGAACACAATCATCGTCACGCCGCAGATCAGCCGTACCTTTGTCCAGGCGAATGTCAATGGCACCGCTCGCATCGGTAAGCAGACGTATGCTTACTACGGCCTGTCCAGCGAACTCCGCAGTGGCAAGACTGATTTCGGTCTGACGGGTGGTGCTCGCGTAAGCTTCTAAAACGCATATATGTGCGAAGGAGTCCTCCGGCTTCGCCGGGGGCTCTGACTGGTCGCTCAGCGAATAGCCTCACAAAGCGTCGCCGCAGTTTTCCCTATGAAGAGTCCGGAGTTTTTTCTGTGCGTGCGTCGGTTTCGCACTGCGCGACCCAGCCTGCACTCCCCCTATTTCGCACAATCTATAGCTCATGCGCGCTTTGTGCCCTCTCTTCTCCCCCGTCTATCAGTACGTAATATTTTTCATATTCCTGCCTAAATGCCACATAATTACTTACCGAGGAGAAACGATTGGATAACTCAGTTTCCCTTATCCTGGAAAATCCTGCACGCTGATAAACACCTCTATGAGCCGCTCTCTTCGTTGTATTCGCCCCATCTTCTTTACATTATTTGTTGTTATTTTTTTTCCATCTCTCGATGCTCATGCACAGCTAGCGAATCAGGAGACGCATGCCGTCTACCTATATCAAACCGTGCAGGAGAATGAATGCGCGCTAAGGGAGGTTGGTGATGGGACCAATCCTGACGCAATGGTATTCATGGGAAAACACAGCGAAAGCGACCCACAGATATACCGGTGCGCGGTGGAAATACCTATGCAAGAATTTAGTAAAAAACTGGGTGTTTGTACCCTTGGCGGACAAAACTATTCTGCTGGCTATAATTTTTTTAAAGGCGACCCCCGCACGCGAACACATTCTTGTAACTCTTATCCACTCAAGAATGGCAATTTCTATTTTTATGCAGAAGGCATTGATCAAGACAGTTGCAATTGGATTTGTTTTCCAAGTGGTTTGCCAAAATAGTGGCCGATTTTCCTCATCAAAAATGATCTAGATTGCGGCAAATGGCTATGTTTTTCTCGTAACCTGGCGCTCAATTATTACGACTTGCAGTTTCAATTGAGATTGAGCGCCGCCTCGTTATTTTCGGCAATGATGTCGCGCCGCTCTCGAATTTTTTCCCATTCCAATTTTGCGGCGCGTGTCGCAGTCTGCTTGTTCACATAGACGTGTTGAGCGCTTTGATATTCGACCTTGAACCGGCCAGCGCTTACCCTGGTTTCCTGGCGGCCTCGTCGCACCATGGCGCGGTGACACCCGTGATACCCGGATCTGGATCCACCTCATGCTTGCGCCTGCGCCTTAGCAACGAACGTTGCGGATTCGCGCTTCCCTTTGATTGAAATTTGTAATCGCCAGCCGCCAGGAGCTTTAACGATCGATGCCAGATGTTCCGCTCTTGCCGGAAAAAATAGCGATCACACCGTAAATGTGGGAAATATGGGGAAATCCTGGGGAGACAGGATCAGTAATTAGTGCTTTTTTACTGTATTTAACGAAATCCGATGCCGGTCAAAATCGGCCGGAAAGCTTTTAAATACATGGCTTATGGCGATTTTCCAGAAATTCCGTAACATGGGGATGGTCCCGCCAACAGGAATCGGACCTGTATCTAGCGCTTAGGAGGCACTCGTTCTATCCATTGAACTATGGCGAGGACTGGAACAGGAATGCGCAGAGTGCTTACATTTACAGCAAATTTCTCGCAGCATTCCATATCAGTGTCGATCGGCCGAACTAACGTTACGACGATCTGGGCGTGAGTATAGCAAAGACTGCAAGAGCGCTGGGGCAGAACTACAGTTATTTCGTTGCCCGAGTACGATCGCTCGAACTCCACACGACGACACAGCAACGAGCGTGGGATCGTTTTTCTGGGGTTTCTGTTATTGCAAGACTTGACCCTGCGCCTTTGGTCTCACTTGCCCGATTTGCTGGAACTACTGACCGACAAGGGGCTAAGTGGCGATCGACATTTTCTCGATAGCGCTTGCGAATATGACGATGGCTGGGGCTTTCGTTTCAACCCGCACTGGATAGCCCGCTCCCAGCAAGCCTTGACTGGTGACTGGCGCGGCGATTGGCTACAACTGCAATGTCCTACGCTGCTGTTGCACGGTACGCGTAGCAGGGACATGCGAACGGAAGATGGGCGGTGGATGCGGGCTAATCATCCCAATTGCACCTATCTGGAGTTTTCCTCCGGCCATACTATCCATGACGAGTTGCCGGATGAATTTGCCGACGCGGTCAAGAAATTCTTGCGTGCCAAGACTTAAGAATGAGACCATTTTTGAGTGGACTACTCCTATTTTTATCCAAGTGACAGAAGTGAATACGCTCAGGCGTACCGGGCGGTTGACGGCACGGACTGCCGCACGGAAGACGGCGTTGGCGGATAGTCGAGTTAAACGTATGAGATGAGCAATATAGAAGAGTTAAAAATGGCGTGAAGGAAAAAAATAAACCCGAATGATTTTTTAAACGACACTTGTGATTGCCTGAGCTCTATGTAAGCAAGGGCTTGTACATAGAAAGACCACCCGATGACAAGCGGTTTATAGCTGTGCGCTAAAGCATGTAACGCAATTATTGGGAGCGCACCAACGAGCGCAGCTACATATCTTGATTTGAGAGCACTAGACGCAACTGCTGTTGGATAAATTAATATCGCAGATTCAAGTATCGGCGTAATTATTCCCGTCAGAAAAAATTGATAAAGAACTTTGTCGGGAGCAATTCCGGCCCAATACACAGACAGGCCTCGCTCTTCCAAAAATAAAGAAGCCAACACACCAAGTATTATTGTCGGGATAGTGGCAACAATAAAAACGAATACAAAATAACGATAAAGTGTTTGAGACACGTCACGCTTAATTGTGAAATTCATATCATCTGAGAAATGAGCGTAGGTTTTCGATAAAAAAAGTTCTCATGGCAACTTTTTTAGTTAACTCAGGCTAACAAATAATTAATAGTTAAACAATGTGTTCTCGTACTTTTGTGTAACGAGTTCTAACCATTTTCCGGTGCGGCACCTTATTTCCGAATGATAGTGTAGATCGGCCTACTACTACTGCCAGTCTCCGGCATCCTTGTTGCCGCGTAGGAATACAAACTGCAGTCCTTCCCCTCGCAGCGGATGCCGACTATGTTGCTCCCCTGATGGATACGTTGAAATTCTGGAAGAACGCGGCATCGTCGCTGGCATTGGGCTGGCCCAGGCGGTCAGTGCTCAATTCGCTGGTTCCGCCAGCAGACCGAATATATGGATGCAATCTAACCTTCCGCCGCTAATCCGAATACTACTTGCAAATTGATGGCGTCCATATATGAACCCTTCGGGCCGGAGCACGACAATCTTGATATTTCCGGCTCAGGTGGCGACCAACATAAGTAAAAGTACATTGACCTAACAATCAATTCCGAGCATAGAAAATAGTTGCAAAAGAAATGTTTCTTTTTGGAAAATATGTTAATTTAGCATCTCTATTTCGGTAGCGTTTTTTAATTTGAAGGGAACGGTCCATGCAGTTATCAGCTTTAGCTACACGTGTAGCTAATCAAAATATGTTCGCAAAAATCATTTTTGTAGCATCTTCGGCGGTCTGGCTGGTCGCTTGCGAGCGGAATACGGCATCATCTGCCAGCACGGGCGATAGTGGCCGTACGGTGCGAGAAATGGTGCAGATTGAGCGCACCGAGCCTGCCGGCGCGTTGATCAAGATGACGCGTGAAACCGCTTATGAAGGGTGCGCCGGAGTCGCCAAAGCACTCAATCTTCCTGTTAAGCCATTCCCCGACACGCCGGCTGACTATGTTTCCGAGCGGACTACCGTGATTTCGGACGGCAGCAACTATGTGCGCAAGGTCGAGCATCCGTACAATCTGGTTGGCGACAAGATGAATCCGGAAAACGGTTGCGAATTTCGGATCGAAGCCAGTAAGCAGGCCGACATTTTTATTGTCAAGGATGGCAAGTCGACGTCTGTCCGCCGCAATAGCGAAAATCAATGGCACGTCGAGGAAGGTGTCTCCGTGCCTGCTGAAAAAGCAGCCCGGAACGGGGCTTCATCCACTTATTCTGAAGCACTCACAGTTAATGGCGTGAAACTGCGTTGCGTGCCCGCGTCCGACGCCGTGATGAAAGTGTTTGACGCGGAGGCGATGTGTATAGACGGAAGCGACCAGCCTCTGAGTACCAATGGCAAGCCGGTAGTACTCTATTTCCGCGCCAAGGCCCCGCTTACTGCTGCCGCCTTCGCCTATGTCACGATCCAGGAGCCCGTTTCGCTGAAGCAGTCGGACAAGTTTGATAGCAAGATATTCGACCCCGCGACTTATACCAGATGATGCCCTCAAAAGCGACAGCAATGGCGTAGCAGCGGGTCCCGAATCGCTACCTGGTCCGTGAGACTGGAGCCGAGCAAAGAACAGGCCGGATAGTGATATTCCGGCCTTTTTTTGCGACCTTACATTGACAGGAAAACGGAAAGACATCTTGTGCTGCAGTTCTAAAGAGCGCGGCTAGACATAAGCAATGTTCGCTCTATCCATTGCGTAGCAAGTAACAGCCTAGCGTCAAAGCAAAGAAACCCGGCGCGCACCACCACTAAACCGCGGCGCTTCACGAAAATATTCAACTAGTTTAGGATCCAGGCCGCGCGCCTTGAGCACCTCCAGATCGAAACTGGTTTGCAATGGTAACGTTGTCCCCTTCCTCGACGAGACGAGTATTTCTTCCGCCACCGCTTCTGACATCCCGCCAAAACTGGCAACAGCGGCAGCAACCATCAACGCCAGCTGCCGCGAGCGCGGCAGGTTCTGCTCAATCTTACTACCTCGACGTTGCGACTGTGGCCCGCTCTTGCATTGATTGAGTGCTCTCATAAATGCCAGAAAATACAAAGACCCAACGGGAACAAATCAGATGCCTGCTCCACGCTGCAGACCATCTATCGTGCAAGTGGTGCATCATAATTTTCTACCCGGTAGCCATAAACGGTAGCGGGATAAATGCGCACGCCGTTAAGATTTTCGTCCACCACCTTTTCTTCAAGCGTTATCTCGTCACCCGGCAGGATGTAAGCGCGTGGCAATCTCATGCTTTGCTCGTTTGGCAGTGTCGTCACCGCTTCGGCCAGGCGAACTACATAGGGACTGTTATTTTTAACAATGAGTTTGCCATCCGAGATTTCCCAATGCAGTAATGTCCATGGCGCCTGGTGTTTTGGCAGGCCTTTCGGATTGATAAGCAGCGGCAAATTCTGTGAGACCGTAAAGGCGACTCTGGCGTGGCCATCCGTTGCATTTTTCTGAGGAATACCTTCAAATGTCACGCGCTTCAAGCGCTGGGTCGTCACCGGTTCTTTAGCCTGAAAAATAAAGCGCACCAGTTGTGTTTGCTTTCCTTCCACCCTGGATACCGGCGATGCCACTATCACCAGTGGTTCTTTGTCTTCCGGAATATTCTCAATATTGACGTACAGAAGAGCAGCTTGATCATCGGTGTTTCTGACGTTGATGGTGCCTTCACCATCAGCTTCGTTAATGATGACCACAGAGGTCTCAGGCACCATTCCGGCGGCCATTGCAACATGCGGGAAAAAGCCAATGACAACTGCTGCCGCCAATGCCGCGCCACATCCCCATTTTTTTGCAATCAAGATTCTCATTTCCATCCCGCTTCTTTCTACCTGGAGGCACAGGCATCTACATATTTCCGATTTAGCCTTGAAGCAAGACGGCAACGCGATTGCGACGAGTAGCTTGGGCACAATTTCGTACCCAAGCTATCGGCTTCCTATCGTAGTGGGAATGGGTAGATAGCCATGGTTCAGATGGTCGAGAAGGAGGCTCCCCCGTCGACCCGCATACGATTAGTAGTAAGCGATGTTCAGTGTTGTAGAGCCGTCAATGGCTACCTCATTTGTCACAGTCAAATCGCTGGTCTTGTTCAAGGCGGCTCTGACCACTATGTTGCCAATACAGCTGCTTGCTGTCATGCGGGACTGCTAGTAGTAACTGATTCTCACCGTCGCGGAACCGTCTATCGGCGTCTCATCTGTCAAAGTCAAGGCGCCAGCCTTGTTCAGCGCGGCTGTGATCCTTATGTTGCCGGTCAGCGCCGTAAACGCAATCGGCACCGATGTTCCAGGCGCTGCAAACCCGTGATAATTGCCAGCTACACCGTTGAAATATGAAAAAACTTTGTAAGTCCCATTTGTCCACGGCCCGGTGAATCGCCGGGCTATGTGCACGACAGCGGCGCCATCAGCGGTTAACGCATCTGACCATAGGGCATAACCACCAACTTGCTGTCCATCCGAGATCGCAAAAGGATAAGCTGCTTCAGGAGCCGGCCCCAATCCCAATGCCTGTCCGATTCCGGTAGGGAGACCTGCAAACGGTTTATTGTTCACCACATTGACACCTGCAGCCATGGGCGCATCGCAAATTATCGCGAAGCCGATAAGTTGTTCAGGCAGAGGTGTGAAGTCTGTTGGCGACAAAGTACTACCGTCAATTTTGCCGAAGTCTGTTTCACTTCCGCCGGGAAAAGTCAATTCGCATGCGGCCGGCACAATCGTGCCGAAGACTTTCAGTTCTGCATCTTCTGCAGCCGTTGCAGACAGACATGTCAATGCCAGCAATGGTGTGGCTATAAATTCCAATTTCGTTTTCAAATTCATCGTGTTCCTCTGTTACGCAATAGAAATCCGGCTTCCTGCTGCCACACGGGTTTGTGTCACTGCAGAGCGTATTAAAAAAAAATGAATCGGTATGCAGGAAAAATCCGCAACACAACACTGTTTTTTCTGACTTGAGGCACACGCGTGCGCAATTACTACATTGCCTATTCGGACCACAGGTAACTACTGCGAGGTCTGCGTCCGATGCATCGAAATCCGCAGAAAGTCGCTATCCAAATAGAAAAATGGCAGTCGAATTATCGAACACCATTGCTTGCGAATTAGTGCGATATGTGTGAGGAGGAGAAATTCCGACCTGATCGGTCAGTAAGGCAGGGAGTATGGCAAAGACTGGCGCAGGCTGGCGGACCAAAGTCTGCCAGCCCGCTGCTTTTATGCTGCAATTACTTGGCAGCGATAGGGAAGGCGCAAACGAAATTCATCATGACCTCGGCGATCGAACCTGCAGCCGGTTTCATATAGGTCGAATTTTTCAAGGCGTCACTGTGATCGACCTTGGCGCCGGAACCATCAAGCTCGGCAAACAGGATCTCTTTCGTCAGTTTTGCAGTCTTGGCTTTGCAATCGTATAAAGTGAAATCCTGATATGAATGAAAGGTCGGCAATACTTTAGCGTCGCCGTCGTTCTTGCGCGCCTCCTTGAAATTCCACATCGACCAGGCTTCCCGGATACCCTTGTTTTCCTTGATCGATGCCTGGTCCAGCTTGAGCTCTGAGGTATCGCTGGATCCAACCGACTGCCAGTCAGCCGCCTGTGCCGCGACACAAGCCAGCCCGAGAGTAAGGGTGAGCGCTAATTTCTTCATGTGAATTTCCTTATAGAGTGCGAGCGTTATTTCGACTTTGCATAGTAAACATTAATTCCCGCAGCGAGTATGCCATTTGGTAACAAAATGAAAAAAGCCCCGGCTGAGACGGGGCTTTTGACTACGGCCATGATTTGCCGCAGGATTTTCTTATGCTTTAGGTTTTGACAAGCATTGCTTCATGTATGCCTTGCGGTCGTCGCCCTTCTTGTCAGTGGCGCTGGCATTACAGGATTTCATTTTCTCTTGCTGAGTCATCGGAGCAGCCGGGGCGGCGGCGGGTTTTGCGCTCAAGCAATCTTTCATGAAAGCTTTGCGGTCATCGCCGGTTTTACCGGTCGCATCCTTGTTGCACGATGCCATTTTGGTTTGCTGCGAATTCTCGGCAAAGGCCGGGTTAAAAATAAAGCAGCAAGCGAGCAATGCCAAACCTGTCAGTTTTTTCATGATTTTCTCCGTTTCCACATTGGGGTTACCGCTTCGTTACCGTACCAATTACAACATTACATAACAATGATGCGGCTTGGTGCATTACAGCACGAAAATTGTCAGCTGCCAATATGCGGGCTATATGCTTATGTGGCGTCGGCATAAGAATGCAATCGCATAAGTGAAGTAGGAAGATATTCACAAATCGCATGACATGTATGCGAAAGCGAAATTGGATTAGTCATTCCATATTACATATACTGCAATGCAACATAGACGACTAATTGAAAGGGAATACCATGGACAACATCATTTCTCCACCAGCGATGTCAACACGCGCGATGCATGCACAAGCTCGCGCTGACGCGCATTCCCGTGACAAGAACCCGACCAAGCCGCAATCCAGCCTGCTGGACAGGGTACTCGCTGCGTGGATCGCTCCGTACCAAGGAATGGGCGGCAGTTTCCCGCGCTTCTGAAAACGGACCGCAGCAAGACTGCCTCATCAGCCCCGCCGCCTGCGGGGCTTTTTTTTGCCGAAGAACAGATTTATCCACTGCACTTCCAAGTTACCCACAGAAAATGTGCGCAAGCCTGTTGATAACTGCATGGTGAAAAATCCAAGCCTTTGATTTGTATCGTTTTTTTGGCGATGCTCGCAACAGGATCAAATTCCCTCCTGGACAAGCCCGAGTAACGGATACGCGATTTGCACAGGCAAAAAAAAGCCCGCTCACCTTGCGGTTGCGGGCTGAATCCAAACCTTAGGAGGTGTTGGAGGAGACAGGTGTAACTATATGGCGACGCAGCATGCATGTCTGCTTTATTTAACTGATAACAGATATTCCATATTTATATATCTTGGCCGAATGCTTATTGCACATGTGTTTGCGGATAAATCTATCGGGAAAACGGGCTTTCATTTCGGCTCGTGATCATGGCCTCGGCAAGCATCGGCACGTGCCTTGTGCATTGTGCCATCCTTACAACGCATCACGCTGTGCGTTCCCATGTTGTGGTTGCTGCCGTAAAAGGATTCTGGATGTCGATCGTTCCGGGCGTCGGGATGCCCTTCCAGAGTCGCTCCCGGCTCCGGTCGCTGCATCGGTTCATTTTGCGCATTGGCTAAAGGGGAGATTGTTAGCAACAGCGTCAGCAAGCCTAAGAGCTTCTTCATATCGGACCTTTCGTAGTGAATTTATCAACGGGGACGATCTCTGATGCGAATTGACTGCGTGATGACTTTGCCCTGCGGAGGAAGGCGGGTCACTTGTCGGCGGTTTGTTTCTTTGTGTTTTTACTGTTTTTGCTCCGTGGTCCACTAAGCGGGGTCAGAGTGAAGTTTCGGCGGTAAAGCGTGCCGAAAGTTCACTCTGACCCCGGTTAGTTCTTGCGGCTCTTCGCATTTGCCGTAACAACTTTGGTGTTGCCAATTGGATTTTGGATGGCTTCTTAGTCAGTCACTTAGAGCCCGATACAGCGCGTCGCCGGACCAGGGTTGCAGATTGCCTTGTTCGGCGGCGTGGATCAGCGCCGTCATACGCCGGTTGGCGGGCGCATCTCGTGCCAACGACTCGGCCAGACGGACAATCGCACCGTTCAAATAGTCCACTTCCGTCAAACGCCCTGCTTGCAAGTCTTGCCACATGGATGAGCGCGCCGCGGGATCAATTTTCAGCATAGTCGCTGCTACCCGTTTGAAAAGCACATCCGGCAGACGCAATATGACCGGCAGCAGTTGCGGCCCGACCCTGGCGATCTTGGCGGGTCGGATCCCGGCAGCGCGCAGCACATCCAATGCCTCCGCAATCAGCAAGGCCAGGCTGCGCCGGTAGGCTCGCTGCGACAACTCGCTTTTGAGCGCCAGGCCGGACAGCGCATTCACGGCATTATTCAAATTCAACAACAGCTTACCCCATTGGATTGCAGCAAAATCGTCGCACTGCTGCAGCGGTAAATGGGCTCGGTTAAACAGCGGCAGCCAGGGTTCCAGCGCGGCGCACGTCTCAACCATCAATTCACCGCCGCTGGCGCGATGAAAACGATTCCCCTCCATCTGCACCACATTGAACGGCACCATGCCCGCCAGAACCTGCCAGCCGGGCATCAGGCTGCGCAAGGTATCTGCGTTGCCGACGCCATTTTGCAGGCTGACGATCAGCGCCGACGGCTTGGCATATTCTGCAATGGCGCTCGCCGCAGCTGCACTATCGGCACTCTTGACGGTGACAAGAATCAGATCGGCGCCGGCCAACGCGGCGGCACTTTCCTGATACGGCACGTGCTCGCCTTCAAGGTGTTGCCGGCGACCTTCCAGATCGCTCACCAGCACCCCCTGGCCGGCAATCTGCTGCCGCATGCGAGACCGCCCTACCAGTACCACATCGGCGCCGGCAGCCAGCAGCGACGCGCCGACGTAAACACCGATCGAACCGGCGCCGAAGACGGCGATTCTCATCGCATCATCTGGTTCTCGTATCTCGCCGCTCATCAATAGGCGATATGCAGGCGACGATACAAGAAGCCCAGGACAAACAATGGGCCGATCAGCAGGAAACGCATATCGTCAAAGAACGACGGCTTCTTACCTTCGATCTTGTGGCCGACAAACTGCCCTATCCAGGCGATAACAAACACGCTGACCGACAGCGGCAGTACCAGGCCCGGCGGCAAGACGTAGAGCAAAGCCAGCATCGCGCCCGACATCAGCAGCATGCCGATTGCCAGCGGCGTCGACAGGGAAAAATAGTAAAACATGGCGGCCAGCGCAGCTGCCAGCGCCACCCAGGGATGGATCACCCACAGCAAACCCAGCAGCGTGAAAACGATCACAGGCACGCAAATGAAATGGATCACTTCATTCACCGGGTTCAGATGACTTTCAGAGTATTTTTCCAGCAGGGTGTCGATTGAACGGCCCGCTGCCGGTTGCGAATGCTGGTTCATGAAGGTCTCCGTCTTTTTTTGTATGCGACTATCTTAGACCATCATTCTTCCTCGCGCTCGAGCGCGGCCTCCATTTTTTGCAGTTCGGGCGACGCCGTGCCAGGGTGGCTAAACAGGCTAGAATTTATGACAAGTGCAATTGCCCCAGCGGTACAAATGCATTTTGTGGAAAACGTTTTTAATCTCGTTCGGCACGCCGCCAAACAACACTTCGGGAGCGGTCAGGCCAAACACGCCCAGGCTGATCGACGGCTCCAGCGCCACCACCGCGTGCCAGGTGCGCTTGGGAATGAACAGCGCATCGCCCGCCTCGACCCGGGCATACAAGCCTTGCGTCTTTTCAAACTCCTTGAGCTGGTCCGGCTGTTGATCAAGGCGAGAGATGTTGATATCGCTCAGGATTGCGCCCCAGTCGTATTTCTCGGAAACACACATGTGCGGCGTTTGTTCAGGCGGGAACAGGATGAATTCCTTGCTGCCGCGTACCTGGCAAAACCAGTTATTCGGAAAATCGTAGTGCAAGCCGGTCACCGTGTTGGCCGGGCCCATGAAGACATACTCCCAGGTCCAGCGCAAACCCGGCCACAGATCCTTGATCGAGAAATCATGGCGCAGCGCGGGAAATTCATCGAGGATATTCCATTGCGCCAGATACATGCGATCGGGTTGAAACGATTGCATGTGCGACCAGTCGAGAAAAAATCGCTCCCCCGCCGCCAGTTGATGGCGGCGCCGGTCCGGCAGCAAACCGACATCGTCCGCCAGCGCTTGCCTGCCCAGCGTCGCCAACTCTTGCAGATAGGGACCGACCGGCATCACCGGCCGATGCCGGGTCTGGCCCTGCTCCACCAGGCCGTTTTGAAATTTCACCTGCGGTTCGGAACCATCCTTGTAGCGCAGCGCCGCCATCTGCTCGAACGACCAGTTTTTCTGCGCCGGCCAGTTACGCAGCGCCCCCTTGACCAGCAAGGGGCGGGTACGGTCGCCGAAACCGCCCTCGCGTTGCAGCTGCTCGGCATCGATCTGGTCGACTAACTGGAAGGAAGGGCCGCGAATGGAAGTCATAAGTAGGCAAGTTCGAGATAAAGGCGGAAATAAAGAATCGGAAAGATAGCGGATTGCGCCGACAGCAATCCAATAGTTTAGCAGGATGACCCGAGATTTTTTTTCCGCGATTGACTATGGAAATTGCCCCTAGAAATTCCGTATGTCGTCCTGGATCATCCTGATCCGGTTGTCGCCATTGAGGCGGTTGATCAACTGCGCCTGTGCCGCACGCCAAAGCTGATCCCGGTCCATCAGGTAGCCTTCGGTTCGATAACCATAGCGGCCGTTATTGGGCACGTCGCCGTAGTAGCTGATGGTGGTGCGATGGCTTTCGGCGACTTCGTTATAACGCAGATCCAGCGGCGGCACCCTGGTGACGGACAGATCCAGGACGATCTGCATCGAATTTGCTTCCTCCACGACTTTACGGTTGAAGCGATAAGTGCGCACCGCGGTCGAGCCGTCCTGATTCTTGAATTCGACGTTTTCGCTCATCGCCTCCACGTATTGCCTGAATTTTGGCGGGTAGTAAATGTAGGATGTATTCAGATACATGCCAAGGTCGGCTTTGGCGCCGCCTTGATATTGAAACCGGGTGAAACCGAGATCGAACAAACCCAGCACGCTCCGGGTGATGTCGCCCTCCGGTTCGTTGCTGCTGATTTGCAGCACGACGGTGCCCATGGTGCGGTATTTGTCAGACAAGGACTGCGCGTCCTTGTAAGCACCATGATCCCGATACACGTTATAGGCGTTATAAAAAGCCTGGCCGGCGTCGCGATACATCGCTCTGCTGCGTTGCGCATTACGCGCGACCAGATCCTGTCCTTGCTGGTAGTAACCTGCGGCATCCTTGTTGTCGGCCGCAAACCTGTATTTATCTGCTTGTTTCCTTGCGTCTTTATAGTCGCCGTACTTCTGATAAATATCGGCAGCGGCGGCAAAACCGATGGCTGCCTGGCGGTCATCCTTGTAGGCAGCGGCAGCCGTGGCTTTCAGGTAGTACTGCACGGCCAGTTTCTCCCGCAGTGTCGCATCGGGATAGCGATCCGGCAAATCGGTATACCGGGCGTAGTAGCGCCTCTCGGCCAGCATGGTCCTGATTTCCAGCAAGGCCGAATAGGCGGCTATTTTCTTGTCGTACTCCAGAGGGTTGGCGCTATTGATGGCGGCTTCGTAACTGCTTTCAATAATCCGCATGCGTTCGCGGATGCCGTTTCTTTCATCGCTATCGTCGTAGTCTGCTTTTTTGTATTTTTCATCGAGATAGACGAGGGTCGATTTCACGCTGGCGACATAGTTGCCATCTTCGAACTGCGAAATCGATTTAGATAGAGATGCACAGCCCGCGAGTAATAACGCGCAGCCGAACAACAAAAAAACGGATAGGACGGTTTTGATTTTTTGCATTCTGTTCCCTGCTTTTCCCCTGCGATGCATTATGACCATTTGCCGTGATTCAGCAATTCTGGCAATGGCAGATCTTAAGCGGAAGTGCAACGGGGATGCAATCTCGACAACCGCCATAAAAAAACCGCGCTCTCGTGGCGAGGTCGCGGTTAACCGGTGCGGGGGCACTGGAGGGAGACTGGAAAAAAAAAGCCCGCCGCCATACGGCGGCGGGCTAAATATCAACATAGGAGAGGATAGGCTCCGATAGACAGCTTTATTCTAGTGACAAACAGAAGCTGCCACACCTGTCAGATTTAACAGGTTTACAAATCGGATGCCTTGACCGCCATATCATTTATGACAACATTTTGATAGATGCTTTTTTATCAATTATCAGCAACAAATGAAGCGCCGCCGGCCGGCCGCTTAATTCGCCAGAAACTCACGCCAAGGCTCAAAGTATTTTTCGCGCCAGCCAATCTTGACCTGTTCGTAATCGTGGTCTGGCACGTCCAGATGTACAAGCTCTATGCGTCCATGCTCACCTTGGGAATGAAATGACAGGATCAGTATCGAGTCCGGATCGTCTTCGGCAAACGCCGTCGAGCGCCAGGTCTGCACGATCAGCCTGGGCTTGGACACCTGCAGCATGACGCCAGTCAGGGCGCCGTCGAACGCCGAGAACTCGGCGCCGACGTCATCGCCAATGATGACCGGCAACCCGGTGATTGCCTGATGCATCACCGGATCTACATACATGTCGAACAACGCCTCGGGAGGCGCTTTCAGGACCACCGTTTTATAAATCACATTGCGCATGCTGGTTCTTCCTGCTGTTAGCAAAGCATCAGGTAAAGCATCAGGTCAGCAAGCGCCAAGGATTCTACTTAGGAATGGCGCACTGAGAAAATTTCCGGGCCGGAGCCGAAGGCGGGACAAATACGAGTGCAAACACGGCCACCGCCACAAAACTTTACCTCATTTTTCAAAAACTCATTTCATCGCCCGCCGCATCCCTACGTACAAGGCTTCCACCTTCTCGCGCGCCCATTCTGTCTTGCGCAAAAATGTCAGGCTGGATTTGATACTGGGATCGCTCTTGAAACAACGGATGTCGATCCGCTGCCCCAATCCGTCCCAGCCGTAATGGGCTACCAGTTCGGTCAGCATCGCTTCCAGCGTAACGCCGTGCAAATGATGATGTGTATTCTGTGTCATGCGTTTCTCAATCAAGGTTCAGGCTGACATTCTACGGCTACATAGGCGCAGCACTGCACTCGCCACAGTATTCAAGTTTTCATAAATTATGTCATTATCTAAATTGCAACTATGCAGGTTACCCACAGAAATTGTGGATAGTCCTGTTGATAACTACCATGCGCTTTAGTTATGTCGTTGATATATATGGGTTTTTTATCACTGCACAGAGTTGGCGCGTGGGCCGTCCGATATTGTTTAAGAATCGCTTAATTCAATCCGGCTAAACTGTGACGGTTTTCGATGTTTGTTTTCCGTTGCTAAGGAGCTGGTCCCATGCGTTTGCTGTTGGTAGAAGACGATCTGATGGTAGGCGAAGCCGTGCGCAAGGGATTGCGCCAGGACGGTTTTGCCGTCGACTGGGTGCAGGACGGCGTTGCGGCGCTGAGTGCGCTCGCGCAAGAAGATTACCAACTGCTGCTACTCGATCTCGGCTTACCGAAAAAGAACGGCCTGGAAGTGCTGAAGTCGCTGCGCGCCGGCGGCAACCGGATTCCGGTACTGATACTCACTGCGCGCGATGCCGTATCGGACCGGGTCGCCGGCCTGGATGGCGGCGCCGACGATTACCTGGTCAAGCCGTTTGACCTGGAAGAACTGGCAGCGCGGATTCGCGCCCTGCTGCGACGCCAGTCCGGACGCGCCGAACCGCTGATCGAACTGGGTCAGCTGACGCTCAATCCAGCTACCCATGAAGTGTTGCTGGAAGGCCGCCAGGTTAATCTGTCGGCGCGCGAATTCGCCTTGCTTCGCGCCTTCCTGGATCGCCCTGGCGTGGTGTTGTCGCGCGCGCAGCTGGAAGAAAAAATGTACGGCTGGGATGACAGCATTGAGAGCAACGCGGTGGAGGTCTACATCCACGCCTTGCGTAAAAAGCTTGGCAGCAATTTCATCAAGAATGTGCGCGGCATAGGTTATATGGTGGCCAAATGACGTCGACATCATCAAGACTATCCATCCCATCCATACGAAAAAGTTTACTGCTATGGCTGGCGGTCGGATTGAGCGGCGCCATCCTGGTGGCCGGCGGCGCCCTGTATTTCCAGGCCCGCGGCGAAGCCAACGAATTGTTCGACTATCAGATGCGGCAGATCGTTGCCTCCCTGCCGCGCCAGGCGTTTTCGCCGATGATTGAAAACGGCGATAGCGGACCTGAACTGGATGACCAGATCATGATCCAGATCTGGGACAACACCGGCGTCGTCATCTATCACTCGCATGGGCAAGCAAACTTGCCGCTGCAAGCCGAACTGGGTTTTACCAATGTCCGCCAGAGCAATGGCCTGTGGCGTGTGTACAGCGCGCAGATCGGCAATACCGTGGTGCAGATCGCGCAACCGCAAAGCGCACGCAACCAGATTGCGGCGCAGATGGCGGTTAAGACCGTCACCCCCTTGCTGCTGCTGTTTCCGTTGCTGGGCATATTGATCTGGGTTGCCGTCGGCCGCGGGCTGGCGCCGATCAGACGCGCCGCGGCAGAAGTCCAGGCACGCGACATGCACGCCTTGTCGCCGATCCCGGACGCTACGCTGCCGCGCGAAATCCGGCCGCTCACGCAGGCGCTCAATGATTTACTGGCGCGCCTCGGTCAATCCATCAACGCGCAACGTGCCTTTGTCGCCGATGCCGCGCACGAACTACGCACACCGCTGACTGCCTTGCGTCTGCAAGTCCAGCTGGCTGAACGCGCCACCGACGACGGTGAACGGCAAGCAGCTTTCGGCGACCTTAAACAAGGACTGGAACGGGCCACGCATTTACTGCAACAGTTGCTGACTCTGGCGCGCCAGGAACCCGGCGCCTTTGAACAAGCTCACGTTGAATTCGATTTGCGTGCGCTGCTGCACAGCGTAATCGGCAACTTTGCCCTGAGCGCCCATGAGCGCCAGATCGACCTTGGCATCAGCACCGAGATGCCGGCCAGCGTGACCGGCAACGCCGATGCCTTGCGCATCCTGTTCAACAACCTGATCGATAACGCCCTGCGGCACAGCCCGCCGGGTAGCAGCATCGATGTCTCGCTTGCCGCCGACGCCGGCGGTGCAACGGTTACAGTGGAAGATGGCGGCCCCGGCATCCCCGAGGCTGATTTGCAGCGCGTGTTCGATCGCTTCTACCGCGCCGCCGACAGCCAGACGCAGTCGCATGGCAGCGGCCTGGGGTTGGCGATCGTCAAGCAGATTGCCGATGCCCACCACGCCAGCGTCGATTTGCAGAATACCGGAAACGGGCTACGCGTCAGCGTGCACTTTGCGGCCTGAAGAAGTGTTCGAGGTGTTCTTTAGGAGCACCTCGGAGGGGCCTATAGTTTCCCACGCATAAGCGCGGATTGCCCCCTCCTACCCCCAACACTCCCCATTTGTCATTACGGCACTGCAAACAAGCATCGATATACGCCAATAGGACATTATTTTCTTGATATCATTGAACTACAATAATGTAACTACAAATTTGGAGTTACAATGTTTTCATGGGATGACGGCAAAAACCGGAGCAACCAGAGCAAGCATGGCGTCAGTTTTGAAGCTGCGGCGCTCGTCTTCGAAGATCCCTTACATATCACCAGGCAAGAGCGTGTTGAAAACTACGAGCATCGATGGCAGACAATTGGCATGGTCGGTGGCATCGCCTTGCTGTTGGTTGCCCATACCTGGCATGAAGCAGTGAGCGGTTCCGAATATATTCGAATCATCTCGGCGCGGCGAGCAACAAAGTTGGAAAGGAAAATCTATGAACAAGGTACCTGAATCTATCCGCAAGGAATTGGCAGCATTAACCACCGCATCGGAGAACGACATCGATTTCTCCGACCTCCCTGCGACAACTCAACAAGACTGGCAAGATGCGGCCCGTGGAAAATTCTATCGACCTGTCAAACAACAATTGACGGTGCGGATTGATGCTGACGTAGTGGAATGGCTCAAGAGCCAGGGAAAAGGTTACCAAAGCCGTTTAAACGATATCTTACGGGCGGCAATGCTAGAGAAGGTCCGTCACCGGTAAGTCGCTGTATTTTTTTGCTGCTTTTAACCAGATTGGAATCGATCTGCCTGGCTTATGAGACATTCTTTCCTGCCTGTCCAAGTTGCCAAACCAAGCACTTTGCCCCCCTCGCCCACTTGCTGCGAAAGGAGCAAAACACATCACCATAGTTACCAGTTCATACGCATCCCCGCGGCGACCTGCACGCCGCTGCGGGTCGTCTTGCCGCCAACGCTGAACATGCCATCGAGATTGCCGTAAAAGCTAGTTCGCTTGTCGATCTTGGCTGTCATGCCAATGCCAACTTGCGCCCAATTGCTGTCAGCCTTCGTGGCAATCGTATCTGTCCCATCGTAATTCACGGTACTGCCGGCGCCTGACAAGGTGGACCAAAGATTGGCGCGTAAATAGGGTTGCATGAATTGATAACCATCGTTACTGGTGTGCTGCAGACGGACCCCTATGCGCCCCAACACACTATTGCTGGCACCCAGATCAATCGCAGAATATCGATCAGCCGTATTGTCCAGGCTGACGCGCTGCGCAATCACTTGCGCTTGCGGTTCGAGACTGACATTGTTACCTAACTGAAACGGATAGCCGCCCTCCAGCGACGCCACCAAACCACTGCCTTTGACGTTGATAGCCGCACGATCAGTTGTCGCGCTGCCGCTATACGATGTGGCCTGCAGCACCACATCGGTGTACCAGGCAGACCGTCCGTAATGGGTCCAATACAAGCCGGCACTGACGGCATCCAGATCAATACTGCCAGTCCGCCGACGCTGGTAGGCGGTGGCGTCCGCATTGGTCACGACACCAGAGACATCCGCGCTTGCATTGACTACCGCAAAATACGCACCTACATGATCGCGTTGACCATCGGTTTGCTGGTTGCGATAGATATCCGCACCAACCTGGAAACCGACAACCTTGGTCGAGGTGGATGGGTTGACGATACTTGTGTACCGGTCTTTATACGACTGCCCCAATAACCGCCCCCATGCGCCGTTACCGGCTTTGCTACCGCCATTTGCCGCCGTCTCACGCATGTTTTCTTGTTCGCCAACACGCTCGTGCAAAGTTGCCAATGTCGCCTGGCCAAGGCGGCTGGCAGTCGGCATGATGGCGCCGTAGACCGACAACTCGGGGCCATAGATAGGTAACGGGCGTACTTCTTCGTCTTCTCCTGGTGTTCCGGGGTTTCCAGGTTCTCCGATGTCCTCAAACCAGCTGCGCAGATACCAGTTATCCGCCTGATCGGCAGCTAGCCCGCTACGGAACAAGCGGTAGTCGAAGGCGCCCGCCCGTATTTCCTGACCCAGCTTGAATGCCGTCGGATCGGTGGTGCCGTTGTTGATCGCCTCTACCAATAAAATGCCGTTCTCGGTCCGTGCACCGGCGCCGTCGATATTTTGAATGATGATGTCGGTGGTGCCGGATGCGTGGCCGCCATCAATCACCAGTCGGTCGGATGCGGAACTATCATCGCCCAGACGGGTATTCATGACCAATGTGCTGTTGCTGCCGGAAAGCTGATTAACGGTTAAGGTATTGAAACTTCCGTTATGCGCAAAACTGACGGTACTGTTATTCAAATCGAGATTGCCCACGTCCGAACTGCCCGTCATCAACCATTGACTGTCGGTAAGCCCCAGCACTTGAAGACCGGTGATTGTGCTATTCAGTGTTGAATTCTGATCCAGCGCTAACCGGGAATTCAAAGCATCGACGTTTATATCGCCAGACAGCCGGGAGCTGCTGACGTTGATGGCGATATTCTCGCTATCGACCAGAGAGCCGTCGCCAAGCTGCCGTTGCTCCACCAACAACAGGTTTTTGCCACTGATAACGCTGTCGCTGACATCGAGCTGCAAACTGCCACCTCGTACATTTAAAGCGCTGCCTTCCGCTTCGAGCGAGCTATTGGCAAGTGTTACATGATTGGTCACGCCACTGGCCGCGAGAGATTCCATGCCGCGGCTGTCGGCGCCAGCCACTACCACTTCCGAACCATTCAGGTTTAACGTTGCACCGTTGCTGACTTGCATGCCACGCGCGTTGGCTCCGCTGACTTCAACCCGGGTATTGACTGCGTTGATGGTCGAGCCGGAAGACGAGACCAGGCCGATACCGCCGTTAGTGCCTTGAATCAGGACGTTCTGCAAATCAATCTGTGCGGTGTTTGCAGCATAGGCGCCGACACTAAGGCCACTAAATGCAATCGTCGAATTTTCCACGCCGATGTTGCCATTATTGAGGGCATGCAAGCCATAGGCGCGGTCGCCGCTGGTCGTGATATCGGCACCATCCAGCCTGACGCTGCCGCCCTGCTGGGCGAACACGCCAATCGCACCCTCACCCGTGGTGTTAATGATAGCGCCCTGGCCGGTCAAACTGCTGTTTGCATCCGGTACCCAGATGCCAAACGCGTTGCTGCCTGCGGTGGAAATCTGCGTGTTTATCAGGACTACCGCTGCATCTCTATTTACGTTCACGCCGATCGAATTGTCGCCCGTGGTGACAATACTGCTATCTTCCATGGTTGCTTGCGCCGTTCCTGCAGCGCCGGCGCCAAGTAAATATATGCCGTGTGCATTGTCGCCGGATGTGCCTATGTCGCTATTTCTTACTCCCACAGAACTGGCGTCGCGCAGATTCAGTCCGTTAGAAAAAGTACCGCTGCTGCTTATCGTCACCGCTTCCAGTTGCATGGCTGCACCTGCGCCGATATCCACGCCAAAAGAATTTTCACCTTGCGTCGTAATCGTGCTGGAGCTGATCTGTCCGGCCGCGCCAGCCCCGCTTAGCGCCACACCGTGGCTGCGTTCCCCCAATGTATGCATCTGGCTACCGCTAATCTGAGCGCTTGCATTTGCACCTCGCACGACGAGAGCATGGCTGCCTGCGCCGTTGCTGGTGATGCTGCTGGCGGCTACTTGCAACGTGCCGTTATCGCCCTCGACTTTCGCCCCGGGATTGTTATCGCCGCTCACATTAACGGTGGCGCCGTCGAGCACCAGGCCCGGACCAGTGGCCGCAGATGCGCTTTTATTAGCAGCAAAGCACAGCGCCATACTCATCATCAGCACTGTAGGTTTCATGGGAATATGTTTCATATGGTTCCGTTGTATGTGAACTGTTTTGGCAGAACGGAGAAAGTGACGATGGCTTTCACCTTTTTTACCTCAGCAGTATTTCAAAATTAACAATATTGCCGAGCATTGCCATGCTTGTATGCAGGAAAACTCTGGTTGTTACTGCGGAATTTCCATTGATTGAGATTTGCGTGGCGCCTGGGCCAACAACAAAATAAAGCGATCGCAGCGCCTGTCGCCATTGCCTGGATTAGCCGCCTGCTTCTTAAGTCTGCTTTAATTTTTAGTATTTATGCTGTGTACTAGTTCTAGTCCATCTGCAAAAGGAGCACAGCATGAATCGTCAGACCTTTACCCGCAGCATCATTGCCGCCGCCGTTCTGGTGGTAGCCGGTGGCGCCTACCTGCATTCGAAGAACAGCGATATCGGAATCGATAACGCCAATGCGGCGATCCTGGCGCCAGCGCAGGCAACGGCGCCGGTGAGCAATGCCGCGCCGGCAGTTGCGGTGGCCACCGATTTTTCCAGCATAGTTGAACGTTCCGGACCGGCTGTGGTGAACATCAGCGTCACCGGCAAAGCAAAACAGAGTGCGGTGTCCGACCAGAGCGATGGCTCTGATGAGCTCGATCCTAACGATCCGTTTTCGCAGTTCTTCAAGCGTTTCGGCCCGCAATTGCAAATCCCCAGCCATATTGCCAACCCGCTGAACCTGGCGAGCTTGATGATCGACAGGGCGGTAATGCAGACCCCGATCATCGTGGCAGAAGAGGGCAGGATGTGTTGCGACAGATTATTGTTATTTACCAATTTCGTCATCGTCATCCCATCCTGCGGTGTTGGTGTCCTGGCCCAGGTTTTAGCCCAGGTTCAGAGGTACAAAGATTTTATCCTTGTCGCGTTGCACCAGCAACGCCACGTTCTTGCCAGCCTTGCTCACCAGCTGGCGCAATT
>Ga0207048_10054_pt1 | contig 37993 bp, 33 predicted proteins | sample Alteio_BWMinCont_65_FD_153301 | JGI IMG/M metagenome (GOLD analysis project Ga0207048, IMG submission 153301) | Enriched cells from forest soil in Barre Woods Harvard Forest LTER site, Petersham, Massachusetts, United States -... | ecosystem: Environmental > Terrestrial > Soil > Temperate forest >...
CAGAATATCGCCGCCGCGAACCTTTAATTGCAAAGGCAGTGCAAGCCCACGCACGCGATGCGTGATAAGAGCGACCGCAACCACACCCGTCCCGCAGGCCAGCGTTTCATCCTCCACGCCACGCTCATAGGTGCGCACGATTAGATTGGTCGCATCGATGATCTGGACAAAATTCACATTCGTGCCGCGCGGAAAAATCGTGCTACGCCGAATCGCACGCCCCTGCGTCACCACCTCGGCCTTCTCCGCATCGGGAACATAAACGACCGCGTGCGGCACCCCGGTATTCATGAAATGATAGTCGATTTCGCTCCAGCCAAAATCGGCCCGTTGATTCAACTTCATCTCGGTCGGAGTGGTCATGTTGATGCGCACCTCGTGACCAATATACTCACCAACGATCAAACCAGCTGGAGTGAGAAAACGGACCCGGTCCGCATGGACCCGCCGAAACGGCTGCACGAACCGCGCAAAGCAGCGCGCACCGTTACCACACATCTCGGCTTCACCACCATCGGCATTGTAATAGCGCATCTGGAAATCGGCGCTGGCATCGTCAACCGACTCCACCGCCAGCAATCCATCGGCACCGATACCGAAATGACGATCACAAAGCTTTGCAATCTGTTCCTGGGTCAGGGTGCGATTCAACGCGCGGTTATCGATGACCACAAAGTCATTACCCGCGCCGCTCATTTTGACAAACGGAAGACTATCCATAAGCACTCCAATGTAGCGCATGATCGGCGAATGCAAAGTCGCCAATTCTACTCGTAACGCAGCGCCTCGATAGGATCAAGACGGGAAGCAAGAACGGCGGGCCAGTAACCAAACCCAACTCCCACCGCCACGGAAAAACCGCATGAAAGTAAAATAGATAAAAACGATGGACTCATAAACGCACCCTGAAAATAACCCACAATTAAAGTGACGACCCAACCCAGCACAATGCCCATGAAGCCTCCACTAAGGCAAAGCGCCACCGATTCGATGAGAAACTGCGTTTGGATATCGCGTCCACGCGCGCCAAGCGCCTTGCGCAACCCGATCTCGCGCGTCCGTTCTGTAACCGAAACGAGCATGATGTTCATGATGCCGATACCACCCACCACAAGAGAAATGGCCGCTACGCTCGCCAGCATGATCGAGATGGTTTGCGTCACAGCGCTCAAGGTCTGCGCAACCGCAGCCATGTTGTTGATCCGGTAACTTTCGTCCACGACGCCGGGGATATGAGGCCACTCATGAGTCAGGTCGAGCAGCTGCTTTTGCGTATCGTCAACCGCATTGGCATCAGCAGCGCTCACGTCGATCCAATCGATATATTTTTTCCCCAGAACGCGATACATGGCTGTCTGGAGAGGTGCGATCATAATGTCATCGCCATCGAGCCACCCACCAGATCCCTTTGTTGGCAACACTCCGATGACCGTGAAGGGAATGTGATTGATCTGAATGGTCTTTCCCACCGGATTATCCTGCCCAAAAAGTCCGCTCAAGGGGGTCGCACCCAGCAAGACCACGCGCGCGCGCAACCGACATTCCTCCTCGGTAAAAAACCGGCCATAGGTGGGTGTCGACGCGTAAATCGATTCGTAACCCGGCATCTCCCCTAAAAGCTGGGTGCTCACGTTATTATGCCCATAAACCGCCTGCACGCCTCCAAATGCCACTGCGGAAACTGCCGATGCCGTCGGAATACGACCCTTGATCCCTAACGCTTCATCGAGAGTCAGGCGACTGACCGCACCGGCTTTCTGCCGCACTCCGTTAGTAATCTGCCAGTTAGGCGTAATCGCAAGCCGATTGGAACCGAGCGTCGATATCTGTCGATTCACGGAAGACTGTGCCGCGTTACCGAGGGCAAGCATGACGATCACCGCCGCCACCCCGATGATGATGCCCAGGGCGGAGAGACAGGTGCGAAGCTTGTTCGATAAAAGCCCCCGGATCGCTTGTCGCAAATTAAGCAAAAGGAGCTCTCCATAAAGCTGGGAAGTCATGCGCATTTCAGGAAGCGGATCGACTGGAGATGTTGTCAATTTTTTAGCCACAGTGGAGTTACGAACATCCTCCACGATCTGGCCATCGTGCACGCGAATGGTTCGTTCGGCATGAGCCGCAATCGAAGGCTCATGCGTCACCAAGACAACGGTCAAACCCTCCGCGTGAAGTTCGCGCAGAATGTTCATGATCTCCGCACCACTATGAGAATCAAGATTCCCGGTCGGCTCATCGGCCAGGACAATGGAGGGTCTCCTCACCAGCGCACGCGCAATCGCCACACGCTGTTGTTGCCCGCCCGAAAGTTCGTTTGGTCGATGCTCCGCGCGTGCGCCGAGTCCCACCCGTTTCAAAAGGGCCACCGGATCAGCCGAAGTACGACTTCCTTTCGCGTAAATCAGCGGCAATTCGACATTGGCCAGGGCGGACATCCGCTTGAGGAGATGAAACTGCTGAAAAACAAAACCGATTGCCTCGGAGCGTAATTGCGAAATCTCCTCATCGTGCAGTTCCGCCGTATCGCGCCCGTTGATGCTCAAAGTTCCACTATCGGGCCGGTCGAGCAGACCGATCATATGGAGCAGGGTCGACTTGCCCGAACCCGAGGCCCCGATTAATGACACAAATTCACCCCGCTCGATCCGCAAGGAGACTCCGCGCAAGGCGGAGACGCTTGTCTCGCCCATCACGTAGGTCTTGGTCACATTTTCGAGGACGATCATTTTCTCCGGCACTTATTTGGTGAAAGAAAATCCCTTACTAACTTTTTGGATGGCAAAAGTACGCCGTGCAATCCAGTCACTTTCATTCAGACCTGATACCACTTCCGTCGATGTTCCATCGCTAAGGCCGACCACGACTTTCTGAGCCACAAGCGGTTTACCCGGTCCCTGCGCCACGAGAACCTCGCCCTCGGGAGTGATAGCGTCGGTCGGAATCTGCAACACATTCTGACGGTCGGAAATGAGAAGAAATACATTGGTCGAAATACCGCTACGGACAAAATCGGGCGTCGAATCCAGGAAGATATTGACCAGGTAAGTTGTAACGTTATTTACCGTTGTCGCATCGTAGGCAATGTCATGCACCGTTCCGGTCAGATGCGAGTCGGGAAAACTGTCCAAGGTAATTTCAGCCATCTGCCCGATCCATACATGATTAAGATCGGTCTCATCGACGTTCGCCTGAACGATCAAATGATCGGACATCGTGAAAACCGTTTGCGCCGCCACGACCACTTGCCCAGGAACCACTGCCGTCGAAATAATGCGCCCGTCCAATGGCGCAACCAGTGGCGCTGCCTTGTAAATATCCTTCCAAAAATCATACTCCTTACCTCCGGCTGCACGCGCCGCGTCAATCAACGCCGCGCGATCCGTCGAACTGATCCAAGCCAACACCTGCCCCTGCTTGACCGTCACTCCGTTGGAAACATTAACCGAATCGATGCGCCCTGGGATTGGCGGGGTGACGTTAAGCCGGTGCTCCGGCTGCACCACTGCGCTTTCACGCAGCGTCACGCGAAGCGGACCGCGCTCCACCTTAAGATATTCGTAAACAGTTTTATCCGCATTCGATTGAAACATCCACCAGCCGATACCGCCCAGCACGACAACCATACCGATTACCACGGTAAAAAACTTCCAATTCAAATATCCTTTTCGTTTCATGGAATGGCTCCAAATCCTTTTACTTGCTCCCAATTCGCTTCTGCGATCACGGCATCGCGCTGGGAAGTCAGATAGGTTGTTTGCTGTGCGACATAACTGTCGATAATGGTATCGAAATCCTGGAACGACATAAGTCCGTTACGATAGCGCGCCTCGGCAATTTTGTAACGTAGAGCCGTGGCATCCAGCAGCTCTTCCTGGATGTGCACATTGTCTTCCGCATCGACCAGTGCCTTGAAAGTCTGCGCCAGGGTCAACGCGGCCTGATCCGTGCCAGAACGAAGACCCGCCAGGGCCTGACGCAACGAAGCCCGCGCCGCCTTTACATCAAAATAAGTCTGGCCCCCTTCAAAAATCGGATATGAAACGGTAAAGCCGGTGGACCAACTCCGATTCTGGGGAGGAAATTGAGCTTCCGCCAACGCCCCGGAAGCACTTGCGCTGATCGTCGGATAAAAACCGCTTTGGGCCAGCGTGATGCCCGCCGCGGCCGCGTCGGCTTGGGCCTGTTTTTGAAAATAGGCCGGTGTCAGTACGGCCAATTTACGAAAATCAGGTTTAGCTGGTAAGGCATCAGTCTTCAGCTCACCTACGCCTTGGATAGGCGCAGGCAGATCCTGCCCGATAACAACGGCGAGCTGAATGCCGGAAAGATCACACGTGCGCACCGCCTGATCGAGATTAAAGGTCGCTTGGTCGAGATTCGCCTGACTTAAAAGCATCGCGCCCTTATCTTCATTGCCGCCCTCGTAAAGAAGCTTCACCAACCGCGCCGTGTTTTGCCGAATATCGATAACATTCCGACTCAAATCGATCAGCTGCTGCGCGTAGAGCAGTTGTGCGAAAGCCGATTTCAAATCAAAGCTAATCGATGCTTTTTCCGCATTCAAATTGGCAAAAGCCAGCGCCAACTGCGCCCGGGCTTGATCGATATTACCCTTGGTGGCAAATCCATTGAAGATCATTTGGGAAATTGAAAGCTGTGCTCCGTAAGCCGTCGAATAATTGCTGGGAGCAGACAGCGTATGTCCTGTATAAGATCGCGTATCGCCAAAAGAGGCGGTGATCTGGGGATAAAGCGTGGAATAAGCCCCCATCCTCACCGCATCGCTATTAAGCACCCCCTCCCGCGATCCTTCCAAGTCGGGATTATGCGCTGTAGCCAAACGCACACACTCTTCCCAAGTCAGGCGAGTACCTTGGCCCTGTCCCTCGACAGGTGTAGCGGTTGCTGGAGTGGTGACCGTAGCAGCTTCAAGCGCACGCGCCATTCCCATTCCCACCACAAGTAAAACCACCATCAGGCGCAGAAAAATCATGTCTCGTTTTTAATTACCAACCGATGCCCTTCCCCTGACAAGTTGAGTCAGGAGAACAATCAGCTTCTTATCGTAAAGCGACGGTTTGCGAAATAGTTGCACAAAACGGATCGTCACTTTATCCCGCCCTGGCAACCCAATGAAAGCCAAACCTGGGAAGAAAGATATGACCCCATCCAGAATTGAACTGGAATCTATCGTTTAGGAAACGACTGCTCTATCCATTTGAGCTATAGGGTCTAGGGCCGAAATGAGAGGTATCTCTCGTGCCGACCTTATCATGATCCAGGATATGTGTCATGGATGTAGCAGCAAAAAAAAACGGGGTGACCTAGTGGTCACCCCGTGCTTTTGGGCTATTCAAGCCTCATGAAGAAAAATACTTTTACACTAAACCAACCGTGCTGCCTGACGGCGGCGGGCCACCAAAACACTCCCACCTAATACACCACCCAAAAGAAGGAGTGCCGTTGAGGAAGGCTCGGGAGTGGAAGCCACTGTTCCCACAAAGGCGAATCCATTTATACCCATGAGCTGAGTGGCAAGACCACCACCATCTTGCGAAATGAAATTACCAAGGTTATATACGAGGAACTCTCCTCCCAAGGTAGCATTGGGATTCGAAGTAAGATTCCAAGCGTTATCGGTAGAGACCGTGTTGTTTAAGCCAAGAAAGATGGTTGAATCCGTCCCCAAGTTAGTCGCACCAGTAGCTGAGTTGGACCAATAAGCAGTACCAGCCTGTGCATCCCCACCTGAAAAGAGCTGAGCTTCCCCGGCAGCGAAATGGCTGTTAGTAGTATAAGAAGCGAATATCTGCGTAATGGTGATAGACGCCCACTGAGGACCGAAATCAATGTATCCCACCTGCTGACTACGAGACTTGGTAAATCCCATTTGAGCCCCCAAGCTGCTGGTCCCGCCCACAATCGTACCATAGGTACTGGAATAGGTGTAGGGACCACCAAAAGAGGGAGACGTGTTATCGCCCACAATAGCACCCATCGAAGGAAATATAGAAGTGGTGGGAACAGTCATGTTAATGTTGGCCCAAGTTGAGGCACCTTGGCCATATCCGCTACCTGATGCATTTCCCGGGGTGATAATCCCGCCGGTAACGTCAATGATCTGCTGGGCGTGAGCCTGCGACATACCAACGGCAGCCGTTAAAAGTGCAATTGGAGTAAGCAGGTTCTTATTAAGCTTTTTAAGTTTCCTCTTCATGATGTTGTTATAGTGTTATCATTAAGCACGAATGTCAATAGCTTTTTACATTTTTTTTGTATTCGGATTCCCCTCTTAAAGAGGGCTATTCTTAGGACGATAATCCTTGAGCAGCGTAAAAGCAACCATCCATGCATAGGCCACATGGAGAATACCTGAATCAGAGCCTACTTACTTACACAGGACCGGCGCGGTAACCAAAGAGGCTAAAATACCAAGCACATTGATTTTGCACGTAGTTTACTACATCTCGCCCGAGAATATTGACATAATCGCTCTGGAGAGGTTTCACCTCGGCTCGAATTTCATGGAGTTTGGAAATGCCATAGACCTCGTCGTCTTCCCTGGTCAATTGCTCGACACGTTCAAAATTATGCTTGAATTCCGGCACTCCAAGGTACTGATAAACCTTTTGCAAGGTTTCCGCGGGCTGAGTTGTCAGGTCTTCAAAGCGGAGAAAAAGCATTTTTTTGTTCCAGCCGCGCTGATGAATTTCTGCGATGCGATCCAAGGCTATGCCGACCGGCTGGCTCTGCAAATAAATCATGGCTCGTTTGAAAGTCGTGGTGCCGGTTATGTTGGCATGGTTCTCGATCTGGCGAGCCTTCTCGGGAGTTTGGCGAAACATCTTTTCCATGGAAGCGAGGATTTGTCTCAAATCCCGTACCATGCAAATGATCTTCGGTTCCTCGTTAAAAATCAGATTCAAGAGATCAAAATGGATACCCCAGCCGCGTGATTTATCCATGAAGTAGGGTTTGTCGGTCAACGCCTGGCAATAGGCTTCCATCCCTGCCCGGCTAAAGGCCAGAAAGGCCTTCTTCATGACTTCACTATCCTGTGCTTTGAACTCAAGGCTGTTGGTGGAGGCGAGCCGGGAGACAAAAACCAATTCCAGCAATCCCGAGGTGGGTGTAACGTAGAAATCGGGATTTTGTCCCAGAATGTTTTGAAGAAGAGTCGAGCCGGACCTCGGCATCGAACTTTGATAGAAAATTTTAGAAACCATCTATAGAGAGTAAGGGGAGAGAGGGACGAAAAAAAAGATTAAAATATCAAGAGCCTCCATAATGCCTCTTTCGGACAGCCACTACGTCTTCATTTCACCCAATAAAGAATCGCAGGCGAAAATCACCTCGTGTGGCTGAATTTGATCCATCTTGCGTTGTTTGACCTGAACATAACGCTCCGTCGCATCTTTCACCGCAACGTAGCCTTCGCTCGTCACAATCCGGTAAGGCACTCGCCACGGGTACCAATGGTCCTCGATGGAAGGACCAAACAACGCCACCGTCGGACATCCGCAGGCAGCCGCGAGATGCATCGTGGCAGTGTTAAGACTCACGCAGAGTTTTGCCCGATAAAGCAACCCCGCCAGTTCAGCCCAAGAGACTTTGCCTAAGGTGCAGATGAGACGCGATCCCAGCTCGCTTTGCAGCCCTAGCGCCTCCGTCGTCTCCTGTTCCGCCGGACCGCATGAAACCACCACATTTTCAAAACGATCGAGTAAATGACGGCATACCTCCAGCCAGCCTTCCTTATGCCAGCGATTGAATCCCTGCCGTGTTCCGATCTGCACAACACAAAAATGAGACAGGGAGCTTCCTTCCCTCCAGTTTCGCACCAATTTCCGATCAAATCGCATCGGTGACACAGGCTCGGGCAAGCGCAGAAACTCGGTCACCGAATTAAAATCCTTCTCCACTCTGTGACGCGTCCCCCAGTCGAAAGAAGAAATCCCCGTAAAACGCTTGCGTTCCAGCCAATTTAACGGACTCGTCGTCTTGATCGAATACCTCCGTTTTGAACGACTCAACATCGCAAAAATCCTCGCGCGCTGTCCGTCACCCAACTCGAAAACGTAATCGAACTTCACGCTCCACAGGCTCAACAGAATTTTGATCTGCCGCCACCAATCGCCTCGGTTCCGCTCTGATTTCTCCACCCCCGGTAACGTCAGGATGCGGTCGATTTCGGGGCAACCAGCCAGAATCGTCTCGCAACCTCGCCGCACTATCATCCAGATTTTCGCCTTGGGATAAGCGCGTTTCACCGCCATAATCGTTGGTGTCAGGATCAGCGAATCACCAATATGCTTCGGCTTAATGAAGAGGATACGCATAGAACTACTCGTACGATAAAACGTCCCCTCTTCAGGTCGCAATCTTTTCAAATCGCGTCGTAAAACGAACCTCGGAACCGGGACGGGGCTCCATCATTTTGAGACGCCGCAAAAGCCACGATTCGATACATTCCAGCGCCTGCGTTTTGTCATGGTCATGAAGCAGGAGATGGTACGACTCCGGGAAAAAGTGAATCTCCTTTTCGCTGCTGCGAAGCCGCTCGAAAAACTGCTCCACCAGCTTTGGCGCAATAAAAATATCGTTCGCGGCATAGACCACCAGCACCGGCACGCGGATTTTCGACGCGGCCTCGAAACAACCATCGATCATATCCCGCAGGCATTTAAAAAAACGAAGGGTAAAGAGATCGAGCTTATGCGAAGCCGTCTCGAACCAGCGACGATGCTCCTCATCCCGCGTCACCAACTTAGGCGGCTCGTCTTTCTTCGGCTTGGTGAATTTGCGTACATTAATACGATGCTTGGGACGCACCCAAAGAAATAACCGAAACAGTTGTTCCTGCCACCAGGGCAGACGACTTTGCAGGGCGACGACCGGCGATGCAAGGATGAGCCCCGCTGGTTGCTCAAGCTCCAGAGCCTGGGCCAAAAAACGCGTTAGCAGGGCCGCCCCCATGCTCTCGCCATAGTAATAAACCGGTGTATTGGGGTAACGACAACGGGCCAGCAGAAAAAAAGTGCTCAGGTCCTTGAACCAGTCCTCGATTTGCGCCAGGTCGCCACGTCGTGGCACATGAGGATCATTCCCCTGCCCGCGTAACTCAAGCGCAAACGTCACGATACCATGCCGTGCCAAATGACTGCCCAGCGGCTCAAAATCGAGCGCCGCTCCGCTCAATCCGTGCACCCCGACAACAACCGCCACCGGACCTTGTTCCTCCGGCAAATCATCTCCCCACACCGAAAAAGAAAATATTTCGCCATCGGGAGCATTCCACTCGTGGCTGGTGCAAGTTGTCGTCATGGCGTAATTAAAAAAAAGGAATCGACGGGACTATAACCCCGGCTTGAGCTGATAGGTAAACTTTTTTGAGTTATCGCCTTCAGCTGCATCCAAATCACCGACATTTTCGTCGATTTGCACCCCTCGCCGCTTCAGCTTCGCAAAAAAATCGACCAGCGTCTCGGCCATCTTGGGACCAATCCCTTCGATGACACAAATCTCCTCCGCAGTTGCGTTGCGCAAGCGCTCGATGGAACCAAAGTGACGCAAGAGAAGCTTCTTCCGATTTTCACTGATACCGGGACAATCATCGAGAATGCTCTCGTTCATCCGCTGCTTCATCAGAAGCTGATGATAGCCGTTCGCAACGCGATGCGCCTCGTCGCGAATCCGTTGAAGCAAACGGATTGCCCCCGATGAATGATCGATCACCAGCGGTGCGCTCTTGCCCGGTTGGAAAATTTCCTCGCGCTCTTTGGCCAAACCGATAATCGGAAGATCACTCAACCCCAGCGCTTCCAGTTCCCGGCATGCGCTACTCAGTTGCCCCTTGCCACCGTCGACGACAATGAGACTGGGCCGTCGAATACCATCACTCAACACCCGCGAATAACGCCGTCGCACCACTTCCGCCATGCTCGCAAAATCGTCCTGTCCCTCCACCGTGCGAATCCGGTAACGCCGGTAATTCTCCCGGTCCGGCTTGCCACCCTTGAAACAAACCATCGACGCTACCTTGTGCGTCGTCGAAATATTGGAAATATCGAAGCACTCGATAATGTTGGGGGGTTCCGCCATCCCCAACGCCTCCTGCAAGGCAAACATATCCTCGGTCGGCTTCACCGTCGTGACAAACTGCCGTGCAAAACGTTTCGTCGGCTGCGTCGTCCGCCGCAAATCGTCCAGCAGATTACGTATCTCAGCCGCTCTCTCAAAATCAAGCCTCTCCGCCGCCGCCTGCATCTCCGTGCGGAATTCGGCCAGCATCTCACCCGAAGCGCCATCGAGAAAATCACATGCCTGCTTCACCTGCGCGAGATACCCGGCTCGCGTGATCTTATTCACGCAGGGCGCCGAGCAATTTTTGATGATGTGCTGAAGACAATGCCGGTAATCGACCTCGCCGGGAATTTCGGGACGACAAGTACGGAGATGAAATTTGCGCCGCAGCAGACTTAGTGTCTTGCGCAGTGAACCCGAATGGGGAAACGGCCCGAAATAGCGCGATCCATCCTCCTTTTTCATTCGCGTCAGTTGGAAACGGGGAAAGGGATCATTGAGATTTACCTTTACCAGCAAGAATTTCTTATCATCACGAAAACTCACATTGTAGCGTGGGCGATATTCCTTGATCAACTTGCCTTCGAGCAATAGCGACTCGGGCTCGCTCTTGACCGTATGCGTCTCGAGATCCCAAATGCTTTCGAGCAAAGCCTGCGTCTTCCGATCAGCCTTGAGCCGCCGCGCCGGATGAAAATATTGACTCACCCGTTTTTGCAAATCACGCGCCTTCCCCACATAAATCACTCGATTGAACCGATCCTTGAAAAGATAAACACCCGGCTTGTGCGGCAAATCTCGCACCTTTGGCATTACATCGGGACGTTTCGCAACCATGTTCCATTATGCCACAAAGCCCGTGCGACGTCATCCGAACGAAGTTGATTCGGTATCCTCAATCCTAATCCGTCATCCTGAGCTTGTCGAAGGATGGCTTTGCACAAAAAGTCGGGCCAGAGGATTTGAAGGTAGCCGCCGCTGGCCCAGCGGCGGCTACCACTGAGACGGCTGCCGATCAAAGCCGTAACTAGCTTCAGGCCATTAGCCCCAACATGATTAAATTGCTTGAACCTGACCTTTTATGCAAAGACGTCGAAGGATCAGCTTCCGGCAAGCCCTTGTCCATCGGGTTAGGTGTACACTTCCCTTCGTTCCCAAATAGAGTTTAGGAACGTGGAGAAAGCTTTCCGCTTTAGCCTTCGCATCTGGAGCAGTCTTATGTTATAGATGGGAACTTATGTCGCTCGAAATGTTGAACTCACCCGAGTTGGCTTCGCCTGAAACTTCGGAATCCTCAGCCCTTCGCAGCTTTAAACCGCGTAATCGGCGCCGTATTCTCTGCGCCTTTCCCCGCTACAGTTACAGCTTCGGCACCTTCAACCACGCCTTTCCGCTCATGGGCGACGTCAAAGGATTCATGCCGCCACAGGGCATCCTCGTCATCACAGCCATGATTCCCGAGGAATGGGAAATCAAGTTCATCGACGAGAATATCCGGCGCGTGACCCCCGAAGAATTCGCCTGGGCCGACGTGGTCTTTGTTTCCGGAATGCACATCCAGCGCCATCGCATCCATGACATTACCCGCCGCGCTCATGACGCCGGCAAAGTCGTCGCCCTTGGCGGCCCCTCCGTTTCCTCCGCGCCCGATTATTATCCCGAGGTCGACCTGCTCCATTGTGGTGAAGTCGGCGATGCCACCCTGCGCCTGTTCCAGCGACTCGATGAAACGGTCGAACGCCCTGACCAGCAAATCATCTACCGCACCGTCGAGCGCCTCCCCATGTCGGAATTTCCAACGCCGGCCTATCATCGGATCAACCTCCGCGATTACCTCCTCGGCTCGGTCCAATTTTCCAGCGGCTGTCCCTACACCTGCGAATTCTGCGATATCCCCTCTCTCTACGGACGCAATCCCCGCCTGAAATCACCGGAACAGGTTGTACGTGAGCTCGACCAGCTTGCCGACGGCGGCTGTGTCTCCGTCTATTTCGTCGACGATAATTTTATCGGCAACCCGAAGGCCGCCGAGGTTCTCCTGGACGCCCTCATCGAATGGCAGGAACGTCGCGATTTCCAGGTACGACTCGCCTGCGAGGCAACGCTCAACATGGCTGGGCACACGCGCATCCTCGAAAAAATGCAGAAGGCGGGCTTTAATAATTGCTTCTTCGGAATCGAAACACCCGATCCGACCGCGCTCAAAGCCATGAAGAAGGGGCAGAACATGCGCATGCCCATTCTAGAAGCGATCCAAACGGTCAACCGCTACGGAATCGAAGCCGCCTCCGGCATCATCATGGGCCTCGACACCGATACGGACGAAACGCCCCAGGCGCTGATGGATTTTGCCGACATATCCAACATCCCGATCATGACGGTGAACATCCTTTATGCCCTCCCCAATACCGCTCTCTACACGCGGCTGGAAAAGGACAACCGCGTGCTGCATGACGCGGAAGATCGCGATTCCAATATTGTCTTCCTGCAACCCTACGAAACCGTGGTGAAAAACTGGCAGCGGGTCATCGGCCATGTTTTCAACGCGAAAAATCTCTATGCGCGCTATGCCTACAATGCGCAGCATGTCTATCCCAACCGGCTGAAACCGAAATATCCCCTGAGACAGGCCACCTGGTCCAACATCAAACGCGCGCTCGGCATCTTCCGCCGCATCATCTGGCGCGTCGGCATTTGCAGCGATTATCGCCGCCTCTTCTGGAAAATGGCCGTGCACGAACTCAAGCAAGGCAATGTCGAAACGGTGTTCCAGGTCGCCATGGTCGCGCACCATCTCATCACCTACGCGCGCGAATGCACCCAGGGCAAGATGCAGTCCTCCAACTACTCCATCCGCCGCGTCGAGGAAGACCGCGAAAACGAAGCACTGGCTGCGGCGTGATTAGCGCCCCAAGTACGTGTTGAGTATTCTAAAAAACTTGGGCGCATTGGGATCATCGGAAGGCCCCAAAGCCTTCTTACTTGCGATGTATTCTTCCCAGGCTTTTTGATCGATCACATTCACCTTAGTGGTCTGTTCCGGCGTCATAATCCAGTCCTTGGGTAAAGCCGTGCGACAAGTCGTACAAACCGGAGACCTGCGATCCACCACTAACGCATTGCACTTGGGACAACGATGTGGAAATCCGGAAGAATCCATGTGCAGTTCTAGATCATCTGCACCATGATCTGGCCACTCTGACGCTTGACGATATCAACGAGACTTTCTTTTTGGTTCAAACCCAGCAATTCCTCAATCTTCTGCGTGATTGTCGGCATGCCGAAGGGCTTGGGAATGAGAGCATCGAAACCTGCTGTCTTGGCTTCCTGAGTCAGCTTATCATCGAAAAGACCGCTGATCAGAATATATTTCGCCTCGGGAAACAAAGGCTCCAGCTTTTGCTTGAGCACAATGCCGTTATCGCCCGGCATATTATAGTCGATGAGGAAAACAACCTGTTCCCGGCTCGGGAGAAGAATACGCAGAGTCGATTCGGCATCCAGAAAGCAGGTGACCGCAAAGCGCAATCTCAACCAATCCCGAAGCAGATTATTCGCTTCAACATTGTCCTCCACGATCACGATGTGAGGAGATTGGCTTGTTTTTAACATAAATAATTATGAGCAGGATTCGTACCGCTCCAAAACAGCCCCCAATCCCAAGAGATAGACTCTCAAGCCGAGGTCGTAATCAGAGAAGCAATATTATCGTCAAGAATCGTAAAATCGAATGGCTTGAGGATGAGCGCATCAAAACCAATCTGGCGAGTTCTTTCCGCCAGATCGTAATTCAGCTCACCTGTAATCAAAATATACTTGGCTTCACGAAACCGGCCTTGCAGATGCTCGAAAAGCTCGGCGCCATTTTTACCGGGCAATTTATAATCGAGAATAAAAACATCGATGTCGTGAAAATTGGCTTCGGCGGCAATCGCCTCCTCGGCGCTATTGCAAATCTGAACGGTATTTTGAGCGCTAAAATACGTATTGAGTGCCTGGGCGATGGCATCATCGTCCTCCACAATCACAATGTTCTGATCTTTGATTTGGCGCGGCACGTTTTTTAAAATATCCGACGCTGTCGTTAGGGCAAGGAGAATAATTCCATAAGACAAAGTAAAAATAAGGATGTTAAGCCTTAATCCAACTTGCTTTAAGCCATCCACTTAGTTCCATATCACAAAAAAGGCCGAGCTGTTTCCAGCCCGGCCTTTTGAAGTGTCTCTGTTTAACAGAGGCGCTTGGGACTTAGTAGTCCATTCCGCCCATGCCGCCGTGGCCACCATGGCCGCCGCCGGGAGCTGCGGGCTTTTCCTTCTCCGGCAACTCGGTCACGACGCATTCAGTCGTGAGGAGCAGGCCGCTGATGGAAGCCGCATTCTGCAAGGCAGTACGGGTCACCTTGGTCGGGTCGACTACGCCAGCCTTGATCAGGTCGACATATTCGCCAGTCGCAACGTTATAACCTTCGTTACCCTTGCGGCCCTTGACTTCGTTGACCACAACGGAACCTTCGCCACCCGCGTTTTCAACGAGCGTGCGCAAAGGCTGCTCGATGGCACGACGGATGATCTGGACGCCGATGGCTTCATCGCCGGTCAGTTGGAGCTTATCCAGCGCCTTTTGAGCACGGATGAGGGCCACACCGCCGCCGGGGACGATGCCTTCTTCGATCGCCGCACGGGTTGCGTGCAAAGCATCTTCGACGCGAGCTTTCTTTTCCTTGAGCGCGGTTTCAGTCGCGGCGCCGACATTGATGACGGCAACGCCACCAGCCAGCTTGGCCAGACGTTCCTGGAGCTTTTCCTTGTCGTAATCGGAGGTCGTTTCCTCGATCTGACGGCGGATCTGGCTGACGCGGCCCTGGATGTCCGAGCTCTTGCCTTCACCTTCGATGATCGTGGTGTTTTCCTTATCGACAACGATGCGCTTGGCGCGGCCGAGGTCTTCGAGGCCAACATTCTCGAGCTTGATGCCGAGGTCTTCGCTGAGGAGACGGCCACCGGTCAGGATGGCGATATCTTCGAGCATGGCCTTGCGGCGGTCACCGAAGCCCGGGGCCTTGACGGCGCAGACCTGGATCGTGCCACGGAGCTTGTTCACGACGAGAGTCGCGAGAGCTTCGCCTTCGACTTCTTCCGCGATGATCAGGAGCGGACGGCTCGATTTGGCCGTCTTCTCCAGCAACGGAAGGAGGTCCTTCAAGCTGCTGATCTTCTTTTCGTGGATGAGGACGTAAGCGTTCTCCAGAACGGCTTCGAGGTCTTCCGCGTTGGTGACGAAATAGGGCGAGAGGTAGCCCTTGTCGAACTGCATACCTTCGACCACGTCGAGCGAGGTTTCAATCGTCTTGGCTTCTTCAACCGTGACGGTTCCGTCCTTGCCGACTTTGTCGAGCGCGTCAGCGATGATTTCGCCGATGGTGGTGTCCCAGTTGGCGGAAACGGTCGCAACTTGTTTGATCTCTTCCTTGTCCTTCACCTTTTTGGAGATGCGGGCGAGTTCTTCCGTGATTGCATCGACGGCTTTTTGAATGCCGCGTTGCAAGCAGGTCGGGTTCGCTCCGGCGGTGACGTTCTTGAGACCTTCCTTGTAGATGGCCTCGGCGAGAACCGTCGCCGTGGTGGTGCCGTCGCCGGCGATGTCGCTGGTCTTGCTGGCGACTTCGCGCACGAGCTGGGCGCCGATGTTTTCGTAGGGATCTTCCAGTTCGATTTCCTTGGCGACAGTGACGCCGTCCTTGGTAATCGTGGGTGAACCGAATTTTTTATCGAGGACGACATTGCGTCCGCGGGGTCCGAGCGTGGCCTTGACGGCGCGGCTCAGTTTTTCGACGCCGCGCAGCAATGCATGCCGGGCGTGTTCGTCGAACTGAAGTTGTTTAGCTGCCATAATGAGCTCCTTTGTTAGAGTTCTGGTTGTTGGGTTGGAGACACGCCTTAGGCGAGAATGCCGAGGATATCATCCTCGCGCAGGACCTGGTAAGCGGTGCCGTCGATCTTGATTTCAGTGCCGCCATACTTGCTGATCAGCACTTTGTCGCCGACTTTGACTTCAAAAGGCTGTTTCTTGCCTTCGTCGTCCTTCTTGCCGGTTCCAATCGCGATGACTTTCGCTTCCTGGGGCTTTTCCTTCGCGGTATCAGGGATAATGATGCCGCCTTTTTTGACTTCTCCCTCTTCGAGCGGCTGCACAAGCACCCGGTCGCCGAGAGGACGGAATGTTGGGTTTGCCATATTCTGTCTCCTTTCGTTTTTGGTTTGGTTTTTACTAAATGTCGTTCTGAGTTTGTCAGGGAATCTCAGAGGTAGCCGTCGCGGGCTTCGCGACGGTCCGGTGCAGAACCTGCACCGGCTACCAACTGAACTGATCCTTCGACAGGCTCAGGATGACGGTTCTTTTAAATCTGTTGTCTCCTCACTTCTGTCATCCTCTCTGCAGCCGAGGCAGCCAGCCGAGCCCTGAGCTTGCCGAAGGGGGAAGTCGAAGGATCAGCCTCCGGCAGGTTTTGCATCACGCAAGGGGAGCTGATCCCTCGACAAGCTCGGGATGACGGACTGGGAAATATGGGGGCGATACGACTCGCTTCGCTTCGATTGTACATAAACAAAAAAATTACTCTTCGATTACCGCGACCACATTGGCCGTCACAATAACATGCTTGGTGTTTCTCTTCGCATCGAGCAGGACAATGAATTTGCCGTCGCCGGTATATTCGATGAAATCAGCTTTCACGGTACGGCTCGTATCGGCGTAAAGGATTCGGTAATTCTTCATACGCAACACACCTCTTTAACAATCGGATTTTTCTCCTTAAAAAGAATTAGATATCCTTCGCCCTGTTTTTCTACTCGAGAGACGGGAAAACGGACGCCTTGTGAAATCTCCAAGTAGGAATTCTCTCCATGTTCTCCAATTTTAATAGGAGTATGTGACCTTACAAAAACTCCCTCTTCTAAAACACGAAAGGGATAATTTTGTTTCTTTTCGTCATGAAAAGAAACCAATTCCTCCTGTACACGATGTAAAGCGGGATGTTCTTGGCCTTCAAAAACAAATTTCATATTATTTTTTGCCCTTCTTGTCATCCTTGCCGTCGACCATCTCGAAATCAGCATCGACCACGTCGTCGCCGCTCTTGGGCGGAGTCTGCGCCTCGGGCGCGCCTTCCGGAGCACCACTTGTCGGAGCCTGCGCCGCCGCTTGCTTATAAAGCTCGGCGGAAACGGCCTGCACCTTCTGGTTCAGCGCCTCGGCTGCCGCTTTAATGGCGTCAACATCTTCGCCCTTCAGAGCTTCGCGGACCTTTTTCACTTCGTCCTCGATCTCGGTCTTCTTGGCCGCATCGACCTTGTCGCCCAAATCGCGCAGCATCTTTTCCGCAGCATAAGCGGCGGAGTCAGCATTATTGCGCAGCTCGATCTTCTCCTTGGCCTTCTTGTCCTCTTCGGCATGGGCCTCGGCATCGCGGGTCATCTTCTCGACTTCGTCCTTGGAAAGACCACTCGAACCGGTGATCGAAATTTTCTGCTCCTTGCCCGTGCCAAGATCCTTGGCCGAGACGTGGAGAATACCGTTCGCATCGATGTCGAACGTGACTTCGACCTGCGGCACGCCACGCGGGGCGGGCGGGATACCATCGAGATGGAACGTTCCAAGCTGCTTGTTATCGCGGGCCAGCGGACGCTCGCCCTGAAGCACCTTGATCTCGACGCCCGGTTGATTGTCCGAGTAGGTCGAAAAAGTCTGCGTCTTCTTCGTCGGAACCGTCGTGTTGCGCGGAATCATCGGCGTCGCCACGGAACCGGCGGTTTCAATGGCCAGCGTCAACGGCGTCACGTCGAGCAGGAGCACATCCTTCACGTCGCCCTTGAGCACACCGCCCTGAATCGCCGCGCCAACCGCGACAACTTCATCGGGATTCACACCTTTGTGTGGCTCCTTGCCGACGAGCTTGCGGGCCACTTCGATGATCTTCGGCATACGCGTCATACCACCGACGAGCACCAGCTCATCGATCTGTGACGTCGTCAGTTTCGCATCGGCCAGACAGGCGTTGACCGGCTTGATTGTCCGCTCGGTGAGCGCTTCTGTAAGTTGCTCCAGCTTGGCCCGGGTCAGATCCTTGCGGATATGCTTCGGCCCGGTCTGGTCCGCCGTGATGAACGGCAGGTTTATTTCGTAGGTCTGCGAGGAGGAAAGGGCGATCTTCGCCTTTTCGGACTCCTCTTTCAGACGCTGAATCGCGTCCGGCTGACCTTTTAAATCGATTCCGCTTTCGCTCTTAAATTCGGCGAGCAGCCAATCCATGACCGCGTTGTCCCAGTCATCGCCGCCGAGATGGGTATCGCCGTTCGTCGCCTTGACTTCAAATACGCCGTCGCCGATCTCGAGCACCGAAATATCGAACGTACCGCCGCCCAAATCGTAGACCGCGATCTTCTCGTCCTTCTTCTTTTCGAGGCCGTAAGCAAGCGAAGCCGCCGTCGACTCGTTGATGATGCGCAGGACTTCAAGACCCGCAATGCGCCCCGCGTCCTTGGTCGCATGACGCTGGCTGTCGTTGAAATAAGCCGGAACGGTAATGACCGCCTGGGTGATCTTCTCGCCGAGTTTCGCCTCGGCATCGGCTTTCAGTTTCGCGAGAATAAACGAGGAAATTTCCTCGGGCGAATAGGTCTTTTTCTCGCCCTTCAATTCGACTTCGATGGCTGCATCGCCGTTCTTGGCTTCAACCACTTTATAAGGAACTCGGGAAAGTTCATTCTTCACTTCCGCGAACTTGCGACCCATGAAACGCTTCACCGAAAAAACGGTATTCTTCGAGTTGGTCACTGCCTGACGCTTCGCCGCCTGCCCCACGAGACGTTCACCGCTCTTCGTGAAAGCGACAATCGACGGAGTCGTCCGCGCGCCCTCGGAATTTTCGAGAACCACCGGCTCGCCATTTTCCATGATCGCCATGCAGGAGTTCGTCGTACCCAAATCAATACCTAAAATCTTTGCCATAGGTATCCTCCTCTGCAGGATACGGGCCTGAAAGAATATTTTATTTTAAGACATTTGCTATCAACATATTACAGATTATCCTATATTCGCTTATTCTAGAATTTTCATAAGAAATGAGACAGAACGTCGCACCCAAAGAGACAGAATAGCGCGTTATGAAAAACCAGTTCCGTTACAATTCCAATCCTGTAAATCTTGTTAATCCTGTCCAAAATAATTCCGTCATTCCGTCAAAATTTTTCCTTTTCTCTTAATCCTGTCCAAACCAAGCCAAAGCATTATCTTAGGGACGCTATGGGCAAATACATTCTCGGCTGCATCGGACTCTTGGTCGTTGGCATCATTATCCTTGTCATTATCGGCTTCGCCATGGGCGCTGACACCTACAACCGCCTCGTTACCCTTCGCCAGGGCGTTGACGCCGGATGGGCCGAGGTGGAAAACCAATATCAGCGTCGCGCCGACCTCATTCCCAACCTGGTACAAACGGTTTCGGGTGCAGCGAACTTCGAAAAATCGACCCTCACCGAAATCACCGAAGCCCGCGCGAGCGTCGGCCAAGTCAAACTCGACCCCAGCCAAGCCCCCACCGATCCCGCCAAGCTCCAACAATTTGAACAGGCGCAAAGCTCGCTCGGCGGCGCCCTCTCCCGCCTCCTTGTCGTGGCCGAACGTTACCCAGATTTGAAAGCCAACCAGGACTTCCAGGACCTCCAGGCGCAATTGGAAGGTACCGAAAACCGCATCACCACCGCCCGTAATCATTTCAATCAGGCCGCCCAGGGTTACAACACGGCCGTGCAAGTCTTTCCCGCCAACCTCTTCGCCGGAATGTTCGGCTTTACCACGCGCCCCTACTTCCAGTCCAAGGCAGGCAGCGATGTCCCACCACCCGTTCACTTCGATTTCACCACGCCGACCAATGCCGCTCCCGCCCATTAATCACGTCGATTCATGATCATGCGACAAGGCGTGCGATTATCTTGGGGAATTGCCGCCCTGACGCTTCTCCTTTGCTGGTCGGGAAGCCTCCTGCTCCACGCGCAAAACCTTCCACCCAAGCCCGACCGCTATTTCACTGATCAAGCGGGCGTGGTCGACGCTGCAACCGCCGAAACGATCAACCAACAGCTCGATCAATTCGAGCGCGACACCTCAAATCAAATTCTCGTCGCCATTTATCCCAGCCTCCCGGCGGACGCCGAAATCGCCCAGTATGCGACCGATACCTACAACGCCTGGCAACCCGGCCAGAAGAGAAAGGACAATGGCGCAATCCTTTTCGTCTTCGTCAACGACCACAAAATATTCATCTGCACGGGACGCGGATTGGAAGGTGCCCTCCCCGATGCCATCTGCAAAAGAATCATCACCCAGGAAATCAGCCCCCTCTTCCGCCAAGGCAACTACTCCGGCGGCATCCAGGCCGGTATCAACGCAATGCTCGCCGCGACCAAAGGCGAATACAAAGGCAACGGGTCCACCGACGCCGATCGCGGAAGCCACAGCAGCGGCATCCCGGCTTGGGTAATCGTTCTTTTTATCCTGATCCTGATTATGATGAAGGCATTCTTCCCTTCCAGTTTCCAGTCCAACCGGACTATCTACACCAGCGGTGGTTGGCGCGGCGGTGGATTCGGAGGAGGCGGAGGTTTTGGCGGTGGCGGCGGCTTCAGCGGCGGCGGCGGTAGTTCGGCAGGCGGCGGCGCGGGAGGAGGCTGGTAATATGAAAGTAAAACACTTCTTGAGCAGCGTGGACCACGACCGCATTCATCAGGCGATCAAAACAGCCGAGCAGGGCACCTCCAGCGACATCGTCCTCTTCATCAGCCATCGCCGGGTGGAAGATCCCCTCTCCGCTGCCAATGATGAATTCAAAAAACTCCATCTCGAAACTGCCACAGACAGAAACAGCCTTCTCATTTTCCTCGCGCCCAAAAGCCAGAAATTTGCCGTTGTCGGCGGCACCGCTCTGCACGACAAAGTCGGCCAAGCCTGGTGGGACGAACTCATCGCCCTCCTCACACGCCACTTCAAGGAAAACCGCTACACCGAAGGACTCCTTGCCTCTCTCGAAAAAGCCGGACACGTCCTCAAAACCCACTTCCCCGCCGAAGCTCCCGACCGAACCGGCCAGCGCGACATCGTGGAGGAGTAACCGGTGGCCACGCCTTGTGGCGTAAACGACTCATTAAAAAAAAGCCTGTCATCCTGAGCTTGTCGAAGGATCAGCCTCCTGCCAGTAACCGACATCAGGGTAAAACGTGCACTTTCCGGAAGCTGATCCTTCGACAAGCTCAGGATGACAGAATGGGAACAGGCCAACGAGAGACTCGCTATCGCTTGGGATCATCTGAATTTAAATTAATACACCACCGAAAGCTTCTCCTCCTTGCCTTCGCTCCGCACTTGGAGTTGACTAGCAACTCGCTTTTCCACCATGAAATCTGAATCGCAGTCCCCTGCCCCCTCTTTTCCCAATTCGCTTTTTATCGGCTCGGCCTGGTATCCGGAACAATGGGACAAGGCCGTCATCGAGGAAGACATTCACCTCATGCGCAAGATCGGCATGAACGTCGTCCGCGTCGGCGAATTTTCATGGTCCACTCTTGAACCGAAAGAGGGCAAGTACCAACTCGACGGCCTGCGCGAAGTCCTCGATCTCGTCCACGCCAACGGTATCCGCGCCGTCATCGGTACCCCCACGGCTACTCCGCCCGGTTGGCTGTTGAAAAAGCATCCCGAAATTGGTTTCCAAGAACCCGACGGCTACGTGCATCGCCACGGCGCCCGCCAGCATGCTTGCTACAATAATCCGATCTTCCGCGAATATGGCCGCAAGATCACCGAAGTTCTCGCCCGTGAATTCAGTAAACACCCCGCGCTTATTGCCTGGCAAACCGACAATGAACTGCGCGGCCACCAAAAAATCTGCGTCTGTCCCCTCTGCCACATCGGCTGGGCCAAATGGCTCAAAGATCGCTACGGCTCGGTGGAGGAACTCAACAAGGCGTGGGGCACCGCCGTCTGGAGCGAACACTACGACAGCTTCGAGGACGTCCCCCAGCACTATCGCCTCGACTGCTGGTCCCACCATTTTTCACTCGCGCTCAACTACAAGCGGTTCATGAGTGATTCGGCCATCGACTTTCAAAACGAACAGGTCCGCATCATCCGCGCCCACAGCGATCTCCCCATTACCCACAACAGTGAAGACAGCCTCGACGAATGGGATTTGTTCAAGAACCTCGACTTCGCCGCCGCCGACATCTACATCGGCTACATGTCCCTTATGTCGGCCCGGATGCGGCTCGACACGCTCCGCTCCTTCAAGCCGGAACGCCGTTTCTGGGTGATGGAAACCGGCAGCGACAGCTTTAACGCCGACCGCATGCCTGTGGGCCTTCTCGGCTGCTTTGGATTCCTCGGCTACGTCAGCGGCTCCCAGGCCGCCCTCTACTGGTGCTGGCGTCAGCATCGCAGCGGCATCGAAATCCAGCACGTCTCCGTCGTCTACAGCAACGGCCAGCCCACTCCCGGCTGGGAAGAAGTCGCACGCGTCAGCGAGGCCCGCCAAAAACTCGAACCCATCCTCCGCGATTATTCACCCGCTCCTGCCAAAGTGGCGCTCGTCCGCTCCGAATCGAATGCCCGCTTTTTCTTCGGCGAAGGCCTCGAAGCCAATTTTTCTTATCCAGCCAAAATGACCGACCAGTATGGCACACTCGTCGAGCTCGGTGTCTGGCGCGATGTCGTCGCCGACCGGTCTCCGCTCGAAGGCTACAAGATCATCTTCACTCCTTACCTGCCCTACGCGAACCCTGATTTCCTCGAGCGCATGCAGAAGCACCTGAATCAAGGCGGCGCGTGGGTCGTCGGCCCTTATTGCGGCTACCGCGAAAAAGATCAGACCGTTCCAACCAATGCCATTCTCGGCCAAGTCGAAAAGTTACTGGGATTCAAAACCAAGTTCTTCTGTCCCGCGAACGACCTTCCTATCTCATTTACCGGTGGTTTCGAAGGCAAGACACAGATGCACGCAACTGTTTTTGACCCGATGCCGGGAGATGAAGTGCTAGGAACTTACTCCGGCTCTACCTTCAAAAATTCAGCCTGGGGAATTTCTCGTCCCTTCGGCAAGGGACGCGTTTACGTCCTCGGAAGTGAAATCGATTCTGCTTCGCGCGCACGTCTCTACACCACGATTCTTGATCGGGAAAAAATCGAGCGCGTTGTACTTCCCCTTTCCGTCACGCTCTGTCCGCAGACCACGTGCGATGGCCGCAAGGCATGGGCTCTTTCCAATTCCGGTGAAGCTCCCCACGAAATCATTTTGCCTGCGACTGGTCGCGATTTGCTTACAGGTCAAGTTACCGGAAAAAAGACAACTTTGCCCCCGCATACCAACGCCTTCATTGCGTTTGAATAAGGAATCCCGTCGGTAATAGCCGTGGTATGGGGAAAAGGCTCCATGCAGTGTGTAGCGGCAGTCGACGGCTACCACCTGCATATGCCATCATTCATCCGCCAAGAGAGTAAACGAATACCCTTAGTTCATGCCGCAAGGGCCCGCGGTTGAGAAGAGCCTCCCAAAAGTTGGAAAGGGGCTATTTTATGGATCATTCCAGGAACAACTTTTGAATTTCGAGGCAAGGGGAAAAAGAGCGAGAACGTCGTTCCTTCACCCTCCTTGGATTGAACATCTATGAAGCCGTTGTGGACCTGCATCAAACCAAAGACGACGGAAAGTCCCAACCCCGTTCCTTTTCCGGCAGGTTTGGTGGTGAAAAAGGGTTCAAAAGCATGCAGGCGATTAAACTCGCTCATGCCAGCGCCCGTATCAGAGACCTTGAGGCAAAGATAGGGAACATCTTCTAGTTGTCCGGAATAGGGTGGCATGGGATCGAATTGAACGATTGCGGCAAAAATCGTGATCGTTCCTCCCTCAGGCATGGCATCTTTGGCATTCATGACCAGATTGGTTAAGATGCGATCAAGTTGGTTCGCATCGGCAAAAATGGCAGGCAATCCCGGTTCAAACTGAACAACCAATTCCACATTTTGAGGCATGGCAGTTTTGAGTATCTCCGCCGTTTCCTGAACTCGTGCACTAACATTAAGCGAAGTGAGATTCGCCTCGGTTTTCCGGGCAAAAACCAACAACTCCTGCAGAAGGCCTGTTCCGCGATCGGTGGTTTTGTCGAGCATCTCGGCTATCTTGACCACCTCTTCCGGCTCATCGGCCTGCAGGGGAAGCAGCTCGATCTGCGTCTTGATAATCTGCAAAAGATTTCTGAAATCGTGGGCAAGACCTCCGGCGAGATTGCCGATGGCCTCCAGACGCCGCGCCTGGCGAAGGCGCTCTTCCGCGGCAAGACGCAGCACCCGTTCGTTCGATTCCTTCAAGGCGCGACGAATCGCCGGGATCAGTCGAGAAAGCCGATGCTTGAGGACATAATCAGTCGCTCCCCTTTGCAAGGAATCAATCGCCGTTTCCTCACCAATGGTCCCGGATATAAAAATGAAGGGAGTCTGAGGCTTCAACGTGTGGGCGAGTTCGAGCGCCTGAAGGCCGCTGAACTGAGGAAGGGTGCAGTCCGAAAGAATGAGATCGTACTCGGAATGTTCCAGCGCCTCGAGGAAATCACCCCGTGTTTCCACCCGGCGCGTTTTACATTCCAACCCATTCTCCTGGAGCAAATGCTGAACTAATTCCGCATCCTGGGAGGAATCCTCGACATGAAGAACATTTAGCGTTTGTTGCATAAGATCACTCTTTCTGGGTTAAAGTGAGAGATTGCGCATGTGAATGTTTAATCTGACTCTTGGATAGCAATTATTTTAATCTCGCCGAACGGTCTTTGATTACTCACTCTGATTGATAATACATCATTTTGCAGATTAAGCAATAGCTTTCTTAATAAGATTAACCATTGATTTTTCAGAGGGTAATTGCGGCAAATGACAGTACAACACAACTTGTTTTTTCGCGTGACCGATTATTTTTAGCACACTCTTTGACTTCATCCCTGACGTTTATTCTTGAGAGCCCTCATCTTTTTACAGGTGAAGAATTGAGGATGTGTGTGATACAGAAAAAATAGGCCGTTTCTTAATTTGGAATGAGGAATAGCTCCTTTTACCAAAGTCCACAGATGAGAGAAGAGAGAAGCTTCATCGCCAAATTTCTTTGCCATTTGTGGCGGAGATTGCATAGTGCTTGTTCCGTCTTGCGACGGATTTTCCGCCTCGGTAGCTCAGCGGTAGAGCAGGTGACTCTTAATCACTTGGTCCAAGGTTCAAATCCTTGCCGGGGCACTTTTTGTTGTCTTTGCCAACGGCTTGCCCTCTGATAAGTTTAAGATGGTAGAGTCTCCTTTATGAGTCAGGAATTTCGCCAGGTTTATCCCAATGCCGATGCCCTCGCCCAAGCTGCTGCAGTGGGAATCATGCACCTCGCTCTAAGCATCATTGCGGAGCGCGGAATATTCACGGTAGCACTCGCGGGTGGCTCCACTCCCAAAAAACTCTACACCCTCCTCGCCACCGATCCGGCTTACCATGATTTCCCCTGGGACAAGACACATCTCTTTTTCGGAGATGAGCGTCATGTGCCACCCAGTCACATCGAAAGCAATTTTCTCATGGCCAGAACCACGCTCCTCTCATCTGGTCGTGTGCCAGAAACCCAGGTGCACCGCGTTCGCACCGAGTTGCCCGATTCCGACCAGGCGGCAGCCGACTATGACGTGGAACTGCATACGTTTTTTAGTGATCCCTCCATGCGACTTGATGGATTTCCCCGCTTCGACTTGATTCTTCTCGGCATGGGGCCTGACGGCCACACCGCTTCGCTTTTCCCCGAGAGCAAGGGCCTCAAGGAAAACAACCGCTGGGTCATTGCCAACTGGGTGGAAAAATTCAAAATGAACCGCATCACTTTTACTTTTCCCGTCCTGAATGCGGCACGCAATATTTACTTCATGGTTGCCGGCGCCGATAAAGCGGAGATGCTTCACACTGTTTTAGTCCAATATAGCGAGAATCCGATCTATCCGGTGCAACGCGTGCAACCCGTCGATGGAAACAAAATCTGGCTGTTCGATGCCGCCGCTGCCGCACAATTACCCGAAATCTTTTAGAAAGCATCTTTCCTTATGTCTTACCCCATCCTTATCGCGCCTTCCGTCATCGCCGCCGACTTCGGTTATCTTCGTGCCGACATCGCGCGGGCGGAACAGGCTGGGGCGGATATGCTCCATGTCGATATCATGGATGGACATTTCGTCCCGAACATCACTTTTGGCCCGGCCATTGTTGCCAAGATCAAGTCGCTGACCAAGCTACCGCTCGATGTTCATCTGATGATTTCGCGCCCCCGAAAATTTATTACTGCGTTTGCGGAGGCGGGCGCTTCGAATATTACTTTCCACGTCGAATGCGAGGATAAGCATCTCAACGTGACGATTGCCGAGATCCACAGTTTTGGATGCACCGCCGGTCTTTCGATCAAACCCAAGACTCCATTTTCAGCCATCAGTGATTATCTGGGCTCGCTCAGCCGGGTCCTGGTCATGACGGTCGAACCCGGTTTTGGCGGTCAAAAATTCATGCCCTCCATGCTGGAAAAAGTGAAGGAAGCCGCCGCTGTGCGTGAAGCAAAAAAATACAAATACGACATCCAGGTCGACGGCGGCCTCGACAAGTACACGATCTGGACCAGTGTGCAAGCCGGAGCGAGCGTCATCGTTGCGGGAACAGCTATTTTCGGTCAACCCGACGCTGAGCTGGCCATCCGTGAGATGCGCGAAAATGCCGACAAGGCCCTCGGACGAGCGGTTTAGTTCAAGGTAGCCGTCGCGGGCTCTGCGCCGGCTACCAATGGACGACCGGGAGGTCGTCCTCCAATCGTATTTCACAAATTATCGGGAATTTTTTATTTTTTTACCTGATCAGCAGATAAGCCGAGCGAGGTCTCGGTATAACGCGCCATCAACCAGAGCAGATCGGAGAGCCGATTGAGATATTTGATTACGAGCAAATCAATTTCATTCGATGCAGCAAGTTTTGTCACCAAGCGCTCGGCCCGACGGCAAACGGTTCGCGCCACATCGAGCGCAGCGGAGGCAACACTGGCCCCCGGTGTGGCCCAACCGTCGAACGTGATTTTTTCTTTCTCGATTTTGGCTACCAAATCGTCGAGGTGTTGCAGCATCTCGGGGCCAAGCTTCGGATATTTATCCTTGGCATAGCGTTCGGTGTCTTCGGGCGCAACCGCCAGTTCACCCATCAACGCGACGAGTTGTTTCTGGATGAGGAGCAGTTCGGTTTGGACCAATGGCAGCTCAGCTTGCGCGCGCGCCATCCCGAGTGCAGAATTGAGTTCATCGACCGTACCATAGGTTTCGACCCGTAGATCGAATTTATCGACCCGGCGACCATACATCAGGCCGGTTTTTCCCATGTCTCCGGTGCGGGTGGCGATTGACATGCTTGAATCTATCTTGCTCCGCAAAATCCTACAAATTTTCTTTGAGATTTCCTGTAGTGTCTTAATTGGATTTTTAGCATTTTCGGCATCTCGCCAAACGCAGCCCATAACCTGGCCTAGGTCGCTCACGGCCTGTCTTGAACAGTTCGGCTTTCCAAAACGCTAATTGTAGTATGTAGAATCAAAGTTAGCGAACAAGTAAAGTCCACTTTCCGTGAAAAGCAATATCCTGATTAAATTTGGGAAAAAAGTGCGCAAAGAACGCACTGAATTGCATTTATCCCAAGAGCAGCTTGCTGAACGCGCTGGGGTTCATCGCACTTATATCGGAATGATTGAGCGCGCAGAAAAGAACATCACTTTGGAAAATATCGAAAAAATTGCCAAAGCTCTCAAAACACCGCTGCATGAACTCATGAACTATGACAAATGAGCTATGGGAAAAAGCGAACTTAAAAAGCGAAAAAACTGGCAAGATTTGAGCGGAGGGAAAGCCGAAGTTGCTGAGAAAAACTTCTACACCATCATGTCCAAGGAATTTGAAGGCTCTGACTTTAGTATTCGTTCAAAACCAAGAGAGTTTACAGACATCTACGCAAAAATTAAACTAAGTCCGGAAATACTATCACAAATTTACTGTCCGGAAGAAACTTGGAAGCATGGTGTTATCCCTGATTATGCAATAGACAACGTTAAAACTAAAAAGACGCTGTATGTTGAGGTAAAGCGACAAGATGGCTGGATAGAAAACAAACCGCGTAGTGCTGGCCGAGGCAATGCTCATGAGCGGTCAAATAAGTTCTTTACACCTGGACTGCTCAAGATTCTAAGAGAACGGGGAAACCTAGGTGATGACGTTCTGCCATTCTGGGTGGTGTTTCAAGGTGACATCGCCCGTGATCCCAAACGTGTGAGAGAGCTACACTGCTGGTATGTGGGATACCAAGACCATTTTTTTCTGTGGAGCAATTCCACAAACGGCCAGACCCTAGTAAAGCATTTCAACGATAAGCTAAAACACCTGCTAGCTTAATATCAAATTCTTTTGCTTAGTAGGCACTTCAAGGCCCCAAACTTCCCAACCCGGGAACTTCTTTCTAGCAAACAGCTCGATTCGCTCCTGGGTGGGAAACATTTTCTCTATAGCATGAAGTACCTCTACAGGTTTCTCACTGTGCTTTTTCCTGGGAACTCTGATTAACTGTTGGATGTTCCGAGCTCCCCTAGGTGCTGGTATCCTACCGCGCTTGAACACTAGGCATAGCTCACAGTTGGAAAGCGTATATTTTCCAGGGTTATGTACCATCTTGTCCCAAACAAATGCGACTGTCCGATACTCAAAACCCCAAGCGTTGCCTAGCTCGATGGCATGAACTAAATGAGGGCTAGTTGTCCACATGAACAAAAGGCAGTCATCTTTCGCAATCTCATATACGGGAATCTGCACCAGCTGGCCCAACTTCAAAGTAGGGTATTTGAATACGGCTGAACTGATGAAGATGTTTCTAGACAAATCAATCTCGTCTGCACTTTTACTACTCTTATCAAATTGGAGCTTTCCACCATAATCCCATGGTGGATCAGCGTAAATAATATCAAATTTCTGTTTAGGTAGTCTGGGATGAAGATACGGCAATGAATTTTTCTTTTTTCTCCGCTTGGCTGCTTCGTCGTAAATCCGATACCCGGTAATCGGAGCTTTAATTTGAGATTTTTCTAATTCCATGATTGCTAACTACAGTATGCATAACGAAAAGTCCGTGGCAATAGTAAAAAAAACGGATTGGCTAAAAATATGACCATTTTAGTCCCGAAATTTCAAATTAAGGCGCTACCTCTACGTCTGCCCCCTCGACAAGCTCGGGACGACCTGCTTTTTTAAAAATATGAGTCAGGCCCGTTTGATGTACGCCGCGAGCGGACATGATGCCGACATGCTTTATGCCACTCATTTCTACGTCGATGATCCTTTCATCTGGTGGGAATTACGAAGCAAAACCCATATTGCGCTTTCCCCACTCGAAATCGACCGTGCCAAGCCGGTCGCGCGCGCGCAGGTGCATGGGATAGCTGAATTTCTTCCGCCACAACCCAAGGATAATTCCGCTGCTGCCGTGATTTTTGGCATTGCCAAAAACTATCGACTGAAATCGTTTCTCGTTCCCGAACAATTTCCGGCTGGGCTGCTTGAAAAACTTCGCTGCAACGGATTGAAAATCACCGTTTCTGAAAAACCATTTTTTCCACAACGCTCTCGCAAGACCCAAGAAGAAGTTGCTGCATTGACTGCCGCGTTGCGTGTGGCCGAGACCGGCCTTCGTCGCGGGATCGATGTTCTCAAAGCAAGCCACGCCGACCGGCGTGGATTTCTTAAATGGGGCCATATTCCCCTCACCTCCGAGCGACTCCGTGCCGAGATGGACGCCGCCGTACTTCATGCCGGTGGGTCGCCCGCCAATACCATCGTCGCAGGCGGCAATCAGGGCTGCGATCCACATGAACGCGGTTACGGTCCTCTCCGCGCCAACGAGGCCATCGTTCTCGATATTTTTCCACGTCATGCGCACAACCATTATTTCGGCGACCTGACACGGACGGTCGTGCGCGGACGTGCATCCGAGGCGCTGCGGAAACAATGCGCCACCGTCCAATCGGGCAAGCGCTGGGTAATGAAGCAGATGCGCGACGGCGCCGACGGCCCAACTCTACAGCGTGAATTAATCGAACGCTTCAAGAGCGCCGGATACCCAACCGAGCAACGGAAGGGACGCTGGGTGGGTATGTTCCACGGCGTTGGTCATGGGCTGGGACTCGATCTGCATGAATCACCACGCATTGCCGCCGGAAAACTTTTCGAGGGACTGAGCATCACCGTCGAGCCGGGACTTTATTATCCGGGCGTCGGCGGCGTGCGGATCGAGGATGTCGTCATCGTCGGCAAAACCGGCGTGCGCAACCTGACGAAATTTGAAGAAGAGCTGGAGTTGAGGTAACTGGTTTTTTCACTCTGTCATCCTGAGCTTGTCGAAAGATCAGCCTCCGATATGCATACGTTTCTTGGGATAAAATGCACACTTTCTGGAAGCTGATCCTTCGACAAGCTCAGGATGACGGATTTTAACGCCCTACATCCCATAGACGAGAATCTTAAAAGTACCGGGGACTATCTTGGGGCGACCCGGAGGCGTGGTGGAAGGCGTAGCAGGCACCAATGCCGATGCGGCCTCAAATTGAGCCGTGGCCAAATAAATCTTATGAGTTTGGGGATCAAGCGCCATCGTTCGGGCACCATGTTGCGTCTTTAAATTTTGGATGACAGTCAGCTTGTCGGGTGTCTCTTCGTGGGCCACGGTGAGTGTACCTTCACCGTTGGAGCTAAAGGCAAGCTGCGTGCCTGAATCGAACGCATTGGCATCGACGCCCTGGTCTATCGGCACGCTTGCGATCACTTTGCCGGTGACACTATCCATCATCAGCATCAGGTGATTGTGACAGCCAATAAAGAGCCGGTGATGATCCAGGTCGATTGCCATGCCGCTGGCTTCTGTTCCCGGCGCTATTGGCCAAGTATGAATGATCTGATGCGACTTGGCATCGATTACGATCACGACATTTTTATCTTCGATGTTGTCATAAACAAGACCAGTTCCCGGATCGTATGCCGCAAATTCAGGTTTTCCTGGCACGGGAATCGTCGCCACAATTTTGCCACTCAAGGCGTCAAAAACCGTGGCCGATTGTCCATGACCATTGAACGTATAAACCTCATGCTGACGTGAAGCATAAAGAATGGCATCCGGATTTTCCCCGGTATCAACCTTGGAGAGGATCTTCAACGTTTTGAGGTCGACGATACCCGCCTTCGATTCCTTGCCATTGCTGGAAAAACCTCGCTGCAAATCGGGCGCAATGGCAAAACCGTGAACACCGGGCGTATCGTCGATTTCGCCCACCACCGCATCCTTATCGATATCAATGACCACAATTTTCGTGGCATGCGCGACGTATAGACGGCGCGCCGCTTGATCGATGCTGAGGTAGTCCCACCCACCTTCACCACCGACGGTAATTTCCTTCAAGAAGTGGTAAGCCGGATCGGCATGCCCAATCGAAGTCGATTGGATACAAAACATAAACAAGACACACAATGAACCTAATTGCCGCAGCGATTTTTTCATAAATTATTCAGAAATTGGAAATCAGTTTGTAACCATTTCACCGGTGGTGCGCGAGACGGTCACCATGACGGAAAGTTGCTGGCGTTCCGCGCCTTTGAAGACGCCGCGTAAAGGTGGGACATCTTGATAATCGCGCCCGATGCCGATCTGCACATGGCGTTCGCCTTCGAGGATGTTATTGGTCGGATCGATCCCGAGCCAGAGGCCGCTCGGCAGATAAACTTCCACCCAGGCGTGGCTGGCGGTCGCACCGACAAGACCATTGGAACCGATGGCAGGTTCCGTTTCGATGTAGCCGCTGACGTAACGCGCAGGCAATCCGGCGCTACGAACCAACGCGATCATCAGATGCGCAAAATCCTGGCAAACGCCCTGCCGTTTTTGGAGAACCTCGGCCAGCGGTGTCCGCACTTCCGTCACGCCCGGCATGTAGGTAAAATTGTTAAAGATAAAACTGGAGAGTCCCTGGATCGATTCCGTGAAGGAGTCGCTGCTGCGCAATTGCTTTTTCGATAACGATTCGATCTCGGGCAGGATCGGCGCGTGCATCGAGGGCATCAGAAAATCGAACAGCTCACGGCGTCGCGGCCAATTCAGGCGCACGGCTTCGCTGACCGTCAAATCGAGACCGCTCAGGGCGTCCTTGTGAGGCATTGTTTCGACCGTGCTGCGGGAAGTGACGCTCAGACATTTGTGCCGGAACGGAACGGAAAGACACTCGACGGTGTTCTCGTAGTAATCGGTAAATTCGTCGATGACCGCACGCGGCGTGACTTCGGTGACGTGATTATGAACCGTCTGGCGATTGCTTTGACGGGGACGCACTCGCAGTTCCGTAAACGACTCGATGGCCGGGGCCGAGTACTCGTAGGCGGTGGTGTGGACAATGTTAAAGATCATCGCGGTGTCGACAGGTCGAAGAGTTCCGGTTCACGAAGAATGACTTGGTGGTCGAGGTAATGATCCGAGATGAGCACATTAAAATCGAGCAGCATTTCGGTGAGTTCCGTCAGCTTGCGTGGAAACTCAGGCGTGGGCATATCGGCAAGATCATCCTCGCTTGTCAGCGTCGAGCCATTCTCTCCACCGCGAGGAAAGTAGGTCGCGATATCGATGAAGTTCAGTTCCGTGATAAGCCGGCTACAATGCATGACCGGTGCATCGGCCCCCTTCGCGGGGCGATCTCCCAACGTGGAAGTCAACGCGTGGCGCATATTTTGCAAACAGAATAGGGCGGAGCGTGGAAACTCCTGATCCTGCAAAAGGAGACGCGCGACTCGGGCCGCTACGGGACGGGCATGATAAAGACTGCGATAGGCATATTGCCCAGCGAGCATTTGCAGGAGAAGGTCGAGATTGACGCTACTCACCGGACCGATGAACGTGCTTCCTCCAATCTCGGGGGCCAGCACTTCCTTGAGAGTCAGGATGGTCATCAAGCTTCGCTCGGCGTAAACGCCGAGTTGCCAGAAATGCCACGCGTCATTATGAAGCATATGCTTTTCCAACGCGCCGGTCAGCTCGTCAAGCTGGGTGATGACTTCCTGATGCAGCGACCGATCCTCCAGGACCATCCGGACCTGTTCCGTCGAAGCCTGATCCGCATGAAGGGCAATCTGGAGATAGAGGCGATTGAGCACCGACCAGACTTCCGGCGGAAAATGTTCGCGGATATTCTCCGCGTTCTGGCGACACGAACGGAGACATGAAATCACCGAGCCCGCATGCTCCCGATCAAGCATCAGATAAAACGGAATCTCCTGGGACGTCACCGCATGCGGCCCCTGTTGCAAAAAGAAATCGGCTGCGTGGCCACTCACTGCGGCCATCGCCGCCCAAAGCGACTGGCGTTGCCGGGCCGCGATACTGTCCAGCATCGGCCATGGCTGCACCTGGACAATCCGCAAAAGGCGCGCGGTCAGTTCGGCGCGTTCGACGTAGCGGCCCATCCAGAAAAGCGATTCCGCCACGCGGCTCGTCAAGCGAAGACGACTCGGTGCTTCCTCGGCTTGGGCGTGAACTGAAATCGATGGCGTGGATGCTCCGCGCAAAATCCAGACATCCTTGATTTGATCCGTCATCTGCACGACGGACGTGGAAAGGGAAGAGGCCATTCCCGTCCAGGCCAAGGCGCAAGACGAGATTCGGTCCTGCCCCAGCGCAAAGGCCCTCAAGGTCACCGCCGCGGCATTGGAGCCGTTTGCCGTCCATGACGGATAAAGAGTTTGTACCGGCACTTTGTGCGCCACGAATTCGCTCGGGGCGGCTTCGATTTCCTGCCAGAACCGATTCCACTCGTGCGGCGGCATATGGCGCACAATCCATTCGTGGGACGGCCCCCGTTGCCAAGCGTGACGAATCACATACGCGTCACGGTTATCGGCCACTTCCTCGCGTACGTCGACATCGCGCATTTCAAGAACCTGCGGCGAAGCGAGCAGCGGTTTCTCGCCGGTATAGTATTCGATGATCGCGGGAAGATGCGCCACCAGCGCGCGGTTGTTGGCCAGATCGGAACCGAGTCCATTGGCCATTGCCAGCGCACCCTTGCGGACGCACGAGAGAAGTCCCGGCACGCCGTAACGACTTGTCCTATCGAACGTGACCGGGTCGAGTAATGAAGTCGAAAGACGGCGCAGGATGACATCGACCCGCTCAACTCCCCCGATGGTTTTCAGGTAAAGACGGCTGTCGAGCACCACAAGATCGCTCCCCTGAACGATGGGCAGACCCATTTGCCGTGCCAGGGCGGCATGATCGAGATAATGAGTATCGCTGCTTCCCCGGGCCAAAAGCACGCCGCGCGCGGCGCCATCGGGTTCGCGAACCAATTCCTGCAAGACATCGAGGACTTGAATGGCAAAATCTTCAATCGGCAAAATTTCACGACCATCGAACAAGCGGGGCGCGATCTGGCGAAGAATCTGCCGCTTCTTCAACGCGTAGCTGGCACCCTCCGCCACGCCGAGATGATCCTCCACCACCTGCCATTGCCCGCGCGAGTCCTGCTGAAGATCGAAGGCGGAAAGCTGAAGATAACTCGCCGTGACTCCCGGAAGCCGCGCGCAACCCCGGTGAAAATTGGGATCGGCGTAGACAATTTCGTAGGGCACCACGTTCGCCCTTAAAATTTCCTGGCCGCTGTAGATGTCGCGCAAAAAAAGATTCCAGGCCCGCACGCGCTGGATCAGGCCCGCTTCAATCCGGGCCCATTCTTCGCCTGCCACGACCAGAGGCATGAGATCGAATCCGCTTTCCGAACGCCGCTCCGGCCGGATCGAGTCGCGGGGTTCAAGATAGGAGCCATCCTCTTCGCGCAATTCGTCTGCCAGCGAAAAAATCCGGTTCAGCTGATCCGGTGACAATGAGCTGAGCGTATTTTGCAGCTGCATCGTCACGGTTCCCGAGAGGGAATTGGGCCCCTGCCCCTGGCTCTGCCACTGCCCGCCCGACGCCAGGTTACCCTGGGACATATTGGAGGAAGTAGAAGGCGCAGCGAACATGAGCTAAGAACTTGCCCGACAGAGCTTTTACACGCAAGGACGGAGAGTCTCTCATCACGCAAGTATTGCAATCCGTCATCCTGAGCTTGTCGAAGGATCAGCTTCCAGAAAGTGTGCGCTTTATCTTAAACGTGCCTACTTGCCGGAGGCTGATCCTTCGACAAGCTCAGGATGACGGACTATTTAAGCAGGAATGGACTTCAACAAATCCTTCGCGCGCTTCTGCCAGATCACTTCGCTCTTGCGCTGGAATTTCGCGACATAAGGCGCGTCGTTGACGACTTCCTGCACCAGCTGCCGGGCCTTGGCGTAATCTTTCTTCTGAACGAGAAGCTGGGCGTATTGCACCCGTGCGCGGGAATAGGAATAGAGGCTCAGCACCTGCTGCCAGGTCGCCAGTGCCTGCTCGATTTGCCCGGCAGCCGTCTGGGTCTCGGCCAGCGTCATCAGCGTGTAGCCATAGTCATGCTTCGGATTTTGCACGCCGACCGATTCGAGCAACGGGAGTGCCTCCTGAACCTTCCCTTTCCGAACGAGGCAAGTGCCGAGGTGAGCGCGGATATCCTCATCCTTGGGATCGCGCTCATAAGCTGCCCGGTAACTCGTCTCGGCCTGGTCGAGCTTTCCTTGACTGAAATAGATGTCAGCCAACTGCAAATGATGATGCGCTTTATCGAGATGATGAATATCAGCCTGAAGCGATTTGATCCGCCTCCGGTCCGCCGCGCCAGGAAACTCGAAACCCGCGAGCGGATTGCCCCCACCCGAAGCCCGGTAGACCAAAAAGAAGTAGAGCGGTGCGTTCAAAATGGGAAACAGGAAAATGAAAACGGCCCAGAAATATTGTTCCGACCGAAGCGCATGCACAAACATCCATGCGGCAAAGGCAAATAGCGCAAGGGAGATGATCCAGCTTACCCAGCCTAAATCCCCGTTAAACATCTGGAAAAAAAAGCTCAACATAGATTCGCTTAGTCCTCCCAGCTTCTACTTCAGGCGTCAACCGGGATTGTCGAAATCCAAACCAATCTTGACATCACCCCCGCCTGCCGTAGGCTGCACGGTTTAACGAATACCCAAAAACTATGGTCCCTATCTCGCAAGCTTGGACAGTCGCCTCTTACGTCATCTCTCAAAAGCTTAAAGGCCGCAAGCGCTATCCGCTCGTTTTGATGCTTGAACCTCTTTTCCGTTGCAACCTAGCCTGCGCCGGTTGCGGCAAGATTCAGTATCCTGATCACGTTCTCAATAAAAGACTTACGCCTCAACAATGCTTTGACGCGGTTGAAGAATGCGGCGCTCCAATGGTCAGCATTCCGGGCGGCGAACCGCTGATCCATCAGGAAATCGATCAAATTGTCGAAGGCTTGGTGAAACGCAAGAAGTATATCTACCTCTGCACCAATGCCTTGCTTCTGAAACGCAAGCTCGATCTTTTCAAGCCCTCGAAGTATCTCACCTTCTCGGTCCACATGGATGGCCTTAAGGATGATCATGACACCGCTGTCTGCCGCGACGGAACCTTCGACATCGCCGTGGAAGCGATCAAGGAAGCAGTCAAACGTGGTTTCCGTGTTACAACCAATACGACCCTCTTTTCCGGAGCTGACCCCGTCCACGTCCGCGCGTTCTTTGACGAGATGATGGAACTCGGCGTGGAAGGCATGATGCTCTCTCCCGGCTACACTTACGAGAAAGCCCCCGACCAGGAAAGCTTCCTCCATCGCGATCAGACCAAGGCTCTCTTCAAGCAGATCCTCCAGAACCCCAAGAAGAGCTGGCGTTTCAACCTGTCACCTCTCTTCCTCAAGTTCCTCCAGGGCGATCTCGATTTTGAGTGCACCCCTTGGGGCAGTCCGGCCTACAACATCTTCGGCTGGCAGAAACCGTGCTATCTCCTGCAGGACGGTTACGTGAAGACCTTCAAGGAATATCTCGAACTGACTGATTGGGATAATTACGGCAACAAGAGCGATAATCCCAAGTGTCAGGATTGCATGGTCCATTGCGGCTTCGAGCCCTCGGCAGTTGATGCAACTTTCGGCTCGCTCTCCGGCTTTATCCAGACTGCCAAAGCGACCATGGCGGCCTAAGCCGTTAGGGGTTTATTTATGCCAGCTGAAATCAAGACTCATCCCGCAACCCGTCAAGCCTCTCTGCAAGGCGCCGTCTTCACTTTTCAATCCGACAAGGATCGCTTCGAGGCGGTCGATCAAGCCTTCCATTATCGCGGTGACGTAACCCTCACCGTTCGCGATGAACAAGTCGAGGGCTATATTTTCAATCGCGATCCCAAAGCCACCCCTCCTCGCATAGAGGTTTTCGTCAAAGGCGGCGACGAACCGCAGATTATTCCCTACGCCGACATCACAGCCATCGCCTTCGACAAGCTCAGGATGACGGCGTGGGAAATGCCCAACAGCCGCTCTGGAGCGTTAATCAAAGTTGAGCCTGCTTTTCATTTCACGCAGCCGTTCGCGTTCTTGCAGATCGCTTTCCTTCTTTTGGTTTTCAGCCTGGGCCTGGCGTTGAAAATAATTGCGGTAATGCTGATTGGCGTAGGCAATGTCCTGCCTGAGATCGTTTAAGTGGTACTTTTCGATTTCCTCCGGCAGGCACTCGACAATGACATATTTCCGGTCGATCCACGCGCGACGCCAATGTGGATGGCGGGAAACTTTACGGGACTCCTTGAAGAAAGATTCCCACATGGGAGGCGGCGTCTGCGA
>Ga0207048_10056_pt1 | contig 37700 bp, 35 predicted proteins | sample Alteio_BWMinCont_65_FD_153301 | JGI IMG/M metagenome (GOLD analysis project Ga0207048, IMG submission 153301) | Enriched cells from forest soil in Barre Woods Harvard Forest LTER site, Petersham, Massachusetts, United States -... | ecosystem: Environmental > Terrestrial > Soil > Temperate forest >...
TGAGAATGTAGGCGTGGGTGGAGGCGATGAAGAGATGTTCGACGAAATCTTCGTCGCGGGTCTTCATGCCCATGCGTCCCTGGCCTCCGCGGCGCTGATTGCGGTACGTGGAGATGGCCGTGCGCTTCATGTAGCCGGAGTGGCTTACCGTGACGGCCATCTGCTCGTCGGCGATCAGGTCTTCGAGATGGATTTCGGCGGCTTCGTCCTCGATGACGGTGCGGCGCTCGTCGCCGTAGAGCTTTTTGACTTCTTCCAGCTCTTTGATGATCACGGCGCGGAGCTTTTTCTCGGAGCCTAGGATGGCTTCGTAGTCGGCGATGTTGTCGCGAGTCTGCTTCAGCTCTTTGTTGATTTCGTCGATCGAGAGCCGGGTCAGGCGATGCAATTGCAATTCGAGGATGGCGTCGGCCTGAATGCCGGTGAAGGGCTTTTCGGGATCGAGTTTGGGCGCGCGGCCGGTGGTGTTGATGTCGATCTTTTTGCCGCCGAAGTAGGCAATCAGGTTCTCACGCGCGTCGGCACGGTTGGCGCTGGCGCGAATGATGGTGATCACGTTGTCGAGGTGATCGAGCGCGGTGAGATAGCCTTCGAGGATGTGCTCGCGGTCTTTGGCTTTGTTCAGCAAATACGCTGTGCGACGGCGAACTACATCGACGCGGTGATCGATAAAGAGCTGGATGGCTTGAATCAGGCCGAGTTCTTTCGGCTGGCCGTTTACCACGGCCAGGAAAATCATGGAAAAACCTTCCTGCATCGAGGTGTGCTTGAAGAGCTGGTTGAGCACGATTTGCGGTTCGCCGCCGCGCTTGAGTTCGACCACGATACGCATGCCGTCGCGGTCACTTTCATCGCGGATGTCGCTTATGTCGTCGATGATCTTGTCGTTTACAAGCTGGGCCATGCGCTCGATCAGGCGGGCCTTGTTTACCTGATAGGGAATCTCGGTGACGATGATTGCCTGGCGATCTTTGTTGAAGGTTTCGATGGCGGCCTTGGCGCGCATCATGAAGCGGCCTCGGCCGTGTTTGTAGGCTTCGAGGATCCCGCTCTTGCCGTGAATGATCCCGGCGGTGGGGAAGTCAGGGCCTTTTACGATCTGCAGAATCTCGGCTAGTTGCGTGTGGGGATTGTTCACCAGGGTGATCGTTGCATCGACAATTTCCGTCAGGTTGTGCGGCGGAATTTTCGTTGCCATGCCCACGGCGATTCCGTCGGAGCCGTTCACCAGCAGGTTCGGGATGCGCGTCGGTAAAACGTCGGGCTCGATTTCGTTGCCATCGTAATTGGGGCGGAAGTCGACGGTCTCTTTATCCAGATCCTCGAGCAGAGCGGAAGCTACTCGCGTGAGGCGCGCTTCGGTGTAACGGTCGGCTGCGGGCGGATCTCCGTCGACCGAGCCGAAGTTTCCTTGCCCGTCGACCAGCGGGTAACGCATCGCGAAAGGCTGCGCCAGGCGCACCAACGCGTCGTAGACCGCGAGGTTGCCGTGCGGATGGTATTTGCCCATCACCTCGCCGACGATTCGGGCGCACTTGCGGGTGGAGCGATTGGGCGCAAGCCCCATCTGCTGCATGGTGTAAAGAATGCGGCGATGCACGGGCTTCAATCCGTCGCGCACGTCGGGCAAGGCGCGCCCGATAATTACGGACATCGAATAGTCGAGGTACGACCGGCGCATTTCTTCTTCGATATTTACCGGTTGAATGTTCAGCGCGCCGGGATTGCCGCCTTCGCCGGGGGGCGGAGGGGTTAACGGTAGTTCGGGATTCTCGTCGTCGGGCATTTAGGTTCAGTTCTCGGTTCTCAGTTGTCAGTTCTCAGAAATCACACCTAAGCTTGCTGCTCCGGAAGTCCGGTAAGCGGTTGCATTTACAGGAGCTTAGTGGATAATCGGATAATTGAAATTATATCACAGCGGAAGTGTTTTCGAAGGCTGCGACGGTTGCTGCTTCAGGTCCGGGCGACCCAAAACTCACGGCCGGGTGATGACTTCATTGGGAGCGGAGGGCAGCAGAAATTTCACGCCGTTGTCATGATTCGCCTGCACCGTTGCGGGGATGTTGAGTGCGGAGAGTTCGATGTTTTTCATCCAGTGGCCGCTCTGCCAGTAATCCCCGTCGGCGTAGAGAGTGCTGCCGACGATCGCGTACGCGGGCACTTGTTCGCGATGGCCATCGCGAAAGATCAGCACTGTAGGCGGGAGTTCCAGTTGAGCTTGCGCTGAGGACTTGCCGGCGTCCGCTGCAGCGTAGTCGGGAGGCGGATTGACGCCGCGTTCCGCAAGCTGCTGCTTTCCTCCGTAGCGCACATACCGATTGCCCTGGAGTTCAATCATCAAAGGCTCGGATTTTACCTCTGGTGCCGTATCGATGGCAGGCGTCGGCTGCACGACTAAGTACTGGGGTGGGATGGTTAACGGCGCAACCGGATAGTCGGCGTAAAAAGGATCTCCGAGGAAGATCGCGCCCGAGCCGAAAGAGTGGGAATGCGGCCGTCCGTTAAATGAAACGTTAACACCACGCCCGAAGCCCGAGCCGCGCATCTGGGCGATTGAGATCGGCGCGAAAACTGCCGCTCCCAGCAGGGCGATGATCGGAACTCTGATCGTCGCGATGATCAGCCGCCTGGGCATATCTTAGTTCGCTTCTTCAGTTCGCTTCAGCGGCAGCAGGCAGTTGGAAGTCGATGCCGCGGTCGTCATTCTGTTTCGCCGTGGCGCTTAGATCCAGATCGGCGAGAGCGATCTTCTGGCGATGTCCGCCGGTCAAGTCGTATAGCGTGCTGCCGACAATTGCGTAGTTCGCAACTTCCACTTGATGACCGTCTTTGAACACGAGCACGGTCTGAGGCTGATCCGAAGCCGGAGCGACTTCTGCCTGTGAAGCCGAGTCAGACGCAGTGTCGGGCTGAGGATTGTCGTTGCGTGCTCGGGTCGGATATGGGGCGGAAGGTGGAGCAGGTGCCGTCCCTGGGCCGCGCCGATCAAATACTGTCGGGCCGCCGTTGTATTGTTCGTCCGGCGGGTTCTCGGCAACGTCGTCACCGGAATCGTAGTAGCCGTAATATGGTACGGCGTACGCTCCACCCCAAGGAAGAGTCGAACTATTGCGATGACGGTGATGAAAGTTCGGGTTTGGATTCGGATTTGACGTGGTCGTGCCTCTGAAGCAGCAGGTAGGAACGGCCGGCGTGTAGCCGCGCGGTCCGAGGGAGGTAACGCTGGGCGCGACTCCGTTGACTTGGCGACCGCCGAATCCGGGTGATGTGACCGACGCAGGCATGCCGTTGACCTGGGCACCGGCGGTGGACGTCAGAAGGAACCCGAACAGCACGACGGCGAATGAAGCTAAAGCAAAACCCGCCCCGGAAGCTCGATTCGACCGTTGCACCGAGAAATCATACTCCAATTTTCGAGGCATGCCGCACTCCCCCTGTAAATATTAGAACATAGGACGGTGTGGTAAGTTGCGTGCCTAAAGAGAATTACTTTCGTGCTAGGTGAAGGCACGCCCCTCAGCGCTAAGTGGCTGAAAACCCGCGCTCTGTCTCGTTGGGGCACGCTCCGCAAACGCTAGCCTAACGATTCCCTCTTCCGGCCGTCAATGCGTCACTTGGGAGATAACGGTGAATCCCGGGGGACCTAGTCCGACAGCGCCTCGATGATGATCAAGTCGGGCGAAGTCGGCACCACTTGATTAAGACGGAAACCCGCGCGACCCAACAATCGGCGATATTCTTCCACCGTGCGTTCCTTTCCGCCGGTCAGGAGCAGCATGACCACATCAGCGAACTTACCCGCAGATAGAGCATTCCCTTCCGGAAGACCCCACTCCACGAGCAAGAGAGCACCGTCTGTGGGAACCGCCCGACGGCAATTGGCAAGGATATTTTGGGCACGCTCGTCGTCCCAGTCGTGGATGACGTTTTTCATGACATACGCCCTGCAGCCGGAAGGCACTTCACGGAAGAAATCACAAGGCCGCATAGTGCTGCGCGATGCGAGTTCGCCGCCGAGGAAGCCACGCTCCCCGGCTCGCTCCAGCGCAGCTGGCAAATCGGCGAGGACGCCGCGCAGTTCCGGATGCGCCCTGAGAATTGAGGCCAGCAGCATGCCGTTTCCGCCTCCGACGTCCATGAGGCTCCCCCATTTGCCAAAATCGTATGCAGCAGCGACGGCTGGGCCCACCAGTTCGGACATATTGGTCATTGCGTCGTCGAAGACGCGAGCCGTCTCAGGATGCGTTTTCATGTATTCGAACGCCTCCATGCCGTACAGCTTGGCTCTGGCCGCACGACCAGTCTCGATGCTGTAGAGGATTTCCGCAAAAGGCGCGAAGAAGAACTCACTGCCCCTGAAGATGACAATGGAGCGTACGGAACCGGGCACCCCGGTGCGCAGGAAGTAAGAGAGTTCGGTGTTGTCAAACGTCCGAGGAGAAGTCTCCTCGAAAACGTTTTGACTGGCCAGCAGGCGGAGGATGCGGTATAGAGCCGATTCGTCCACCTTGAGGTTGCGAGCCAACTCCGAAGAAGTTTGCGGACCATCTTTCAACAGGTCCGCGACGCCCAGCTTCGCTGCAGCGTACAAAGCCTGGTGGATTGGCAGACCATGAGTCATGGCTAACAACTGCATCGGCATTGTGATCGCAGAACTAGTCTGTAGCGACATAATCGACCTTCCGTTTGAACGGACACGCATTGAATTATTCGCTAGTCTCGTTCGGACACATCAAGCGCGACGCGATACCGGTACGATCCGAGACTCATTATGAGGAGCGTCGCCAGTACCGCAGCGCAGAAAAATCCGCTCAGCGGCACAACATAGGAACCTGTCTTATCGAAACCCAAGGCCATCAGGTAAGCTCCCAATCCCCCGGACACTCCGAAGACAGCCCAGATCCACCCAAAAATCGCTCCATATGAACGCAGACCAAAGTAGCGGCTCGTTAAATACGCGATAATGTCTACCTCAGCCCCTATTCCGAGACCGACTAGAAGGGCCGCGATGAACGCTGACCAGATAGCGTGGCCCACCACCAGGAACGCAATCCCGATTGCAACTGAGGAGAAGAGCACTCCCGCGACCCGAGGTGCGAAGAATTGGTCCAGCAGGTAACCACAGCCGACCCGTCCCGCGAACAGACCAACGCCAAACAGCGAGCTAGCAAAAGCTGCCAGGGTAGCGGTGCTTCCCCGGTCAGCCAAGATCGCAGGCAAATGAATGAAACAGGCATGCACGCTTGCAGTGACCAAGAAAAGCACGGACACCATGATCCAGAATGCAGAGGTACGCACGGCTTCGGGCAAAGTCAAGCCGATTTCGGCCGCTGCGACCGGCGGTGACCCATGGGCCTCTGCAGACCCATCCGGCAGCAGACCCATTTCCCCGGGCTTCTCCTTCAGGAATGCCGCAACTACCGGCAAGGGGATCAGCAAAATCGCAAGGCCGAAGATACTGTACGCGGTGCGCCATCCGTAAGTCGAGACCACCCGCTGCGCTATTGAAGGAATGACGATTGCGCCCGACCCCATGCCGAGCATCATGACGCTCAAAGCGAGCCCTCGATGGCGGTCGAACCAATGCGACACTACGTCGGTGTAGGACATCGCTCCGGCGCCGCCGGAGACTATCCCCAAAGCGAAATAAAAGACGTAGAGTTGCCATATCGCCTCTGACAAAAATCTGCCGGAAACCAGAATCAAACCCAGTACGGCCGTGAATGGAAGCAGCACTGTTCGCGGACCGTAGCGGTCGACCAATCGTCCGGCCAGCGGGACGCACAGCGCTGCGGTCAGATTGTGAATCGTGAAGGCGAGCGAAATCCTGGCGCGCCCGGAATGAAATTCCTGGGCCATCGCTTTGGCAAAGATGCCGAAGGGGAACACGATGATGGTGGCGGTGTTCAGGAAAAGTCCGAGGGCTGCGGTTAACGCGACCCACCATCCATAGAACAGCCTGGGCCGTGCACCTGTCATTTTGGATCTTCTAAGAGGGGCAGGTCACGTTTTAAAGCGCCCGCCCGGAGTTCGGGCTAACCGTATACCCGGCGCCTCCCCGCGGTCAATGCTATGCCGTGCCTTGTGGGCACGTCCCATTGGTTCGAACCGGGTTGCGTCTATCTTAACGGATCTAGAACGGCCTTCCCACGCGCGCCAGTTCCGCCAGATTCCAGAATGCGTTTGCCAGTAGCAGTCCCCAGACGCAGGCTTTTACCAGTTCGCGATGCCGCGTCTCCAGCAGATCGGCGGTAATTCCGGCGACAAACACAAACAAAAACGGCACTGCCATGAGTTGAAATCCAAATCCAGGATAGTGCGGCGTACCGAGACCCAAAAGAAGGAACAGTGCCACGATCATCAAGGGCGCGGTATTGCCGAAATATCTTGGGCGACGCCAGACGAAGTACGCAATCACGGTCGCCGGGATCGCCAGCAACAGCGCTGGGCCGCTTTGCCCGATTTGCCTGGGAATCCGCAGATACGTTCCTGGCATAAGAAACGCCTGCCAGGTGATTCCGGAAAAACTGGCGTGGCGAACGCCCTGCCAAAATACGCCGGGACGGAGCAGGTACGAAGCGAACAAAAGCAGAAATGCCACGCCACATGCTGCCGCCCAAATCACAACTGCAGCTCGCCGCCGAGTCGGTGCCAGGTAAAGCATGAATCCGAGCGCGACGGGAGTCAGAATGATGAGAGAAAACTGAGAGCCAATGGCTAGCGCCAGAGAGAGTCCCAGGAGCAAAATGCGTCGCCAGTTCCAGACGACAACTTCACGCGGAGCATACAAAGTGTGGGCCACTGCAATCGCGGTGAAGACGGCTCCGAACGCGCCCCATGCCGCGCCAAGCTCCGGCGGAGTGGAATAGAGCGTGCTGCTGCGGAGAATTACGGGTGAGAAGCAGTATAGCGACAGGGCAATGTAACCGCCCGCGTTTCCGTAGAGCCTGCGAGCCACGTACCAGAGGGATGCGCCCAGGAGCACTCCAAAGATCAAATAGGGTGCTCGCGCCAGCCATCCCCAGTAATGGAAAGATCCGGCCTCTGCGGTGCCCGTCCAGCCAAGTAGAGGAGCCGAGGCTAGCAGATACCACAGCGGTGAATGATTGGGGTCGTAACCTTCGTTGTGCTCGATTTCTGGTGGGGTCGGAGTGCCGGCCTCCATGCGCTCGATGGAGGGTGTTCCAGCAACCGATTGCCCGCTCCACTGTTGCAGTCCTTCGATCACCCGGAAGAGCTGCGAGGAGTCCACTTCCATAGGCTCGGTGCCTCGGAACAAAAGCCAGCCGCACTGTGCCAGAAACGCCAACAGAAGAAGCCCGGCTAGAACCTGGGGCTGGCCGAAGCGTTCGCGCGTCAGAAATTTACTCATGAAGGGACGGCGAGTGTTTTACCATGTCCGGGGACAATTGGGGAAACTTCCGCCATGGATGAAGTGAAAGAGGGCTCGCCGGCTGCAGATGGAGTCCCCTTGGAAACGGCGCTCGGACAGCCCGACCCTGCACTGATCGAGCAGCCATTGCTTGAGCCGGCTCATACGACCTTTGTCGGTCCAGAAGGGTTGCGAGCAGGATGGCGATTTCTGCTTTACGTTGGAATGTGGCGGGGGGTCCTGGTTTTGCTTCGCACCCTGGTGCCCTATGTGCAACCGCACGGAGTGCGCGGGATTTGGCAGGACTTGATTGGGGAGTTGGAGTTTCTTGCATCGGCCTTTCTGCCCGCATTGGTGATGGGGTCGATTGAGAAGCGTTCTCTCGGCGATTACGGCCTGCCCAGGCGAGGTGCTTTCGGAAAAGCATTCTGGGTGGGCATGTTGTGGGGCATCGTGGCCATTACGGTTCTGGTGCTTGCCATAGGCGGCCTTGGAGATTTTTCTCTCGGCGGGCTCGCACTGCATGGCGGGCGCATCCTGAAATTTGCGGCTTTCTGGGGCGGGTTTTTTGTCATCGTCGGCTTGTTCGAAGAATTCCTGCTGCGTGGCTATACGCAATTCACGCTGACCCAAGGCATCGGCTTCTGGCCGGCTGCGCTGTTGCTTTCGACTTTGTTCGCAGCTTTGCATTTCGGCAATCCCGGGGAAACCTGGATGGGCTTGCTCGCGGTTGCGGTCATCGGGCTTTTTTTCTGCCTGACTCTTCGCCGAACGGGAAACCTGTGGTTCGCTGTCGGCTTTCACGCTTCGTGGGATTGGGGCGAAAGCTATCTGTACTCCGTGCCCGACAGTGGCGGGATGGTCACTGGGCACCTGATGCGCTCATCCTTCCACGGCTCGCCATGGCTCACGGGCGGCTCGGTCGGGCCGGAAGGCAGCGTGCTGGTCTTTGTAGTCGTCGCGCTGACGTCGCTGGCGTTTGATCGGGCGTATCCTAACGTCAGATACCAAACCAAAGACATTCATCACTTACAGACTCCGCATCCCTACCACGAATAATGCACTGTGTAAGTCACTACTTGTTGGCCATCCGGTTCGATGGTCACAGGAAACTCCGCCGTCTGAGCATCCATCTTTCGGGATGGTTGCGACTGCTCGGTCAAGGTCCAGTTCGTCCAGCGATAGAGATGCTCGACAACTCGAACATTTACCGGCTCCTTCTTGTGATTGCGGACTCGAATCTCAAAGGTTTCCTCCATCCAGTTGTGGCTGGAATCAACATGGAAACTGGTACGCTTGCGTTCGCCGACTACGTCAAACGCATTCCCGGTGTACGCGCGGATGGTCTCGTCTTTCGGCGTGTGATCGATCTGGTTTTCGCCGACGAATTCCAGGTGCCCATCTGTATCCCGGCGGTAGAAGCGTAATTTGCCCTTAGGCAGCGGGATGCCGAGGTGGTTGACTTCCGCGTTCTTGAACTCTTCCATTACCCACACTTTGGGGTTCGACTGGGTACCGTAGCCGGGATCCTGACGTACCTGCTCGGGGTTGCGATATCCGTACTGCTCTACCTTGGCGCCGTCGTAGATGTAGAGGCGCTGCGCCTGAATGCCCGTGGCGCGCACAAACTCTACCTGCTTGGTTTCCTGGTCGCGCAGGGTGGTGGAACGCTCGAGGGTATAGAGATGGAATTCGTCGAAGGACTTCTCGCGAACGACGGGGGCCATGGCATCTGTCATCGCCGCCGCCTCGGCCGCGTACATTCTGCCTGCCACGCCACCTTCCTGAATTTTATTCACATCCCCGGCCAGCAATTTGATGTTGGCGTTCTCAAACGTCTTCCCGCTCTGATTACGCATGGTGACCCATCCTACCAAGTCGAGCAGATCGAACTTGCTGGTCGACTTATCGGACACCACCAGGTTGTAGTCCGCTTGCCAGTTCATGCCGCCGCTGACATAGGAAACCTCGGCATCGAATTTGCCGGGCTGATTGGTTTGCAGCAGCCAAGTCAAGGTGGGCTTCAGTATGGAATCGGCGGACAACGCGGGAAATAAAGGTTGGCCCGGCATTCCGAAGCGCAGCACACCGTCCACTTCGATAATCGGTTGCGTGGACACCGGCGGTTGGTAGTTTTGCGCATAGTAGTTGCTGGGGACATATCCGCTACGCACGATCTTTCCGCGGACGATCACATCTTTGTCGAGGTTGCGGCCGGCGAAGAAGTCGATCGTCTTGCCTTCGTAAAACGAGAGCAGAAGCTCTTGTGAGATGGGATCGTTGCGGTAATTCTGCTCAAGGATTTGCAGGGCGCGTCCAGCAGGATCGCGCAGAATCACTGAATCAGGTTCCAGATGGGCTGCGACTCCGACGTAGTTCACATGGTTCACCCCCGCCGACAACTCCATGGGGAACCGTTCGCGTGCCACGAAGAAATTCTGGTTGTAAATCGTCAGCGCGGGAGCATTCCCGCCATTCGCCTTATCCTGTCCCCAGGCCATGGAGCACAGGCAGAATATGATCAGCACAATCTTTTTCATTGTTTGCCTTTTTTCTGCCCCGGTCAGGGAGAGGCGTTTTTCCCGGTGCTATGCAGAGAACGCAGGGTTCGAGAAAACTTGCGGGGCGCGAATCAGGTGCGGCGAGAGAGTACGGAGGTAATGCAGGTAACCGCGAATCTCGATTACGAGCGCAAGTCGGGTCTTGAGTTACGGGTTTCGGGAACCAGCAACGGCGGCGGCGATGGCGTCAGCGAAACGATCCGCCGCTGTGGGATGGGAGGTCAAGAACAGTGCGGGCTCGATCAATTCAAGTTCCATGATGCGAAACTGGTCCTGGCTGTCGACTCGGTCGACAATTCCGTCGACTCGCGCGTACAGCGTAGGCGGTACCGCTTGCACCGCCCACGTCGCGCATTCGAGCACCGGTGCGGGCGGATCGGCGGCGAGAGACCGACCTCCGAAGTCGCTCTGCACGCGAAAGTCTCCTGGCTTGGGCGTTTTGAGGACGGCGTGACTGAACTGCCCGCCGAAGAACATGAGAGACCACTCGCCATCGGCCACGATGTTGTCCATGAATTTCTGGACCATAACACCGGGGCCGGCCATGAGTTCCTCGAACAAGGCTTGCTCTGATTCGGCGTTCTTCGCGTCCACCAGTTGGGTGCGGTGTGCCGTCGCGGAGATTCTGGGCTTGACCACCGCTTTGTCCCAACCTGCCTTGCGCAAGGCGGCGGTTAGAGTCTGCGTCTCTCCAGGTTCACACCACAAGGTCGGGACTATGGGAATGCCCCGATTGTCCAGCGAGCGGAGGTAGGATTTATCGGCGTTCCAACGAATCACCGCCGGCGGATTCCAAAGGTTGCGGCCGGTTGCCTCGAGAGACTCAATCCAGCGCAGAAACTCTTCGCTGTGCAGGTGATAGTCCCAGCAGGAACGAATCACTATCGCGTCGCAATCTTGCCAAGGGTAGTCGGGATCGCTCCACACGGCGGGTTCCGCTTTGAAGCCGCGGTCCGCGAGCGGCCGGAGCAGGGTTTGATCATCCGGCGTGAGATCGGTCCAATCTTTGGAGGTGGCAAGGGCAATTCGCATAGAATCCGCTGACATCCTGTCAGAATCACTCCCGACGTTTCATTCTCGCGCGGATCCATTCCGTCAGAGCTTTTTCGGTGAGGTTCCCGGCGGCCAGATCCAGGATTGTTTTTACGGCGTCGGCCTCGTCGACATCGAAGTCAAATCCGTTCAATTCGAGAAAGAGCCCCACGGCAAGAAACCCGGCTCGTTTGTTTCCGTCACTGAAGGGATGGCTGCGAACGATTCCGAATCCATAGGCCGCCGCCAAACGCGCTGCGTCTGCACCGGGCTCGTAGGCCTGGACGTTCCTGGGGCGTGCCAGCGCTGACTGCAATGCTGCCTCGTCGCGCAAACCCCACAGTCCACCGTGTTCAGCAAGGCTCTCGGCGTGCAGCAGCACGAGGGCGCGCTGGTCCAACCAAACCGGCTTCTTCACTTCGCCAGTGCGCGGAAAACGCTGCGGTACTTGCTCATGAATCCACGGCCAAGATCGAACTGCTTCTCAACTTCGGGGTCATAGGGAGTGAGCAAATATCCCACGGGCGTTTCGATGGCAAACAGCGTGTCGTCCTTCTTTGCCCGCAGCCGAACTAACATTTCCTTTGGCAGTACCAGACCGGTGGATGTCCCCACGGATCTAAGCTTGAGTTTCATGTAATCTTACCTATACCCATGCTCATTATAATACAGGGAGGGCCGGACGCTGCTTGAGTGGATAAGGGCCTCACACACGGCCCGCTAGATATCCAAATTTTTTACATCGAGGGCGTTGTCTTCGATGAACTTGCGGCGGGCTTCAACGTCCTCGCCCATCAGCGTGGTGAAGATGGTTTCGCATTCGGCGATATCTTCAAGCTTCACGGACAGTAGTGTGCGCCGCTCCGGATCCATCGTGGTTTCCCACAATTGCGGCGCGGTCATTTCGCCCAGGCCTTTGTATCGCTGCACAATGTAATCCTTGCGGCCCTCCGCCAGAACGTAGTCGAAGAGATCGCGCGCCGTAGACTTTTCGACCAGCTGAGGCTCGGGCTTTTTCTTTGCCGCAGATTTTGCAGGCGCTTCTGGTGTGGCCTTCTTCTGTGCCTTGTCGCCGTCTTCGGCTTCGGCGTCATTTGATTCTTCAGCATTGGTATTTGCCGAGGAACCTTTGGCGACAGTCTCGACGACGAATGGCGGCTCCATGTACGGTTCGATCTGCTTGAATTTCGACAGCAGTTGGCGGTACTCGGCGGTGGAAGCCAACTCCCAGTTGATCAGGTGTTCCGCGCCCTGCGAGTTCACATAGCGAACTTCCCACAGATTGTGCTCTTCCTCGAAACGGCTTTCGACTTCCTTGAAACTGCGCTCTTTTTGCAGCTTCTTCAGCTCTCTTTCCAGTTTCTCGATTTTCTTGGGCGCCGTTTTCTTGTCGCCTTCGAAATCAACTCGCTTGGACAGATCGAGCTTGGGCAGAAGGTCGGTCACGCGTTCATCGCGCAAGCGCTTGTCGACTTTGTCGAACAGCTTGAGATACTCGTCGAGGACATTCATGAAGCGCGACAGATTCGTGCCTTCGAGCTTGGCGGCGCCTTCGCCATAACGCACGACCAGACCTTCCGACGCACGCTTGACCAGGACTTTCACATACTCGCGATCGTCCTTGATGTATTGCTGAGACTTGCCTTTCTTGATCGAGTACAAGGGCGGCTGCGCGATGAACACATTGCCGCGCTTGATCAACTCCTGCATGTGGCGGAAGAAGAAGGTGAGCAGCAGAGTGCGGATATGGCTTCCGTCGACGTCGGCGTCGGTCATCAGAATAATTTTGCCGTAACGCAGCTTGCTGGCGTCGAAATCTTCTTTCGAGATGCCGGTGCCCAGCGCCGTAATCATGGCTCGAATTTCTTCGTGCGCCAGCATCTTGTCGTAGCGGGCTTTTTCAACGTTCAGGATTTTGCCCTTCAAGGGTAGAATGGCCTGGAAACGCCGGTCACGCCCTTGCTTCGCGGTGCCGCCTGCGGATTCGCCTTCGACCAGAAACAACTCGCAACGCTCCGGCTGTTTCTCTGAGCAGTCTGCCAGTTTGCCGGGCAGACCGCCGCCATCGAGTGCGCCCTTGCGGCGGGTCAAGTCTCGAGCTTTTCTCGCGGCTTCGCGCGCGCGGGCAGCGTCGATCGCTTTGTTAATAATCTTTCGTCCAACGGTCGGGTTCTGTTCTAGGTACGCGCCCAGGCGTTCGTTGACGAAGGCTTGCACTACGCCCGCAATGTCGGAGTTCAGCTTGCCCTTGGTTTGACCTTCAAACTGGGGCTGCGGGAGCTTGACGCTGATCACCGCAACCAGGCCCTCGCGAACGTCATCACCCGTGAGATTTTCTTTTACGTCTTTGAACAGACCCATCTGCTGTCCCGCGTAATTGATGGTGCGGGTCAGAGAAGTGCGAAAGCCGGAGAGATGCGTGCCGCCATCGACCGTGTTGATGTTGTTGGCAAAACTGAAGACGGTTTCGGAGTAGGCGTCGTTGTATTGCAGCCCAATCTCCATCTCGACGCCGTCGCGCGTGGCTTCCATGTAGATCGGCTTGTCGTGCAGCGTCTGTTTGCCGCGATTGAGGTGCTTGATGAATTCCGCGATGCCGCCGTTGTACTTGAATTCAGCGGTCTTGGGCTCGCCCGTTTTCGGGTCGGTGGTGCGCTCGTCGGTGAGCGTGATCAGCAGTCCCTTGTTCAGGAAGGCAAGTTCGCGCAAACGTTGTGCCAGCGTATCGAAATTGTATTCGGTGACGGTGAGGATGCTCTTGTCGGGCAGGAAGTGAACTTTGGTTCCGCGCTTCTTGGTTGCGCCCGCTTTTTTCAGCTTACTGGTGGGCTCGCCCTTGGAATACGTCTGCTCCCAGGTGAAGCCATCGCGCCAGATTTCCAGATCGAGTTCTTCGCTGAGCGCGTTCACACAGGAAACGCCGACACCGTGCAATCCGCCGGAAACTTTGTACGAAGATGCGTCGAACTTGCCGCCCGCGTGCAGCGTGGTCATCACCACTTGCGCGGCGGGAACTTTCTCGCCGTCGATGTCCATCGAATCTACGGGAATGCCGCGGCCGTTATCCACGACGGTGATGGAGTTGTCGAGGTGAATCGCGACTTCAATCTTGTCGGCGTATCCCGCGAGCGCCTCGTCAACGGAATTGTCCACGACTTCATAGACGAGATGATGAAGTCCAATTTCACCCGTTGAGCCGATGTACATCGCAGGACGTTTGCGGACGGCTTCCATGCCGCCCAACACTTTAATGGAATCGGCTGTGTAATCGCCGTTGCCGTTGATGGGGTTTGGTCCACCAGCCCTGTTCTTGGTGTCGACGATGGCCGTGGTATCGATTTCTTTTGTTGCCATTCAGCTCCGGTGGATATGCCAGATTTGAGCTCTGGCAGGCGCGCATTTCCTGTGCCCTAGAATGAGGTCAAATGACTGAAATTATTAACACTTACGGCAGCAGGATTTATAAGAAATTATACCACAGTCCAGCTCGTTTTCGGACCCGGAATCGAGCGGGTAAACCGTGATTCTTGTGTCATTTAGGGACGGCGTTGGAGGGCAGCATCATGGAGACGAATCAGAGTTGCTTTCGTGCTCACTTGTGTGCCGCAGGCGTTTCTTTCCTGCCAAAGCTTAGGCCTTCTATCAACAGGTCCACTTCGTCTTCGCTCCCCGCAATAAACGTAAACGAGACCACAAAACCCTTCTCGATTATGACCAGCGTGCTTTGGTGCATGGTCAGGCTGCCGAGCGGTTTGCTGAAGTCCCCGCGAACCAACTGCGCTGCTCCTACGCGGAATTCGTAGGGCTCGTTCACAACAGTAAAGCCCTTGGACTTCGTTAGCTCGGCGAGCGGGCCGAAATACTGTTCCGCATTTTGCAGCCCTGGGTAGGAAGATACGGCTTCGGCTGCAACGACGACTGCGGAATTCACCGTGTCGGCAGCCACCTCGGGAGGATGTTCGAACGCGGCCAGCAGCAGGATTGATTTTTTCGGATCGTTTGAATCGTCGTTCGAATCCTCTCTCATGCCGGCGGTGCGATCCACCCATCCGAAATGCAGTTTGTAGTCGAATCCGAAAAACGAGTTATGGTAGAGGCCGTTCGCGATGGAACCGGGATCTGGCGCAGATATTTGGGGCGGTTCGGACCTGGGCTTGGATTTGGTTGAAGATGACGAAGTTGGCGACTGCGCATGAAGCACCCCAGCCAGGACCATCAAGAGGAATATGCAGGAGTGTCGAAAACCGCGGATACCCATACGGAGATTTTAATTGAGGCAAGCCGTCCTAAGTGTTCGTAGAGGAAAACTGGCCGCCTACGCCGCAATCGTCAGGACCATCTTCTGCCGTTACCCGCCACCAGCATGTTATGCCGCGATTCCGACACCTACAGGCTGGGCGCAGTGTGCACAGCGTCTCGCATCGATCGGGATCTCGCTCAGGCACTCGGGGCACTTCTTGGTGGTCGGATCGGCGGGCGCGGGTGCTTTGCGCATACGCGCGACCAGTAGATTCACCGGGGTGACCACGAAGAAATAAACCGCAGCCGCCACCAGCAGGAAAGATATTGCAGCATTGATAAAGTCCCCGATGGCAAACATGCTGCCATTCACCGTGAACTTGATGGCAGAAAAATCGGGCTTGCCGATAATCGCTGCAATCAGCGGAGTGAGCAGGTCTTTTGTGAAAGCGGAGACCACCGAGGCAAACGCCGCTCCAATCACAACGCCGACCGCCATATCGATCACGTTGCCACGAAGAATGAATTGCTTGAATCCGCTGAGCATGAAGGGTCCCTCCCAAGAACGGATGGCGGCAACTTTACGGCGGATCGCCGCCGGCGTCAAGCGTACACAGCGCGCGGAACGGGCGAGGACGTCCGTCCCCTAACATCAGACCCTCATCCGTCAGATCCTCATCGGCATCACGATGTAGCGATACTTGTATTCCTCGCCTTCGGCGGGGCGCATCTGTCCAGCCGACTGAGAATCTTTGAATTCCAGCTTCACGTCGCCGTTGCCGGCGGCCTTGAGGAAATCCAGAAGATATTGCGCGTTGAAGCCGATCTGGATCATATCCCCGTTGTAGTCGATTTCGATCGAGTCTTCCGACTCGCCGGTTTCGGTGGAGGACGCCGAGAGTTTCAGTTCGCCTTTCTCCAGGCGCATCTTCACGGCCCGCGAGCGTTCGTCGGCAAACTGGGCGACACGAGAAATTGCCGCCGAGAGTTCTTCCCCGTGAACGGTGATGCTCTTGTTATTGTCCTTCGGCAAGACGGCTTCGAAGTTGGGGAACTGCCCGGTGAGTTGGCGCGAGGTCAGAAGCCTCTGGCCGATGCGGAAGAATAGCGTGGATTCGTCTTTCGCGAATTCGATTTCCTCGGCGTCGGTCGAATCCAGCAACGACTTCAGCTCGTCCATGGCCTTCTTGGGAACGAGAGTCTTCATCTCCCCAGAGACGCCTTCAAATTTCCCGCCGCTGCGTTCGATGTGCGCCAACCGGTGCCCGTCGGTAGCGACCATGGTGATCGATTCCGGCTTCAGCACCATCAATGCGCCGTTCAGCGTGTAGCGGGATTCTTCACTGGCAATGGCAAAGCCGGTCTTGGCAATCATCGACCGCAAAACCTGCGCAGGGATTTTAACCACGCCAGCGGTTGGGAACGTAGGCAGACTGGGAAAGTTCGACCGCGCCATGCCAACCATTTTTGTGTTTGAACGGCCACAGCGGATGCTGACCCAGTGATTTTCCAGCAGCTTGATTGTTATGTCCGCATCGGGCAGCAGCTTCACATAGTCGTGCAGCTTGCGCGCGGGAATGGTACAGGCGCCATCTTTTTTAACCTTGGCCACGCACGACGTACGCAGACTGAGATCCAGATCCGTAGCGGTGAGCGAAAGCTTGTCGCCGGCAGCTTCGAATAAATAGTTCGACAGGATGGGGATCGTGGTCTTACGCTCGACCACGCCCTGGGTCGCCGTGAGCTCGCGCAAGAGCTCGAACTTGCTGACCGTAATTTCCATAGTGGTGGTTCCCACCGCTGATGCTATGGCTTCTACCGGCATAACCTGAGTCCCCCGCCGCGTGACGCTACTTTCAATACTTCCCTTATATCAAAACAAAAACCTAGAAAACCAGCGGTAACAGCAAGAAACAGCGAAAAGTTGGATCCAGCTCAACTCGCCGATTCACCCCCCCAGCTGCTCGGTCAATTTATTCAGCAACCGGTTCAAGTCCTTGTCGGTCTTGCGGACGCCGTCGATTTTCTCGACCGAGTGCAATACGGTGGTATGGTGCTTACCACCAAACTGTCGTCCAATTTCAGGCAAGGACGCCTCAGTCAGATGCTTGGCCAGGTACATTGCGATTTGGCGGGGATAGACGATGGCACGCGAATTATTCTTCGCTTTGATCTCGACCAACCGTAATCCAAACTGCTCGGCAACCGATTTCTGAATCGACTCAATGGTCACCTTCCGGGCCTGGGAATCGATGAAATTCTTAAGCACCTGCTGGGTGTAAGGGAGGGTGATCTCGGCTCCGATGAGCGACGAATGCGCCACTAGCCGGATGAGCGCGCCTTCCAGCTCGCGGACGTTGGAGCGAATATTGGACGCGATGTATAGCGCCACGTCGGTCGGCAGCGTGACCTTTTCCTGCTCCGACTTCTTCTGCAGGATGGCTACCTTGGTCTCCAAATCCGGCGGCTGGATGTCAGCAATCAAGCCCCACTCGAAACGGCTGCGGAGCCGGTCTTCGATCTCGGCCAACTCCTTCGGCGAGCGATCGCTGGCGATCACGATCTGCCTCATCGACTCATGCAGCGCGTTGAAGGTGTGGAAGAACTCCTCCTGGGTACGCTCTTTCTGGGCCAGGAACTGGATGTCGTCCACAAGCAGCACGTCGACGTTGCGGAACTTGTCGCGGAAGCTGGTCATCTTGTCGTAGCGCAGCGAGTTAATCATTTCATTGGTGAACTTTTCGCTGGAGACGTAGCAGATGCCCAACTGTGGTTGCCGCTTGCTGATCTCGTGGCCTATTGCCTGCATCAGGTGGGTCTTGCCCATTCCGACGCCACCATAGAGGAAGAGCGGGTTGTACGCTTTTGAGGGGCGCTCCGCGACTGCTTGACACGCGGCGTGGGCGAACTGATTTCCGCTGCCAATGACGAACGCGTCGAAGGTGTACCGCGGGTTGAGTTGCGCCGCCCCGTCCCAATCGAAGCGTGACTGTGACGGATGAGTCGCCGGAGCCGAGTAGGCAGAAAGGCCGCCGTCGTGGCGGACGGGTGTGGCTGCTGGGTCGTCCCCCGGGGGAACGAACTTCACTTCCTGATACTCGAGGCCAAGATTGTCGAGGGCCTCCTGAATCAGGTCGGCATATTTGTCGCCTACCTGACAGAACTCGGGCTTGGGCACCCACACAAAAAGCGTGCCTCCGCTCGAATGACTGTAGCGGGTGGGCTTCAGCCAGGTGTCGTAGGAATGGCGGTTGATCTTTTTTTCCAGCGCGTCAAGAATGCGCAACCACGGATTGGGAGCAAGAGTTGGACTTGAAACAGACATAAGAAATTCTTGGTGGCGCTACATAAATCAGCGGCCTATTAAATGATTGCAGTATGAAAGCGCTCATTTTCCAGCGCAGCTACCTCCGCACTGCGGGGCGGTTTCGCTGGAGCGAGAAAAAATTTTCAATGAGCAGGAACGGTCCGCATACTAGCACAAAAAAATTGTCTTGGTGGAAATCTTCGATAAAGATTTTTCTGACCTCCACGATTCAAAACGCGAAGAAAAACTTCTGTCAAGTAGCGACTTTGTAACTGCCGCGAGCATGGTGCAGCAATTGGCAAACTTGAATGCTCCAACCTGCGCACGAGAATGAACCTCGGCTGGTGCATCGCTGGTCCGCTCCGGTTGCCGCAACGCGTGGACCGGTTTGCCCGTCTGGCTTGGGTCATTTATACTTCTCATTCGTCCTATAGCCATTATTGCACTTACTAACTGAATCAGGAGCAACTAAGTTTCATGCCCAAGCGCACTTTCCAACCTAACCGACGTCACCGCTCGAAGACGCACGGATTTCGTACCCGGATGAAGACCAAGAGCGGCCAAGCGGTGATCTCGCGCCGGCGCGCCAAGGGACGCAAGCGGGTGTCGGTGAAGCCCGGCTTCCGTGAGTAGCCGATTTCCTTTTCCGGAATTGACGGCAATTCCGCAACCTGAGTCTGGATCGTGAATTGTGAGCGGTCTCGCTCCGAACGGCGGTCTCAATCTGCCCGGCCCCGGCAAACGAGTGCGATTCACGGGCAGCATGCGGTTGCTCCGGCACGCCGATTTCGAGCGGGTCTACAAACAGGGCCGCCGCCACTTCGCCGCGCACATGACGGTATTTTATTTGCCGCGGGGGCAGGGCGAAGGGCTTCGCATCGGGTTTACCGTGGGACGTGTGCTGGGCGGAGCGGTCGATCGCAATCGTATGAAACGGCGATTGCGAGAGTCGGTCCGCTTGCATTGGCCGGGACTTCCGGTTCCGGTGGATGTGGTGATCAATCCAAAGAAGTCAGTGCTCAAAGTTGACTTTGCCGTGTTAGGGAATGAGATCAGCGGCGCTTTTGAAGTAATCCAAAAGTCGCTAGGAAAACGGACCACGTAGCCGAGTTGTATATCATCACGAGCGAAGCCAGGGATGAATCAAATTCACAAGACGATCGTGCTGTTCATACTCCGAGCATACAAATGGGCTGTCTCGCCCATGTTATTGCCCGCTTGCCGGTATGTGCCCTCATGTTCCGAGTATGCGATGGAAGCGATCGATGGTTACGGAGTTGGTCGCGGCAGCGTGATGGCAATTTGGCGAGTAATGCGATGCCACCCGTTCGCGAAGGGCGGGCTGGATCCTGTAATCAAGCTGGACGTTCGTAAGCCGACGGGTTGCGGGATACCGGTTCAGAGCGGTGGCAAAACCGAGCTTCGCAGTCATTGAGAAAGTAAATTTGGCAGAATTCCAAAATCCTCAGCAAGAACCAGGCATGGAGCGTCGGCTGCTCCTCGTCTTCGCTTTGACCTTCCTGGTCATCGTGTTGTTCCAGCCGATAATCAAGAAATATCTTCCACAACCTTCGACTCCCGCACAACAACCTCAGAGCCAGCCTCAGACCGCGCCGCCGGCTGCTTCCATCAATCAGGCCCAGCCAGCGCAACCGGCAGTTCCGGCGGTCAATGCTGGCGCGACCAAGCAGGCAGCTTCCGAATCGGAAACTGTGGTTGAGAACGATCTGTACCGCATAACGTTCACCAACCATGGCGCGCAGGTCAAGTCCTGGATCCTGAAGAAATTTACTGACGATAAAGAGCAGCCGCTGGATCTGGTCAACAAGCTCGCTGCGGAAAAATATGGCTACCCGCTATCCCTGTGGACCTACGACGAGAGCCAACGCAACAAGCTGAATTCCGCGCTCTACGTTCCCTCGACCAGTAATGGGGACCGCGACCGGCTCGGCTTGGCGCTGGTGAAAGCCCCAGCCACTATCACATTTGAATATGCCGACGGTGATGTGGCCGTCCGCAAGAGCTTCAGCTTTGACCATACCTACGTGGTGCGCGTCGAAACCTCGGTAGTGTCCAGGGGAAGTCAGGTCGCGGCTTACCCGGCGTGGCCAGCAGGCTTCGGAGACGAAGCCACCCTTTCTTCATACGCGGCCAGTCAAATTGATTATCAGTACAACAGCAACACAGAACGGCTGGCCATTAAGAAAATCAGCGGTGGCAACACGCTTCACATACCGTTCAACTGGGCGGGAGTCACCGATCAGTACTTCGCCGCCGTATTCCTTCCGGACGATTCGCAGAACTCCGCCTTGGTCACTCTGCGCAACCCGCTCAACGTTCCCAAGAATCCGAAAAACCCGAACCCGCTGGAAACGGCTCCGGTGGACGTGCTGGGAGCGGCTGTTGGGAATCCCAGAGGTCCGACCGTCGCGCGAATGTATGTCGGGCCTAAAGCACTGGCGACTTTGGAGTCCGTTCCCGTGCCAACCATCGTGGGTGCGGACCCAGACTTGCGCGGGCTCATCAACTTTGGTTTCTGGGGTGTGATTGCGCGTCCACTCTTCATCTGGCTTCGCTGGATCGAAGGCATTGTTGGGAACTGGGGCTGGGCGATTTGCCTGCAAACTTTGGTGATCAATCTGGCGCTGATGCCATTACGCATCTCGAGCATGAAGTCCGCGCTCAAGATGCAGAAGATCCAGCCGCAGATGAACTCGATCAAGGAAAAATATAAGAAGTACGGTATGCGTGATCCGCGGCGGCAGGAGATGAACACGGAGATCGGCGAGTTGATGAAACAGGAAGGCGTCAGCCCAGTCGGCGGATGCTTGCCGCTGGCCATCCAGATGCCATTCCTCATCGCCTACTACAGCATGCTGGGCTCGGCGCTCGATCTACGGCATGCATCCTGGTTGTGGATCCACGATCTCTCCTCAGCCGATCCTATGCATATCTTGCCGATTTGCATCTTCATCACTATGCTGATTACGCAGCGCATGACCCCGCAGGCGGGAATGGACCCCTCCCAGCAGAAAGTGATGAACGTGATGATGCCGGTGATGATGGGGGTGTTGAGTTACAACTTTGCTGCCGGCTTGTGTCTCTACTGGGCGGAAGGAAATTTGATCGCCATCGCACAACAGGCCATCATGAACCGCACCAGCCTGGGGCGGGAAATGCGCGAGATGGCGGCGAAAAGAGCTAGGAAGAAAGAGAAGTGAAGCTTTCAGCCGTCAGCTCTCAGCTATCAGCCCCTCGCGATTTGCTGAAAGCTGAGAGCTGAAAGCTGAGAGCTAGACTGATGCCCATTCCTGACAAAATCGCAGCTGCCAAGAAAATCGATGCACTTCTCCGTATTGTCGTCACCCACGGCGGTCTTCATCTCAAGTATCGGATTACCGTGGATCCGCCGCTCACCCAAGAGCGCGATTGGGAACGGCCCGAGATTTTAGTCGAACTCTCTGGACCCGACTCTTCTTTGGTATTGGAACGAGGCGGCCAACTGCTGCGCGCCATCGAAACCCTGGCGATTGAGATGCTCCGCCTGCCCGGCAACGAGCATGAGAAAGTGAGCTTCGACTGCATGAATCAGCGTGCCATGCGCTTGGAGGAACTTCGTTTGGCTGCTGGCGTCGCTGCGGAGAGAGTTCGCAAGACGAATCTGCCATACGAATTTGCGCCTATGTCCTCGCGCGAGCGCCGCATTGTGCACTTAGCGTTGCGCGATCACGCCGACCTGCACACTGAAAGCCAGGGCGAAGGCGGGCGACGATGTCTGGTGGTCTACCCGAAAAACTACAAGCCCGCGAGCGGCCCTGCGTCGCGGAATCTCCCGTGAGCCGTACAAATAGCAGCTCGCCAGAATAAAACCGCTACAATCTTCCGGTGAACCTCGACGACACTATCGTCGCCATCGCTACGCCGCCCGGTCGAGGAGGCATCGGTGTGGTCCGTCTCGCCGGGCCGGACGCAAAGAAAATCGCCCTGCCCATGCTGCGCCTGAAACGCGATCTCGAACCGGGACACGCCGTATTCGGAGAACTGGTTGAACCCGCCGATGAACACGTGGGGACAGCCGCCCCCGGCTGTTCAGCTGCGCCAAGCGCGGCAGGGCGCATCGACGAAGTCGTTGTCGCTTATTTCCCCAAGCCTCACTCCTACACCACCGACGACGTTGTAGAAATCTCGGCCCACGGATCGCCTGTAATCCTGCGACACGTCGTCGAGCTCGCCATGGCCCGAGGAGCGCGCCTCGCCGAGCCCGGCGAGTTCACTATGCGCGCCTTCCTCAACGGACGCATCGACCTTACCCAGGCGGAAGCGGTCCGCGACCTTATCGAATCGCAAACGCTCTACCAGGCCAAGATTGCAGCCCAGCAGCTCGAAGGCGCACTCTCGCGCCGCCTGCACCCCCTCAAACAGAAATTGGTCGAGCTGATCGCAACTCTCGAAGCTGGAATCGACTTTGCCGAGGACGACATCTCGGTTCTCCCCGCTGATCAGATACTCCAGCGCGTCGCCGCAATCCGTGCGCCGCTTGAAGACCTTGCCACCTCATTCGCCTATGGAAAGATCGTGCATGAAGGTCTTACGCTCGCCATCGTGGGTCGGCCTAACGTCGGCAAATCGAGCTTGTTTAATCGCCTCGTCGAGCGCGAACGCGCGATCGTGACCGCAACTCCTGGCACCACTCGCGATCTAGTCAGCGAAACCGTCGCCATCGGAGGCATCCCCATCAAACTCGTCGACACTGCCGGCATTCGCCGTGCCCTCGACGAGGCGGAAAGCATCGGTATCCGAAAATCTATGGAGGCACTGGCCGAGGCCGACTTCGTCCTCGTTGTGTTCGACTATTCTCAGCCGCTCACCAACGAAGACAAGGATTTGTTAGGGCAAGTCGCGGGACGCCCGGCGATTGCGGTCGCCAATAAATGTGATCTCATCAATAATCATCACGCGGGGACAGCCTCCCCCGGCTGTCCAGCCGCGCAAAGCGCGGCAGATCTCATCGGCGACTCCCTCGCTGGTGCCGAAGACCTAACGGGTCGGAGAGTTCAAGTGCGGACTTCCGCGACCAGTGGAGAAGGAATCCCGGAGCTCCGAAGCGAAATTCTGCGTCACATCGGCGGGGAGGCCAACGCTCAGACCGAGGCTGGATTCCTCACTAACCTGCGCCACCAGGAACGCGTGCGGGAGTCAGTTACGGCGCTTGCGGCGGCCAGAGCGGCAATCGACAGCAAAGTCCCCCATGAAATGCTTCTGCTCGATCTTTACAGCGCCTTGCGTAGTCTCGATGAGATCACGGGGGCCACAACCACCGAGGATATCCTGAACCTTATCTTCAGTACATTCTGTATTGGAAAGTAAGACAGTGTTTGGCGGCTTCGACAAAATTCTGATCCAATTCAGCGACCAAATGGGAGTTTCGGTATCTAATCAGGTTATTCAGCCAGTGCGGAAGTCCGAAACCCTTCTTCTTCACGAAACTGAGACCGACCATGGCAAAGCCAATTCTGTTAAGCGTGGACGACGACTCGGATGTCTTGCGCGCGATTGAGCGCGACTTGCAGTCGCAATACGGCGCTGAGTACCGCGTGATCGCCAGCGATTCTCCCGTACAAGCGCTGGATCTCCTGAAACGGCTCAAGGTCCGCAACGATAGCGTGGCCTTGCTGCTTGCCGACCAACGCATGCCGCATATGGACGGCGTCGAATTTCTGCAAGAAGGAATGCAGCTCTTTCCCGATGCCAAGCGGGCATTGCTCACCGCTTACGCCGACACCACGGCTGCCATCAGCGCCATCAACGAAGCCAGCGTCAATTATTTCTTCTTGAAGCCTTGGGATCCGCCCGCAGAGCACCTCTACCCGCAACTTGATGACTTGCTCGACGACTGGCAAGCATCCTACCGTCCAGTCTTTCAGGGAATTCGTGTACTGGGCACGCGGTGGTCGCCGCGGTCGTATGAACTGCGGGATTTTCTGGCGCGAAATCGCGTTCCGTACCAATGGATTGACGTCGAGGTTTCTGCCAACGATCCGGAGACCAAGCGTCTAGTGGAAGCTCTGGGCCCGGAGTCCGCCAATCTTCCGGTTGTACTTTTCCCTGACGGGACAAAACTTCTGGAGAGCGTGCCGGCAGATGTCGCCCAAAAAGTTGGGTTGCGCACACGCGCGCAGACCGACTTCTACGATCTCGCGATTATCGGCGGTGGACCCGCGGGCCTGGCGGCCGCTGTCTACGGTGCTTCGGAGGGACTGCACACGGTAATGATCGAGCGCGAAGCGCCGGGAGGCCAGGCAGGAATGAGTTCGCGCATCGAGAATTATCTGGGATTTCCCTCCGGCCTCAGTGGGAACGACCTGGCCCGGCGCGCAGTCGCTCAGGCGCTGCGCTTTGGCGTGGAGATTCTGTCGCCGCAGGAAGCGACCAGCGTCCGCACCGAAGGGTCCTACCGGATTATTAAGCTGGCGGATGGGAACGAGATCTCCTGCCACGCGTTGCTGATCGCGACCGGGGTACAGTGGCGACGACTCGAAGCTCCGGGAGTCGATCGACTGCAAGGCGCAGGCGTCTACTACGGCGGCGGCGCCACCGAAGCGCTTTCATGCAAGGGCGAAACCATCTACGTGGTGGGAGGTGCGAACTCGGCGGGCCAGGCCGCCATGAATTTCGCTCGATACGCGGATCGGGTCATCATTCTTGTGCGAGGCGATTCTCTCTCCAGCACGATGTCGCAGTATCTGATTGACCAAGTCAAAGAGACGCCGAACATTCAACTGTGGGCTCACGCCAGCCTGGCGGAGGCACATGGGGAAACGCATCTGGAAGAAATCTCTGTGCTTTGTTCGGATACGAACAAAGTGGAGCGGGTGCCCGCGAGCGCGATGTTTATTTTCATCGGTGCTTTGCCCCGTACCGATTGGCTGGGGACTTTGGTCGAGCGAGACGAGCGCGGTTTTCTGTTGACGGGTCCCGATCTCATTCGTGACGGCCAACGACCCAAAGGATGGAGTCTCGACCGAGATCCCTTCCTGCTCGAGACCAATGTTCCAGGCCTGTTCGCGGTGGGCGATGTGCGGCACGGTTCGGTGAAACGAGTGGCTTCCGGAGTCGGCGAAGGATCGGTTGCAGTACAGTTCATCCATCAGTACTTGAGCAAAGTTTAAATGGTCGACAAATCGGAACTACTTCGCATCCCCATATTCGCGGACTTACCTGACAATCAGCTCGACTGGTTCATCAGTCAGTCGCAAGAATTGCATCTCAAGGCGGGTGAAGGCTACGCGCGCCAAGGCGATCCCGCCAATGCGATGTTTGTGCTTCTCGAGGGGCAACTTCAGGGTCGGGGCGAGATTGGCGGCGAAACCATCATTTTTACAATAAGCCAGGGCAACGTCACCGGAGTGCTGCCGTTTTCCAGGATGAAGCAGTTCACGGTGAGCGGGCGAGCGGAGGCGGACAGTCGCATCCTGCGCTTTCCTGCGTCACTGTTTCCAGAACTCATCCAGAAAATGCCCGAGCTGACCCAGCGTCTCGTTGGCCTGATGTCGGACCGCATCCGCGAAACCACTCGGATGGAACAACAACGCGACCGGTTAGCTTCCCTGGGAAAATTGTCCGCAGGACTCGCTCACGAACTCAACAATCCCGCTTCCGCCGCCAAACGTGCTGCCGGCCAGCTGCGCGACATGCTGATTCGGATCAGGGACGCGAGTCACGAACTGGGACGACACAATCTCACCTCCGCCGAGAGAGCCGAAATTGAAAAGTTAGAGGCCTCCTTCGTCCAGCAAAACCAACATCCCCCCGACGCGTTGACCACCAGCGACCTGGAAGAGCAAATCGATTCACTGCTACGCAGCCATGGACAGAACGACTTGTGGCAACTGGCAGCCGATCTGGCGCGAAAGTGCGTCCAGCCGGCGGAGCTGGAATCGTTGTTCGCCACGCTGGATCCGGCCACAGCCCGCGCCGCTCTGGTAAGGATCGCCGCTTCGGTCGAGGTCGCGAATCTGTTGAACGAAATCGAGAGCAGTACATCGCGAATCTCCGACTTGGTCCTCGCGATCAAGGAATACACGTACATGGACCAGGCGCCGGTGCAAAATGTGGACATCGTGAAGAGCCTGGAAACTACCCTGACCATCCTGAATCACAAGCTCAAGCGCGGAGTAGTCGTGCAGCGCGATTACCAGAAGATTCCTTTCCTGGTGAATTCATTCGGAAGCGAACTCAATCAGGTCTGGACCAACATCATCGACAACGCCATCGACGCCATGGGAGGGAAAGGTGAGCTTCGCCTTCGAACTTACCGTGACGACGGTTGCGTTGTAGTTGAGATCGGCGACAATGGTCCAGGAATTTCGCCCCAGGTCCAGCCGCACATCTTCGAACCCTTCTTCACCACCAAGGCAGTGGGCGAAGGAACCGGGCTCGGCCTCGACACGGTCCAGCGAATTGTGAAGAAGCACCGCGGCAGCATTCAGGTCGATTCGAGGCCGGGCAACACGCGTTTTCAAGTGTTTCTCCCACTGGCGGACAATCCGACATAGCTCCGGCCAAACTTCGCTCCCCCAGAATTACTTATCAGCCGCCTAAGTCGGCGGTTCACCACGTTCTGCATTGGTAAATAGCGACAGCATTTCCAATGGGTACACTTGCCAAAGGCCACAGCCGGGCCATTTCGGGCGATGCAATGGCGGCGTTCATACCGCGAGGAGCTTGCGAAACTGAGGAAAGCCGTTCCCACTCTTCTGGCGACGGTCTTCCTTTGTTGCGCTCTTGGCAGCGCTCAGGTAGCACCCTACGCAGACGGCGGAATCGGCGTTAATGGCCTTAGCTTTCAATCACCCTACTACTTTGGCGACGTTGGGGTGGACTGGGGGGACCGTGCTCCTATATTCGTCGAAGGCGAAGCCGGCGCGGACACTGCGAATCCAACTGGCCTCAACAACGGCACCACCTTTCGTGCCGCCGGAGTCGTGATGGGACGGGTAACGCAACACTGGCGGCTGGGGGGCGGGTTTCACTTCAGCGAGCTCTTCACATCTCAATACGACAACCACTCCGTTTGGCCCACCGCAGGCGCCATGTTTGAGCAGGACTGGTTTCGCCTCAACGCTCAATACCTCATCCCCACGACAACCGACTACACCCTGAACGGACCTTTGTTTGACATGCGAATGCACTTGAAGCAAAGATTCTACCTGCGCGAGCGGGTTGGTATTTATTCGTACCGCAACCCGAATGGAGTGAGCCCGTCGCATCATGTGAGCGCAATCGCTGACTTCGGCGTCTTATACGTTTTCCGCTGAGGGAGGACGATGGACACGATGCTGGAGGCCTCGTCCGAGGGATACAAGCAAGCGGCCCGCATCCACTCCTGCTAGTTGGATAATGTTTTTTCGATCGCGGCCCGCAGGTCTTCGTATTGCATCAGCCCGGGATGGTATAACGCTACGCGGCCCTTGCGGTCGACCAGAACTAGTGTCGGCGTGGTACTGGCGCCGTAGTTGGTGAAGTTGGTCTTGCTGATCGGCACAGGAACGCTTTGCAGTCCGGGATAGAAGTGCTCCCACACCTGACCGATATAGGCGATCTCATCTTTAGGCTTCGCATCCTCTCCCTTAGCCGCGTACCCGTAGAGTTGGGTGGGAGCGAGAACAGTCAACCCCTTGGGAGCGAATTCAGAGCTGAGGCGGCTGATGATCGGCCCCTCGTACTTGCAGTCGACACACCAGTGAGCCCAAAAAAACAAAAGAACGGGAGAACCTTTGAGCTGGCTCAGGGGGGTGGGCCGTGAACCGAGATACTCCGAGGTGCTGAACGCCGGCGCGGGCTGGCTGGTGAGGGTGAGTTGGTTCAGATTCTTGTGCAGGCGCGGGCTGATCGAAGTATTTCCGTAGGACATCAGAGCGTGCCGTAGCAAGGCGACAGCTTGCGCGTTTTGGCCCTGAGCGGCCAGGACCTGGGCCTGAACTTCGAGAGCAGCGCCCAGAGCGACAGGAAGATGTGGTTCGGCGTCGAGCGATCGTTTCTGGAGTAACTTGTCGGCCAGCGTCTCGATCTCCTTGGCAGCCGCATCAGCTTTGTCGAGTTGGTTGGCGGCCAATTCTTCGCGCGCCGTCCAGGAGAGAGCTTCGAGGTACTCCGGATCGACACCGTGTTGAGCGCGGTAAGTTTGCAGGGCGGAATCGGCGGCGGCGAAATTTCTCTGAGCGAGTGCGGTGCGAACGTCTTCGACGATGTCGGCAAAGGCGAGGGATGAGAGCAGGAGCAGAATGGCAAAATAACGGAGACGCATGTCTCCATGATGCAGCGAAGTCGGTAAAGTTTCCAGTCGCGACGGCACTCATTCCCAACATGACTGTAAGTCGTTGATAATACGTTCGCTTACACCGTGGCCAATGAAATACCTTGGCAATTTCAGGAATGGCTGAGGTACAATCCTGCTGCGTTTGATCTTTGCAGTTTTTCAGCAACTCCCGCGACAGCAGCGTGACCTGCCTGAAGAAGTCCTGCGATTGACACAGCGCACATCTAACAAAAAGGAATCGAGTGTAACACCATGGAAACAGGAACAGTGAAGTGGTTTAACGATGCCAAGGGCTATGGTTTCATCAGCCGTCAGAGCGGTGAGGACGTTTTCGTCCACTTCTCTGCGATCCAGGCGGGCGGGTTTCGCAGCCTGCAGGAAGGCCAGCAAGTACAGTTTGACGTCGTAAAGGGCCCCAAGGGGTGGCAAGCCGAGAACGTGAAGCCGGCATAAACCACTTACAAATTTTCGGCGAACGGGCGGCTAACCCAAGCCGCCCTTCGTTTTAGCGGGACTTTCTTCTCCCGCTACACGACACCATTGACAGGGCTGCCCGTCTGTAATACGTTCTGAGTCGATTTGCCGTGTGTGGTGCGTTGCCCTCCCCCTTTTCCCAACGCCCCGCCTGCTAGCTCTCGCAGCTGTAGAGCTAAAGGCTCTTTGTGTCTCCGGCCCACGTGTGAGTTCACTCGCAACGAAAACTGGGCCGAGATCAATCGGGGCCTACGTGGCCCGGGCTAAGGACGAAGAATGCGTTCGAGGGGGAAATATGAACCGCTTACTGAAACTATCGTGGATCTTTTGTCTGGCCGCTGTCTTTGCCTTTTCTGCCGCCAACGCGCGTGCCCAACAGTATATTTTTACCAACGACAACGTAGCCAATAGTGGCAACAGCACGACCGCCCTCAGTGTGAACAGTAAGGGCGCGGTAAAGCTGCTAAAGACCTACCCGACAGGCGGGAAGAGCGCAGGCAGTGGTTACTTCGCTCTGTCTCCGATCACGTCCGCCAAGCTCAGGCTCGGCACTTGCCTGTTCGTTTCGAATGGCGGAGACAGCACCATCGCCGCGTTCCAGGTCGATCTCTTCCAAGGAACTTTGACCGCCGTGCATGGTTCTCCTTTCTCGGATGGAGTGACCGGTGCGCAGCGTTTCGGCGTGGGGCTGGCAGCGGGAAACCATTTCTTGTTCGCCGGAAACACCAACAACAACAGCATCTCCGTAATGCGGATCAACCCCAATTGCTCGCTTAAGGCGCTAAAAATGTTCACAGTTCCCGGTTCGCCGTCCGGCATGAAGGCCACGCCCAACGGCGAATATCTGATTGCCGCCTACATCGGGCAGGTTGACTCTTTCAAAATCGATCCCACCACCGGGGATCTTACCGAACTTGGCCCATTCACCCCGAAGGGAGCTGCCGCGGGCGTCGATATCAGTTGTGATGGAACCACCGCGTACTTTGGCGATGCCTCGTCGAACACGCAGGTAGAGGCTTTCAGCATCAGCTCGGCTGGAGAGCTCAAGGAGATTGACAACTTCACCGACAAGAACGGACAGGGTTCCAACAACATAATCTTGAGTGTTGACGGTAAGCACTTGTACGTGAGCAACACGATGTCAGACCAGATCACGACTCTTTCCGTGGATTCCACTGGGTCCTTGACCTATGACGGCACGGTTAAGCTGCACACGCCCGGCACGTATGCACTGGGATTGGCCACGGGTACCAACGGTCTGGATCTTTTCGTCTCCGAGGAGAGCAATCCGGAGCTGATCGGTGTTCTTGCGACAAACGGCGATACTGTGAAGGAAGTTTCTGGCTCCCCGTTCCATGTGGTAAAGAATGGCTCCGACCCGGCCGGCCTGACCGCGGTGCCGAAGGCGTGCAACTAGGAGGAAGCAGTTGCGGGTTAGGGCTGCATGTCCCGGATCAGAACCACGTCGGAATCGGTATGGCCGCGTATGACCGCCATCTTGCTGCCGTCGAAGGACCAGCGAAAATCCCGGATGTGTTCTGACTTGAAGTCCGTGATTTGTTTTCCCGCTGAGCCATCGAGCGGTTGCAACCACAAGTCGTCGACCCCGCCATGGCGGAACGGGTAAATGATAGCTTTGCCATCTATTGAGAAGTTGATGGGACCACTTCGCGGGCGTTCGAACTGCAGCGTTTTCGAAGTCTGATTGGATTCCAATGAGAGAAGTTTGAGCTCTTCTACATGTTCACCGAGATGTCCGAAGGCTGCAAGAGCGACAGTTTTCGAATCGGGAGAAACATCGAAGACAGCTGTGAGTTCGTCTGAGATTTTTTCGGGCTTCCCGCCATCGATGGTCACCTTCATCAACCGATTGCCATTCACTACGTCCTGGTAAATTACCCAGCGATTATCGGGCGAACAAACCGGATTTTGGTCCACCTTGCCATCAGAAAGCTGTTTGAGATTTCCGCCGGACGCATCGGCGCGCCAGATGTTGAGCTCCTTGCCATTACCGTATGTGCTCGTGAATACCACGTAGCGGCCGTCGGGGCACGCGGACGGCGTGTCGGCGAAAGCGCCTGCCTGCGCGACCAAACCGGTCTTCTTACCTGATTCGGGATTGAGCAGGTCAAGGCCTGAACCTGAGTCGATAATCAGCTGAGAGTCGCGCGTCCAACTAAAAGCGAAGATCGGCGCGCCCGACGTGACCTGCCGACCCGGACCACCATTCAAAGACGGGGCTGGCATCGTGAAGACGTCGTAGTGGGGCTGACTTAAGACGCTAGCCAGGATGCGCCCGTCAGCCGCCAGGCTAGGCTCGGAGTAATTATTGGTATCGCGGGTAACGTTGTGGAACACTCCATCCGGATAAGAAACAAAAACGATTTGCCTGCGGCCCAGGTTGGTCTGTGCGAGCACGCCAGTCCCGTCCGGCATCCAGACCGGGCGCTGCACGATGTCCATGGCGGAGGTGAAGAACAATCTCTGCTTTCCGCTGCTGACATCGAAGCCCGCCAAACCGCTGAAGGCGTCTCCAGGTTGAAGCACCATGCAGACGATTGTCTTGCCATCTGGAGACCACGCGGGATCTTGTAATCCGCCGCGTACGGGACCGCTGTAAAGAATTTTCTCGTCGCCACCTTCGGCGGAAAGCAAAAGGAGCTGCTCTTTGCCGGCCTCGGGATTATTGAAACGAAAATAGGCAATCCGCCGCCCGTCAGGCGAGAAGGTAATGTTGGAATCAATGTCGGTGACCAGCTTCTGGGGAGTGCCGCCAAACAGCGGCGCACGGTAGAGATAATGCAACTCCTCACTACCGGGTTCGCTGCGAATAAAATACAGGTAGTTGCCGTCCGGAGAGAAACGCAAATGGACGTAGCTCACTTCTGCCGGTGCGATCACCTGGGTGTCGCTATTGGTGGGAAGGTTGCGCAGCCACAAGCTCTCCTGGCCAGCGTCATTAACCACGTAGAGGATGTATTTGCCGTCAGGAGAGATGGCCACCAGCGCGGCCTTGCCGGTTTCCGTAACCTTAGTGATCGAGATATTCTCGAAAGGGACAGGACGCTTGCGATTGAACAAAGTGTAAATACCATAAGCGGCGGCGGCGGCGACCACCATCGCGACGAGTGCCGCTACTCCAGTTCCCAACTTGTGCTGGCGGGCGGCGGCGACCACGGCTGAACCGCTCGAGGGTTGCCGGGCGGACGACGACTCGGGAGCCGCAACGGCAACGGATGGACCGGAGACCGGTTGCGCCATCTTACGGCCGGTTTCTGTATCGCGCTTCAGCCTTTTAAGATCACCTCGTAAATCGGCGGCAGACTGGTAACGCAGATCGCGATCCTTCTCCAGCAGTTTGTCGAGGATTTCCTGAAGCCGCAGCGGAATCTGGGGATTGAGTTGCCCCGCAGGCACAGGATCGCGTTCCAGTATGGCGTTGAAGATTACCGCCGAGGTGTTGCCCGAAAAAGGCAGCTGTCCGGTGGCCATCTGATAGATCACGGTGCCCAAAGAGAAAAGATCGGTTCGGGCATCGAGCTGTTCGCCCCGAGCCTGCTCCGGAGACATGTACGCGACAGTGCCGACCGTGCTGCCCGGGTTGGTAAGGCTGGCGGTGCGCGCACCGTCGTCCAGTGTAGCCTCAGTCTCGATGGCAGTTCCCGGTGCGCGCGTGAGCTTCGCGAGCCCGAAGTCCAAAACCTTTACCTGACCCCGCTGAGTGAGGAAAACGTTCGCCGGCTTGATGTCGCGATGGATGATTCCCTTCGCGTGTGCGGCATCGACCGCGTCCGCCAACTGAATGCTCACGTCGAGTAAACGATCAACCGGCAGAGGTCCGCCGTGAAGTTTAGTGTCGAGCCCCTGACCCTCGATTAACTCCATCGAGATAAAAGACTGGTCGCCCTCTTTTTCTACCGCATAAATCGTGCAGATGTTGGGGTGATTCAAGGCCGACGCGGCGCGAGCCTCCAGCAGGAAGCGGTCCAGCGCAGACGCGTCACGGGCCAGTTCAGGCGGAAGGAACTTAAGGGCCACGCGGCGCCCGAGAGTCAAGTCCTGGGCCTCATAAACCACACCCATACCACCGCTGCCCAAGCGGCCGGTTATACGGTAATGCGAGATGGTTTCGCCAATCACGGGAGGAACAAATCGAAAATGTCGGAGCAACTAATCTTAAGGTGCAGTGCGAGGGGAGTCAAACCGGAGAGGCCTTACATTCCACACACAACCCAAGCTAGGCAAGGTTTTCAGCTTCCGCACATGTATTGAAGAACCGGAAAAAGTTTTCGACGCGCGTGACCTGAAGTGCATTGTGTATCCGATCGCTGACGCCGACGAGGGCGAGACTGCGGCCGTCTTTCTGGTGCGTAACGTAGGCGCCCACCAGTGCGCCGATTCCGGCAGAATCCACGTAGGGCACGCTGGTGAAGTCGATGATAAGGGAACGGGAATCGTCCGCGCGCACTTTAGTCTGAAAGTCGAATAGGTTCGCGATGACGAGCGGTCCACTAAGACGCAGGATGCGTTGTCCATCCTTGGGGCCGGGGATATCCTCAATGACAAGGGGTTCGGAGGGCATTACGAGAATATTAGGGCCGGAGGGCAGACCGTTTGTTAAAGGAGTGTTAATTCTCGCGAGGGCCACGGCTAGCGCTCGGTCTCTCGGTACGACATAATGCTAAGACGTCATCGAGGAGGAGCGGGCACATGGCATTGAAGGTTGGGGAGCTAGCGCCGGACTTTGAACTGGCGGCAGTCGAAGGCGAACAGCGGTTAAAGATCAAGCTCAGTGATTTTCGCGGGAAAAAACACGTGCTCGTGACCTTTCATCCGCTGGACTGGACCCCGACTTGAGGAGAACAGTTGCCGGCGTTCGACTCGAATCTGGAGAAGTTCGCCGCGCTCGATGCCCAGGTCCTGGACATAAGCACCGACTCAATTTATAGCCACCTTGCCTGGCAGAAGCATGATATCGGAACCATGCATTTTCCCATGTGTTCTGATTTTTATCCTCATGCCCAGGTGACGCAGGCATTCGACGTTTTGCGAGAGGGGCCGCCACTCCCCGGGATCAGCGAGAGATCGGTCTTCATCGTTGACAAGAACGGGAGAATCGTTCTTGCCAAAGTGTATCCCTTGGACCAGACGCCATCGATCGGGGAATTGCTGGAGGCGCTGAAAGGCCTGCAGTAACCTCTTGCACGTCACTTCGTTGGGTTCGGCGAAGGCGCTTTTTGTGTGAGGGTTATGTTTTCGAGATACGCCCCCTCGTTCCCTAAAACGATTTCCGCTTTGATCCGGTCGCCAGGAGACAATTTCTCGAGCGCCGCAGCGTCCTTGACCGGATACGGCATGGCCATCGCAGCCATAAAGCCGGGGATTTCGTCGCCATCGACGTTGACCGACTGAGTTGCCTTATCAACGGAAACGACGCGGCCGGTCAACTGGTACCGCTTCACATTTGCGTTTTCACCCTTGGCTCCCGCTTGCTGGGCGCTGTGCGATGGCCCGCAAGCCGCCAGAAGGCCCAGGCAGCCTAAGGCAATTAGGCGCAAAATTATCAAGTGTGTTCGGCGCTGCATATCGAATGGATGGCTCAATGTTTCTCCTTTACCGTGTTGGCGTGTGCGATGACGCCCTCGCCCGCAACTAATAGTGAAAGCGATAGCGGAACTCGGCGTAAATTTCTCTGGGCTCGTTCCAGTGAAATCCTCCAAACGTCACACTGTTGTCCAGCAGGACGCGGCGATTTCCCACATTCAGAGCAGTCACGGAAACACTGTATTTCTCTGCGAAGCTTTTCCCCATGGATAGATCGAACGTGGTGTGCCCCGGCAGATAGTTTCCGGGATATTGCGCGTTGGGAAAGCCGTTGTGGAAGCCCGAGCCATAGTACACGTTCGTCGAAGCGTACGACTGCCAGGGGAGAGTCGCATTGAAACCCAGGTTCAAAGTGTTCCGCTGATCATGGTCAACAGGGCCATATCCCGGAGGCGGATACTGCGAGCATGTTGGCGTCGCAGGGGGACAGATTAATCCCCCGGTGATGGGCGAAGTTGCTTGCGCGATTTGATTCGCGTAGGCAAGGTGAAACTGGCCGCGCCGCCACAGGCGGGGAGAGCGCAGCGTGAGTTCCCAGGTTTGAATCAAGGCGGCATCCCACGTGATCGGCCAAAAGAGATTTGACCCTCCAATGTTGTTATGATCCAGCCAATTCTGTGCCGTTGTCTGAAAATGATCTGCGTCCAGAGCCCACCCGCGAACTGGAATCGTAACGCCAAACTGATACTCTTCATCCCGTTCGCCATGCAGGGGAGCGAACGCAAAACCCTGGCTGCTTGCAAAACCGGCCAATGGTCCGGTGGCCGTCAGCAGCGGCGGTGGCTGGTAAAAGTGCCCATAGAACGCGTGAAAAACCCAATTTACGCGCGGAACTTTCACGGCAATTCCGAAACGCGGGTCCACTTCATTCTCCACAATATCCGCCGTAAAGTGCGATTGGCGAAAGCCAGCGATTAACGTCAGCCATGGGGTCACCTTGAATTTGTCGCTGACGAATATCTCTTCGAGCCCTCCCGTGATGGAAGCCGAGGAGGGCGGAAAGTTCTGACTGCCGTCCGTAAATTGATTATTGAAGTAGTTGCTCTGGTGCTGAGCGAATCCGTACACGCCTGCCTGAATGTCGTTTTTCCAGACGTTTGCATTCAGGCTGGCTTGTAACCCGCCGTAATTCGAAGTTTGATCCACGTTGGTGGCCACTGGATAATCGTCGGGTGAAGCTTGATAGCTGGCTTTGGTGTAGTGATAGAAAGGCGAAACTGTTAGCAGCATATTTGGATTGAATGTGTGAATCCAAGAAAACGCAACGTAGCCATCCGTTTCGTGCTCGCCGTCACGAAGACCGTAACTGGGGGCCGCACCCGCAGCTACCAACTGCTGATTTCCGATTGAGTTGGGATCGGGGTCGTAGGGAATCTGATAATAATCCTGCCGCAGCGAGGTCACCAGCCGAAATTGATTCTCTGCGCTGGGGTTGTATATGAAGGACGCAAATCCCCCATAGCCGTTCTGCGCATCGTGAAAGACTTGCCCAATCGGCGTCTGCAGCCCGTAGTTTGATCGGTTTCCATTCAAGCTAGCATAGTAGGCGAATCGCTCGCTGTGCCCGCCAAAGTTGATTTGATCGTTTGTCTGATACCAGTTCCCCAGGCTTAGGACCAGCTCTGCCTCATTGTTTCTTTCACGACTGGCGTTTCCTGTTTGTCGGCGTGCGTTGGTGGTGGGCCAAGATTCACGGCAAGGCGTAAGAATCTCGTCGTGGTTTCAGTCGGCTCACGAAACGATGCACTCCAGTTTGACAATTTTGTTACATTTTTTCCCCCGTTATTCTTGTAAACTGTTTCCCCAGTGGCCAGCGGAGGTCGAAGGGTCGCCTTACGCTGAAACCGATTTTTCGCTACGCCGTCTAAGCAGGGTTTGAGGCTCATGCATCGTCTGACTGCCAGATTGTTGCTGGCTCTGCTCCTGGTGGGCGTGTTCGTCCCGGTGGCTCTGGCGATCTCCGCCACCCCGCCGCACGCCTGCTGTCTGCGGAAGCCGATGCACGGCCGTCCCTCCCACGACGCTGAGTTTCAGGGTCCCCCGGGATGCTGCCAACACGACTGTTGCCGCCCCCTGACCGTCTCTCGCACGGCACATCTAACTTCCAAAACGTGCGCCCAGGCCTCGCCTGCGTCGACGATCCTGCAGTCCGAGCGACACCCAATTCACTTCGCCATATCGATCAAGTACGCGCACTCCGGTCGCGCCCCTCCACAGCTCTCCATTGCCTGATTCCAAACAGCTTGTAAACACTCGCGTGGCAATACTCGTGTGGGGATGGGTTTCTGACCCGTCCGGCGGAGCAAAGCTCCGCAGGCCCCACCGGGGATCAGCCCAGCTCTAGCAGGTTTCTTGGAGAACTCATGCGCTTCACTCATGTGTCCTGCGTCGTCTTGCTGCTCTTGGCCGTTGCCGCCAATGCCACGATCTTCGGCTCTGTTCGCGGCGTCGTTCACGATCCGCAGCACCGTCCTATTCAAGGAGCACACGTTACGCTGAAGGCTCAAACCTCGGATTGGACGCAGTCCGAAGACTGTGCCGATAGCGGAGAATTTCAATTCAGTTCGGTTCCCATCGGGACTTACACGGTCACAGTCTCGTCGAAGGGCTTTCAGCAAATGCAGCAAGGCGTGATTGTTCAGTCCGACACTAGTCCGGTGTTGCATTTCGAGTTGGCTATCGCAGGCGCGAAGGAAACCGTTACCGTGTCGGGAGCTCCGGTGGAGGCACCGATAGACACTGTGACGCCAACGACGATGCTGAACCGTGAAAACATCCGGGAGACCCCCGGCG
>Ga0207048_10057_pt1 | contig 37628 bp, 42 predicted proteins | sample Alteio_BWMinCont_65_FD_153301 | JGI IMG/M metagenome (GOLD analysis project Ga0207048, IMG submission 153301) | Enriched cells from forest soil in Barre Woods Harvard Forest LTER site, Petersham, Massachusetts, United States -... | ecosystem: Environmental > Terrestrial > Soil > Temperate forest >...
TAAAATATTGTTTTTTACGATCATTCTTTACCCCGCCGGCCAATACTACATATTTCGGCTTGCGTCCCAACGTTTCGGTAAATTCATTTCTCCAGGGGCCAAAACTTGAAGGCGGGCCAATTACAAACAGGGTATTTACTTTTCCTTCGGCTCTTAACTTTTCATAAACAGTAAGAACTACTGTAGTTTTTCCACTTCCAGGGACCGAAAAATTGGCCCCATTCTCAAGAAGATATAAATGGTATGCGGCTTTTAGTTGATGAATTTTTAGACTTCTTTTAATATTAGTCGTAACAAAATCCCGGAATTCATCAAAATGCGCATAGTTATAATCACCTTGTTTAAATCGGGATGCAGTATCTTTAATCAAATCGAAATTTGATTTTAGAACTTCCAATTCCTGTGAATAAAGATCGGCGTTGTTTTTTAATTCGAAGACAATTTCTTCATTTTTAAAATATTGAACTGTCTTTAAATAAGTTTGCCGATCTAGGCCTCTTTGATATGTTTTGCGTTCATTATTAAATACAAATCCCCAAAAAGACAGTTGACTTTTTTCAATTGGCCCGAGAGTTTCAATCGGATCGGCAATTATTATTTGTGTATCTTCTATATCAATCGTCACGATTATCGTTGTTTGAATTTATCTCCCAATTTATGCTTGATTTTTTTTGCTTCAAAAATTAGGTGTTCAATTTCATTTCCCCTAAGTTGAATGGACTTACATAGTTTCATGGCTTCATCCAATTTAGCCAACTCAATGTTTTCCACAATCATATCTGAATGATTTAACTTATCTAACGCTGCATTTAATAAACTTAAAGGAGTGTCATGTTCCTTCTTATGATCTAAAATTTCATACGCCTTTTTCACATGCCAGATTATGTCTTTCCCATTTTTATTATTCCAAATTGTATCTTTAGTCTTCTCATCCACTTCCTTGCCTTCTTCATTCAAGATTTCATTTTTTGGCAAGCCAAAATCTATCTTCGTTAGAAGAAATAACTCTTTTTTAACGTCGGGATTACTTATCAGCCTTGGAAAATCACGCATTATTTGGTGTGCTTTTTTGTCTACTCCATTAATTTCTCTTTTACGAATAATCTTAAAGGCGACATTTTCAATTTTCCCAATCTCATCTTCTTGAATACCCAGTTTAATTCTTTGTTTTTCATCTAATAGTTTTTTATAAACCTGTTTATAGTAATCCAAAAAAGCCTGCCAACGACCTTCACTGTCACCTCTGCCTTCTGAAACGGTATTGTAATGTCCAGGCCTTCCTAAATAGCCCAGATATTTATCAATACATTCCAAAGGTTTAATATAATCCTCTTCAAATGCAATTCTTTCTTTTTTAAACTCCGCTGGACTTAATTCCGAATAGTTGGGATCATCCCTTAATTGTTCATCAAGCGACATCCCCATATCTACTTTGCGTTTTATTGATAGAGCTTTGTCAAAATTATAATATTCAGCTTTTCCGGTTCTCCTGTATTGGTATCGGTTTTCTAATTGTTCAATCTCCAAAAGGGTAGGCAAAGGCTCGGGATCACTTTCTCCGGGTAAAATTACGACGTTTAAATACTTATACTTTTCGTCGCCTTTGTATTTTTCCAACAGGTTGGTTAACACCATCTTTCTGCGATTACCATTAATTAAGAAACCATCTGCTGTTATTACTGCATACTCATCCTGACCCTCTTTAACTAAGGTGTTCGTTAGCTCTGCGGTTGGCCCTGGGTCTTTCATTTCTAAAAAATTTCTTAGCACAGATTGGCCGTAATCTGTAAATTCATTTATCGGGCCTTTACTATTTTCCCAAGTGATAACATCAGATGCTATTCTCCCATTGTCCTTTCTGAAACGAAGTAATTCAATAGGCACTTTATATGCCTTTCGTATTTTACGGACAATTTTATCGTCCCTGAAAGGAATTGGCTCGCTGTTAATAATCTCAATTCTACTTTTTAAAACGTCGTAAGCAAATTCCTTTATTAAAGGTCTTGGTTGGTTTTTTGAAATATTTGTCATTTCCTATCTAACTTTAAATTTTGATAAAACCTCAAATGCAAACGCACTTGCGTTAGTTGCTGCAATTTCTTGATATCCCTTTGAGTCAGTTTCTGACTTATTATTTAGTAAGTCTGATATGCCGCGTATGATTAAAAATTGCAAATCACTATTGGCATGGCAGGCCTCATAAAATCCGCTACCCTCCATTTCAACAGCTACCGCATCACTATAACTAGCTTTAATTAATTCATAGACGTCAGATCTGGTTTCAGCTATTACTTTCTCTCCAGCGGCAATCGGTTTTGCGACAACTTTTACACGATTTAGTTGATCCGTTGGTGGAAGCCTATGTTTCCAATCATTTTTTCTTGCTTCCGCCTTAGCTCTTTCATAAATAACATATGAGGATTGGCCAACGCCAGGTCTTGGCAAAAAGCCCATCGGAGATACCTTCCCTTTCTCATATCCATAAGCTTTCTCAACGGCAACAACATCACCTAATACAACATCTTTGATTCCACCGGCAATTCCCACGAATAACGCCACTTCCGGGTTAAAGTAGTTGATGGCGCGTTCTGCTTCCATAGCGCTCGTGTGATTTCCCGGGCCAATCTCAGCAATGCAGATTTCCCAGTCATGATATATTCCATTAAATAAACCTTGTTCATAAACAGTACCTTTGGGATGCACCAATTCAGCTATATCAATTAAATGCTTCCTCACGGCAAGATATTCAATTGGAATTGCAGTTAGTATTACAGCGCGAGGAATCGATGCTTCTTTCAATTAGTGAAATGGTTTATAAAAGATGAATGTACAAAAATATTAAATCATTTTATTTTTGATTTATTGATATATAATCCTTTGCTTTCGCAAGAGTCCCACTTTTAATGAAGAAATACCTGCTCAACCCAATACACACGACCGGCGTTAGCGTTCGTCGACAGTAACACCTGCGCAAGCACTCTCCAAATCAAACCACACAAAACCATCCCCAAACTATCCACCACACCTCGTATATTCGCACATGCCTTTAACTTTCGCGCATCCGGCTATAGTATTACCCTTAAACAAGCTAACTAAAAGCTATTTATCCCTAACGAGCCTGGTAATAGGCAGCATGACACCCGATTTTGAATACTTCATGCGCATGCGTTTGCTAAGCGTATACAGCCATACCTGGCCGGGCATACTTTGGTTTGATATGCCATTAGGCGTAGCGTTAGTGATAATATATGAACTTTTGATAAAAGGCCCGCTTATAACACATCTACCGGCAGGCCTTAACCGCAGATTTTATAGCTTTAAAAGCTACCGGGGATATTACTCGCTGCAATATTTTGTCGCAATTTTTCTTTCGGTTTTAATAGGGGCAGCCTCGCACGTAGCTTGGGATGGGTTTACGCACCCTGCAGGTTATTTTGTACATCAAATACCGGAGTTGTCGCGTATTGTCAAATTTCACGGCTACAGGGCGCATTTTTATACCTGTCTTCAGTATGCCAGTACCGCGGCAGGGGCCTTGCTTATTTTAATAGTCGTTTTAATGCTGCCCAAAGGGGAGCTAACCCGGGCAAAGCATATTGCAGGCTTCTGGCTGCAGGTGATACTGGTGGCAATGGTTACCATCGCTATTAAACTGGCAACCGGCCTCCCACTGCATCAATACGGCAACGTACTGATCACCGTAATTGACGGTGGGTTGCTGGGGTTGGTCGTTGCTTCGTTTTTGGCTGGGTGAGGGGGGTACGTCAAATAGGGCTCGAATTAAATATTTAAATAGATTTTAGACTTAAAATTGAGTAAATTTGTAATATGGAAACATTGATCATGCACCCCAAAAGCGAGGACCAGGTAAGGGCACTAAAAGCTATCGCCAAAGCATGGAAAATAAGTGTGGAAACAAGCCCGTATGATCCGGATTTTGTTGCAATGGTAAAGAAAGCTGAGAAAAGAGGCAATTATAAAGATATTGATCCGAACGATATATGGGGCAGTTTAAACTTAAAATAGAAGAGTTAGCTGAAAAACATATAAAGCAGCATTTTAAATCGGGGGACAAAGCAAGCATTAAAAAAATTGAAAAAATACTTTTGGAACTCTCCGAAACGCCATATACAGGCTTAGGAAATCCTGAACCATTAAAATATGAACTTTCGGGATTTTGGTCAAGAAAAGTAAATCAAAAAGACAGATTGATTTATAAAGTTGATGAAAATATTGTAACCGTTTTTGTAATTTCAGCAATGGGCCATTATAGTCACAAATAGATTATCAACTCCCAACCCATTTAATTTTACAACGCATCACAACAAAAAAAACCGTTGCGGGCAGGTTTTTCAACCAATTTTTTTGTCATTCTTTGAATTTTTTAGTATATTTGGCTGATATACAATATATTATATCAACTATCATCTGATCTTTTAAGACCACCTAAACGCATTTAGCCCGGAAAACCAAAAAAATTAAGACCAGCAAAACGCATTTAGCCGGGAAAATTGAATTTTTTAAGACAGGCAAAATGCATTTAGCCCGGAAAATTGATTTTTTTAAGACAGGCAAAACGCATTTAGCCCATAAGAATTTCGGGGTTAAGACAAGCGAAGATGTGTTAGGGGTAGGAGAGGATAGCTCGGATAGTGGGAACGCCTGAATTTGATAGCGGATAAGGGTCAAGAAAATCATTTTGGTTCACACTAGCACGCGCCGCTCATAGCCGCGGTGGGCTTAGTCACTTTTGTCTTGGCAAAAGTAACCAAAACCGTGTCAGCAGAGATGCTTCTTTGCACACTTGGCCTTTGCCGCACAAATCAGAAAAAACCACGGGCTGCAATCTTTTTGCCGGGCTACCCTATCGCTTATTTACCCTGCAAGCAAAAATTTGCTATGCCCCTTTCCATTTCACAGGGCCATCAGTTTTTCTGATTTTTCCCGAAGCTTATCTGCTGACAGAAAAAAAGAAAAAGATTTAGGGGGAATAAAATAACGAAACCAAAAGCGGGTAAGGGCCTGCCAGAAAAGCGGGACGGGAGTATGGCCCGTGGGATGAAGCTTTTTTCTGGCTTGATTTTATTCACTTATTATTTGTTTTTTAATGGTGTTCATTATCTCGCTTCGCTCGGTCTTGGTTACTTTTTCATCTAAGGAAAAAGTGACTAGGCCCCCGCGGCTATGAGCGGGCGCGTGCTCGTATGAACCAAAAATGATTTCGGAGCATACAAACACTATGGTACTGTGTTTATTTTGTAACAAGAAACCCCAAACATCCCAAAATCTTATGAATCTTAGTTCACACAACAAATTAAATTCCGAAATTCGCCCAATACATAACTATGCTCCAGATACAGGAAAACGTTTCCCTAAAAAATTTTAACACATTCGGCGTTGAGGCCAATGCAAAATATTTTGTCGAAATAAACCATAAGGACGAACTTGCCGAGCTTTTCCTGGATCCGCAATGGAAAGAAACAAAAACGCTTGTTTTGGGCGGCGGCAGCAACTTACTGTTATTAAACGACTTCGATGGCCTGGTGATCAGGATTAATATCCGAGGTATTGAACACCGCATCAGTCATAATGATGTTTTTATTGAAGCCGGCGCCGGCGAAGTATGGAATGACCTGGTGAATTTTTGTGTTGTCCGCGGTTACGCTGGTCTTGAGAATTTGAGCCTGATACCGGGTTCGGTGGGAGCGGCGCCCATACAAAACATAGGCGCTTACGGCGTAGAGCTGAAAGATGTTTTTCGCAGTTGCAATGCTTTTGAATTGGCAACCGGCACCTTCAAAACATTCAGTAAAGAAGATTGCCGCTTTGAATACCGCGAAAGCATTTTTAAAAGCGAGCTAAAAGATCAATATATTATAGTATCGGTAAAACTGCAATTATCGCTTATCCCCAATTTCAATTTAAAATACGGGGCCATCGAGCAGGAGTTAAATAACCGTCACATCGCTTCGCCAACTATAAAGGATGTATCGCAGGTAGTTTCGCATATCCGCGTATCAAAACTCCCTGATCCGTCGACTATCGGCAATGCAGGCAGCTTTTTCAAGAACCCTATTATTAGTATTGAACAGTTTGCGGTCCTTCAATCAAAATTCCCTGGAGTCGTGAACTATCCCGCAGGCGATTCCCAAATAAAACTCGCTGCAGGCTGGCTCATTGAGCAGTGCGGCTGGAAGGGGAAAGTTGTTGGCAATACAGGTACATGGAAAAATCAGGCCCTTGTTTTGGTCAATCATGGAGGCGCTACCGGCGAAGAAGTGTATGCGTTTTCGTCGCAAATCATAGACAGTGTGTACACTAAATTTGGCGTTACACTACAACGTGAAGTAAATATAATAGGTTAGTCAAAATAAAGTAATCCGGGGCGAAAACCGCCCTCTAAAAGTTCAGCTTTGTTTCTTATAAAATCATAAGTTATGTTGTAAGATATTATATTACAATACTTTATAAACTTACTGGTGTTAAAGATACACCTTCAAAAGAAAAAACCTCAACTGTCCTGTTTTAGCTTCACTTTTAGTTAAGGAAGTGGTAAGTGGTACTATGTTTGTCTAAGTACCGATACAAAACTTTAACAGAATGACAAAGATTGAGTTTAACACCCTAGTACTACGTCAGGCAACCTCATTGAGGTCATATGCCCTACACTTTACACACGACGCAGACGATGCTAACGACCTTGTCCAGGATACAATGTTGAAGGCTATAACTTATTACAATAAGTTTAAAGAAGGAACTAATTTAAAAGGGTGGTTATACACTATTATGAAGAACACGTTCATTAACAACTATCGCCGGTTTATAAAAATGAACACTTTTGTTACCAAGTCTGATGAGATATCCTCGCCAAACCTGGTATTCAGTTCAACTAAAAATCAGGGCGAAGCCAAATTTGTAATGGATGACGTTAAAAAAGCGTTAGACAGGCTGCCTGCCGATTATTATTTGCCTTTCACGATGTATTTTGAAGGGCACAAATACCACGAAATTGCCTATCATTTAACAATCCCAATCGGAACCGTTAAAACCCGCATACATGTTGCACGTAAGCTACTGAAAAAGAGTTTGAGAGCTTATGACAACGGCATCGTGCGGCCTGTTTATGCAGAAAATTAGTCACCTTCACATATTCTATTCTAAACAAGAAATCTTCCTGTTAAAAAGGCAGGAAGATTTTTTTATGGATTTATTGACATCTTATCCATTTGGTATGGCCTGATTAAGTATTTTAGCGGGATACAAAGCCATAATGGAGGATTTGCCAGTTTACACTAAATCGCAGCTTGCCTTACGCAACGGACAGGACAAGCCTGAAGTATGGATAGCCTATAAAGGATTGATCTATGATGTATCCCGAAGTCGTTTATGGTTCAGAGGCAAACACTATGAACATTGGGCAGGGCAGGACCTTACGTCAGAATTGATTGACGCCCCGCATGACGAATGGGTATTTCAGAATTTTGACCCTATAGGGAGGTTGGGCTGAAGTCGGATTGTGAAATGCCGGGTGCAGAAGTTTTATGATCATTCCGCAATCGGCATTCCGTATTTCGCAATTAATTTATTTCAAACTTAGTCAAGCTTACAAATTCTTCAACCCGATCGGCAATTTCCTGCTTTGTAAGGTTCCTGATTCTTTCGGTACCGAATTTTTCAACACAGAATGAAGCCAGCGCTGAGCCGTAAATGATGGCGTTCTTCATATTGTTAAAATTAACAGTACCAACTTTGGCCATATAACCAATAAAGCCGCCGGCAAAGGTATCTCCGGCGCCGGTTGGGTCAAAAACCTCGGCAAGTGGCAGAGCCGGGGCAGCAAATATTTTGTCCTTGTGGAAAAGCAGTGCGCCGTGTTCGCCTTTTTTTATGATGAGATATTGTGGCCCCATGGTCAGTATTTTATGAGCTGCCTTTACTAATGAGTATTCGCCGGATAGCTGGCGTGCTTCGGCATCGTTAATTGTTAAAACGTCTACCATTTTTATGGTCTCCAACAGATCGTCCATGGCAACATCCATCCAAAAGTTCATGGTATCCATCACGATCAGTTTGGGACGGTTTGCCAGGCGTTTTATAACCGTCTGCTGCACCTGGGGCTGTAAATTACCGAGCATCAGGTACTCACAATCCTGGTACGAAGCAGGAATGATTGGATCAAAATCAGCCAGTACATTCAGCTCAGTTACAAGGGTATCACGGCTGTTCATGTCATTATGGTACTTGCCGGCCCAGAAAAAGGACTTTTCACCCTTTTTTATTTGCAGGCCATCTGTGCGGATGTGATGACGGTTAAGATCATCAATCTCGCTTTGCGGGAAATCGTCACCCACTACGGCTACAATTTTTACTTTACTATAAAAATAAGCAGCGGCGAGGCTAGCATAAGTAGCTGCGCCGCCAACAATTTTATCTGTTTTACCAAACGGGGTTTCAATCGCGTCAAACGCTACAGTTCCAATAACTACCAAGCTCATGCACAAGTATTTTAAACTTTTTGCGGCAAATATTGTGAAATTAAGTAATAATGCCACTATTTTGTTTAAAGCGTTTAGAATAATTGTCGCTTTTGAACCGGTAATTAAATAAAAGGTATGAATTTTAGTTTTTTTAAAAGATGTGTTGCGTAATTAACTCAGAAATCATACTTTTGCACACTCCAAACCGGAAAATATTCCTGAATAGCTCAGCCGGTTAGAGCATCTGACTGTTAATCAGAGGGTCGCTGGTTCGAGCCCAGCTTCAGGAGCCAGAGTGGGCAAGCACGAAAAATCGTCGCTTGCCCTTCTTTTTTATCTACTAATTCATTGTTAATCAAGTAGATATAAGAGTATAGTTCACTCGTCAGAACGGTTCGATGTTGCAAGTCTTCAAAAGTGAATTTTTAGGAGTACACCGAACCAATTAATTCGCTTGTTTCACAAGTACTGACCGAAAAGAGTCGCCGACAGACAGCAGAGATTTTCATGACACAAAAAAATAGTCAAACGGTGATCGACAACTCACTGGCGTTCAAATACACTGTTTTTAATACCCCCATATGTGTAAAAAGAAAATCCGTGAACTTTCATTGAAAGTTCGCGGATTTTAAGTAGTCCGTAGGGGAAGCTTTTCGAACCCCTTTTTAGAGGATTTAAGAATCTTGGCTGCTTCATAATTTATTTAAGTCTTTGATTCTCAAACCAGTCGGTTGGAATTCTGCACGGTCTGGACGTAAATTTGCCCTAATTGAGAGTTGACTACAGCGACATATCAAAGACCTAAAAGGGTGAAAACGAGCATCAGACACTAAGTTGACTTTCCGTTCCGACATGGGATAATTCGGCGCGTTGAGCCCGCCGTTTCAACTGCCAAATCGATAGTCCATGCAGGATGGCCGACAATGGCACTACGAAGCCGGGAGTCATTACTGTCGGGAAAGCGTTTAACTGTCCGGCGGTCTCGACCAGGCTTCCTCCATGAAATGGCCCTCTCAGGGAAGTCATGATGCCCATAGAAATCGCAATCGCAAGGTCTATCAGCCCCAGAATATTCCACCTCATGGCCGCTTTGCGTCCCGCCTCTGTGCCGGATGCCACCAGAGCCGCCGCTGGCAGGGCCAACACCCCAACTGCAGCGTCGCCTATCCCGGCTGGAAGGGCAAAGGCTCCTGGTAAAATTCCGTGCAGCCAGATCACCAAAAAAAGGCTGCCATAAACCCGGTAGAGTTGAATGCCGATCAGCCAGGATGTCGGCATGGCATCCAACAATGAAGCGATGCGACCTGAACGCGTCAACAGAATCAATCCAACAACGACCGGAAGAAATGTTGCAATAGGCAGCACCGGCAGGTTAAGGACAACTCCCGGTACGGCCTGAAAGAAGCCATGTGTTGCCAGCTCAAGAATGAGGGTAAGCCAAAGCGTGAATGGAATAGCAATGGCAAGCCACAGCGTAGCACGCGTGCGGTAGGTGAATGCCGTGCGGGAAAGGCCAAGCCACAGACCCGCCAAAATAAGTCCCTGAACGATAATGCGCACAATGATCATAGGAATTCCGGTTGGCGCAAGCTGCGGAAACACAAGATTCATTCCTATCCAGAAAGCGGCGAGCATCGCCCCCGCCCAGAACAGGCGGGAAGTGCCTTTTATATCGGGAATTGTTAAATTATTTTTTTTCATTTTGATATAGTTTATTATGTATTAAATAAAAGAAACAGAGAATCCAAAGGCTTGCCAATTGATAAGAAATAAAAACAAGGGACTTTAAAAGCTGCGTTAATACTGAAACGGGCCGGCAATCTGACACCTGGTTACTTAGTTTTTCCTCCTAATCCACCAGCGTCATCACCGCTCATCATGTCGCGAAACATTTTCCATCCTTGAGGGGTCTTTTTCCAAATGGTAAGGAATTTTCCTTTTGCAATCGATTTTTGCTGATCGTCAAAGATTTCAAATTGTCCCTGTTCGGTAACATAATCATCGGTAAGACCATATAGTCCTTTTCTTGAGAAAACAATATTTCTCACTCCTGATTTACAGGCGAAATTGAAAAAAGCCAGCATCATCGGCTTGCCTGACAGAACAGGACGGCCAGGAGGCATGATCGCACCATCTGCGGCATAACACTTAAGAAACAATGAGGTGTCCTGTTGCGCAAAAGCTTTTGCGTAAAGGGAATCAACCCACGCAATATCTTTCTTAACGGAAGCTGAATCGATTTTTAAAGGCTGCCGAACTGCGCCATGTGCGCTGAAAGTCATGATGGCCAATAGGAAAAAACTTGAAAATGTCAATTTAATAGATTTCATGTTTATATGTTTAATAGATTTTCTTTTGTACAATTTTGAGCAATTACATTATGTTCAGTTACTTCAGTGCTTCAAACACCCAAGCACGTAATGGGGACGACACGGGCTTATCGCCCAATTGTTCGGTCAATTCTGTTGTAAGCGCTTCCTCGATCTTGTAGATAAGGGATGGATCTCTTTGCATTAGGACTTTCGCGATAGGTAAACCTTCGATAAACCCTTTGGCTGCAACGGTAGCCGATTCTATCATTCCAGTCTTTTTAACCGAGTCGACCCGGATATCCCGAAAGCCGGCTCGCTGCAATAGCTGAAGAGTCTCGTTTTTATCTTTCATAGAGAATGGCCCAGTGTTTTGCAGGATGGGGTTCTCACCTATAAATGAACCAATAACTTTCATGCCGATTGCCCAGACATCATTGTCTTTACTATCTCCCCAGACATTAAATAACACACGTCCGTCTTTCTTTAGCACCCGCATGATTTCTTCCAGCGCTTTCTCCTTGTCAGGTACGAGCATCAAGCCAAACTGGCAAATGACAAGATCAAAAAAATCATCCCGATAGCCCGTGTCCACCATATCAATGACATCCCATAAAATATTATCGGCCAGGATTTTTTTCCTGGCTATCGTTAACATGTCGGCATTGATATCGGTGGCCGCCAAAACAACAGCATGAGCATGCAGGTGGCGGGTAACGCGTCCGGTTCCGCAGGCAAGTTCAAGCGCATGTTCAACTTTGTCGTTACCTATGCGTTGTACCAGGTCCAGCGCGAAAGGTTCAAATAAAAACCGTCCAAGATATTCCTCGTAAGCACGGGGAATTGAACCGTTGAATGTGATCTGATTAACTTCCATAAATATTCTGCAAAAATTTGTTCCCAGATTAATTATCACAAAGTTGCCCCGGAATTTTCAGCATCCACTTGGCATTTGGCAAGAAATTGCTGCAGGATTGTCTTTGCTTCAACGCAGCGCGAGATTTGGTGAGGGCCTTTTGATAACCAGGTTCCGAATAGAAGCAAGATGAGCAAAAAGAACTAAGGGTACGATCACAGCCGGCAACATGATGAATGGAAATATCCCGAGTGCAATATCTGGTTGCTCAGTCCCGATCAGGCCGAAGTTTGGCATCGAAAGTACCGCAAGTCTTGACGCATTGATCAGCAGCATGAAGCAAATTATATTCCATGCTATCAAAACAGCGCGATTTAGTTTCTTTCTGACAAATCCGAAATAGCAGACGAATGGGGCAGTTAACCCGGAAAAAATGTCAAAATTGAGGCCCTCAAAAGTCATGATTTTCGGAACGTACTTTTAAACAAAAAGAAGGCACAATACGAGTTCGACTAATATCCTGGTAATATGCACCCAACGTCTTGAACGGTTTGCCGCTGTTCGCTATTTTAAAAAGTCACCATCAATGATTAATAAGCGAACACCATTTTTCGAAACAGACCGGTGAGAACTTAAATGATCCGAAACAATATAGGTCATTCCGGCAGTCAATGAAAAGGCTTCGCCATTTTCCAGCTCGCTGACGAAATCGCCTTCCAGGCAATGGACAATATGCCCTTTCCCGCACCAATGATCAGCAAGGTAACCCGGTGTATATGCGACCATCCGTATGCGCAGCCCGGCAAATTGAAGGGTTTGCCAGAATGCCATGCCAGTTGTACCGGCATGTTGTGTTTTTGTTATTTGATCCCAGTTTATCACTTGAAAAGAAATCTTGCTCATAAGTTTAATTTTTAAAAGTTGTTATATTGTGATTAGTTTAGTTTTTGCAAACCTACAAAAATTTGATACCCCGAGCCCCTGCTTTGATCTGAACTAATATATCCTTTGCCGCCGTCGTGGGATCATCATTCTCCGGAAGTTTCAGGGGTCTTATGTCGTTCTCGTAGAACAAATTTCCAAAGCACATTCTCTTGCCTGTTCCCCCAAACATTGAATAATAGGCGGCTGCCCTTTAGTTTTCAAAAAGTTATCTGGTAATTAATATTAGGAAAAAAGCCATTCTGATATATATCGCCTATCCGGCTTGTAACCGGGTTAAGCGTCTGAATATAAAGGTTCATTTTATTGGTTAGATTCTGCAAGTCAACATAAAATTTTTGGGTGATCTTTTTGCCATTTCGTATATAAGAAAACTTCAGGTCCCACCTTGAGTAGGGTGAATTTTGTGAACTATAAGCTTCGGCGTCTTTATATATTACGTATCCGGCAGTATGTGATGCAGCGATATCAAAAGGCGTATAACGCTGACCGCCCGCCAGGGCAAGTTTAGTATCAACAACAAAGGACGATTTGGCATTCAGCTTAAACTCTTTGCCAGTCAGAAAATTTGCCACAACATTACTATTAAAAGCCGTATTGCGCCAGATGTCGTCGCTTCCTTCATATTTTGACTGAAATAACGATCCTGTTATTAAATAATAGAAGCCTTCATTCAAGAACTTTTCCAGTGTAAGCTCTAAACCATAATTATACCCCTTACCATTATTTACCAGGTTTGTATTATCCGGGAAACCGAAAGTAGCGCCATTGTTAAGCATACTGAATGAGGATGGCTTGCTATCTACAGCCGCATCATAAATATATTGGCCATATACTTCTGTCTTTAACCTAAGATGATCGGATAAACTAATCTCATAACCTGCTACGGTATGCAGGCTCCTAACAAAATCGAGATTTTTATTGGTCAGGTCGATTTGTCCGCCGGGGTTTTGCGTCTGGAAGAAATACACTTCAAGTGGTTGCATCTGGCTATGCATGCCAACACCAAAAGTAAGTGCCTGGTTTTCTTTAACCTGATATTTTAAGTTCCACCTCGGTTCAATACTAAAGGAGTTATTTAAACCAAACCATTGCGTATATACACCGAAATTGGTTGATAATAAGTTATTGAAACGATGATAATAGGTCGCAAAACCTTTAATTAAAGCGGCTGAATTTTGTGCATTAAGCAAGGGCCTTAAAACTGAATCGCCGTTGGGAATATAGCTTTGCTGCAAATTAAGCAGGTTAATATCGGCTGTTAAACCAGCAGTAACCTGGTTTTGACTATTAATTTTGTTGTTTATGAGGTATGCAGCCGTAATCTTGCCCTGCTTATCGTTTATATCATTTGTTGTTTTATTGCTCATATTGCTTTCAACAGCCTGGGAAACAAATTTGGTCTGAGTAAATGATCCGGCCAGCGTTATTTTCCCTGATGTATTTGCATTATAAAAACGAGTATTAGTAACACCGGTTACTGCGGTTATAGATTTGAGGGTTTGATCAGATAAGGCTCCATTGTTGGAAGCGTAGAGGTTACTTGCAGAATCTGCCGGTAGGTTAATATGGCTTGCCCCGCCTAAACCAAACCAGTCAAATACCCCTGCATTTTTGGTAACGATATGCAATTTAAAACTACCATCCTGGTAATAAGGTGTAGCTGTTCCGGTACCGACACTAAGCCCTAATTTCTGAAGCGACCCTACCATTGAATAGCGGTAATCTATCAGAAAGGAGGATTTGGTTTCTTTATTCAATGGTCCTTCTGCAGCAAATTCAAGACCATTAAAGCCCATTTGGGCCAGGTACTCATCTTTTTCCGTATTGCCATTCCTGGTGCGCAAATCAAAAACACCGGCAATCGCATTTCCAAACTGGGCCGGGAAAGCGCTGGTCATAAAATCTGAACTTTTCAGCGTATTGGTATTGAGCATGGAAACAGGCCCCCCGGTAGCTCCCAGCGTGCTGAAATGGTTTGGACTGGGTATGTCAATCCCATCCATGCGCCAGAGTACGCCACTTGGGGAGTTTCCGCGTATGACAATATCATTCCGGGCATCGTTAGTACCGCTCACGCCTGCAAAATTCTGCGCCATGCGGCTCACGTCATTCCGGGTTCCGGAATACCTGTTAGCTTCATCGATACTCAACTGCCTGGCGCTGACCAGGGCATTCGAGTTTATCGGAAGGTCTTTCCTTTTATCACTACTAATCCGGACCTCATTAAGCGCCTGGACATTTTCAATCAGATGGATATCCAGGATCACTTCCTTCGCTGAAGTTATTTCAATGTTTTGTTCTATGGAAATTTTATATCCGACCAGGCTTACTTTAATGGTTTGCCTCCCCACTGGAACATTTTTCAACCGGAAGTTTCCAGCAGAATCGGTTGTGCAGGAACTTTGTAAGTTTAAATTATTGCTAACAAACGTAACTGTGGCACCGCGTAAAGCGTTGCCTGACTGTTCATCCACCACTGTACCTATAATGGTTTGAGTAAACGGACTATTTTGTGCAAGGCCATTTAATACAAAAATGAATAAAAAAATGATAGTAAATGTCTTTTTCATGGTAATCTAAATGGAAATCGCTACGGAGCGTTATGTTATGTTTTGATGGAATGTTAAGCCGCAGGTAAAAGCCTTGCAATGAAATTGGAGTGAGTTGCAGAAAAAGCGGAATGAACGAGCAATGTTCAATATTTCAATTTTTACTTACTTATTCTTCCAGTTTTAGTCGTTTGGCTTCTTTTCTTTAATCATAAGATGCGACTATTTCCTCCCATTTACTCTTTTTGAGAAACTCCCTGGCGTTTTTAAAATGCAGCATATCGTAAATAGCTTGTCGCTTATCAACGGCATTCACATAATATGCACGACATATCTGGTAACCTATCCAGTATCCCTGGTCAGCTGGGTTATCCGGTGTTTCCTGACTGGCATTAGCTATCCAGTTGCTATCACGGTTAAAATTCATATCCTTCAGGAATGCTGCCCATATTCTTTTTTCTTTGCCTTTAGCCCAGCTGTGCAGGCGTTGGCTGATGTTTTTGCCACTGATCATTTCGCCCAGGAAATCGGCCATGCCTTCTACCAGCACAGGCATCAACGTAGTAGTGTCTTCCAATTTTAAAAGCTCGTCCTGCTGGAAATGGATCAGCTCATGAGAAATGATTCCCGGCAGATTTTGAAGCGGGTTAAAATTATTCTTCTCCCATAAACTCAGTTCACCCAAGGGAATATTATCAGTCTTAGAGACCTGGTTGATCCCGATCAGCAACCCCGCATTCGATACTGTCCCTGCGCTGGTATAAGCCCCCATAACAAAATAAACATCAGGGAATAATGCCTGGGGATAAATTGCCTTCAATTTTTCAAAGCAAGTGTATATGGCAGGCTTCAAACTGTCTACCTGTAAGGTATTCTTCCTGATGGCAGCATAGAATGCGGCGTGCCGATCATAATGCCGCACAAATGCCCCTACACTACTCACTTTCAATCCCATATAATCCTGCATACCCTGCGAGGCTTTGTCAAAATAATATTTTTTATAAATAGCTGCCCGGTTGGCGGTGTCATTCCGTGCCCGGTCATAAGCCAGCCAGAATCGATGAACATCTTCCGTTATCAGGGAGGCATGGTGTGGCGCTTTATTTAAGACCTTTTTTTCTTCCTTTACAGACCGGACAAGTTGATCCCATTCTTTCTCTGCGCGCAGCGCGTCCAAATCTTTATCCTGCAACAAATGCTCCTTATCGCTATATCCGGCATGGATGGACATACGCAGGATAATAAAAGCGCTGTCCCTGTTTCCTGTCAGACTGTAACAAGAAGCAGCGCGATACAGGCTACCTCTTTTTTGTAAATTGAAATCAGCGATGGCGGCTGACTCCAGATAGAGCCTGGCAGCTTTTTGATAATCCTTCGTTTTGTATAGGCTATCTGCACTTTTGTGAAGCTGCTTGTAATCCTGGCTGTAGGTTTGCAGGGAAAATATCAATAGTGCGATAGAAATAATTAAAGGGGGCAGTTTCATCATTGAAGTGCTTTAGATGAAGATTTTAGTCATTTTATAAATGAACAATGTTCAATTAATTATAAATTATGGCGCAAAAGAAGCGCTGGCCGGTTATAAGACACTTGCCAAATGGCAAGAAATGAAATAAGGGGATAAGGAAAATATTAAAAAATTGCCAATCACATTTCTTGTTTCTTGCCATTTGGCAAGTGTGAACCAAGGTATTTGAGGTTTCTTGGCTAAATGAATTTATATCGGTAAAAGTCGGGACAGTAGTCCCCGGGGCCGTTCTAATTATTGAACATTTATTCGAGATTGCACATAAAATGAACGTCGGAATCCGATCGACCTAAATACATTTACATGAAAAAAAATAATCCATGGCTGCAAATTCCATATAAAGATTATGAATCTCATATGGCTCACCCACAGGTTAAACAGCTACAGCAGCTGAATTTAATCATTTACGAAAAAGTACGAAAATACAGACCGAAATCTATAGCGGTTTTTGGAGCAGGAACGGGAAATGGTTTCGAGCATTTTAACGATTGTGAAAGTATTTACGCAATTGATATAAATCCGGAATATTTGCAAATATGCCAGGCAAGATATAATCGATATAAAACGTTGCTGAAAAGTATTTTAGCTGATGTCGGCCGGGATAAATTACCTATAGCTAAATCGTCGGTCGATTTGGTGATCTGTCATCTGATTTTGGAATACACGGACGTCACCAAAACAATGCGGGCCATAAACAAAATATTGAAAAAAGGAGGCATCGTAAGTGTTGTTATTCAGGACAACGGCACTTCTTCATTTGTAAGCCCGACGGCCATTAGCTCGCTGAGTCCGTTGTCAAATTTCGCTGCACAAGTGGCGGAGGAATCAATAATGAGTAGTAATAGCTTAGTTATTTTGGGTTATGAGGAATATAATTTAATTAATGGTAAGGTTTTTAAGAGTTATGATTTGATTAAAAGTTGAGTAGAGTCGGCAGGGTGGTATTGCTGAACGCTTGACCAGGCCGTTCGGTGCGCTTTGGAGCACCGAGTTATGTAAGCAATTAAGGAAATCGCAATTAATACTAAATAAATTAATATGGTCAAAGTGTTACGGAATTAACTGTTTACTATTCTGGAACGAGGTGGTCAGTGGCTCCGGAACGTATAGTTACAGGCAGGTAAAAATGGTTAAACGAATTTTCATGATTTATTTGTTTTAATTATAATATGACTTTTTTTTAGAATGCTGCCGAACGCGTCTCAGGAGCATCATTTTGTAAGACTTAGTACCATATCTTTGAAGCCGGTAAAATTTGTATTATTGCCTATCGACCTGTCGCCGCTGATCATCCGGATAGCCACAATTTTGGTTCGAGGGTCAACAATTATAAAATTACCCAGGTACCCGTCGGCGCGATAGGTTATATTTCCTTTATTCTCCTTTTTGACAAATCTCAATTTCTTTGCCTGAAGATTTTCATTGAGCAATTCCCTAAAGTTTTGGCCAAACACATCGACCAATTTTCTATAGAAAACCTGCTCAGATGGATAGGAGCCCTTTAGAAGCTTTATTTTATTGATGAAATCATTTGAAATGTCATTGATTATCATTTCATTTATTATTTCGTCATCAACAGTATACAAAGAATATTCGTGATCTATCCACCAAAGTAGGCCGTAACCATCATATTGCTTGCAGGGAATGGTCAATGCATCTATGTATTGCGGAGAAATTATTTGCCTGCCGCTATAACTGCCTTTATTAAGCAGCAACAAACCGATCTTAATAAAGTCGGAGGGTTTCAGTTGGCAGCCGGACATTACATGCGGATTGCCTGCTCTATCAACCGTCCAGTTATAGTCATTAATATTCAGCGGCTTAAATAAACGATCCTTAATATAGACATCCATTCTCTTTCCAGTGATCTTTTTAATGACACCGGCGAGCAGGTTTAATGCCTTATTATTATACTCGAACTTTTCCCCAGGCTTAGACGAAAGCTCGGCTGATAGCGCCAGTTGAACGAAATCCGGACTTGGATATATTTCTACTGTGGCATCTGGATTGTTCTGAACACCCGAAGTCATGGTTAACAGATGCCTTAGCGTAATCAGTTGTTTTTGGCCCTGCCTCCATTCCGGGTAAAATTTATAAACGGGTACATCAAGGCTGTCTATTAGACCATCCGACTGTAAGCAGGCAATAGCAAGTGCAACTATGCTCTTAGTGCAAGACATCGATTCAATTTTAGTATCCGATCTTACCGTGTCAAAATATGTTTCGGTAACCAGTTTGTTGTCTTTGTAAATAATTATCGCGTTCGAAGAACTTTCCTTTCCCTTTTCCAAAAGGTTGGAAAGGTTGCCGGGTTTTATATCCTGTCCAAAAGCATTGAATATGATGAATAACAAAAAAAGGGGAATTATATATTTTTTCATTTTAGTAATACTTGTAATTTTGCTTTACTTTCTGTTCAATCCAGGCGGCCATATCTGAATTACTTCACGTTTTGTCTGATTAAAGAGTTCCGTCGATCTGGTCATCTGTCCGAATGACCAATCTGTTTTTTTCAAGGTTGCCGAGGATGCGCGTCATGCCAGTGTCTCTTTTTAGGCTAATCGGTTATATAGCTACGATAATGTAGGAAGCGTTGTGCATTGTGGCTATTTGCTTTACATTGCGATGGCTGGCCTTATCAATCCAAATATAACCTTCAGCATATTGATTTTTAAAGTGCAGCACCGCACAGTTCAGTTTATTATTACCAGGAATTCCCCAAAGATCGTCAAACAAGTATTCAATTTCGTAGGTGTTCAATCCATTGCTTTCTAATCTGTAACAATTGATTTGAATTTTTCCCCCTTTTATAATGGGCAAATAGCCTATAACCGTTTCGATCATATTGTCATCAAAATAACCTTCAGGCATGGAATATGTAGTAGTTGTATAGGAACCTTCCTTTAAAACTTTTGCGGCGACTTTATTTATATCAAAGATGAAAGAGTGATCTAACTTTCCCGGCCCGTCCTTTTCACGAAGGGTTAAAGGTTTTAGTGAATAATCGGTCACAGAAGTATCGGTCAGGAATCTTCCAAATGGGTACTGGCGGAACCTGGCGAAAAGGATTTGTTTTTTTATCGAGTCGATCCTGATCACCGACTCGTTTATAAATTCAAGCGTGGTTTTCCCGGAGTTATCAAAAACAGATACTTTTTGAAAATCGTGGCTCTCCCTGAGTTTCAAATTAAATTTCACCTGGTCGTTTACCTTGATAAGCGTTTGGGCAGTGGAGATAGTATGTGCAGCAAGGAAAAGGAATGTAGTCCAAAAGATTTTCATAGTAAGTGATTTAATTGTTAAGGATTAATACAAATAAACAAGGGAAGCATGATATTAAACATCTATTTCAATAATGAGCCGAATATTTTCAATGTCCGAGCTTATTTGACCAAATATATTTATGCCCCCTTTTTACTTTGTTACGATTTTGTTTATTGAAAATTAAAAAGACAAAGGAAAATCAAATATTTTGCCTTACACTTTCCAAATGGCAAGAAATGAATTTAATTATTTCTTTATAAAAACTTTCCATTTCCTGAATGTCAGGGCGCAGGTTGATACGGTACTTTTTTGCAAGATTGGTGGTTAGCATATTTATTCTTTATTATTTACACAATTGCAAAATGTCTGATTTTCTAATTTAATCTTAAATGCAGTTCATTGTATGCCCCGGGGCTGTGCCATATCAGAAATATGTCCGCTGTCCCGAATAACCTGATGTATTTATTCCGGCGAAGCTAACAGGGTATATTCATCCAGGTCCACTACAACGATCGATGCCGGGAAGTCGATTTTTCCTGGCAAAGGGGTGTAGACCCGGGCTCTGCATGTCGTTTAGAACGGCCGACGACCCGACTGCAGGCGTCGTTTTCAGTCATAGATGACGCGGGAGATTTGTACTACCGTTCTCTGTGCGTCACCTGCCAATAAGGGTTTGAGGCCCACGGTTCGTCCAGTTTTATAACATCCAGGGAGGCATCTGCACCTAATTCGTTTATCCGTCTAAAGTGCGAACAGGGAAATCGACTCCAGGATATTCAAGCGCGAAGTTCGGGCAGAAATAGGCAGGATAAGAAAAACATTAAAAAACTGCCAATCACATTTCTTGCCATTTGGAAAGTGTGAGCAAGGGCGTTTTATATTTATTTGCCTAATAAACTCATATCGGTAAGGAACGGCGTAGAGTTGGAAAATTATTATCTATAAAAGACAGAATCTGCGAAACACATTGTCCGAATCACAAAACAGTAATATCTCAGTCAAAAATCTACGTCAATTGTGAAAATCCTAAATACATGATTTCAGGTCATAAAATGCAAAAACCAGTTGCTGTTGAATGAAGCATGCTATCTCATGCATTAATTTTTTCTATGGTTATACAATACAAACAAAATGGAAACTATCAATCATTTATTTCGGGAACTATATAAGAACTTGAGTGACGGGGATATAGAATCAATTCTTTCCCAAATCACGGACAATGTAAGATGGGCCAATGTCATGGAAGGCGGTTATGTTTATGGTCACCGGGGGGTAAAGGAATACTTGACCAGACAATTTACTATGATGCGTTCCCACGTCACCCCGTTAAAAATTTCAATTGACTTTGAAACTGTAAGAATAAAAGTTCACCAGGTTGTACGTGATTTAGAAGGGAAACTGTTAGCCGACGAGTTGATCTATCATTATTTTTATTTGCGTAATGCCAAAATTGCGGACTTTACTATCGGTGAGGAGATCCCAAATTAGATATGTTTGACTTCCACTTAGACCGGTTTGAATATTTTAAAACGCAGATAGTTAATACGGAAAAATCGATAATACCATTTATCGAACATTTAATCGGTTCTTTGAAACCAGGTCAGAATGTGCTCGAAATTGGAAGCGCAGAAGGCGGTGTATTAAAAGCATTCGTTGATAAAGGCTGCCTGGGTACCGGAATAGAATTGGACCCCGTGCGTATAGAGCAGTCAAGAAAATACCTTTCAGACGATATTGCAAACGGGAAAATAAGTATTCATCATAGAGATATATTTGACAATGCTTTCGTAGTTGAATTTTCCGGAAAATTCGACCTAATTGTACTTAAAGATGTTATTGAACATATACATGATCAGGAAGGTTTAATCAGGCGGTTAAAGCAATTCTTAAGCCCGGTTGGAACAATTTTCTTTGGTTTTCCACCCTGGAAAATGCCATTTGGCGGGCACCAACAAATCTGTAAGAACAGAGTTTTGTCGAGGCTGCCCTGGTTTCATTTGCTTCCCGCTTTTATTTATAAAGCTATTTTGAAGGGATTCGGTGAAGACTGTGATTATTTAATCGATATAAAACAAACAGGCCTATCCATAAGGCATTTTGAAGCAATAGTAAAACGACAGGGCTGCAATATCGTCGGTAGAAAACTCTATTTGATTAGCCCAATCTATGAATTTAAATTTGGGATCAGGCCGAGAGAACAATTCACGATAATTAGCCGGGCTTCTTTTTTCCGGGATTTCTTTACAACCGGGGTTTATTATCTGATAAAAATAGAATAGGGAATATATGTGTCAGCCTTGTGCAATTGTGTCTGTTTTTTAAAGGGCCATTCAAAACTTTCTGTAATTTTACCTTTGAAATATAAGATTACAATTTCAGCATTAGGAAATGGTTTAAAAATGAACAAGCAAACACTGACTGATTTTATAAAAGCCAACACGCCAAACATCATGGTGAGCCAGCAGGCATTGGAAAAGATTGGTGAACATTTCGAAGAACGAACATTTACTAAAAATGATTTCCTGCTCAAGGGTGGAAAAAACAGTGGTTATTTTTATCTGGCCGACGGCTTTATGAGAGCATTTACTTATGATACCGAAGGTACTGAGGTAACAACTTATTTTTATCCAAAGGACCGTGTTGTGTTCGAGATCGCCTCATTCTTTTTACATATTCCTTCAACCGAGTACATCCAGGCGATTACTAATTGCAAGGGTTACCTGGCATCGTTTGCGTCAATCAACTTGCTTTTCCATTCCGTTCCGGAGTTCAGGGAGTTCGCGCGGATGATGTTGGTGAGAGAATTTGTCGCTTATAAACAGCGTACTTTGGCGATGATCAATAAAAGCGCTGAAGAGCGCTACGGCGAATTACTGAACAATAACAAGGAGATATTTCAGCACGCGCAGTTGAAACATATTGCCTCCTACCTGGGTGTCACTGACACATCTTTGAGCCGGATAAGAAGCGAATTTTCAAAAAAAGCTTACTAAAACTAATACCCCCGGCACCGGGCATACCCCATTTATGTACCGCGCATGTTGACCATGCGGTATTGAGAATGTAGACGGGACGGCCGGAAAACCCTGCCAAACTTCGCCAACATCATCGACTGGTATTTGACATTTCAGGCTTTCTTTCAGTTGTGATGCCGACACGGTTCCAGGCATTCATGGCGATGATAGCCATCATGACTTCTGTTAAATACTGCTGCCCAAGAAGAGATAGTGCATTATCATAAACTTTATCAGATACCCCCCTACCTGCAATAAGGGTCATTTCTTCCGCCAGGGCTAATAGTGCCTGCTCTTCCGCAGAAAAAAGGGTGGTTTCCCTCCATACCGGAAGCAAATATATCCGTTGTATGCTTTCGCCAGCATTTAGCGCATCCTTGCTATGCTTGTCAATACAATAAGCACATCCATTTATTTGGGAAACACGTATTTTAATTAATTCCCAATGTGTTTTAGTTAAGGAGCTTTCAGCCAAATAGCGATCAAATCCCATCATTATATTAAATGCCTGCGGATCGGCATCCTTTAAAAATTTGCGTTTTGACATGGTAAATTTTTATTAAGTGAAACTAAATTGATGTTTATTTTTTAAAATATACCTACTTTTTCCTTTTGATAATAAACCCGTTTTCGATTTTTGTAAATCCAATTTTAGGATAATAGCTGATTGCTGCCGGGGCAGCCAGCAGTATAAGAGTCGTACTGTCCCCAACTATTTCCCTGGTTAAATTTACCAGCTTTTGCCCGATACCCCGCTTTTGATAATTTGAACGGACAGCTAAGTCTGACAGGTAACAGCAATAGCAATAGTCTGTTAACGCTCTCGAAACACCTACCAGCATATTGGCATGCCAGGCAGTAACAATTAAATTGGAATGCGCGTACATTTCGGCGATACGGCCTTTGTCCGTGATCGGCCTGTTGATTCCCGAACTATTATAAACTTCAATAATTTCGTCGACGTCTGGTCGGTGATCTGTTTTATAAATTATATCCATGATCCAATGATTTGAAAGTAAAAGTATATCTTTATTGGACGCACGAAAGCGTCCAATTTTAATATTTTAAGTAGTCCAATTATTATGCAGCTAATTGCCACTTCAATCGTTATCGATCCGGATGCGGAACAACCTGTTTATTTACAAATAGCTAACCAACTGCTCGGGCTGATTAAGGAAGGCACGCTGCCCACGGCCCAACGCCTTCTAAGCACCCGCAAGTTGGCTGAACTCCTGAAGGTACACAGAAAAACCATCGTCAGGGCCTACGATGAGTTACTCGTCCAGGGATGGCTGGAGAGCGAGGCAGGCAATGGTACTTTTGTAAGCAAAAACCTCCCGGTTGTGAAGCTGGAAAAACTGCCGGTTAATATTGGTAAACAGGCCACCCCATTGAAAACTGCGGGCTACAGGATTGGAACACCCGCTTTTTTGGAAAGGAAGCTGCTTAAACACACCACCCGATATCATTTGGACGACGGCTATCCTGATGGGCGGATCTCCCCGTTAACTGAACTTTCACGGGCCTATCGCACACAGTTGCGAGCAGGAAGCCCATATTCCCGTTTAGGCTATGGCGACCCGAAGGGATCTTTATGGCTTCGCGAGGAACTTTCCAGGTTTTTCTTTGATAGCCGCGGTTTCAATATCACTGCCGAAAATATATTGATCACGCGCGGCACGATTATGGGGATCTATCTGGTGAGCGCCGCATTGCTTCAGCCTGGTGATAACGTCGTAATGGGTGAGTTAGGCTGGATGGGCGCCAATATGAACTTTTTGCAAGCGAAAGCCAACGTACTAAGAATAGGCGTGGACCAGCATGGGATTGTAATTGAAGAACTGCGTCAATTGTGCCTGTTAAAAAATATAAGATTGGTTTATATCACACCGCATCATAATTATCCGACCACGGTTGCTTTACGCGCAGACAGGCGCATGCAATTGCTGAATTTAGCGGAAGAATTTGGTTTTATCATTTTTGAAGACGATTATGATTACGATTTCCATTATCTTAACAGGCCCCTGCAGCCGCTGGCCGGTGCAGACAAAACAGGTAACGTGTTATATTGCGGGTCATTCGCTAAGACCATCGCCCCCGGATTTCGCGTGGGTTATTTGGTTGGTCCCGAAAACGTGATACAGCATTTATCGGGATTGCGCCGCATTATAGACCGCCAGGGCGACAGTATGCTTGAAAGCGCCATTGCCGAGCTATTGCACTTTGGAACCATACAGAAACATTTGCGCAGGTCATTGCGGATCTATCGTGAGCGGAGAGATGCAATCACTGAACTGATGAAATATCATTTATTAGATAAGGTTAATTTTCAGTCGCCCGATGGCGGAATGGCCGTATGGACGACATTTGACCCTGCTATCAATGTCAAAGAACTGCTGGGAAAAGCATTAAAGAAAGATATTTACATTAACGATGGATCAGGGCAGTGCTCAAATGTCTATGCTGAAAACTCCCTCCGGCTGGGTTTTGCATCATCGACCCCGTCCGAACTGGAGTATATGATCGAAACCATCGGCAAACTAACCCGATAAACAAAAGCAAGGTTAAGTCTTTCGAATAGCCAACAGTGACACACTATTAGTCAGTATATATTTAAGCTAAAATAGCCGATCTCATTTCTTGCCATTTGGCAAGTGTAAGGCAAAATATTTGATTTTACTTTGTCAGAGTAACTATCCATCAACTACACTCAAGGGCTTGTTTCAGTAATTAATAATCAAATAAATCGCAAATATAATTTTTAGTAAAATGCAAACTACATTTCAGTCAATACGTATCAACACAAAACTTCACAGCGGTTACGACCAGTTTGTCGACAAGCTCGAATCCACCTCACAAAGCTTAACCCAGAGAATTTTAAAGATTTGACAAACGATCCGGAAAAACAAACACAAATTTAATTACCTCTATTCAACTCAGTCAACAAATGAAATTACGATTCTTTTACATCAAACCTCTCATAATTTTATTAATGACGCTGTTCAGCGCAGTGGTACAGGCCCAAAGCTCCATCCCGTTCACTCTTACCAATGAAGGGCATATCCTGGTCACCGGGACTATAAACGGCGTGACGGGTAAATTTATATTTGATACCGGCGCAGGTATGACAGTGATCAGTAAACAATATGCCGACAAGATTAATGGTTTACAAAAGCAGGACGCCGGCTTTACCGGGCTGCGTGAAACAGGGGAAAAATTAAGTGTTGACCTTTACCAGGGAAAAGCGCTTTCATTGGGCTCATTCACCGAAAATAATCCGATGATGGGCGTTTTAGATGTTGATTTGGGGCCGTGTGATGGATTAGTGTCTATAAAGAGCTTTAGCAACCAGCCTTTTACAATCGATTTTAAACAGCAAAAAATAACCTTCGAAACACCGAAAACCATTGCAGGTATTGAAAAAACCGGGAAGATCATCCCTTTACAACTGGAAATTTTAAGAGATAAAACAGTTGATATTTTTGCATACTTTAAGGTAAACAATAAGCTAACACTACAATTTAACATTGATAGCGGGGCTGGTAAAAATGTATTTTTTGTTGATTCCAAATACATAAATCTATTGGGTATTGACACCCTAAACGCCAAAAAGCGATACAAACCCAGTGAGTTTGATCCGAAAACCAAGGTAACCATCTATGTGGCGCCGTTAGAATCTATAGCCTTTAAAAGCCAGCCTGGTATCAATATCCAAAATGTAAAAGCAGCATTCATACCCGGCTTAATTTATGACGGCAAAGTTTCCTTAAGCTGGATCGGTGAAAAAATTGCCTTCGATTTGAAAAAACAGGAAATGATTGTGCTGTAGATTTGAGCCATACATTAGGTATTACTGGACAGTCTGCGTAAACATCGGGCGTTTTTAAATCACACTAATTTGAAAAAGACAGCTCAAAATGTCTGGAACAGGCGGGAGTTGGGAAACATGCCCCAGTTCAAAAAGTGGACTTTTTTATTGCCTCATCTGACATGGATTATCCTATCCCGGCTTTTTTGGATCAGAAACTTCAAAAACCATATAGATCAGCCGGAGAAGAAAATCACGACTCTGAGAATACGGCTTTAAAATATGAAAACAGATATGGAGCACATTATATCTTAAAAATTCTTTCCAATGACCCCAGTAGATTGTTGAGTATCTTCCGACTACACATTAAAAAACGAAAAAACTAAAGAAATGGAAAACATAAATGAATTCTTTCGGGAACTGTACCAAAACTTCAATAGCCGAAAAATAGACCTGGTAATCTCACAAATGACAAAAAATGTGAGGTGGGCGAATGGCATGGATGGTGGCTATGTGTATGGCCATGATGGTGTAAAGGATTACTGGGAAAGACAATTCGAAACCGTAAGTTCCAACGTCACACCATTGGACATCCAAATTGAAAACAACTCAATAGAGATAAAAGTTCACCAGGTGGTTCATGATTTAAATGGAGATCTCTTAGCGGACGAGTACGTCTATCATTATTTCTATTTATCGGATAATAAAATTGCTGATTTTGTTATTGGCGAAAAAATAACAATTTAATCTTTCGGAGTAAAAATCCGTCGTCAGATAATGAATCGTCAACAAACTTGTAAAATCCGGCAGTCTGCACAGGTTTGCAGCATTTGAACTCTGATAATTTAATTATTAAAAAAAATTAGAACATTCTAAAATTTCTATTAAAAAATGAAAAATATAATTGTTTTTGGTGCGACAGGTCCCACAGGCTGGGAGTTTGTCAAACAGGCACTTGATGAAGGACATGAATTGACCGTAATTGTTCGGGATCCCAATTCGCTTAATTTGAAGCATCCTAAAATGAAAGTCATAAAAGGCGATGTTTTGGAATACTCGTCATTTGAAAATGAAGTGATGGGAAAAGATGCGGTCATTTCATGCCTGGGGTCTGGGGGCAAAACCAAGCCTACAATAGTATATTCTAAAGGGATGGAGAACATCGTTTCGGCCATGGGAAAATCAGGGGTTGATCGGCTAATATGCATTTCTGCAATGGGGCTTTCTACGAACGATAAGATGAGTTTCTTAGGAAAAATCTTAACCAAATTTGTTGCCCAAAAAATCTACAAAGAACCATATAAAGATATGCGTTTGATGGAGAAAATACTGGAAAAAGCAAATTTAGAGTGGACTATTGTAAGACCCCCGATGCTGACAAACAAAGCAAAAACCGCAATTTATAGACTCGGAATTAATGAGCATCTCAGCCGACCATTGAGTATTTCAAGAGCAGATTTAGCTCACTATATGTTAAGAAGCATCGGCGATTTAAAAACTTTCCAGGCAAAGGTCGAGATTGCTTATTGAGATTATGAATCTAAAAACTTCGGAGCAAGAAAAAATTGATATTAATGCATCGCCTTATAAAAGGTGCCCGTACAGGTTTCTTTTATAAGATGCTGCATCCGGTTAATTGCGCAAAGGCTTAAACTCCGTAAATTGCTGTTAATATGCACGATAAATCGTAGCGGCTCACTACGGTAAGCGGTTCCACTGGTATCGTAATGGAGGGGTCTTTATATTCATAGGCCACGATTACTTTTCAAACAGGATAAGAAAAGAATTTTAAAAAAACAACGATCTCATTTCTTGCCAATTGGAAAGTGTATGCCAGGATATTTGATATTCCTTTGTCTTGTTAATTTAATCGACAAATAAAATGACAACTTATATATCAAATGCGCCGGTTTGGGCAATCGTGCTGTTCATGGCAGGTTTTCTTTATTCAATTGCTTTCATCGCAAACTCAGCAAAACAAGCGGCCCTCAACGCCGGGATGACCGCAGCCAAGGCAAGAAATATTCAGTTTGGTATTTTTGGCTTTTATATCGCTTATCTCATTTATGCTTCATTGTTGGCGGTAAAAGGTGTGTTTTCCGTCAGCGCCGTGCCGCCGAGGGTATTTGCTTTAACTACTATACCATTGACTGTTTTACTGTTTGCAATTATCGGTAACACAGGATTATTCAAAAAATTACTCCGCACAGTTAGATTAGAATCACTAATCGCGTTACATATATTCCGGCTGATCGGTGTGTTTGAAATTATTCTGTATTACTATCGCCTGCTTAATCCGGGTTTTGCTTTTTCAGCAGGAATGGGCGATATTATTACCGCGCTTTTGGCTTTACCTGTAGCCAAGTGGCTTTCTGAAGGTAAGCCCTGGAGCATAAAAGCGGCCTATGCCTGGAACATTTTTGGTACGCTGGACATTGTTACATTGCTTGTTATTGCAGTTATTACTGCAAGAAAAGCCATCATTACCGGTGAGCATGGCGACCAGGAACTGACGATGTTCCCTTTTGTGTGGTTCCCGGCATTTGCCCCTGCAACAATATTATTTTTACACACCACAGTTTTTAGAAAATTAATACAAATAAAAAAAGCAAACATCATTTACCCTTTTAAAACGATGACTTCGCATGAGTAATCAGCTCCAATCTATTGATGTGAAATCTTCCTATAATTGATAAAAATGAACCGGCAAATAGACACAATAAGAGAGGCAAGAACTTCGCTGCTTGAAGAGGTTGAAGATCTGACGGTCGACCAATTTAACCAAATGCCCGAAGGCTTTAACAACAATATTATCTGGAACCTGGGCCATGTGATCGCAGTGCAACAAGGAGTATGTTACAAAAAAGCGGGCTTGCCGGCATTTATAAGAGATGATTTTGGGGAAAAGTTTAGGCCGGGTTCCAGGCCCGAGGGAATTGTTGGCTTACTTGAAATAGTAAATATCAAACAATTGCTGGTTACCACATTAGAGCAATTAGAAACGGACTATTACAGCGGGGCCTTTGGCAATTACATGGCCTGGACTACGCGATTTGGCACTAAGATAGCCAGTATAGATGACTGCCTGGGATTTCTATCATTTCATGAACAATTACATACAGAAACTATTATAGCAATAAAGAAGATAGCAACAACGTAAATATGGACTATCTAACCAATTTAAAAACAGTATTATTAAAAAAGAGAAATATTAACGAATATAACATTATCAAAATGATTTACTACACCCAGCTTATTTTTATAAAACCCGGACGCGAGCAAGAGTTTCATGCGTTTGAGGATAAAGTATTACCGCTGTTGAAAAGCCATAATGCCGAGTTGGTTTATCGCATACGGCCCGATGAAAATGCGTTTGTTGAAGCCAGCGCGGAATTGCCTTATGAAATACATTTAGTGACCTTTAGCGATAAAGACGATTTTAAGGCTTACGCGGCCGATCCGAAGCGGTTAGAGTTTTTGGAAATGAAAAATAATTCGGTGGAGAAGATAATTTTAATTGAAGGGTTTGCTTTGTAAGGGGTAACACGAAGATTTTAGAATTCAAAGGAGTGGATTGGTCCAGTTTTCTCGGCTATGAATAGGAATGCTCTGTTGAAGCTTATGGTAAAAACGCCATTCCTCGTTGTGACATATTTATTTCCGCCGAAATACTGATCAAGGTTACGTGTAAGAGAAAAAGCTTATAAATCAATGAAAAAGTTATTATTCCCACGGGTAAAGTAAAGAATCAGAACAAACTAAAATAAAAAATATGATAGCAAGAATATGGCACGGAATGGTGCTTAGAGAAAAATCGGACGATTATCATGAGTTCCTGTTAAATATAGGGCTCATGGATTATAAAATTACACCGGGCAATTGCGGCGTATTCCTATTAAAACGGGAAAAGGACGAGGTGACGCATTTTTACACCCTAACTTTTTGGAAGGATATTGAATCAATCGAATTGTTTGCCGGGAAAGATCACCTAAAGGCCAGGTACTACCCGGAGGACAAGGACTTTTTATTAGAATTTGAAGCAGAAGTTACCCATTTTGATGTGTTGGAGAGCCCGGACCACTTTATCAATCAGTTTAATTCAACTGTAAAAAAATAGTTCGCGGTATTTATATAAAAGATGAGGACATTTCAATTTCCGGTATAACGATAGGAGCAAAAATATCGGGGTTGAAAATTGGGAAAACAACCCTCTACTGCTGGATGCATCAATAGCATATACTGTATCGAGGTTGAGCCGCTCCATCAGTTTGAAAGCGATTTGATATCGTTCATCAGGTTGCTGTTTTTTATCTTTTTTATATTGACGGTATTTAACCATCGCATTCCATTTGGGTGTGGCCTCAATAGCAATTTTTGTAGGCTTAAATTGGGCTAAGTAATTCAATAATTGCTCGAGTTCCTGTTGTTTTTGGTCTGATAAAATGTCTATTTGTCTGGTTTTGTCAATTTTATAGGCATCGTGATTAGGATATGCAAAATGAGATGTGCCTACTAAAAGTAGTTTTGGCAAAGGGCCTTTTTCGGTCAATATGTCATCGGGTGTTTTAATTTGTTGAGCAAATATGTTTTTGGAAATTGTTATCAAAGAAAGGAAGAACAAAAAGCTTATTTTTTTGTAGAATAAGGCATTTAGACAATCCACGACTTTTGTGAAGTTAATGGCACGTTGCTTACAATGACGGCAATAAGCTTGGTAGCAATTGCTGCATTGGTATCCCTTTTCCATTTTTGATTCGACAAGTATTTCTTGAGCTTATCGTCCACCGGGGATTTTTTAGTAATTTCCGGTATATTCGGTCCTTTAAACATAGTCTATTCGAATGTAGGTGGAAGACCAAAAAACCAATACTAAAAGGATAATCAAGCTATATTCAAAATCTGTTTTTTGTGCCTTATCTTTTAAGCCGGCTAAGTCCATAATAAAGTATTTTTTATTTTAATTTTCAAAAGATCAGATCAAAGCCAAAACCAAAAATCCGAGGGACATCTCCTATAAACTATGATATTTTCCCAAACTGTTAAGATTTCGGGCAAATTAGTATGCATATTTGTCAATTCTTTTCCGGTTAAACGTAGTGCTAACCAGGCTAATGTAGCATCTACCTGTGATAGCAACACCAACAACGGCATAGTATCATCTATAAACCCTCAAAACAGCTACAAATACGACAACCACCATCGCTGGTGCGCCCTTTTGTAATTACCATACCATTTGCAGGGAAAATAGAGCGCAGCTATCACAAACAACCAAATCAAATAACACACCCACAACGGATAACCAAAGCCTGCCGGTTGAAACACGAATGGTGAGCCGGGCGATTTAGCTTTATCCAGATTAAATCCGGCGGCGAAAATAAGGGTAACTTCAATTACTCTTATGAGGGAAAAATGCACAATAAAATAAAAAAATGGCACATTGCCATATACCGCGCAAAAGGCCGTGAATTTGTCTTGAACATGCTCGACCAGCGAGAGCAGGATTAGCGCGGGACCGAGCGTCATACACAGGTATAATAGCGAGGGCGGGTATTTACTGGTATTTAAAAAGGAAAGCAATGTATGAGCAAAGTTGCGTTGTGTTTCCCAATGCGACGGGTCGCCATATTTATTGATCGACCTAAGAATAACGAACAGCACTACTAATGAAAAGCCGGCTACCAGTAATAGCTTTCTTCGCCGCTGCGCATCAAAACCCTTTTGAAAAAGAGACCCGAAAACGTACCCCAGCAGCATCACGCCCGTCCACGGTACAATGGCATACAGCTCCCATACAAAATAACCTTTACCGATAGGGAAAATTGTTGCCAAAGCTGTAAAAAATATTTTCAGTAAAACGTTGGCCGGCCCGCTTTGCGGCAATGGCAACAGGTCGAGAATATCATGGCCGAAGAAGATGACACAGCCAATAATAGCGATCACTTTCAGCGGAACACGGGTGAGCGAACTGAGTATGACCATGCTGCCTCCTATCGCCGACAGTACCTCCAGTACCACCACATTATAAAAAGGATTAAAGGTAAATATAAAGGTGATTACGACTATGTCCATCAAAATGAGCCACAGACCCCTTTTTAACAGGAAGGTGCTTAACTCGCTTTTAGTGCGTTTTGTACCGGCAAGATAAGCGGATACACCACTCAGAAAAACAAAAACAGGAGCACAGAAATGCGTGAGCCAGCGTGTAAAAAACAACATAACTGTGGTAGTTGCCATGTTAGTTGGGCTAGGGCCGTGGAAGTGAAAGTAATCACGGCAATGATCAAGTGTCATTATCAGCACGGTAATTCCACGTAAAACATCAATCGACTGTATGCGGTATTTTATAGGTTCAGACGGGGTCATATAGAAAAATGCATAGCTTAAATTAATAAAGAAAATTGATAGAATAAGGCGTTTAAACATTCCATGATTTTTGAAAATATAATGGTCTGCTTCCGATCATCATTTTAACAAAATTGTGAAACATATTGTTGGGATACTTAAGCCGGTTAAACCTGTAACAAAACTCATCAATATACCGTTGCAGGCGTGAACAATGGCGATGTATCCCTCTCAGCCATGCTTTGAACATCATAATTTGCCTGTGCATCAAGGGGTGCCGTTTGCCCTTTTCAGATTTTTCCTGTGTCAAATTAGGAAAATCGGCTTTAGCCTTTCCGATATCCTCGCCTGCGAAGGCCTTAATACCGTCCCTATCATCCCAGGTCGACACTGTCCAAAAATGGGCTATGTCCCAATCAATGCTCCTCCATACCCTCACTTCCCGATTACCCGGGGTAGTTGTATAGTCCCGGACCCCGATTCAAGTAAAAAATTTAAATAGTTGTCGGCATCAACCGCCCTTGTGGTTCCATACCAGATTCTTGTTATCATTTTTCTAAAAAATTAAGTTTCTCATGTGTGCTAAAGCTTTTTAAAAATCCTGTATTTCAGTTTTAGTTGGCCGACTGTGCAGGAATAAAATCTTTTAATACAGCTTCTCGTAAAAGTGAAGGCGTTAACAAACCCTGGGACAATATAAAGTCATGAAACTTCAGGGCATTGAATTTAGCTCCTAAAGCAGTTTCCGTTTCCTTTCTCAGGGCAATCATTTTGGTAAAGCCATAAAAATAGCTATTGGCTTGTCCCGGTGATTGGATAGTATAACGTTCTATTTCCTGCCTGGTTAAGGCAGGTGATAGTACAACGTCTTCTATTAATACTTTCGTTGCTTGCTGACGGGTGATTTTACCAGCCTGTAGTTCGGGGTCCAAAAAGGCCCGTGCCGCCCTGAAGAGGCGGTAATCCAGGGATAGTAGCTGCCCTTCCAAAGGCATATACGGCTCTATCATATATTCGGAGTATAATCCCCATCCTTCAGCATTCGTAGAATTAAATGCGTACAAAGAACGGGCTTCTGAAACACCTTCTTCCACCATCTTATCAAATTGAACTTCATGGCCCGGCCGGGCTTCATGCGCTATCATCGTCCACGAAACAGCATCAAAGCTAAAATCATCATATTTATTAAGTTCTTTATTTGCAGGTGTGCCTGGCATATTAAGGGGCAATACAAATACCCCACGTTCTCCTGTATTATTCAGCAATGGCGGTGGAACCATGTGAGGTGCCGGGATTTGAGCAGTTTCAGCAGCAGTTGCCAGGCGGATGATAGCCGGCCTATTAGGCAGCGTAATTAAATGATGTTCCAAAATGATCCCTTCAATATCCTTTAAATGATTTTTATACAAAGGAATAATGGAATCGCCAAGGATTTGTTCTTTTTTTAAATCCCGGATCACGTCCCGGTAATTGTTTGATTGAAAATGCTGTTGTTTGGCAATTTGCTCCGCTAATGGCTTCATTTCTTCCTGGATGTCATTAAAAGCCGCATGAGCCATGGTGGCTAATCGGGCAGATGGAATATCAATTCCGTATTGTTCCAATTGAAGCGCATATTCTTGATCGTTCAAACGAAAATCCTTTCGGGCTTTAGGCAGTATATTCATTCTTATCCACTGATCATAAGTCTTGATCTGCTGTTTAAGTTTAACATGCGCTTCTTCCCAATTTGTAAGTTTATATTTCTTAAAAAGATCGGCTATGCCCGTAATAAGACTCGCATTTCGGCTAAGGCCGAGTTCAATTTCTTCTTTTGTAGGGTAGATCATATTTTTACCTTTAACCTGACGCTCCACTCTTTCCTGCAAAACAATTGCGATAGGTTTAAGGCCGGGCACCAGGCCCGTATATTTTCGCAACCGTATTATAGCTGCAGCGTGTCGTGCTGCCGGGGTTTGGTCATCTAATAAGGTTTCAAGGCCATCATAAACCATTGACGCTGCATTCAAAAAAGTCACTTTATGACCCAATTCAAAATCTTGCTCACGAAATTCCAGATTTAGGTGTGTGATTAAAATTTGAAGATCTTGTCTTACAAATTCGTCACTTTCTGTTTTTAAAGCATTTGAAAATAAATTCATCAATGCTTCTTTTTCTTTCCTTTCCTCTATTAAATTGGTTATTGTTGGAATACTAACCTTGGTATCGTATGCCTCTAGGCCTTGTGATGAACCATCCTCAGGTGAATATCTATTTTCCAGGTCAATGAGCAACTGTGTATAGCTGTTGGATTTTACAATCCATGCCTTAACGTTTTGAGCTTGTAACGTTTGCAACCGGGCAACCGTTGGAAAAGTTATTAGCGCCAGGGTTGCCAATAGTCCTATAAAGTTTCTTTTCTTGATCATAACCTTTAATTTCTTTCGTATTCTGAATATTTTTCTATTTGAGGACATTTTTACATAATTGGATTACTTGATTCGTGGTAAAACCATTTTAATATGATTAATTTCAGCTTCCTTGAATACATTGCCTTCTTGCTTGAACCCATTTCGGAAGTATAAACCTGCAATTTCCAATTGAGCATTTAGATAAACTGGTATATCAGGTGGCAAATCATTCAAAATGTTTTTAACTAAAGCATCACCTATCTTCATACCACGATAATGTTTTAAAACAGCAAAACGTTCCAGTTTTATTCCATTTTCAGTTTTCCTATAACGTGCCGTTCCAGCAGGAAGATCGTTAACAGTTGCCAGAAAATGAATGGAATCCTGGTTGTTTCTTTCTTCGAATTCCTGAGGAACATTTTGCTCTTTTACAAAGACTTCACGACGAATTGCAAATGCCAATTTAAGCTCAAGAGCGCTTTTTACCTTGTGAACTTCTATCACAGCGTCAGAAGTTAAATTATTCCCATTTTGAGCTTCCATGATTTCACTCATCCTTGTAAAAAAATTTTTCTCGTTAAGTTTGGCATTAACCTCTGCAATTGCCTTAATTAAATTATTGGGGGTATCGGTTAATTGACTTAATGCTTCGGTCATTGCAGCCCATGCAGGTTTCATCGTTTTTATAAGTTCTTTTGACTTAATAGTCAGACTGACATTTCGCTTTCTTTCGTCCTCTGTATCTTTGTTAGATAGGATAAGCTCATTTAATTCAAGCTCTTTTAACAAACTTATGGTAGTTGGATGTGTAAGCCCGATTTCTTGAGCTAATTCCAATACGCTTAAATATGGGTTAACCGAAAGTACATAGATTATAGAAAACCATTTCGGTTCAAATTTTATATTTAGAGTTTTATAAAATAAAGCGGCCTCTTTTCTAAGTCGCTCGTTAATGTGTTGCAAATGGGTTCCTAAGGCTAATATGCCAGCTTGATCTATTGTATTCATCAACCGTAAATGTTGTTCGAAATAAAAAACGTTCAAATATACGTAGTATAAAACATAATTTTCGCGATTGGCTTCAAATATCTTATAAAGAAATAATTCAAATCATTTCTTGTCATTTGACAAGTAGAATCCGTCTTATTTGAATTTTATTTGCCGAATGGAATAAGCTCACAAGCAAAAATAAAGGTGATCAATGAATTTAACGATTCGGCTCAGGAGACTATCCAGGTTTTCTTATTAAATGTTGCTTTCTGGGTTGCTACGCCTTTGATCAACAGAAATGCAGTTTTATTTCATTATTCGTGTAGCAATGTTTGTACCCAATTGGTAATAATAAAAAACGTAAAATGAAACCAAAAGGATTATTTTTTATTTTACTGCTCCTGTTTAGCGTTGGCGGATGCAAAAAAGACAACAATGGACAAGCAAAAGGCAACTATGAACCAGTAATTTTGGATGGAAATTACTCGGGTAAATTTCTTGCAAGTGCCCAAAACGGCTGGTTTTTTGGGGATGGCGTTGTAGTCTCCCTGCAATCGGGACAATTCAATTCTTTAATAAGTCCCTCCACCCTGACAACAGGCAAAGGAAGTTACCAGATAAACGGCGTGACAGCGACCTTTACGAATACGGATGTATTTCAAGATAATACCAGCGTTGTGACCACAGCGGTGCTGAATGGTTCATACACATACGTTATAAAAGGAGATAGTTTATTTTTAGCAAAAACGGATGCCAGCCAAACCGTTTATACTTATAAATTGGCAAAGCAATAGTAGAAATGCAAAAAAACAGTTAAGTCACTAAGCGAATAGGTCAAGCATACCACAAAGTGATCAGTAAAAACCTGTTTGAAAACGCAAGAAAAGCCCATTTTCACCAGAAAATAGGCTTTTTGACTTTGTGTGGTATAAGTAACAAAACCGTTAAATAAATGACCCCAAAGGTTGAAATGTTTTGTCTACAATATTATTGAATCATAGCTTAGGGAAACAATTATTTAACATTATTTAAAAAAAATAACGCTGCAAAATGTATAAAACTCCTTCTAAGTTAACAATCAAACTATTATTTGCTATCACTATTAATGGACTAACCGCAGGTGCTCAAATCCACCTGAATGCCCATGATAAATCGA
>Ga0207048_10058_pt1 | contig 37474 bp, 31 predicted proteins | sample Alteio_BWMinCont_65_FD_153301 | JGI IMG/M metagenome (GOLD analysis project Ga0207048, IMG submission 153301) | Enriched cells from forest soil in Barre Woods Harvard Forest LTER site, Petersham, Massachusetts, United States -... | ecosystem: Environmental > Terrestrial > Soil > Temperate forest >...
GATGTCATCCTATCTGGTCGCAATGGTCGTGGGGAACTTCGAATTCATCGAAGGTTCGGCCGATGGTATCCCGATCCGCGTATACACGAGTCCAGGCAAGAAGGAGATGGGCACGTTCGCCCTCGATGCGGCCGAGAACATCATGCGGTATTACAACCACTATTTCGGTATCAAGTATCCATACGGAAAACTCGATTTGGTTGGGCTCGCCGACTTCTCGGCCGGCGCCATGGAGAACACGGGCTGCATCACCTTCCGCGACGTTCTTCTGTTGGTGGATGACAAGCATGTTGGGTTAACCCTGAAAAAGGAGGTGGCTTCGGTCATCGCTCATGAAATGGCGCATCAATGGTTCGGGGATCTGGTCACCATGCAGTGGTGGGACGATATCTGGCTGAACGAAGGCTTCGCTACCTGGATGTCAAGCAAGCCGCTAGAGGCCTGGAAGCCGGAGTGGAATATGGATCTCGAAGACGTCAGGGAATCGGGTCAGGCCATGAATGCGGATTCTCTGATCAACACGCACCCGATTCATCAGAAAGCAGACACTCCGGCGGAGATCCTGGAGCTGGCGGACGATATCTCCTACGGAAAAACGGCTGCCGTGCTGCGCATGCTGGAAAACTATCTTGGTCCGGAAGTTTTCCGCGCCGGCGTGAACGCTTACTTGAAACAACATGCCTACGGAAATGCCACGGCGTCTGATTTCTGGAACGCGCAAGCGCAAGTTTCCAAAAAGCCGGTCGATCAAATCATGCCCACGTGGGTGGAGCAACCGGGCGCGCCGCTCGTCAGCGTGAAGAACCGGTGCTCAGGAAGTTCTGCAAGCGTCGGCTTGGCACAGCAGCGTTATTTCTATGACCGTAGCCTCTTCAATGCCGGCAGCAAGGAAATGTGGGAGATTCCGGTTTGCCTGAAAGGTGACAAAGCAGGAAGCATTGAGAAATGTGAACTGCTAACCCAAAAAGAGCAGGTCGCTAATCTTTCCGGATGCGCGCCCTGGATCTTCGCCAACGCGGGAGCGAAGGGATTCTACCGGTCGGGCTACGAGACGGACGCGGTGCGCTCAATGGCGAAGGATGTGGAAGCCGCGTTGACCCCGGCGGAGCGGATCATATTGCTATCGGATATCTGGGCTTCTGTCCGCGTGAATCGCGAGCCCATCGGCGACTATCTGGCCGTGGCTCAGGGCTTGCAATCGGATCGTACCGGCGCGGTATTGACTGAGTTGGTCCGGCAGTTGGATTTCATCGGAGAACATTTGGTGAACAGCGCAGATCGCGAGTCGTATGATCTCTGGGTTCGTCAACTCCTGACGCCGGCTGCGAAAGATGTAGGATGGGCGCCAAGGCCCGGCGAGCCCTCTGACCAGAGCAGCGTTCGCGCGCAACTTATGCATGCTTTGGGCTACACCGCACGCGATCCTGAAGTGGAAGCGGTGGCGCGCAAGCTGACCGAGCAGGCAATGCAGGATCCGTCTTCCGTGGATCACGAACTGTTGTCGGTGGCTTTGTCGATTACCGCGCGCGATGGTGATGCAACCTTGTACGACCAAGTCTTGGCTAGACTGAAAACTGCCAAGACGCCCGAAGAACGATACGTTTACCAGGCAATACTCACTCGCTTCAGCGATCCTAAACTGCTGGAGAGGACGCTCGAGTACGCAATTTCGCCCGATGTGCGCTCGCAAGATGCCCCGTACGTGATTCGTGATGTAATGCAAAACCCGGCCGGGACCAGGCTCGCATGGGATTTTGCGCGGGCCCATTGGAACGACGTCGCGAATCTGGGTGGTGCATTCGGAGGTGGAGTTATTGTGAGAGCAACGGGTTCGTTCTGTGACGCGAGCCTGCGCGACGAGGTGAACGACTTCTTCGCGACGCATCAATCTCCCGCGTCCGAGCGCGGACTCAAACAATCGCTCGAACGCATAAACTATTGTATCGATCTCAAGGCGCAGCAGGGAACGCAACTCGCATCCTGGCTTCAGAGTCACGGCACTTCGGTTGGGGAGTGAGGAGGAACTACGGCAACCGGACGCCGACCGGAAGCCGACTTGTAGGATGAACCAATGCGACGGGCCGAGTTGTGGCTAACCGCGGCCCGCCGCATTGAGTGAATCCAGCTTGGTTGTTATAATCGTGGCTGTTCCACGCGCTGCCGCATTTCGACTGCCCGCGATTACCGGCAATTCCGCCAAGTCAGGCGTAGCCCACAACTCGCAAGCGTCCGGACCGTGGAGCGCCGCAAGCGTGGCCAGGTAGCTCAGGTGGTAGAGCGCAGCCCTGAAAAGGCTGGCGTCGGCGGTTCAACTCCGTCCCTGGCCACCATACTTCCATCACTTACAGCAAATCGGTCACTTCCCGACCTTCCTCACGGAGCGGGATTCTTTGACCATAAACTGACCAGCCCAAGGGAAGGGCGCTAGAAGGCGTTCGCCTCAACAATTTCTAGCGCCCGGCACGCATCGTTGCGAAAGATGGCGTCCCCCATTCTCCCCTTTTGCCTGCCTGCACTTAGCCGCCAAGTACGGTCCAAAACGGTCCAATTGCCGGAATCGTCCCCTTTTTCTTTATGACCGGGATTCCGGCAGTCATTGCCGCGGCGATTGTTTCGCTGGTAGGCACTTCGTCGTTGGCGCTGCGAAATCTCTCATCACCATTCGGCCATGGTGGGCGAGTGGATTTGAAATGACCTGGATCGGCGCTTTGGAAGGAGTAGTTACTTTCATCATCGGTATCGGTCTTGGGCGGATCGAATGAGTTTGTATGCCCGAACCCAATGGGGAGAGGAGTCGCGGCTGCTTGATCCGGTCTTGACCGCGGCTGACCAAATAAAGGCAGAACTAATTGGAACCTGTCGGCAAAGATTGAATATAGGAGACCAGTTGCCATCTCTGTTCTTGTGACAAGCTCGCATAGCCGGGCATCCCATGCCAACGATTACCGTGAGCGATCAGCCACTCCAGTTCGCCAGCGCTAGAGGAATGGACCTCTTTTGTTTGCAGCGAAGGATGGTGACCTTTGCCTTCTCCGTTGGCGCCGTGGCATTTAGCGCATTTGTCTGCATAGATTTGTTTGCCTGCAGCCAAGGACTCCGGAGTGGAGGCGATCGGATTCTGGCGGGTGCGATCGCTCTCTGGAACCTTCGCTTGCCAATCGCTAACGGCTAGAACAGTGGAGGTAAGAAAGGAAGCGATGAGAATGAATCTGAAGGATCTCAATGGTACTCCTGTCAGGGGCTTAGCCTTCCTCCTGATGATATCGAAAAACTTTTGTGCCGGAATTAGAACATCCGCGGATGAACGAATTGTCATTTATCGGAGACGCGGGGGTAATGTTCGGCCAATAGTCTGTTGTAGGGAGTTACTGTCAACCAATGCCAATTGAAGTCTCATCTTCGAGTGCCCTCTACGGCGACCACGTGAACCCGCAATGGGTGAAGCTGCTCGATGTGTTGGGGATGAATGTCCGGTACACACGGTGCTCCGGTTCCGAGCTTTTCACGGACGATGGAAATTGCGTTCTGGATTTCCTTTCTGGATATTGCGTACACAACATCGGACACAACCATCCTTTTGTTGTCGCCGCCTTGAAAGAAGAGCTCGATCGTTCCGGGCCCGCCATGCTGCAAAGCCACGTTCCCGAGGCCGCAGGCGAATTAGCGGCCAGGCTCTGCAAATTGGCGGGCGGGCGGCTTTCCAAGGTTTTCTTTGCGAGTTCTGGAAGTGAAGGCGTGGAGGGCGCGATCAAGTTTGCGCGCGCCCATACTGGACGCTCCGGTCTGCTATACACCGAGGGGGCATTCCACGGATTGACATGTGGAGCTCTTTCCCTCATGGGAAATCCGTTCTGGCGCGAGGGGTTCGGGCCGATGTTGCCCGGGGTGGAACAGATCCCGTTCGAGGATGCTCAGTCGCTGGAAGCAAAACTTAGCACCAGACAGTTCGCAGCGTTCATCGTAGAACCAGTACAGGCGGAGGGTGGAATCCGGATTCCGCACCGCGAGTATCTGCAAACCGCGCAGCAACTCTGCAAAAAATACGGGACTTTATTCGTGCTCGATGAAGTGCAGACTGGGATGTTCCGCACGGGAGCGTTCCTCGCGGCACATCACTACGATCTTGATCCCGACATCGTTGTGCTCGCGAAGGCTTTGAGTGGTGGTCTCATTCCGATTGGTGCTGTGCTGATGTCTGACGAGGTATACAAATCAGTTTACAACTCGTTGAAAAGAGCCATCGTCCACACCTCGACTTATAGTGAGAACGGGCTTGCCATGCGGGCGGGCTTGGCGACGCTTGACGTACTGGAAACAGAATCTTTGGGCAGACGTGCAATCCTGATGGGAAATGAACTTCGTCGCCGGTTGCGAGAAACTCTGTCTGGGTACGAAATGGTAAAAGAGGTCCGCGGAATCGGACTGCTGTCGGGCGTCGAATTCCAAGCACCTTCGAAGATCAGCCTCCGCGTGGCGTTCGAGGCATTCCAGCGAATACACCCTGGACTGTTCGGCCAGATGGTCGTCATGCGGATGTTTAGGGACGAAAGAATATTGACCCAGGTTTGTGGGAATAACTTCATGGTCCTCAAAGCCGCTCCGCCCCTGATTGTCGACAAAAAGCAAGTCGAGCAGTTTGTCCGTGCTATGGGACGGGTAGTGGAGCTAATCCATTCATCTTCAACGTTTTGGTCTGACGCGCTGGATCTTGCCCGACGCGCACTCAACTTCTGAGGGATTGCATGCATCTTACTTCGGAGGATACAGTTTTGGGGAGGTCCGAAGGGATGCGGTTGCTATTAGTGGAGGATGACCTCCACATCCAGCAATTTCTAAAGCGCGCGTTGGTGGAGGCAGGATACCAGGTGGATGCAGCAGTTAACGCAAAGGCCGCAGAGGCCTTGGCACTTGAGGGAGTTCACGACGCATTCATCATTGATCTTGGCCTTCCGGACATGGATGGTCTGGATCTGATTGCCCGCTGCCGGGCACAGGGCAGTTCCGCGCCTGTCCTCATTCTGTCGGCGCGACGCTCGGTTGATGAGAGAGTGCGTGGGCTGGAACACGGCGGCGATGATTATCTGACCAAGCCATTTGCCCTTCCCGAACTGTTGGCTCGACTAAGAAATTTGCTGCGACGCTCCGCACCTCAGACTGAATCTACGCGCCTCCAGGCAGCGGATTTGCAATTGGACCTCGTCCGGCGTGAGGCCCGTCGCGGCGATCAAGTGTTGCAATTGACTCCTCAGGAGTTCTCCCTGCTCGAATATCTGTGCCGAAACGTGGGACGCGTTGTGACCCGCACTATGATCCTTGACCACGTGTGGCGAATGAGAATTGATCCGGCGACGAATGTTGTGGACGTTCACATTTACCGCTTGCGCAGCAAAGTGGATCATGCAGCGCTGAAGCCCTTGATTCATACCATTCGCGGAGTAGGGTACGTGCTCAAAAATGCCTAAGCGACTTCGCACCACAGCGGCGTGGCGAATCTCCATCTGGACGGCCACAGCATTCGCCATCGGATCGGCTATCGCATTTTCCATTGTTTATCTATTAGTGGCACAGAGCATCCGTCAGCGAAGCGACGCGTGGTTGATCGGCGAAGCGGATACGCTGGCGCAGGTGGCCGAAGACACGCCGCGAGACAACCTCTATGAGCGGATCGTGGAAGAAGTCGCGGAGCTCGCAACGCAGGAGATTCCGGAAGAGCCCGGCACCAACGGGAAGCGGCAAAATTCCGTTTTCTTCCTGGAGACTGACCCGAAGACGCACGAGATTCCGTTGTGGGTCGGTCCCAATGCTGTTAAAGACGCCTTCCTTCATGCAATTCAGACGGCGAATCTTACCCCTGGCAAACCGCAATCGATTCGTATTCCGGGGTGGAAGCAGCCCTTTCGCGTGGTGGCCCGGGTCCATAACGATGGCTCGGCAGTGTACCTTGGGCTCTCCGATCGGGGTGCGCGCCACCTGCTGCACAAGCTGACTCGCAGCTTCGCGGCGGTTTGGAGCGGGATGTTTGTGCTGGGCTGTGTGATTTCGTATTTCAGTGCGCGGCGAACCCTGCTCAGAGTCGAGCGAATAACAGAAGCTGTTGCGCGCATGGGAAGCGAGGACTTGAAAGAACGGTTGCCGGAGTCGAAGAACTCGGATGAAATTGCGCGTCTCTCGGAGACCTTCAATCACATGCTTGACCGCATTCAATCGTCGGTGAGCCAGTTACGCGCAGTCACGGATGCGGTGGCGCACGATCTCAAGAGTCCAGTCACCTCGATTCGAGGAACGCTTGAGTCGGCCTTATGCGATGGCACAAACTACAGATTGCAAGAGTCGGTCGGAGAAGCGATTGAGGGGCTGGACCGGCTGCTTCAGCGTTTGAACACAACGCTCGACTTGGCTGAGGCGGAGGCGGGAGCCTTGCACCTGGATCGCAAGCCTCTGGACTTGTCTGAGGTGGCCACGCAGTTGGCAGAAATCTACCGCCCGGCGATGGCGGAAAAAAATCAACGTCTTGTTCTCGATCTGGAACCAAGAGTGGTGATCGACGCAGATGCTTCTCTGATGGAGCGGGTTGTCAGCAATCTGCTGGAAAATGAGCTTATGCATCTACCGAACAACTCCGAGATTCTGATCCGTCTGCGAACCGAGCAGGGAGCCGCTGACCTCACCATTCAAGATAACGGGCCCGGATTCCCCCTCGAAATTCGTGAGAGGGCATTCGAGCGCTTCGTAAAAGGGAAACAATCTCCAGGACACGGCTTAGGGCTCGCCTTTGTCGATGCTGTGGTTCAGGTTCATGGTGGATCAGTGAAGATCGGAATCGCACCCTCTGGGGGGGCGCTCATTACAATGTCTCTTCCGGTAGGAGTTTTCCAGCCTGCGTAATTAGCCGAGTTTCAGTGAACCTTCCCGTCCGCAGATTGCGGGTCCTGGATCAGATGGCCACTTGCAGCAATATCCAGGTCGACCTTGTCACTGACCCGCAGAATAAAAGTGCTGGGATTCTTCATGCCCCATTGCACATAGGGAATCACCAGCTGGGTTTTGAGATTAGCGGAGCTTCCACTGATTTGCAGCGGTATGACCAATGTAATTGGATGATCGCTGCCGTGGATGCGAAAGGTCCCGTCGACTTGAATCTCCGAACTGCCCTGCGGTGAGAAAGGTCCGGACATCTTCGTTGGCGTGAACGTAGCATCCGGGTATTCTTCGCTCTGCAGAATCTCCTTGTGCATCTTCAGGTCGCGCGTGCTGTTGCCGCTCTGCCCGCTCTTGACGTCAACCAGGACCGAACCCGACGCCGACCCGTTGGAAGGATTGAAGTGAATCAGTCCACTTTTCATCGCAAAGGTTCCATGGACAGTATGGAGCACGTCGGGCAGTGTAAATTCAACTTTGGTATTCGCAGGATCCAGTTCGAGTGTCATCTCTTGCGTCCACAGGTCAGAAGAACATCCCGCGACGCAGAGAATGGCTAAGAAAATATGTGAGGAGATCATTCGATTTCGAAGGTTCACGATGAGAAGCTTCGGTCCTTTGTGGAAGAGTTCCGTCACGTTTGTGCAAATCCTCTTACAATCTCATGCGCGAAGAAGATGCCACCCAAACGACAGGGTTTCCTCGATGCCGATATGAAATAGAGGCAACTCCCCCGTGTGAACCGCGAGCATACGCGCAAACACTGTTGGACTTGCTTCCAAAGCACGCAAGCTGCGGGCGCGAAGCCAGTTATTGCGATCCAGGAGCAACATCAGGTTCGCCATCATGCGTGGAAGACGTTCGATCCGTCGATGTTCGCTCTGATATTGAGCGAGGTCATCGTTCAAAAAGGCCTCACCTAAAGCGTGAGCTTGCTGGAAAGCCATCGAAAGGCCATCTCCGGTAATAGCATCGACCGAGCCTGACGCTTCTCCGACGAGCACCGTCGACCCGCGGTAAACCGATCGCAAAGCCCGCGTGGTAGAGACTGTCCCTTGCTCGCGAGTGACGCGATCAGCGCCCTGAAGCCGAGCATATATTTGGGGGGATACGGAGAATGCATCGTCCAGTCTTAATTTCGGATTCCGACTAAGAAAGGCGACGCAGACTTCCTCCGGACCGACTGGCGTTACGTATAGTTGTCCGTGTGTCGTCCAGTAAACCTCCACAAACTCCGACCATGGCACAACGCGATAATGACGGCGAAAGCCAAAGCGCGTCGATGGCGGGGTGCGAAACGAATCCAGACCCGACCAGCAGCGGACTCGGGAATTCTGGCCGTCAGCACCTACCAGCCAGCGGTACCGAACATTGATCCCGTTTATCGTGACACCATCTGGTACCAAGCCAGTGACGCGAGCCCCCCAATGCATGTCGATGCCAGCTGCGGCAGCGTTATCGATGAGAATCTCATGCAGTTTCGTGCGGCGTGTACCGAGTCCAGGACCTCGTGCGAACCTGGCTTGCACCGAGGACTCACCGTCGGAGAAACGAATCCCTTGAAACGCCGATGCCGCATCTGGTGGAAGGTTTACACCCAACTTCCTTAACGCCGCCAAGCCGTCGGGCATAATCCCTTCGGCGCACGCTTTGTCGATTGGCGGTTGAGCAACGTCAGCGACAGTCACAGAAAATCCCCGATTGCGTGCCGCAATTGCAACAGCCAAACCGGCTGGACCTCCGCCAACGACAAATACATCTGTTTCGATTGCCATTTTTGTCATTTGCTCTTTACCGCTCGAGAAGGACTAGTTCGGAACAGAATCAGGCCCATGGCGCTCTAGAATACTGAGCGTGCAGGCTCGGGGCGGCAATGATTCGTGAGGTCTTGTAGGACTAGAAGCACAGAGGTGGAGGAAAGGTTGCCCACCCTCGTAGGTTGTGCTGGGAAGTACCAGACACCTCCCTTGAATTTCCACTTTCCGGTGGAGGCGATCCAGAATCTGAGGTCTCTCCAGCTTGTCAGACCAGCGGCTCTTCAACGCTTCACGAATGACGTCTTGGCTGTAATAATTCTCAGGAAATGCGCTCGCGACTCCGCAAATTCTCATTCTTAATTAAAGATCCTCCGGCAAATAAGGGACCTGGAAGGCCACCTTCGTTAACCATACCCCATTGGGATAACCGGCGAATTGCTGCTAAATGACAATTCATTCATAGATGCGACAGAGGTAATCTAGAGTATTCTTAGTCGGCGAGGGCGGAAGTCCCCCCCTATGAATGGCATGCGGACCAGAACTCGGAACCCGGAAAGTGCACCGATCATCGTACTCAATTCGACCCGATCTCAGGGCAATCAACTCGCCACGGGGGTCGAGTGAATAGTGGCGATACCTGCAAGGACCTCCATTTGCCGCAGGACAGCCGAGAAGTCCTCTTCTTTATTATTGCGCGCCAATTCGTCGGAGTTGACGTGAAAAGCGGCCTCTGTCGCCGGCATGCGAAACTGCTCTTTTGCCGCGGCGGCCAGAATCAACTGGAAGTCTTTATTCATCAGGCGCAGTGGGAACTGCGGATCGTAATCGTTGATCGCGACCCTCGCCAGCTTTCCGACATGCGCCGGAGCGATCACAGCAGTCTTCGATAAGACTTCGAGTAACCGTTCGCGGTCGAGGCCAACTTTCTCCCCAAAGGCCACCGCCTCAGCGATCGCCTGCATGCCAACTCCCAACAATGTGTTGACGACTAACTTCATCGCGGTGCCAGAGCCAGGACCGCCCAAAAGGAAGTATTGTTTTGCAATCGCCTGGAATATGGGCTCAGCGGCACCGAATAGTTCTCGGTCGCCGCCCACCAGCAGCGTGAGAATGCCTTGCTCCGCGGCCGGAGTGCTGCCCGAGATGGCCACGTCCAGTACTTCGACGCCTTCTTTCGCACCGAGCCTGTGCAGTTCGCGTGAGCTTTCTGGAGAAATCGTGCTCATCTCAAGCACAACGGTTCCTGCCCTTGACCCGGCAAAGACTCCCTCAGTCCCGGTATAGGCGCTGCGAACGGCTTCATCATTGGTCAGGCACGAAAGAATCACATCTGCAGTGCGCGCCAATTCAACAATGTTCTTAGCAACGGTGCCGCCCTGTGCACGGATGGCACCAGACTTGGAAGTATCGACATCGTATACGGCGAGTTGGTATTCGTGATCAAGCAGGCGTTGGGCAATCCGGCTTCCCATGTTACCCATGCCAATGAATCCTAGTTTCACCTGATCTGGAGTAAGACGTTTCATAGGGTTGTCTCCTTCGTTTCCTCAGTGTTGGATATTCCATCTTTGAGCACGAGCCGCGAAGAGTCTCGTATCGACCAGGTCGTAAGAGATTCCGTGGAAGGCTAATTTGTTCATCGCGATCCCACCAACTCGGGGACGCCAGAAAGCTCTTCGTATTCTTCTTCAGCTAAGCGCAGTGAAGCTGCGGCAACATTCTGCTCCAGATGTTCAATGGAGGATGTCCCCGGGATTGGCAGCATGATGGGAGATCGCCGCAGAAGCCAAGCCAGTGCTATCTGCGTGGGGCTCGCACCATGTGCACGCGCGATTCGGCTAAGCACCTCGCCGGCAACTTTGCCTGCTCCGAGTGGAAACCAGGGGATAAAAGCAATTCCGTTACTTTGACAATAGTCCACAACGTAGTCCCATTCACGGTCGGCAAAGCTGTAGCGATTCTGCACGGAAACGATCGGGACAATTCTGCGCGCTCGCTCGATGTGCTCTTGCGTGACGTTGGATAACCCGACCAGCCGAATCTTGCCTTCGTCTCGCAGTCGAGCCAGAGTTTCCACCGACGCGTCGAAGGGCACGACGGGGTCTGGAATATGCAGTTGATAAAGGTCAATGCGGTCCAGGCGCAGTCTCTTGAGGCTGCCCTCCACGGCTTCGCGAAGGTGAGACGGGGTTGCATCATGGGTCCATTGATTCGGGCCGGGACGGTTCCAGCCTCCCTTGGTTGCAATCACCAAGCCAGGCGAGTAAGGAGACAACGCTTCGGCAATCAGTTCCTCGCTGATGTGCGGGCCATAGGAATCCGCGGTGTCGATAAAATTTACGCTCAGTTCCACGGCACGGCGAAGAACCGCTAGCGCGTCTTTTCGATCTTTTGGCGGGCCCCAGATGCCTTCGCCGGTAAGGCGCATTGCTCCAAAGCCGAGGCGATGGACAGAAATTTCACCGCGAAGCGAAACACTACCAGCAAGACTTGCAGAAACTTCCTTCTTGTTCACGATAAACCTCCTGAGTTTATGTTTCAAAGTCTTCCTGCGCCGACAGTCACTGCGCCATTCCATCGACTGCCAGCACATGTATTCCGCCTACATCAATCACCCTGCCCTTGAGCACGATCCCAGGAATGCCTATCCGGTCGAGTACTTGCGCGAATGGCATGCTGTCCAGACCATACCGGTCCCGAATTGGACTTTCTATTTGAATGTGTTCTTCGCAACCGTGCCGGTATGGTTTTGCCCTTGCTCGCTTTGCTGGCCGTCGGAACTCATGTAGCTAATGCGCCAGACGGAGTTCGAGCCGTCATCCGTTATCAGCAGAGATCCATCCTGAGCCACTGTGATGCCCACGGGCCTTCCCCAGACGCGACTGTTGTCGACCACAAATCCGGTGACAAAATCTTCGTACTCGCCGCTGGCCCGGCTTGTTTGATGGCGAGGTATGCGAATGACTTCATATCCGGCGCGCACCGATCGGTTCCATGAACCGTGCTGCGAAGAGAAAATGTCACCCCGGTATTCAGCCGGGAATTGCGTGCCTTCATAGAACGTCATCTCGAGTGATGCGTTGTGCGGCTGCAACAGCACTTCGGGAATGAGAACCTTGTCTTTTAGCTCTGGATGCTTGCCCTCGTGGCGCGGGTCTTGATGGCTGCCGATGTACCACCACGGCCAGCCATAGAAGCCGCCCGCCTCCACTTGTGTGATGTAGTCGGGCACAAGGTTGTCTCCCAATCCGTCGCGCTCGTTGACCGAGCACCACAACTCACCCGTCTTGGGATCGATCGCCAGCCCGCCTCCTGCGTTACGGATCCCATACGCGTACACTCGCATCTCTGAGCCGTCAGGGTCGAACTCGAGTATGTCGGCTCGATTCTTTTCATCCGGAGTGGTGTCGGGATCGTCGACATTCGACGACGATCCGACAGCAACGAACATCTTCTTGCCGTCTGCCGTGAACTGCACGTCGCGCGTCCAATGCCCTCCGCCGTGTGGGAGGTCTGCAATGTGCTGCGGTGGTCCGCTCGCTTTCAATTCTCCATTTTGATACGGAAACCGGACCACCGAGTCGGTGTTGCCGACGTATATCCATTGCGGATTGTCTCCTGGAGGGTAGAAGGCGATGCCATAAGGCTGATTGAGTCCGGTGGCAAAAATGCCCGCTGCTTCGGGTTTACCCTCACGTGTAGTTCCGCGGAACACTCTGATCTTTCCGCTGCTGCTTTCTGCCAGGAAAACGTCGCCGTTCGGTGCGGTCCGGATTAACCTTGGATTATCGAGTCCGGTTGCATATTGCTGGACGCTGAATCCGGCTGGCGCCTTCGGCCACGCACCTTGCGGACGAGGCACGATCTTCGGTGCATTGCCCGCTGAGTCAGTGGCATACGGCGCTGGAAGATCTTGCGCTGTGATCTTGCGAACCTTTCCAGGTTCCTCAAAGCGGAAATCGGTGTAGGGCGGTTGCGGTGGCGGAGCATTCGTCGTGATTGGCTTCGTGTTGGCGGAGGCGGAATCGGCCTTTTGTGCACTCGGTGAGTTCTTGAGCGACTTCAAATAAGTAACAATCTGCCATCGTTTCTGCTCGGGCAAACTGCCCCAGGCTGGCATGCCATTATTGACAGACCCGGTTGTGATAAACCAGAAAACCTCTCCGTCGGATGCTGTTTGCGTGGGTCCTTCGGCTAATGCCGGGATGTTCCCGGTGCCGCGTCCACCGATTCCATGACAGGAGCCGCAGTTCGTGTTGTAGAGTCTTGCCCCAGCTACAACGGCCGCGTGCTGCCCCGCATACGGATTCTTTAGTTGCACGCTGGACGGGGGCGCGTTATGAAAGTGCGCGTCTTGCGCTGCCAGCTTCGAAGCCGGCAAGATCCACGGAATAGCACATACTGCCGCGGTTATGAAATACGAGCGGGGACCGATTTTCAAGACTCTCCTCCGGGGGTCGGTGCTGATTGCTTGTGCAACCAGGGAACCATAGAGTTGTGTACCGGATTTTGGCGTTCCATCTTCGTTAGACCGATTTGCAATTTACTCGATCTGTTCTCAACAGAAGCAAGTTTTTGGCCATTCTGCGAGGGTGTTTCTGTGCAGCGAAATGTGCATTTGCGGGAACCTGATGTCTCATCTGCGCTAGTACAGACGACATCACGGGGTCAACGACAGGGTCCGTCCGTCGACGCTGCTGTCGAACCGCGGACACTCGGGACAGAGATCGTTTTTTCGTCCTACCTCTAAACTGAAAGCGCACTTGACTTTTTGGTCCATATGAGTCCATGCGGCGTGGCAAGTAGAATGCTTGACCTAGAAGAGAGGAACCTAAATGGTGAAGCTCAGGGTAAATGCTGTCGATCGCAGCTTTGAAGGCGATCCTGACATGCCGCTGTTGTGGTATTTGCGCGACATACTAGGACTTACAGGAACAAAGTTTGGCTGCGGCATGGCCCTTTGCGGCGCGTGCACCGTGCATAAGAACGGCGAAGCGATCCGGTCGTGCATCACGCCAATGAGCGCGGCGGCGGGTAGCGACATTCGAACGATCGAGGACCTTGGAGCAAACGAGCTCCATCCGCTTCAGACAGCGTGGATGGAGGTGAACGTTCCCCAGTGCGGATATTGTCAGTCCGGCCAGATCATGCAGGCGGCTTCTTTGTTAAGGGACACTCCTCATCCCACGGATCAGCAAATCGATGATGCCATGGCGGGCAACATCTGCCGCTGTGGAACCTACCAACGGATTCGACAGGCGATCAAGCTGGCAGCGGGGAAAATCTCATGAGCCACATCGAAAACGTAAGTCGGCGAAGTTTCCTCAAAGGAGCTTTTGGAGCGGGAGCGCTTGTCCTCGCGGTGCGGTACATCCCGCCGGTTTTCGGCCAGGCAACGCCAACAGATGGTCAAACCGACGCGGACCGGGCAACCCTTCATCCCAATGTCTTTGTGGGGATTCAGCAAGACGGAACCGTCTACATCGTGGCGCACCGGTCAGAGATGGGAACAGTCATCCGCACATCCCTGCCCCTCGTAGTTGCGGACGAGCTGGATGCTGACTGGAAGCGCGTGAAGATCGACCAGGCGATTGGCGATAAGCGATACGGAGACCAAAATACGGACGGCTCGCAATCTGTGAGGAGATTCTTTGACACCATGCGTGAGTGCGGTGCTGCGGCGCGCTGGATGTTGATCCAGGCAGCAGCGGCACAGTGGAATGTTCCCGCCTCAGAGTGTTCCACAGACCTCCATGCGGTGGTTCACAAGTCAACTGGTCGACGAGCGGGCTACGGTGAGCTGGCCGCCGCGGCGGCACGTCTTCCCGTGCCAAAGAAAGAACAGCTCCAAATGAAAAGCCCTTCCGATTGGCGGTACATCGGAAAGGGAATGACCAGCGTTGACCTGGAAAAACTCTGCACAGGAAAGGCGAAGTTTGGAATGGATGCACGCATTGATGGCATGGTATACGCGTCGATCGAGCATCCTCCGGTCTTCGGGGGCAAAGTAAAGAACGTTGACGATCAGGAGACGCTGAAGGTTGCGGGAGTGCACCAGACTGTTAGCATCGATCCATTCAAACCTCCCGCTGCCTTTCAGCCTTTGGGCGGCGTCGCCGTCATTGCCGACAACACCTGGGCTGCGTTTCAGGGCCGCAAGAAGCTGAAGATCACCTGGGACAATGGACCAAACGAATCCTACGACACTGTTGAATACAAGAAAGAGCTTACGGATACAGCGCACAAGCCAGGGAAGCTTATCCGGAGCGTGGGCGACGCCGACAAAGCATTCCCTACGACGAATGTGTTTGAGGCTGACTACTACGTTCCGCTGCTGGCCCATGCTCCTATGGAACCGATGGTGGCGCTGGCGGAATTCAAGGACGGAAAAGTCACCGCGTGGGCGCCCACACAAAATCCTCAAGCCGTTCAGGCAATCGTGTCTTCCGAACTCGGCATTCCGAGCGGGGATGTGATTTGTAACGTCACATTGCTAGGGGGCGGCTTTGGAAGAAAATCCAAGCCTGATTACATTGCCGAGGCAGCGGTTTTGTCCAAGAAATTGGGTCGTCCGGTAAAAGTTGTGTGGACACGGGAAGACGACGTTAAGTTTGATTACTATAACGCCGTGGCTGCGATGTACCTGAAGGCAGCCGTCGACGATAAAGGAAAGCCCACGGCGTGGCTGCAGAGATCTGTCTTTCCGCCCATCACTTCGATCTTTGATGTGAACGCCGTTTATGGCGACCCGCCCCACCTGGCACAAGGTTGGACGGATCTTCCCTATGATTTGCCCAATATACGCATCGAAAATGGCCCGGCGCAGGCTCATGTCAGGATAGGCTGGTTGCGATCGGTGGCCAACATCTACCACGCTTTTGGAATCCAATGCTTCACCGATGAACTGGCCCATCGGGCAAATCGCGATCCCGTGGAGTATCTGCTCGACCTTATCGGACCACCTCGGACTTTGGACTTCACCAATGTGCAGTATCCAAACTATGGTGCGGATTACAAAACGTATCCCTGGGAAACAGGCCGCCTGCGGCGGGTTGTCGAAATGGTCGCCGACAAATCCGGCTGGGCCAAAAGCAAGAGCACAAAGGGCCACGGGATTGGATTTGCCGCCCATCGCAGTTTCTTGACTTACGTGGCTACGGTCGTTGAAGTGGAGGTAAGTGATGACGGCGAGATCCACATCCCGCGTGTTGACACGGCGCTTGATGCGGGGCTGGTCGTAAATCCGGAAGCAACGCGGGCGCAATTCGAAGGCGCGGTGGTTTTTGGCACGAGCATCGTGCGCAGCGGAGAAATTACCGCCAAGAACGGCGTAATCCAACAATCCAATTTCAATGACTACCCTGTTGCCCGGATCAACGAGGTTCCGGCTCAAACTAACGTTTACATTACGGAGAGCTCGGCGCCCCCCGCTGGTGTGGGAGAACCAGGAGTGCCGCCGTTTGTCGCCGCTTTTTGCAATGCCATTTTCGCAGCCACTGGCAAGCGGGTCCGCGATCTGCCGCTCTCCACTAACAGCAATTTCGGATAAATCTTGTCAGGATACGGTGGAATAGGAGATTTTCGCATGACTCTAAACAACGGTGATTCAAATCAATCATGCTCCGATCATTCTGATCGGTCGTCGTGGCAAGAGATAATGATCGCGAAACATCATCCCACCGTGAGCAGGAGAGAGTTTCTTGGTATGACTGCCGCGGCATCCCTTTTTTTGGCTGGAAGGCTAGACGGAGCCGCAGAGAAGGATGGTAAAAACGGAATTCCATATCGAGCACTGGGACGCACCGGTGAAAAAGTCTCACTGATCGGGCTCGGCGGGTACCACCTGGGCAACCAGAGCGACCCCGAAGAGAGCATTCGCATTATTCGTACAGGACTCGATGAAGGAATCAATTTTCTCGATAACTGCTGGGACTACAACGGAGGGGAGAGCGAAATTCGAATGGGCAGAGCGCTACGCGATGGTTATCGCCAAAAGGCGTTCTTGATGACCAAGATCGATGGACGAAATAAAACCGCGGCTGCAAACCAAATCAATGAATCGTTGCGGCGGTTGCAGACGGATCGAATTGACTTACTCCAGTTCCATGAAGTGATTCGCGATTCCGATCCAGACCGCATTTTTGCCGAAGGTGGAGCGATGGAGACAGCCCTCGATGCCCGGAAGGCGGGTAAAATTCGTTTTATCGGCTTCACAGGCCACAAGAGCCCAGACATTCATTTGAAAATGCTGGCTACAGCCTCGAAGCACGGCTTCACGTTTGATGCGGTTCAGATGCCTCTCAACGTGATGGACGCTCACTTCGACAGTTTCGAAAAAAAGGTCTTGCCGGTTCTAACCAAGGATGGCGTCGGAGTTCTCGGCATGAAACCAATGGGCGACCATTTCATACTGGAGAGCAAAACGGTTACACCGGTCGAGTGTCTGTACTACCCAATGAACCTTCCAACCAGTGTCGTCATCACTGGTTGTGATTCGCTCCCCATCCTTCAGCAGGCTCTACACGCCGCCCGCAGTTTCCAGCCGATGGACTCGTCCCAGGTTGCGGCTCTTCTCGCAAAAACGGCAAAGGCTGCGGAAGGAGGCCAGTTCGAACTTTACAAAACCAGTCATCACTTTGACGGCACCGTCGCCAACCCACAGTGGCTCGGCTAGAAAAGGAAGAATCTTACCGTCGGCGCGGCTAGAACTGCGGCAGTGAGTCTGGCCCCGACGATGCTTGCCCAATCGCATCTTGACCGCTCTGGAGGGGTCGGGAGATCCCCAGCTTCTGCATCTTATGAATCAGTGTAGTGCGCTTCAAGCCAAGTTTGGCGGCAGCGCCTTTCGGGCCGCCGATCACCCACCCCACGCTTTCAAGCGTGCGCTGAATCAGAGTGCGCTCGGAGTCCTTCAAAGTAGTGACTGGTGTAGTAGCAGCAGCGGAAGCGACGGCAACAGCCTGAGTCCCCATCGCCGGCAAAGAATTGGGAAGCACACCATTGTTTGAAAGGATCACGGCACGTTCGATCAGGTTCTGCAGTTCGCGAATATTCCCTGGCCACGGGTACGAGCTGAGCGCAGACATAGTTTCGGGAGGAATATGTTCAATTTCTCGACCCATCCGCCGTCCAAAAACCTCGACAAAATGCGTTACCAACGCCGGGATGTCTTCGCGGCGCTCCCGTAACGGTGGCAGCAGGACCGGAAATACATTCAGGCGATAGTAGAGGTCGCTGCGGAATTCGCCCCGATTCACCATCTCTATCAGATCCCGATTTGTTGCAGCAACCAGCCGGACGTCCACTTTGTGAGTCTTAGTGCTCCCCAACCGCTCGAACTCCTGTTCTTGCAAGACGCGCAGCAGTTTGGGCTGCAACGCCGGCGGAATATCACCCACCTCATCCAAAAAGAGTGTGCCTTTGTCGGCGAGCTCGAAGCGGCCAATCTTTTGCGCAATGGCCCCGGTGAATGCGCCCTTTTCGTGGCCAAAAAGCTCACTCTCCAGCAGGTCTAAAGGAATGGCAGCGCAATTCAATCTTATGAACGGGCGTCCACACCGCAAGCTGAGATTGTGAATCGCGTGGGCGATCAGCTCCTTGCCGGTGCCTGTTTCGCCCTCGATAATAACGGTGGAATCCGTAGGAGCGACACGTTCGACCTGTTCGAGCACTGCTTCTAGGGCAGGACTATTGCCTATCACCTGCTCGAATCTGCGCTCATAAGAAACCTGATCACCACTTCCAAATCTTTCGAAGGCTGCCACAGAGGACCTCCTGGCGCGGTCTGCACACTTCGCTATCGGGGTTAACTCTCCAGAGCTGCTCGAACAATCCCGAGCAGGGCTTCATCGTCGAATGGTTTCGTCAGGAACTCGACAGCTCCTGCTCTCAACGCCTGCATTCGCATTTTTTCGTCGCCATGCGCGGTGATGAAGATGGTCGGAATCCTGCAATGTTCGGCGTTGAGTTTCGCCTGCAAGTCGAGCCCGGAAATTCCCGGCATGCGGATATCAGCGATCAGACATCCAGTCTGATGCTGATCGCCCGAGTCCAAGAATTCCTCCGCCGACGCGAAGGTTCGGGCTGAAAACCCGATCGTCTTCAGCAAGCCCTGCAACGCACCCCGCATCAAATCGTCGTCATCAACAATTGCAATTAGTTTGGTGTTTCTCTCAGTGGCCATACCCGGAAGTTAGCAAGACGCCAACGGGGCCGCAATTATACATTAGTATGTAGGCCCTAATACCGCCCTGCGGGCCTCATTCGTGGGTCTCGAGCTTGGTCGGTAGAGCGAGGTAAAAGCTTGCGCCACGCGGAGAGTTTTCCGCAGCCCACAAGCGGCCTCCGTGCGCTTCAACGATAGAGCGGCTGATCCGAAGGCCCATACCAGTCCCGTGGCTCTTGGTGGTGAAGAACGCATTGAATATCTGATCTGCTTGTTGCGGGGGTAGTCCAACGCCGGTATCACTGACCGCCAGCACAAGCTGTTCGTCCTCCTGCCTCTGTGTCTTGATGACTAGCTCGCGTGTCCCCTCGACGTTCTTCATGGCATCGATCGCATTGAGCATTAGGTTCATCATTACTTGCTGTAATTGCACACGATCTCCCATAATCTGGGGAATATCGCTCAGCTCCGTCCGGACTGATATCGAGTATCGCGATGCTTCGTTGCGCAGCAGCACGATCATCTCTTTAATAACGTCGTTTACATCCACCAACTCCCGCTGCGGAGTGCTCTTCGTGAAGGTGAGGCGGACCCTACTAATGATTTCCGCCGCCCGGGTCGCGTCTTTGACCACTCTCGAGGCAGCTTCGCGCGCCTCTTCCACGTCGGGTTGATCGCGCGTAAGCCATCGCAAGCAGGTGTTGGCGTCGGTAACGGCGGCAGCAATTGGTTGATTCACTTCGTGCGCCAGCGAGGCTGTCAGCTCTCCCATGGTGGTCACTCGATTGACGTGTGCCAAATCCGACTGCGCCAGACGCAGCGCCTCCTGGGCGCGGGTGCGGGATTCCTCGACCCGCCGTTTTACCTCCATCAGCGCGGTAATCAGCAAAGTTGCTATCACGAAGACTGCAAACCGCAAGAAGGTCGCCGTCTCGTGGGCCGGCGGAAATGTTCTCCACAGAAAGAAGTGTTCAAATGCTAAGGCCGAGAGAACAACAGACAAAAGTCCCGGCCCCAACCCTCCGAAAAGACTGCTCGCGGTGACGGCGAGAAGGAAACACGACGAAGGGGCATCGATGGGCCAGGCAAGTCCGAGAGCGACTCCGCAGGAAATTATCGCCAGGCCATAGCGTTGAAGGTCCGAAAGGACTTTCATTTGCGATCACCGGGCGGAAGCTCCAGCTTCGCCGCCATTCTGACCAAGTCCGCTAGTGATTCAGCCTGCATCTTCTGCATCACGTGCCCGCGATGGATCTTCACGGTGATCTCGCTGGTTCCGAGATCAAAGGCTACTTGCTTATTGAGCATGCCCGAAACCACCAAACTCATGACCTGGCGCTCGCGTGCGGTAAGCGAGTCGTATCGTTTTCGCAATTCGGTGAGCTCACTCTGGTGTTGGCGCGTTGCCCGGTTGCGCTCCAAAGCCAGATGGATAGCGTCCAGCAAGTCCTGGTCGCGGAAAGGCTTGGTCAGGAACTCCACCGCGCCAGATTTCATGGCTTTCACCGTCATGGGTATATCTCCATGACCGGTTATAAAGATGATCGGAATCTGGATACCCGCGTCAACCAACTGGTGCTGAAATTCCAGGCCGTTCACTCCGGGAAGTCTTACGTCTAGTACCAGGCAACTTGGCCCGTCCGGGCGCTTTCTGCGCAAGAACTCTGGCGCGGTCGCGAAGGTTTCAGAACGCAAGCCGACTGACGTGAGCATGCCTTGGATCGCCGCACGGACCAGGTCGTCGTCATCAATGACGAACACCATGGGAGCAGACGCAGTGGTCATTCATGGGCCTCGACTTGGGCGGGAACTACCAGGGTCGTCAAGAAAGCAACGATGGCCACGGCCTCGGTTGGATCGCTCACGCGGAAGGAGAGAATCGCCGGAGACAAGAAGGACCCCAAACAGCTAACCGTCACGAAGGAGACAACCGCCCACACGAGTAAGCTGGCTCGGAGCGACAGAAGGAGAGCCATCAGATATAGACACACGGCCGTGGCGACATTGAGGCGAAGTCGCAAGCAGAGAAAAGTCAGCAATTCAACAGCAATGCTGCTGGCTGCACATTGAACGACCGCACGCCACCCAATCCGGGCCATGGCCCGCTCGCCTCCTCTCGTCGAACATTTTCTTAACAGCACCTCGATCGAAGAACATGATAGCGCAGTAGCCTTCTAAAACGGGTGGCGAGGACCCACGCTGCCCACTGCCGGTTGGAAGCGCGGAATTTCAACGGGAAGAAGCCTCAGTTTTGCAGCAGCGGTACCGCCGGGCGGCGCGCAAGGCGATTAGAACAGTTGCGCGGCTCGGGGGCCGCAATCGGCATTCAGGCGGCGCCGCAATGAACTGGCTCGTCGACATCCGGATATGGCTCTTCCGCAGTCAGCAGATACCGCACCTGAGAGGTAAGCTTTTCGCGTGGTTGTCCTACATCGTACAAGTAAACTCCGCTGGCATCCACGCCCGATGGCAAGTGTCCGATCTGTTCACGGCACAGCAGGATGATCGGAACACCTGGCCGAATCGCCCGTAGGCTTTGCACCAAGTCAAAACTGGCCCGTTCTCTCGTCCGGTAATGGAGCACGATGACAGCAACTGAGTGCATGATGAATAGAAGTGCGACCGCTTGTGTAGCGGTGTCGGTACCCACAACTTCACAGCCAGTGTCCTCGAGTGCGGCGAGCACCGAGTTTCTGCTGGTCGCCTGGTCGGATATGTAGAGAATTGACTCGAGTGCCAATGTATTTCCTCCTTCGTTCTTCGATGAAGCACGCGAATTTCCAACATGTCGTACCTCACAGGAGCGGGAAACGATGCTGAACAATAGGCCCATCTGGATGACGGCCCAGTATGAGCAGAGGATTGGTACCGTTCGCGTGCGTCCGTTGACAGCTTTGTCCGCATCTCGACATCAATCGCCATCCAGCCATCTGTCGCAAAAGCAACTTCCCATCAAAACGGACCCGGGTTACGAAACCCGGGTCCTCGAGAAAGAATTTCGCGTTTAGCTGTTGTCTTAATCGAATGGCGCTGCCGAGCGAATGCCAAGACCCCGTCCTCAGTCGCCAGCTCCGGTAATTTCGGAGTTGGGTCCTTTCCTTTGATCGGCCATGATTGTTTGTTGCTTGTCCTGAGCGAGTTCCTTCTCTTTCTGCTTGGAATACAGGAACTCATTCCCAGTTACGCGACCAGGATAAAACCACTTCAGGAGGGCATCCGGGTCTCCGGCTCCTTGTTCGGCCAATGCAACCACAGTATCTCCGGTTGGGTATGGACGCTCCGTTGCAATCGTGAGGACAGTCACATACGGGACAGTCCCGTCGGCATTGAAGATCTGCACAACATGTCGGCCAGAGTGACCGTCGGCCAACCTGAATAAGTAAGTCCCTGCGGGTAGCACCTCGCCCGGGATTTGAATGGGCTCGCTGAACGTGAGCTTGGTGCTTCGGTCGATCGGTTCAGCGTGGGCAGCAAGTTCGAAAAAAAGAGTAAGGGCAATCATCAGACCTAAAATGATGTAACCTTTGTTCGTTTTCATTTTGGTTCATCTCCTTGAAAGAATGTTGGCTGTTGTTCAGTTCACCTTGCATAAGAGCACAGCGGATGCCAAAACCCAGAGCGAGTCTAAAGTTCTGCACAAAGGGATTAGTCTGAAGAACTTAAGCCAGGGAGGAATCCTGCGTATTGGAGGCTGTTGATCGGGCGGAGATGTCGGTGTTGCCTGCCGTTGCGTCCCGATACTGACACTCTGATCACGGAACTCCTGCAACGCCTCCTCCGCTCGCAGTATAGACGGAAGCCTGTGAAGCCTGTGAATTGGTTGGACACCGCGCCTCCTGCGGCATAACACCCCGGCATCCAGAACCCCCATAAGCCTAGGGTTCGGTTGACTTCGGGGCTGATCTTGGGAAAGCCAAACAAAGCCTGACCGCTCCAGATGAAGTATCCGGTACCCAAGCCAAAAAAACCGATGGGCGACCGGCACGAAGGGCGAACTAGCAAAACGTGAATGCTTGGGTTTCCATTTCGACCTCTCCTCTGAGATGGCGAATGCGAGTCCTGTTCCACTCAGATGAAGGAATGACAAAGAGCGAAAAGTCAATCGATCCGCTCATTTAAATGCTCCCGGTCCACTTCGCTCGGTGGCTCGATGGAGTCTTGACAAGTAAGAGCGGCATTGAGACCGTCCAAATATCGACGCCGCTATCGTTCGGTCGACACTCAGTTGATTTTCTTAGCGCCGCCGACCAGTACAAACATTGGGAAATGGTGCCAGCGGCAAGCGCGAACTTTGGACATCAGCATGCACTCAGTGGAGAGGACGTAGCCGCCGAAGACTGGGCTACCTCGGGAATCCCCTCGATTCATTCGGGCGGGCACAGCAACGGAGGCTACGTCAAAGAGTCACACCGTTCTAGTGATAGGAAAGGTGGGTCGAGCGAGAAGGGACAGATTGTTATGATGAGTCAAAGACAAGAAAATGCGCGCACATACCATGCCTTCGAAATGTAACAGATGGAGACGAGTACAGCGGAGATACGTGTCGCGACGCCGGAAGCGAAGACGTGAAGATCGCGTGTTAATGCGACCATCTCACCTGTGCGCCGATATTTCAGCAGTCTATGCCTCGCAGTGCCGCTGACTTGGCCAACTGATAACGACAGATCTGGCTGTGCTGAGATTTCGGGAGTCACGCGTTCGTCGAAGCGTAGCAAAGCAAACAGGATCATCATAGATTATGACAAGGACCCTTCTCCTCATCGGCGCGCAGATATTTCTCGCTGCTCTGGGCAGCACCCAGACTGTTTCATTGCCGGATCCTCCGCAGGTGCAAGCGAAGAATCACATGGTATCCCTTACGCTGCATGCGGTGAATGAAAATGGCCGGGATGCCTTCGCTTTCAACGGTGAAACGGTGGCTCCTGTGATCCGTGCTTCCCCTGGCGATGTTCTCAGCATCACTTACGTCAACGATCTTCCTGCCAAGTCCGCGGAGACTTGTGCAGTAAATCCCTGCATGGACATGACCAACCTGCACTTTCATGGGCTCACCGTCTCGCCGGATGCCCCGCAGGATGACGTCCTAACAATGCTGGCCAAGCCTGGCCAGGTGTTGCACTACTCTGTTGAAATTCCGCGCGACCATCCGCCGGGGCTGTTCTGGTATCACACTCATCCCCATGGCGAGAGTCACCGACAGGCATTAGACGGAATGTCAGGAGCCATCGTCATCGAGGGCATGGAACGTTATGCCCCTGAGGTAGGACGACTTCGCGAGCGTGTGCTTGTTTTACGCGGGCGCTCCATTGAACATGATCCGAGTGCAACCGAACTCATGCATCGGGTTGAAATCCCAGCCAAGGGATGTGGGGGAGAAGCGGAGCAAGTCGAGGAAATCTTTACCGTGAATGGTGCGGTTCGCCCGCGAATCGAAATCGCGCCTAAAGAACAGCAATTCTGGCGTATTGTGAACGCCTCGGCGGACCGCTATTTGGACCTGCAACTGGATGGACAGACATTTGAAATCGTGGCGCTTGACGGGATGCCCCTCGCGTTCCACGAACCCAAAGGCGCGACGCGCACAACCAATCACCTGCTGCTGGCGCCTGCAGGACGCCTCGAAGCTATGGTCACGGGTCCACCTTCGGGAACGCATAGTGTTCTGCGCACGCTCTGCGTAAATACGGGTCCGGCTGGCGATCCCAACCCGGAAATGGTTCTGGCAGATCTGGTCCAACCCAGTTCAGTTCAGTCCAGTTCACATCCAGCGCCAGAACAAGTGCACACGATCGATGACCGGCCACCGCGTTATATGCCGATCGACGTTGAGCCGCTGAAGAAGACTGCACCGGACTTCATTGTCACCTTTACCGAGGACAAGAACGGCTTCTACATCAATGGCCGCAAGTTCGCTATGGATGCAAGTCCGATGACAACCGCCAGTGTAGGTACTTATCAGCATTGGCGTATTGTCAACCTAACCGCCGAACTACATCCTTTCCACATTCACCAGGTCCACTTCCTCGCCTATGCAGAAAATGGCGTCCCGCTCCTTCACCCGATGTGGCTGGACACCGTGAACGTTCCGTATGGTGGCTCCGTCGATGTCATCCTGGACTTTACCGACCCCGTCATTAAGGGTATGGCGGTATTTCATTGTCATCTCCTGAACCATGAGGACAAGGGAATGATGGCTAAGATCCTGTTCAAATAGTTCGGAAAGCGTGAAAATTCAGTGCTTTCTGTCGGCGAGGGGCAGCAGACATCTGGGTCTCCTGCCACGGCCAGGAAGGAAGTGATAGCGCAGTGAGAGGCTTTTGAGAATTCTCCCTGAGAGAAGTTGATGGAAACTGTCTCACTGCGCCCTCTTACTGATAACGTCCAGCCGGCCCTATTTTTCTGCGCTTATCCGATTGGCTGGTTGGGTTTTGAACTGTTGCACAGAGCTCGTCACCGGATCAGCATTGCCGTCAGCCTGGGTCGAGCTCACCCAGTAGTAATAGGTGGTCTCGGGCTGCAGATGGTTCATGCGCACCCGAAAGACCATGTCACTGTGACTTGGGTTGATTCTGGTGGGAGACATTGCCGTCAAGTCAAGGTGGTTGGGATCTGTTCCGTAGTGCACGATGGCGTAGTGCAGAATCGTGCCTCCCGGATTGCGTGTAGTCCAACGTATGAAGGCGAACGTGTCGGCAGCGGATTCGACGGTCGGGCTGACGTTGACTTGGGACGGGCTCGAACCGTCGCTTGCGCAGGCCAGCGGTGGTTGCAAGAACAATATGCCCACGGCCATAACGCAGATCGCGATCATGAGGCGTGATCCATTTAGTCTGGTCATATGCAGGTCTCCTATACAGTGTTGCCCAGAGCGCGGCTCTCTCATTTGAACATACGGAGTGAAAGACGGGGCGAACCGGCAGGTCCACCCCACGTTGTATTTGCGAACCATCGTCACGGTTTGAAGCCGTCGACGAGCGTCTTCAAGAAGGCGACGATGTCGTCTTCTTCCTCCGACGTCAAGCCAAGTTTACCGATCGTCATGTTTTCGTTGTTGGTGTCTTCCGGCTCCGGCCAACAGGTCACTTTCTCGACGGTTCCCTTTGGACAATGCCCCGACAACACGTGATAGGGGTAAACATCACGTGTGTTGTAGAAGTGGACTACCTCTTTCAAGCTCGTGAGGTAGCCATTGTGCATGTAAGCTTTCACGAAGTCAGGGCGTGGCACCATGGCCGCGTCGCGCGCCGTCGAGGTTTGGAATTTGCCCTCGAATTGCGGCAGCAGTATTCCCCATCTCAAATTGGGAGGAGCGCCATAGTACCCGTCGAGGAATAATCCCATGCCCTCATCGGTGAACCCGAAGCCCAATGGATTGGCGGTAAATCCCCATTGGTCCGGAGTGTCCTCCGAATACCAGGGAAGCATGACATTCTTGGGGAGACCGAGGTTGTTGTAGGTCGTGTCGGTGAACAAAGGCTGAAGGCTTGCCGCCTGGCCGGTATCTCCTCCGCCCTTGAGAGTGCTCGCCCTTCCATCCAGGTGACAGGTGTTGCAACTGCCTTTGCCACGGAACAGGTCATAACCGTTCTGCTCTTGTGTGGTGAGGGTTGTCTTTCCCGCGAGATAATAATCGAATTTCGACGTGAAAGGGCTGACGGCGTCGGAAGACTCATAAGCCGCAATGGCCTGGCCCCACTCATCGAAGTCTTTCGTGGCGAGAGTGCGGTCTTTGGGACTGAGCTTAAGCGGAGTCGGGTTTCCCTTAAGTACAGCAGCTCCTTTCGGAATGCTGCATATTTTCGCAACGTTCGAAGGCCAGTTAATTTCGAGCGAGCCGACACCAAAGACTTGCTCAAAGAAGAATTTGTACTTGCTCAGTGAGAGCTTCCACACTACGCAAGCAGGATCTGGATTGGCCATTTCTTGGGTATCGCTGGGCGGGTCTTGTCCCTGCTCCGCTGCGGAATTCTGCAGTCGGTAGCCCGTTGCCCGGCCATCCCAGAAGTTGCCCCCATAAAAATCGGCTTGGCTTTGGTTGTAATGGAGAGGCGGATAGTAAGTTGCGTAAGTGTAAGCTTGCGGGTTCCGCTTCGCAATCCGGTTATTTGGGTAAGCTCCGTGTACTGTGATGGGGACCGATCCCGGGTTCGATCCGCCGGTGTATACGCTTAAAATCGATACCCCATTTGCATAACCTGCCATCGGGTCATGGCAATAGCTGCAGGCGAGGTTCTTGTTAACGGACATGTTGGGATCGAAGATCTCAAGCTTGCCTAGAGTCTCGACTTGATGGTATGGATCCAGTTTCCCTGACTTTGCCGCTTTCAGAGCCTGGGCTTCGAGCATGGCCTCTTCAGCCCGAATTCTAATAGCGTCTGGATCGTTCGCAATGATGCACTGAAGGTCAAGTCTGTGGCCTTTCAGTATGCATTTTGAATCAGACGGCGGAATCTGGAAGTTAGGTGGAAGCGAAAAATCAATGATTGGCGGTGCCGGAATAGCCTGTGCTGACACAATTGGGGCTACCGTCAGAATGACGAGCGCAATCAAGCCCGCTGTCCAAAGCAGTGAGAATGTTTCGGAAAGTTTCGTGCGGTTCACGGTTCCTCCTTTGCTACTTCATATGGAAAGAGGGGCGATAAGCGTAACGCTGTGTTGCGTCCCCGAAGGACCGGGATCACCCAGAAGACAACGTGGGGAGGCAAAAGCTTGGCATCGGCTTCAGCACAACCCCAGGAGAGAAATTTTTAAATCCAAAATATAGGAGCCGACAATACTGTCATTACCCTATTACTCAATTGGCATTGACAACGAGGTTACGGCTGCCACAAGTTGCTGCAGCTGTTCTGGCGTCTGTTGTGCGGCCTGAATTGGTATTTGCGCCGCTGGTTGGTCCGCTTGAGCGAACCCTCCCGGCACAGTGGCTAATACAAGGCAACATGAGAGAAATAACGACAAACTCTGTTTTATAACCTTCACAATCGATTCTCCTTCGACGGGTCGCATCGACGATGGTGTAACCGGCGCCCCCGCGCCGTATTGTTTTCAGTTGGCTAGATTGGCGGCACTTTGAGGTGCGAACTGCCGAAACGTGAGCGGACACGCTAGATGATCGCATTGGCACGCGATTTCCACGTCTTCGCTTCCTGCGTCACGACAGGATTCTCCGCAGTACTCTTGTCCATCCGCCACATCGCACAGGCACGGTATGTGCGCGCACTTCTTGGTGTTTTGACTCGCCATTTGGGTTCCGTCCTTTCTGGCTTCTTCTTCGATCGCACAGCACGTCGATTCTCGACGTATCCCTGACTCACTCAGTTCGGTCAGTTGTCGACGCCACGCTATGTCCACTAATTGCATTCGAATTTCCAAATCCTAATTCGCCGCTAACACGCGGTTTTGCAGGGTTTTCGCGGTCGGCAGTAAAATTCAACGAAGTCTCGAGTGTCGGCAGGCTGATAGCGTGTCGGTATTTGGACGGTCCTGAGGTGTAGTCCCTGCGCTTCCTTAACTTCACTGCGGAGTCAACCAGTAACCTAAGACGACTGAGAAATTCCCGACTGTTACCGCGAGTACAAACAGAGAAGTGCGAAGATCGATTTGGCGGGAGTGGAGACGGGCGCGAAGATATTCGTCTGGCTCACACGTGGGGGGGGAAGTTGGGAGAGTGTCCGCCGAACAGCAGGGACAAAGCGAGAATTTGCGAGCGCGGTTTGCGCGAGGTGTTCAAGGCACTCGATCACATTCATTCTGCCTCCACCCCCCACTGTTCTCAACCGCGCTTGCAGCGTACCGAATCGCACAATCCAGTTACTTGATTAATGCCTTACGCCTGTACTCGACCTCGTCTACATGACTTCCTGACCCTGCTGAGTTGATTTTCAACGTATAGTCAGGACTTATGCCTCGGGGTCCTGGAATCCAGTGTCGAAATCAATTCCCGAGCTCCCGCTGGGATAGCGACGCTTCCAGACAGAACGATTTGCCTCGCTGGAAGATCCTGCCCGTAAATCTGCCTGTTGGCACCATCGTCGGGACGAATGGTTGATCCGTCGAGAGAGACCCCTATAAACGCGCCCCGGGCGCGAGAGTAGCTCAAGATTTCCGCACGCAGGGTGGCGTCGGTTTCCGCCGAAGCATCGCGGCCAACCGGACCCGCTGCAACCGATGCATCGGCCCCAAGCTTCACTTTGCTGGCAAGAATTCCCCTCGCTCCCCTTTCATTCATTACGAGGAGGACAAAATCCGTCGCCTGGCCACCTATTTGGAAACCGAAGCTGCCGCCCTCTAGAGCCATCATGGAAGGTGCGCCCCAGGCACCCCTGAAATCTTGACCCTGGCGGCAGGACATCGCGCCCCGACCATAGCTTCCGCCAACGATGAAGGCGGCCTTCAACACGGATGGAAAGACAACCACGCAATCGGCCTTGTCGAGGAGGTCTTGGGGAATGTCGTCGGGGATATCAAGAATCTCCTTCAACACCATGCCGGAGTTCTGTAAACGATCTTGATCCTTTTCCTGGTCAGCAGCCCAAGCCGATCCGGAGAGAATGGGCAGAGCTACAAGTAGCGTGCTTATCAGATAGGTAATTAGTTTCTTCATGTCGTTTCTCCTTAAAAGATTTCGAGCGACTCAGGCCAGACTCTGCAAAGCTTCCGCGGAACAGCAGAGACAACAAGAATCTGCGAAAGCAATTTGCGTTGTGTCATCCGGCCCTCATCTCTCTTTGACGAAGTAAAGCATTTGACCTGCCAAATTGCCTCTGTCGATATCGGCAAGAGCAGGCGGGAGGTTGTAACGCGACTCGTTTGTATATGGTCAGCGGGTTCTGTTTCGCGCATTAGTTTGCGACCTTGATGGCATCCTTCTTGATCTTGTCGTACATAACTTGTCGGAGATGAGATATTCGGTACATTCCCTCGTAATAGTCTTGATTGCAGTTGCCGTCAACGTCAGCGACGAAGGAGCCCCGCCTCTCCCCGTGGGGTCAGAGCTTGTGCTCAGTGAATGCGAGGTCTTCCCAGTGGCTTCCACTTGTTGCCCCAGGTAGTGGCCGAGTTTCGCTTTGCCAGACGAATGAAGTTCATAAATCATCGCTGGGTCTTGCTTCACGAGAATGAAATCGCCGTTAAACCTGCTCACACAACCCTGTACTGTTGTTTGTCTCTTGGCAGGTTCCGAGTTGTCAGGACTCGCGCCACTGTGATTCTGCGTCTCAGCGGTCCGATTGAATCCGAGTCCTGTCGAAATGCGGACGTTGTGTCAACCGCCGGACGCCGCATCTAGCGTCATAAGCCCACCCCTCACGACCAAGTTGACTCATGTCACTGAAAATAAGCCATTAAGTTCCAGAAGTTGATTGGAAAGCGGCGTGCCTTTTGATGTCGGGAGCTGGGGCGACAACAAATGGAAGCGGCGGAATCGTACATCGGAAGCGAACAGCACCTCGAAGTCCGCACCCCGGAAAGAGATACACAGGAAATGCAGGACGTTCTCTCACGCTGCCTGCCTTTGTTTTACAGACGGGCCCATCGGCATCTGGGCAATGCAGCCGACGCCGAAGATGCCGTTCAGGATGCGCTCCTGTCAGCTTACAAGCATTTGGACCAATTCAAGGGGCAAGCGCAAATGTCGACGTGGTTAACCGCCATCGTCACGAATAGCGCACTGATGCAATTGCGCAGACGGCCGCGCCAGACCCACCTGTCGCTAGATGAGCGATTCGCGGAGGAGCAGGGAAATCCCCTGGCAGAACGATTGGCGCACCAGGGACCAAATCCTGAAGACGAGTGTCAAAACGCCGAATTGCATGGACGCTTGATGCAGTTCGTATCTCAGCTTTCACCCCCGTTGCGCAACGCTTTCCACTTGCGCGCACTGGACGGGCTGACCACGAGCGAAGCGGCGCACATTCTGGGAGTGCCAGACGGAACAGTGAAGGCCCGGCTCGCGCGGGCGCGTGCAAAGCTCAAGCGTCTTATGCAACGCGGTTAAGCGAGATCACGAACGTCTAATTGACAGCTTTCGCTAATTGATTAAAAGGAAATTCTATGTGGATTGTGCGACTCGCATTGCGGCGGCCCTACACCTTTGTAGTAATGGCCATCCTCATCCTGGCGATGGGCGCGATTTCAATCTACCGCACTCCTACCGATATCTTTCCAAACATCAATATTCCAGTCATCAGTGTCATTTGGAACTACAACGGCCTTATCCCGAAGGACATGGCTGACCGGATCGTCAGCGTCACCGAGCGCAACCTTACCACGATCGTAGACAACATCGAGCATATCGAGTCGCAGTCGCTTTATGGGATCGCAGTAGTCAAAGTTTTTCTACAGCCAAACGCGAGCATAGATCGCGGTGTCGCGCAACTCACCGCGAGCTCTCAAACGCAACTCAGGCAACTCCCTCCCGGTACGACACCGCCGCTCATCATTGCTTATAGCGCGTCTAGTGTACCTGTTTTGCAACTCGCGCTCTCGGGACAGGGGCTTTCCGAGCAGCAACTGAACGACTACGGTCTCAATTTCATTCGCACTCAACTGATTACGGTTCCGGGAACGGCGGTACCGTATCCCTACGGCGGCAAGCAACGCCAGGTGCAAGTCGACTTAAATCCGTCGGCGTTACAGTCGAAGGGTCTTTCTGCACTGGACGTAGTGAACGCAATCACGCTGCAGAATTTGATCCTTCCCACTGGCACGTCCAAGATCGGCGGCAAAGAGTATGACGTTGACATTCCCAATGCCGCGCCACAGACGATGACGGACCTGAACCGCATCCCGATTAAGACGATCGGGAGCACTACGATCTACATGAAAGACGTGGCCTGGGTACGCGACGGGTTCCCGCCGCAGACCAACATCGTGCGTGTTAACGGCCAGCGCTCGGTACTGCTGACCGTCCAGAAGGCAGGCGATGCCTCAACGCTGAGCGTAATTTCAGGCATCAAGTCCCTGCTGCCACAGATCGCGACCACAGTTCCGCCCCAGCTAAAAATGGAACCCCTGGCTGATCAATCCATTTTTGTTCTTGGCGCGATTCAGGGCGTCGTACGGGAGGCCCTGATTGCCGCGTGCCTGACCGCATTGATGATCCTCACGTTTCTGGGGAGCTGGCGAAGCACGCTCATCATCGCGACCTCCATTCCGCTGGCCATTCTTTCGTCGATTATTGTGCTGAGCCTGATTGGACAAACCATCAACATCATGACGCTCGGCGGACTGGCACTGGCCGTCGGCATCCTGGTGGACGATGCCACGGTGGAGGTCGAAAACATCAACCGAAACCGGGAAGCAGAGCCCGACAAGAATCTGGACGAGGTCGTCCTGGACAGCGCAGCGCAAATCGCAACCCCCGCCTTCGTGTCTACGCTATCGATCTGCATTGTATTCGCACCGATGTTCTTGCTCTCGGGCGTAGCGCGATATCTCTTTTTGCCTCTTGCAGAGGCTGTCATCTTTGCCATGCTGGCCTCATATTTTCTGTCCCGGACGATCGTTCCGACGATGGCAAAGTATCTTCTGCGAAATCAGAAAGTCGGGGAGCAGATCAACAAGAGCCGCAATCCGCTGGTCCGGCTACAGAAGGGATTCGAGACCGGATTCGAACGGTTCCGTGAACGATATCACCGGCTACTGGAACTTTGCCTTCATCACCGGCGTGCCTTTCTGGTGGCGTTCTTTGCGGCCTGTCTGGGATCGCTGGCGATTCTGATTCCCTGGCTTGGACAGGACTTTTTCCCTAGCGTCGATGCAGGCAGTTTCAAACTACACCTGCGAGGTCCCACGGGAATGCGCATTGAAGATACAGCCTTTCTGTGCGACCTGGTTGAGAAGTCAATTCGTCAACAAATCCCGGCTGCCGAAATGAAGAGCATTATCGACAACATTGGCCTGCCATACAGCGGCATTAATCTTTCGTACAGCAATTCAGCGCCGGTCGGCACATCCGATGCAGACATCTTGGTCACACTGACCCCAAAGCACCATCCAACTGCGGATTACGTCGACCAACTTCGCCTGAGCCTGGCAAAACAATTCCCGGGAGTGATGTTCGCGTTTCTCCCCTCCGATATGGTCACGCAGATTCTGAATTTCGGACTCCCCGCTCCGATCGACATCCAAGTTGTTGGCAACAACCTGGAAGGCAACCGTGCCTGGGCGAGTGCTCTATTGCAAAAAATCAGATACGTGCCTGGCACGGCTGACCTACGAGTCCAGCAGCCGTTCGATGAGCCCTACTTGCACCTCAGAATCGAACGCACAAAGGCCCAGGAGCTTGGCTATTCGGCACATGACATCGCACAAAATCTACTCGTTTCTCTTAGCGGCAGCTTCCAGACCTCACCGACTTTCTGGCTTAGCCCACAAAATGGAGTCAGCTACTCAATCGCTACCCAGACGCCGCAATACCGCGCCGACACATTACAGGATCTTGTCAATATGCCTGTGACGGGAACAAGCACGACGAATTCTCCTTCGCTCCTGGCCAGCCTGGTCTCGATGAAACGAGGAACCGGCATGGCAGTCGTGTCTCACTACAACGTTGCGCCAGTGATTGATATCTTCGGCTCGGTCTCGGGACGCGACCTTGGCGGGGTTTCTGGCGACATTAATAAGCTTATCGATGCTGCCCGCCCCCAGTTGCCCCGTGGCTCGCGAGTCGTAGTTCGTGGCCAGGTGCAGACCATGCGATCGTCCTATGTCGGCCTTCTCGTCGGTCTGGTGTTTGCGATCATGTTGGATTACCTGCTGATCGTCGTCAATTTTCAGTCCTGGCTCGATCCTTTCATCATGATTTCCGCGCTGCCTGCGGCGCTGGCCGGAATTGCCTGGTTCCTGTTCGTCACGCATACAACTCTGAGCGTGCCCGCACTCATGGGAACGATCATGTGCATGGGCGTGGCTACCGCGAACAGCATTCTGGTGGTGAGTTTCGCGACGGAGCAAATGACGGAAGGGAAAGAGCCGATTGCCGCGGCGCTACAGGCGGGTTTCACGCGTTTTCGTCCCGTACTGATGACGGCCTTGGCCATGATTATCGGCATGATTCCCATGGCCCTTGGAATGGGGGATGGCGGCGAACAGAACGCTCCCCTCGGACGCGCGGTCATTGGTGGCCTGCTTTTCGCAACGGTTTCTACGCTGTTCTTCGTCCCGACTTTTTTCAGCGTGTTGCATGGCTTGCGGCAAAAACTCGCCCCGACGAAGCCGCACACACCGGGCAATAACATGGGTGATTAAAATGGTGATAAACGAATTCAAAGAAAAGATCGGCATGCACGAACTGGATCCGCCAGGTGCGAATGCTCAGGGACGGGGAAAGTTTAGACGTTGGGTGATTCCTTTGATCATCGCGCTGGTCGTCGCTGGAGTCTTGATTTCGGGAATCCGCTCCCGGATCAAGGCCTCGTCCACTCTGCGCACAGTGACCGCGCAAATGGCTGTGCCATCGGTCTCGGTTGTGCTACCCAAGCGAACTGCTCCCGCTGAAGAAATTATCCTGCCCGGTAACATACAGCCGTTTATCTCATCACCGATTTATGCCCGCACCGACGGCTACTTGAAGAAGTGGTATTTCGACATTGGAGCCCGTGTGAAGGCGGGAGAGTTGCTGGCCGTGATCCAGACCCCGGAAGTCGATCAGCAATTAGCCCAGGCGCGCAGTACGCTTGCCACTGCACAGGCCAACCTGGAACTGGCGCAGATCACGAAAGACCGTTACGAAGGGTTGTTGATAAAACACGCTGTGTCTCAGCAAGACGTCGACAACGCGGTTGGCAGCTACCGGGCAAACCTCGCCATGGTCGAGGCTGACAAAGCGAGCGTACAACGGTACGATGCGCTGGTTTCGTTTGAAAAGGTATACGCTCCATTCGATGGCGTAATCACAGCCCGAAATACGGATATTGGCGATCTTATCAATTCAGGAAGCAGTACCGCCCCGAGGACCGACCTCTTTGACATGGTTCAGCCGGGCACCCTGCGCGTGTACGTGAATGTCCCAGAAGAATACTCGCGAGGCGTCAAACCAGGTGAAACCACAGCAGACATTGTGTTGGCTGAGTTTCCCGGCGAAAAATTCCCGGGAAAGTTAGTACGTACCGCCAACGCGATTAATGGGACCACTCGCACACTACTGACGGAAGTTGATGTGGAGAACCCCAAAGGAACTCTGCTCAGCGGCTCCTATGCCGAAGTGCATCTGAAGATTCCTGGGCAGGTTCCTACCTACTTACTTCCGGTGAGTGCTTTGATTTTTCGGTCGGACAATTTGCAGGTTGGTGTGGTGAAAAATGGCAAGACTGTGCTCACCGATGTAACTCCGGGACACGACTTGGGGGCGGAGATAGAAATTGTTGCCGGCCTGAACGCTGACGACCAAGTCATTATGAATCCGTCCGATTCGCTCGTTTCTGGACAGGAAGTGCAAATCGTCAACGCTACGTTGCCGGGGGACACCAGGTGAAGCTCCCTCGAAAGACAATTTTCTCGCATGCCCCGCGGCCGGCACATTGGCTGGTCCTGCTCGCACTGGCGGCGCTTCAGCTGACTGGATGCGTGGTTGGCCCCAAGTACCACGTTCCAGCTACACCGGCTCCTCCTGCTTATAAGGAGGTTGGAGACTGGAAGCCCGCCCAACCCAATGACCAGAATCTTGGTGGTACGTGGTGGACGATATTCCAAGATCCTCAGCTTGATGCCCTGGAACTCCAGGTCAACGCATCAAACCAGAATCTGAAAGCCGCCGCGGCGCAGTATCAGGAATCGCGAGCTGTTCTACGCTACTACCGGGCTGACTATTATCCGACCGTGACGGTTTCGCCATCGGCGACCCGTACGCGAGTTTCGGCAAATCGCCCGCCCCCGAATTCGATCTTCAACGGCATCACTTACAACGACTTTGTGTTGCCATTCGACGTTTCTTATCAGGCGGATGTCTGGGGGCGAGTTCGAAAAAATGTGGAGTCCTATCGAGAACAAGCGCAAGCGAGTGCGGCGGACCTGGCGACGGTCAACCTGAGCATGCACGCTGATCTGGCCGTCGATTACTTTGAGGCCCGCAGCCTGGACGCCGAGGAACAGCTTTTGAATTCTACGGTCACGCAGTACGAGCAGGCGCTGGAATTGACGCAGAACCGTTATGACGGGGGGATTGCTTCGGAAGTCGAAGTGGAGCAGGCGAAGACCATACTTCAAACTACTCGAGCAGAGGCGGTAGATGTGGGTGTTGCGCGGGCGCAGTTCGAACATGCGGTAGCCATTCTTATCGGCAAACCACCTGCGGAGTTCAGCCTTCCTCCGCTGCCGCTCACCGCACCGCCTCCGCACGTTCCTATCGGCGTACCTTCGGACCTGCTCGAAAGGCGTCCAGATATTGCGGCTGAGGAGAGGCTGGTTGCCTCCGCGAATGCCCAGATCGGCGTAGCGAAGTCAGCTTACTACCCGCTGGTAAATTTGAGCGCTTCCGGAGGATTTGAAAGCTCCGCCATCACAACTCTCATCAATGGGCCGAGCAGCCTCTGGTCTATCGGGCTGTCTGCCGCGGAGACCGTATTTGACGTGGGAAGACGGCGCGCCCTGAACGACCAAGCGCGTGCCGCTTACGACTCGCAAGTCGCTAACTATCGACAGAGCGTACTGGATGGATTCCAACAGGTCGAAGACAATCTGGCGGCGGTGAGGATTCTGGAAAACGAGGCCAAAATTCAGGATGAAGCGGTGGTCGCGGCCCAGCACTCGCTCGACCTCTCGATCACTCGATATAAAGGCGGAGTCACAAGTTATCTCGAGGTGATTACCGCGCAAAATGCCGCGCTCGCGGATGAAGTAACAGCGGTCAATATTCTCGGTCGTCGCATGGCAAACACGGTCTTGCTGATTCAGGCACTCGGCGGCGGATGGGATCGATCAAGTTTGCCGGCGCGACCCGAATGCTGCGGCAAGCTGGTGAGCAGCAGTGGCAATTGATTAATCCTGAAGGAGATCAGTTTAGTCGAGACCTGAGATCGTTCTTGGGCGATTAAACGCCCGCTTCGGCAGATAGAAGGCTAACCTAACAATAGTTTGAGAGCCCCGGGAGAATTATTATGGTTAAAGAAATACTGACGCGTTGGCCGGTGGTTCGACAGCTTCTGACGCATAGCGATGGTACTGGTGTGGAAGCCATGAGCGATCGGACTCGCAATCTGGCCCCCAAGCATCGTGATGCTCAGGTTTCGCGCTCGGTGTGTCCTTACTGTGCCGTAGGGTGCGGCCAACTTGTGTATCACAAGGATGGAAAGCTTGTCTCAATAGAGGGAGACCCAGATTCGTTTATTTCCCGCGGTCGTCTCTGCCCAAAAGGTTCCGATAGCTTCGAACTGCTGACGCATGCGAACCGGGAGACGCGCATAAAGTATCGCAAGCCGTACTCCACCCGGTGGGAAGAGCTGGAACTGGAGACGGCGATGGACATGATCGCCGATCGCGTCTGGGACACGCGGGAGCGCACGTTCGAGGAGGAGCGGGAAGGAGAGGTCGTAATGCATACGACTGCCATGGCTCACCTTGGTGGCGCTACTCTCGACAATGAAGAAAACTACCTGATCAAGAAGCTCTTTGCAGCCGGTCTGGGCATGGTCTGCAT